>Ga0105107_10002367_pt1 | contig 12410 bp, 12 predicted proteins | sample PPLLaktember2015_6_FD_79335 | JGI IMG/M metagenome (GOLD analysis project Ga0105107, IMG submission 79335) | Freshwater sediment microbial communities from Prairie Pothole Lake near Jamestown, North Dakota, USA - PPLs Lake P8 Core (1) Depth... | ecosystem: Environmental > Aquatic > Freshwater >... | reverse complement strand
TCGGTGGCCATAAAGAACGCGCCGAAGAGGAGCCCACCCGATAGGAGGTTGAAGAGCGCCGGCATCGTATGCGCGGGGGCCGCGGCCCGCAACAGCACGTTCAGGCCCACAAAGGAGGCGAGCGCTCCGACGACGGTCCGCCAGTTCGCGACGCCGACGAGCAGAAGAAACGCGCCTCCGACGAGGATCGCGACCGCTGACGTCTCTCCCGCGCTCCCCGCGACGCGCCCGATGAAAAGATGGTGCAGCGAGCTCAGATGCCCGCTCTTTGCCATGACGAGAGGGGTTGCGGAGGTGACGTTTGCGGGCGTGAAGAGCGAGAGGTTCGCAAAGACGTTTCCACCGACGCCCTCGGCCGGCGGAAGCCAAGTCTTCGTCATCGCCCCCGGGTAGCTCAGCGCGAGGAAGCACCTCCCGATGAGGGCCGGATTGAAGAGATTGCGCCCCGTGCCGCCGAACACTTCCTTGCCAATGAGCACCCCGAAGATCATGCCGGCGGCGACCATCCAGAGCGGCAGGCCGGGGGGAAGGATCAGCGGGAAGATGAAGCCGGTCACGAGGAACCCTTCGTTGATCTCTTCCTTTCGAATGATGGAGAAGAGCACTTCGACGGCGCCGCCCGCGGCGTACGCGACGAGCATCATGAGGAGAACACGGAGCCCGAAAAAATAGACGCCGGCGGCGAAGCAGGGGAAGAGCGCCACAATGACGAGCGACATGTACCGTTTCACGTCGAGCGCGTCCCGCCCGAACGGCGCATACGCCGTCTGGTCGGGCGCCGAAAAGAAGAAATTGTCGGCGGCCTGGTAGACGGGATGAAAGGCCGCGAGCTTTCCCGGTCGTTCGAACCGGGGTCTCGCGTTCTCGAGCATGCGGGCGATGAGTTTCATACTGCCTGTTTCCTGCCTCGAAGCGGCGGAGCGCGCCCTCACCGCGCAGGCTCCGCGGCCTCCGATTCGCTCTGCTCGCGAAGGAACTGGGCCTTCGCGTCCGTGAACTGATTCTGTAAGTCTATCTTGGACGGGCATACGTACGTGCACAGTCCGCATTCGACGCAGCCGGGGAGCCCCGCGGCCTGCGCCTCGTCGATCGCCTCGTGGTAGAGGAGCCGGTGAAGGATCTGCGGCATCAGCCGCGCCGGGCAGACCTCCTCGCACCGGCCGCAGGCGATGCAGGGCCGGTGTTCCCCGCGCAGGGAAGTGGAGATATGATTGTCGTATGCGCCGGTAATCCGCGAGGCGAAGCACGGCGAGAAAGACGTCCTGTCGAAGCCGGGACGAAGGAATGCGAGGAATTCGCGTTCCCGCGCCTTCGGGAGAAAGAAGAATGCGTCGTCGTCATACCGCACCGCTTCGGTCTTAGGATCGACGGGTGTCCCGTTCAAGAGGCCGCCGCGCAGGATCTGCACCCGTTCGGGCGCCGGGATCTCCCGCAGGAGAGACTCGACCGGGGTGCCGATGCGAACGCACACATGTTTCGGCGACGGATGGGCCGGGCCGCCGAGGGCGGCGATCCTGCTGTGGAGCGGAATTCCTTCCCCGAGCCACGCGCCGAGCGCCGCCACTCCTTGGATATCGATTACCCAGAGTGAATCGTCATTCGAGATGCTGCGGTCGAAACGCCGCAGCGCATTGGCCAGAATCCGCGGATTCTCGGTCGGATACGCGAGCGGGATCGCGTGGAACCGCACCCAGGCATCTCCGGCGAGAAGGCGATACATCGCCTGCGCGACGGGATCGCGCGCGTCGGTAAGGACAATCTCCACTCTCCCGTAGTCCTCCATGAGGCGCGGCAGGAATCTGATTCCTTCGATGATACAATCCCACTTCTGACGGAGCACAACCTTGCCTCTTGCCCTGAACGGCTCGGTCAGAATGCAGTTGACGATGATGGCCCGCGGCGGCTCTTCCCCGGTCAGCTTCGGTATGCCGCGCGAGCGGGAGCTCCAAAAGAACGGCCACACGCCGCCTTTCGCGAGATGCGCCCGCATGGCGTCCGCCGCCAAACGCTTCGGCTCGAATCTCTCGGGATTATCCGGACGGACGACCGGATCGGTCACCTCGATGGCAATGCGCGCGGGATCGTTTCCGTTTCGCGCGGTCACGTGCGCCACTCCCGTCGCCGGCGACGGGAGCCGGAGGATCCCGGAGGCGGTCGTAGCTTCGGCGAGCGCATCGCCGCACCGCACGTGCTGGCCGTCCCGCACGGCCGCCGCGTACCACGCGCCGTGTCGAAAGAGGGATATATTCAGCACATCCGGCAGATCGAGCTTCTCGACGCCGTTTACGGGTCTCCCCGCGACCTTCGGAATATATCCGCCGTGAAATCTCAAAGCGCCCCTCCAGGAATGACGGCCGGTCCGGTCTCTTCGTCCGATACCCCTGGAAGGGCGGCTTTAATTCTTCTACGATTTCTCATAATTGCACCATTTCGAACGTTCCCAGATATGCCTGGATCGGCCGCATATCCTGCAACAATACTGAAGGATGGTACCCCTTATCCGCAATAGGACTAATCTATGGTTTAATGGACTACTCGCTGGACGGGGATCGTGCGTGCGGTTGAGAACAGCGTGCGTGCGGGCCGGAGACGGCGTCAGGCGCGGGAGAGGGAATTGCGGTACTCGCCCGGCGTCAGACCGGTGACCTGATTGAAACGGCGGGTAAAATAGCTCGGATCGTTATACCCGACCATACGCGCGATCTCCGCGATATTGAGGGTGAGGTCGCTCAGAAGCTGCTTGGCCATCTCTATTCTCTTCTCGGTGAGAAACGCGGAGAAGCTCTGCCCCTTGTAGATATGAAAGAGCGTGGAGAAGTGATTCGGCGTTATCCGGGCGGCGGCCGCGATTTCCGTGACGTTGAAGGGAACGTTCGGCTTGCGGCAGACGAGGTCGGAGACGACCTCGATGAGTACGGGCACCTTCGAATCCGACGCTTCGTCGGATTCGACCTTCCATCCGCCGCGCGTCTTGGAGAGGGACTCCTTGAGCTCCTTTTCGACCGCCGCCCCGACCTCGGATTTCGATTCGGGGGGACCCTGGAGATCCTGCAGTTTGGTTTCGGCGAGCGAGCGGGCTCTGATTTCGTTCACGGCTTCCCCCGCAGCCGCGAGAATCGTCTGCGCCATTTCGAGCTTCTCGGGGGTCATCTCTGGCAGTTCATAGCATGCCTTCTTTAATTCCTTGAGATTGATCCCGAGCTGCTTGCCGCGTGATTTCACTTCATTCCAGGTGCCGGCGCCGTCTTCCATCCTGAACGTGCAGGTACCGAGAACGGCGAGGCTCTCCTTTTCGCCGGCCGTGATGGGAGCGACGAGCACCGAGGCGCCCGCGTGGCATCGCTGATCGGTGAGCCCCTTGCTGCATGCGGCGATCGACATCAGAACATGGCACATCCGGCAGCGCTGCACACCCTCCTGGCTCGATTGAATGAGGCGGCAGAAGGATGGCAGCGCCACCTTTTCGCCGGGGGCCACCTGGCCCCACCCTTCGTTCTTAGGGAAAACGATGAGAAAACGGATCCCCGCGAGTCGCGATACCATATCGCTCAGCTTTGCGAGAAGGGGGTGCTTGAACACCTTTTCCGGGAAGTACTCTGCAACTTCTTTTTTCATAATGCCTTCCGAGCCGCGCAGGGCGCCCAAAACGGATGGACGTTATATATACCGTAGGTAAATCCTATTGCTCGTCCATTCTTCTCTCTCATAACTTATATGAAGAAAGTTTTATTGTAAAGGCCTAATTCCGGCGAGAGGCATGTCATGAAGATCAGAAAGCAACCTACGCGAGCGATTCTCATCGTCGATGACGATGCGGAATGGCGGGATTTTCTCTTCCGCGTCCTCGGCGAGCGATATTTGGTTCAGTACGCGACCAACGGCGAGGACGCTCTCGGCGCCGCCTGTCGAACGATTCCGGATGCTATTGTCCTGGACGTCATGCTTCCCGGGGGGATGGACGGTTTCATGGTGTTCTGCGAGCTCAAGAAGAGCCCCGAGACGAAGGATATCCCGATTATTCTTGTTACCGAAGTGAATCGGGTCATGGAGAGCGAAGTCAACGGCCTGCTCTTGCATCGATACTTCGGAAGCGCTCCGGCCGCGTTTCTCGAGAAGCCCGTTTCGCCGGATCGCCTTCTCGAAGAGCTGGAGCACGCCCTCGGCGGGAACGGGAAACATGCGCTCGGGATCAGTCGGTAGGGAGGATGGTCCAGACAAATGTGTCGGATATCGTAGATATGTCCTATTGGTATTTCAAGCCCTGAGCCGTTACCATATCTGTGAGTGCAGAAATCGGCTGGAGTGGATCGCAGGCAGAACGGGAAAAGTGAGAGAGAACAGGGGATGACATGAACATGAACGGAATGGCGCTTTCGAAGGCGCCCGCGAGTCTCAAGCTCTTCGCGACGGTGATCCTCCTCGTCGTCGGTCTCGTGTACCTGACGCTCCTCGTGCACATCTGGATTGACACGCAGATGAAAGCGGCGAACATCGCCGAGGCGTACGGCGGAATGGAGTACATCGAGCTCACAGACCACGCCCACACGTATCTTCCCTACTACAGCTTCTTCGTATTCCTGTTCCCCGTTTTGATCTTCATGTTCACGTCGTTCGGGGAGGGGCTCAAGAAATTTTTCGCCGTATTCCCTTTCGTTGTTATCGTGATCGATATCGGATCCATGTACCTGATCCCGTATCTATGGCGCGGTTTCGGCTGGGTGCTGTTCTTCGCCGGCACGACGCTGGGTATCATGTTCATGATTCTCTTCATCCTCAACATATATGACGTGTGGCTGCGGAAACCGGCACGAAAGGCGTGAAGTGTACACCAACGGCTCAAGCGAGAAGGAGGTCTCGATGTCGCGGCACGGCTATCTTCTCCTGGCGATGCTTTTCCTTGCGACGGCTTGCATCGCCGTTCCGCTCCAGGCGGCCAAGACGGAGGTCGGTGGCCACATCAAGCTGGTCCTCTACGACGACGTCTACGGGCAAAGAACGGGGACGGCAGTGCCGGATCCCGTCGCGAAGCACCATGAGTACGGCGGCTTCATTCTCCGTGAGATGATCCTCTACGTGTCATCCGAGTTGACCGATCGTGTGTCGGTGGATCTGCAGCCGGTGTTCGATGCGAGCAGCGGTGCCACGCCGAGGTTCGGCAAGGACATCGGCGCACAGAAAACGGCCGCCAAGGACATCAATCCCGAATTCGGCGGATGGGTCAAGGCAGTCGTGAAAGTCGCGCTGCCGCGCGGATACGAAGTCTCCGCCGGGATTGTGAAGCCGCGCTTCACCTGGGACTACGGCGCCGAGCTCTTCTGGGATGACGTGATAAACGGCAGCAAGTTCACCGCCAACACGAGCCTGGGAGCGATGCACGACGCAGGAATCGAGCTCTACAAGAGCTTCGAGGCGGGGAATTACTCCTTCCCGGCGTACCTGTACGTTCTGAACGGCGCCTACGAGTTTTCCGACAATAACCGGGGCCCCATGGTTATGCTCCACACCGAGCCCGAATTCGGCCCTGTGCGGTTCCTCGGATCCTTCGCCAACGGAAGATACGACGACGCGTACCACAACAGCGTGACGCGGTGGGCGGCCGGATTCGCCACCGAATGGCGCAATCTCACCTTCAGGACCGAGTACGCGGGCGGTCTCTGGAAGGATTACCCTCAGGGCTCGGAGATAATCGATAGGAAGCCCAAGGGATTCTACGCGAAGGCATCCTATCGTTTCATTCCCTGGGCTCGGGCGACCATCGATTACAGTGTGGCCGACCAAAATTGGAGCACCGGATCGACTGTCGGCGAAAAGTTCATTACGGTTACGCCGAGCTTGCAAATTTATGCTTCGGAATCGTCCGTCATAATCGTTCAGTACGATATCGCGGACTGGAAAAGGCTCGATGGCAGCGAGAAGCTCGACTTTAATCGCATGACTCTTGGCTGGAGAACGACGTTCTAGGATGGTCCCCGTGGTTGGCGGGGTCGAGACCGCTTGGATTGCAACCCCCTCCGTGAGCGGTTCGACCCCGCCCCAATTGAAAGGATGCCGGCGCATCGATGGAACAGGGTCTCTTCAAGGTGTCGAAAGTCGACTGGGTTCTCGCCGTGATAATCCTTGCGGCGAGCGTTGTGATATTCCTTTCTGTTTCCGGCAAGGGCTCGCAGGCCGGGGCCTCGGCGCTTCTCTACCGCGGCGGCAGTCTCGCCGGGAGCTATGACCTGTCGCAGGATCGTATCGTAACCCAGGAGGCGGAGGGCCACGAGATCCAACTGGAGATAGGCGCGGGCCGGATACGCATCGTTGACTCCGATTGTCCCCGGCAGATCTGCAAGCACACGGGGTGGATCTCCCGGCCGAACCAGACGATCGTATGCGTGCCGAACAAGATTCTCATCGAGATCGAGAGCCGGGCTGGATCCGACGGCTACGACGCCGTCAGCTATTGAGTGATTGCCATGACGCCCAGAGAACGCGATACGGAGATTCGGAAGATAGCGCTCCTCGTCTCGTGCGCGACGATACTTCAGATATTGGAGTCGCTCTTCCCGCACCCGATACCGGGGATCAGGCTTGGCCTCGCCAACATGATCACCCTCGTGGCGCTCGTCGATCTTGGATTCCGCGCGGCCCTCGAGATCGCGCTCATGCGCACGCTGATCAGCTCTTTTATTCTTGGGACATTTCTGTCCCCGCCCTTCATTTTGAGCTTCGGTGCGGCCCTGTCGAGCACGCTCGTCATGGGGATCCTCTACCGGTTGACGACCATTCGCGGGCGCGCGTTTCTGAGCCTCGTCGGAATCAGCATGATCGGCGCCATGGTTCACAATCTGGCTCAGATCGGCCTCGCCTATCTTCTGATCATACATCACCGGAGCATATTCTACCTCGTCCCGCTCCTCGGGATCAGCGCGGTCCTCACGGGATTGATAACGGGGCTCGTCGCCTCGCAGGTCTGCAGGAAGCTCGCCTCATCGAGTGCGGGTGCGCCGGAAAGAGCGGGCATTCTGCAAGGGACGGCGGACGGGCCCTTGCATGATTCGAAGTCGGCGCTCCAAATGAGGCGCTACGTAAGGGTCGCCTCGCCGGTCCATTCGACGCCGGCTTCCGTGAAGATCCTTGCGAGCCTCGCGATCGCGATAGCAGTCTTCATGCTCCGCGGCTTCGCCGGGCTCAGCGTCGTTTTCCTCGTGCTTCTCACCGCCGGGCTTCTGTCGAGAGTGCCCCTCCCGCGGCTTTTTTCCGATCTGCGGCGGCTCGCTCCGTTTCTCTTCTTTTCTTTCATCATATCGCTCTTTTTCATGCGGGACGGGCGCGTGATCTTCTCGCGCGGCCCCTTCGTGCTGACCGAGCCGGGGCTCGTCACGGGAGGCGCGATCGTGTACCGTCTCGTGCTTCTCATGCTGAGCGCCTCGATCCTCATTGCGACCACAGCTCCCGACGAGCTCGCCGCCGCCCTCAAGAAGCTGCTCGCGCCGCTCAAGAGGGTGGGAGTGCCGGCCGACAGGCTCGTGGAGATTCTCACCATGTCCTGGCTTTCGATCCCGGCCTTCTGGGATAGGATTCACAGATACGTAGCGAGTAAGCGGTCCGAAGGCAAGAAGCTGACGGAAGTGGTTGCGAGTCTTTCGGACGTGATCGTCGCCCTCTATCGGGAGGCGGAAGGGTACGGGGTACAGGAGTGAATGAGCTCTCGCAAAAGAAAGGACGCCATGCCATGAAAGCAATGCACGTTGTTCTCGCGCTCACGATCCTCGCCGTCGGTATGATGATCTCCGGGAACTGCACTGCCATGCGGCTTCTCACCAAGGAAGAGGCGCTGAAACAGATGTTCCCCGACGCGCAAAGCGTCGTTAACAACACCCGGCTCTTGACCATGGATGAAGTGGACAAGATCAAGGCCAGGCTCGGCGGGCAGCTTGTTCACTACCAGGAGGGCTCGAAGTCGGAAAAGATGGAAGAAAATCTCGAATACCACTTCTATTACTCCGTGGTAAACGGAGAGAAGACGGGTGTGGCGATCATCGAGTCACAGCCGGGGAAGTGGGGCCCGGTGGAGTTCTGCATCGCCCTCGATCCGAAGACGGCGAAGGTCAAGAACCTCGCGGTTATGTCATACGAGGAAAAGCGGGGGCGCCCGATCGCCCGGAACAACTTTCTCAACCAGTTCATCGGCAAGGGGAGCCAGGATCCCCTTCTGGTGCGGAAGGATATCAGGGCGATTAGCGGAGCGACGATATCCTCCGACTGCACGTGCTTCGCGGTCAGGAAGGCGATCGTCGTCTATGAAGAGCTGTTCCTCAACTCCAACGTTAAAGAACGCGCGATCACCAAGGCGAGCCACTAGAAAGGCGCGGGAATGAGGAAGGCACTATTGATCGTTGTTTTGGCCGCTGCTGCCGCCACCGTCGTTTTCCTCGGGAGACCGAAAGCGGACAAGCCCGAGCAGGTGCAGAAACAGACGCGGTTTCTCATGGATACCTACGTTACGATTCAGGTGCCCGGCGACGCAAGGGCCATCAAAACGATCGAGAAGGCGCTCGACCGGATGGAAGAGGTCGATCGCAAATTCAACGTGCTGAATGCCGAGAGTCCGCTCTATCGCTTCAACCATGAGAATGTTCCGATCACCGATCCCGAGATCCTCGCGCTCCTCGAGACCTCTTTCGAGGTGAGCTCGGAAAGCGGCGGCGCTTTCGATGTCACGGTTTACCCGCTCGTCGATCTGTGGGGTTTTTTCAGAGGCGCTTCGGCGGTGCCCGCCCGGGCTGATATCGCCGCTTGTCTCGAGAACGTCGGCTGGCGGCAGCTCCAGATCGAGAACGGCGTCCTGACGAGGCCACGTGACGGCGTGAAGATCGACCTCGGGGCTATCGCCAAGGGGTATGCGGTCGGCGAGGCGGTTAAGGTCCTCAAGAGTGCCGGAGTGACGTCCGCGCTCATCGACGCGGGAGGGGACATTTTCGCGATCGGAGAGCTTCAGGGCAGGCCGTGGAAGGTGGGTATTCGAAACCCCCGCGGAGAGGGCGTTATCGGGGTGCTCGATGTATCGGATCTCACGATCGTGACGTCGGGAGACTACGAGCGGTTCTTCGAGAAGGACGGTGTCCGTTACCACCACATTCTCGATCCGGCATCCGGGTATCCCGCCTCCGGTCTCATGAGCGTGACCGTCATCTGCGGCGATGCCGTGCGGGGGGACGGGCTCTCGACCGCGCTGTTCGTCATGGGCGCGGAGAAGGGGATGGAACTCGTCGAGCGCCTGGACGGCGTCGAGGCGCTCATGGTGACGCAGGACAAGAAGATTCTATGCTCTTCGGGGCTTCAGGGAAGCATGAGCGTCGCCCGTCTGCACGCCGCGGAGAATCCCTTCGCATCAATCGATAAATGATCCGCCTCAGCCCAGCTGCTCGGTTAGGTAGTTCTGAATGCCCATCTGCTTGATCTGGTCAAGCTGCGCCTCGAGCGTGTCGATGTGCGCCTCCTCGTCCTTGAGAATCGAATTGAGCAGCTCGCGCGTGCCGTTATCGCCGACTTCCGTGGCGATCTTGATCCCCGCGTTGTAGCTCTTCACGGCGCCCGTCTCCGATGCCCGGTCGTTCGCGTGCTGGGCCGCGACATCCGCGCCGATCATGATCTTGTTGAGCTTGCTCACCGTGGGGCGCCCCTCGAGGAAGAGGATGCGCTCGATGAGCGACTCCGCGTGCTTCATCTCGGAGATGGCGCGCTTCTCGCTCACGTCGTGGAGCTTTGTGTAACCCCAATTCGCGCACATCTCGGCGTGCACGATGTACTGGCTGATCGCGGTGAGCTCTTCGGCGAGAAGTCCGTTGAGCTTCGCGATGACCTTGGCGTTCCCTTTCATAGGTCCCCCTTTCAAAGTGACAGTTCGTTCCGGATGGTATCATCTCGCGGGGAAAATGTCACGCATTGAGAAAGGATGATTTTAACGAGGCTCACCGGGAGCCGGCGGGGAAGACTATGATAATGGTGTCTTCGGATAGGCAAGGCGGGTTGCCGCTCACATTGATCCTTCCGGTCCCATCGGCCCGGTAGATTTCCCCGTCGATGATCACCTCGGCATTCCGTGAGAATGCCGGATCGCTCGCCACGAGGTGGCACACTTCTTCCCCTGTCGCGAGGTCGCGCTCCCTCTTTAGGATGAGGTCTCCTTCGCCCTCTCTCTCGGCGAACATGAGGGCCGTCTCATCGGCGGTTTCGGTCGCCGCGGCGAGCGCGAGCTCTTCCTCGGCGGATGATTCGGGGGGGCAGTAGAAGAGCAGCTTGAATCTGTGCCCCGCGAGGCTCTCGCGGAGGTCGGATTCGATGCGCTGTCTGATGGCGCCATCGGCCTCCGACGTATCGATCGGCTTGAAATACTCGCGGTAGATGCGCGTTTCAGACATGAGCTTGTGTCTGCATGAAGAGCACTGCTCGAGGTGAGACCGTACCGGCTCGTCAGCGAAAAGCAAAAGGCCACTCGACGTTTCGGTCGACCGGCCTTCTGCGGGAACGGTTCCCCTCCGTTGTGCGCTCAGGCGAATGGCGAGAGTCCCGATCTCCTCGTCCGTGAGGCAGCGTTCCTTATCGAAAAGGTTCATCATTCATCTCGCCTTCTTAATGGGGCCATCCGCGCGTTCCGCACGCAGCTTTTCGCGGAAACGTTCCTCGAGGGCGTTAATAAAGTTCTGGAGGCTCCCCTTGTACGTGCGTTCAAACGTATCTCGTTTGCAATCCGGCAGATACGAGGCGAGATACTTGAATTGGGACTCGGCCCTGTCCCTGAATGTCTCGTCCCAGAAGTATTCGATACCGGCGCTGCAAACGGCAGCCCGCGTCTCCGCGTCGAAATCGCCTCGCCAGCGGTACTCCTCCGCAACCTCTCTGGCGGCCTCCCGGAAGGTCCGCTCGAGATCGTTGAGCAGCCGGTTTTCTTCGGGATCGAGAGGCCGCTGCGCCCAGCCCTGGCAGACGAGAACCGGCTCGACCGTCGTATATACGGCCGTCTGTAGGGCCCGCAGGCTCAGCGCCGGCCGAAGCCGCGCGCCGCCTTCGGATAGGTTGTCGAATATCGCCTCCACGGCTTCGGCGACGCACGAGGGAATGGGGGAGAGGCTCGCGCAGAGCGATGCGAGCGCCTCGGCGCTCGCGAGGGGGAGCTTCTCGGTATCGCGCTCATCGGCGCAGAGGTCGTGCACGGTTCCTTCACGCCGGTAGAATCGTTCGCTGTTATCGATGTAGTATTTCACCTTTCGGCACGTGCTGAGGTAGAGGGGATTCCTCTGGCGGAGCGCCTCCCGGCGCGCGCTGCTCAGAGCCCGCTTTACGGTTCCTCCCAGATAACGGAGCGTGTCGTCCCCATCGGCATCGGGATTTCTGCTGAAGAGGAGACATATCGCATGCACCACCTCGTACCGCCCCGTGGATTTGCGCTTCTCGAAGAGGAGGCGAATCGTATCGAGCGCCTCGCCATCGATGGCGCCGGGAGCGCTCGAACCGTCCGGGAGGAGTCCCATCGATTCCAGCAGTACGCCGCGCGCGAGGCGAAAGAGGTGCCGGTGCACGAGCACGAGTTCCCGGCCGATGAGCGTCTCGACCCTGATGTGACTCATCTTCCCCGGCTCGGTGCCGTCGAGCTTGAGTGCGAGCGCATGAATTCGCCTGCAGGCCTCGTGGAGCTCTTTGGTCTGTGGCGAGCCAGTGGACATGTCGCGTTTCTCGCTTCGGCGATTTTCCATTTATGATCTCTTGCCTTCTTCCGCGACGAGTTTCAGATATGATGCATTGACGGTTGGCGTGCGGCTCCATCCGGTTCCGGTCCAGTATTCCACGAGTTCCTTTAGGCTCTCGAGGTGAGACTCCAGATCCGGGAGACGGTATGCCTTCTGAAGGAGCTCATACTGAGACTTGTATTTGCTGTGGGCATCTACGCCGACGCAACGCCAGCTCCTATCGAAGGAGAAGATCAATGTGCAGTCTCCCTCCGTGACCGCGAGCTCGATCGCGTTATTTTCATCGACGTTTACTCTTGTCACTTCGGGTTTGTCGATCTTCATCTCCGGTACGGTGCACAGAGCCGATTTGGGTATCTTGATATAGTACTTCGCGACGTCGTCTGCAAGATTCTCGAAGCGGAGCCGGAAGATATCGGGGGACGATCCGTTCATATGCGCCGGATCGAGTATGGCGGCGACGCCGCATTCGAGCCCGTTGCTTGTGCCGCCCGCGACGATCTCGATCTTCCCGTCGAGATCGAAGTCTCCCGCGGTGAAGTGGGGGATGTATCCGCAGTGGGCGAAGCTCTGACAGCTTCCGTCCGCGAGGGACATGATCCCGATGATGCCCGGATAGGCATCGCGGTCTGTCAGGCTGAAGGCGAAATGATCCTCGTGACCGTTGCCGTCGAGATC
>Ga0105107_10002363_pt1 | contig 12428 bp, 11 predicted proteins | sample PPLLaktember2015_6_FD_79335 | JGI IMG/M metagenome (GOLD analysis project Ga0105107, IMG submission 79335) | Freshwater sediment microbial communities from Prairie Pothole Lake near Jamestown, North Dakota, USA - PPLs Lake P8 Core (1) Depth... | ecosystem: Environmental > Aquatic > Freshwater >... | reverse complement strand
CGCGGGTCGAACACCCGTTTCACGTCCGCCATCGCCGCGAGCTCCTCGGGGCCGAGCACGAGCTTCATGTAGCCGCGCTTGTCGACCCCCACGCCGTGCTCCCCGGTGATCGTGCCGCCCACGTCGACGCACAGCTTCATGATCTCGCGCGACGCCCGCTCGACCCGGTCGAGCTCGTCCGGATCGTTTCGGTCGAACAGGATGTTGGGATGCAGGTTGCCGTCGCCCGCGTGGAAGACGTTCGCCACGCGCAGGCGGTAGCGCTCGCCGATCTCGGTGATGCGCGCGAGCACTTCAGGGAGCCGCGTGCGCGGAACGGTCGCATCTTGGACCAACAGGTCGGGCGCGATGCGCCCCATGGCCCCGAACGCCTTCTTACGGCCGTTCCAGAGCTTGGCGCGCTGGGACGCTTCCGTGGCGCGCCGCACCTCGCGCGCGCCCGCCGCGTGGCAGCACGCCTCGGCGGCGTCCGCGTCGGCGTCGAGACCGGCTTCCGTGCCGTCGAACTCGATCACGAGGGCCGCGCCCGCATCCACGGGATATCCGCCGGCGTACACGCTGGCTTCCACGGCCCGGATGGTCGCCTGGTCCACGATCTCGACCGCGGCGGGCACGAGACCCGATGCGATGATCGCCGTCACGGCGTGGCCCGCGGCCTCCATCGTGTCGAAGATGCCGAGCAGCGTGCGCACCCCTTCCGCGAGCGGGAGGAGCCTGACCTCGATCTCGGTCGCGATCCCGAAGCAGCCCTCCGAGCCCACGAAGAGCCCGACGAGATCCACCGCGCCGTCCGTGCCGCGTCCCGCGCCACCCAGCTCGACGACGTCACCGCCCGCGAGCACGACCTTCAGCCCGGTCACGTAGCGCGTCGTCACACCATACTTGAGGCAGTGCGGCCCGCCCGAGTTCTCCGCCACGTTGCCGCCGAGCGTGCACGTGCTCTGCGACGACGGATCGGGCGCGTAGTAGAGCCCGTGAGCGCGCGCCGCCTCGCTGAGCCGCGCGTTGATGACACCCGGCTGCACGCGCGCCAGCCGATCGAGCGGGTCGATCGACAGGATGCGGTTCATGCGCGCGGTCCCCACCACCACCCCGTCGGAGATCGGGAGCGCGCCGCCCGAGAGACCGGTCCCCGCGCCGCGCGGCACGACCGGGATACCCGCGGCGTGCAGCAGCGCTACCACGGACGCGACCTCCTCCGTGGATCCCGGGAGCACGACCGCAGCGGGCGCCACGCGATAGGCGGTCAGCCCGTCAGACTCGTAGACGACGAGCCGGTCCGGATCGGTGATCACGTGATCCCGTCCCACGATGTCGCGGAGGCTGCGGAGGACCTGCGCGTCGATCGATCGAGCCATGCGCGAGGATACCCCTAGCGGCACGTGAGGTCCAATGCGCCTTCCTTCACCTCGATGTCTCCCTCGACGCGAGGACGTGCGCCTCGAGCGCAGCGACCGACTTCTCGGCGGCGCGCCTCAAGCCGTTCGGCAACGACGAGCCGTAGATCGCATCGACGAGCTCGACCGTCGTCGCGCCCGGCCGAGCGGCCATGAGTGCCTCCATCTGCGCGATACGCGTGCGCCGGTGCAGGGCGAATCGGTCGATGGCACCTTGGGGGTCTTCGATCGTCGGGCCGTGCGCGGCATGGATGACGTCCACACCGAGGTCGCGCACCCGTTCGAGCGACGCCAGGTAGTCGGCCACGCATCCCGGGTACTCGCCGACCCATACGCTGTCGCCCGTGCCGAGCAGGAGATCGCCCGCGAAGAATGCACGGCCCGCCGGCCAGTGAAAGCCGACGTGATGACGCGCGTGACCGGGCGTGTCGAGGGCGATCAGCTCACCGGCGTCCGTCGGCACGCGGTCGTCATCGGCGAGCGGGCGTGTCACGCCCTCGACGCCCGCGGGTCCCCAGACATCCGCGCCCATCTCCGCGGCGAGAGCGCGCGCGGCGGGGGCGTGATCCCCGTGACCGTGCGTGACGACCCAGGCGACTGCATCCGCGCTCGCGACGGCTTCCCGGAGCGCGCTCATGTGTGGATCCAGCGCCGGACCCGCGTCGATCACGGCGACCGTGCGGTGCCCGACCAGGTATGTACGCGTGCCCTCGAGGGTGAGGGGCCCGCCATTACCCGCCGTGATGACGCGGGGCTGGGGGCGCACGCTTCCGCTCTAGCGGCGCTCGGCTGCGAGCTGCTCCGAGAGCTTGTCCGCGATCCCGATCAGCGCGATCTCGTCGTCGTCCTTGAACGCCCCGGGCTCGTCCGAGTTGATGTTGATCTCGCCGTAGATTTGATCGCCGGCTCGGATCAGGATGACCAGCTCGGACTTCGTGTCCGGAGATCCCGCCAGGTAGGCAGGCTCCTTGCTCACGTCCTTGACGTTGGCGTTCCGCCGTTGAGCCAGAGCTCTGCCGCACACGCCGGTGCCCGCGGCGATCTTGGCATGCTCCGTCGGCTCACCGACGTAGTTGTGCAGCCAGAGCTCTTCGCCCTCGCCGACCAGGTAGATGCCTACCCAGTCGTAGCGACCGTCGGCCGAGGATATCGCGCGCACGGCCCTCCGCAGCAGCGCGTCGGAGAGATGTCCCTCGTCGCGCATGCTCTGCAGGTCCTTAACGACCGCCGCGCCTTCCAGCATGTACCGAGCTTCCAGTCTGAGGATGATAGGGGGCACGAACGGTAGACCGGCCCGCAGTAGCCGTCAACGTGGCCCGAAAAGCCCAATCCGCCGACGCTCAGCGCGGCGTGAAGTCCGTGCCGGGCCCGAGGCTCTTGGCGAACGCCGCGATCAGGCGGGCGGTGTTCTCGACGTCCGCGAGGCTCACGACCTCGTTCGGCGAGTGCATGTACCGATTCGGGACCGAGATCACCGCCGTGGGAACGCCGCGCCGCGTCAGGTAGATGCCGTCCGCGTCGGTGTGCGTGGCTTTCGGCGCGGCCTGCACCGTGCAGGGGATCCGCTCGGCCTCGGCCACCTCCACGAGCGCATCGAACACGCCTTCGTGGGAGGCGGAGCCTCGCGACAGCACGGGGCCCCCGCCCAGCCGGTGCTCGCCCACTTCCTTCTTGTCGATGTCCGGCACGTCGGAGCTGAACGTCACGTCGACCACGAGGGCCACGTCGGGCTCCAGCATGTACGCGCCCGTTCGCGCTCCGCCACCGGAGTAGTAGCCGATCTCTTCCTGGACCGTGGCCGCCGCGATCACGGAAGCTCGCGGGCGACGCCCGGCCAGCATGCGGATCGCCTCCAGCACGATGAACGCTCCGATGCGGTTGTCGATCGCGCGGCTCGCGATGCGGTCGCCGGCGAGCCGCACCATGCCTTGATCGAGCACCATCGGATCACCGACGCGCACGTCGAGCGCCGTGACCTCCGCGCGGCTCGAAGCACCGATGTCCACCCAGAGCTGCTTGACCTTCGACGCCTTGTCGCGATCCTCGCGCTCGATGAGGTGGATGGCCTTCTTGCCGATCACCCCGGTGATGGCACCCCGCCTCGTGAGGATGCGGACGCGCTGGCCCACGAGCACCTGCGGGTCCCACCCGCCGATCTCCGCGACGTAGAGATAGCCCTCGTCGTCGACGTGTGTGATCTGCAGCCCGATCTCGTCGATGTGCCCGGCCAGCATGACGCGTGGCTTACCCGCCGCGTTCAGGAACGCGAACGAGTTGCCGTAGACGTCCACGTGGACCTCGTCGGCGAGCTCCTCGGCCTCCTGCCGCCATACGCGCGCGGCGCGGACCTCGAAGCCGGAAGGGCCTGCGGCGTCCAGCAGACGCTCCAGGAAGGCGATATCCAGGCCGGGGCGTCCGCGCGACTTAGCGCCAGACTTCGGGCGAGACTTCGGGCTCGACGAGGACCGCGGCCGGCGGCGGGATTTTGGGCTCATGCGGCCAAGCTACGCGCCTTCCGCTCGCGGTCCAAGCGCATGGGCGAGCCGTCCGGATGTACGGATCGGCCGAAGGCTCAAGTTCCTTCCCGCAGCCAGCGCACGTAGTCGGTCGGCGGCGGCGTTTGGCCGAGCTGACGCAGCATCGTCACGACCTGACCGCGGTGGTAGGTGGCGTGGTTCACGACGTGACGCATCAGGTCTCCCAACGCGCGCTTGTCCGGGTCGCCCTTGAACGTCTTGTACGCGACGTCGCGAGTCTGGTCGCCGTTCTCCAATCCGTCGAGGAAGCCTTGCTGCTCGCGCCATAGCAGGTCCCAGCGCGCGCGCAGCGCGCGCACCGAGTCGAGCGCCGCCGTCTCGAGAAAAGCGGTGGGCGACTTGCCGTTCCACCGCTCGAGCCAGACCCACTCCGCTCCGAGCATGTGCGTGAAGGTGTCGAGAACGCTCGGAAACGAGCTCTTCAGGTCCCGCCGGAGATCGTCCGCGGACAGCGCGGCTGCGGCATCGAGGAGACGGCGGGTCGCCCAGCGGTTGTAGTCGAACAGCCTCTGGAGCTCCTCCATATCGTCGTCTCCTCAGTCGTCGTCGGATTCGATCACGATCCCTTTCGAGGGATCGAGCTCGTCGCCCGGGCCCCGTCGTCGCGGCGGTGCGCCGGAGGCCATCGTCATCACGCGGATGGATCCGCTCATGATGCCCTTCTCCAGGCGCTTCCGCACCCACCGTTGGATGATCCTGCGCGTGGGCGGAAAGAGCAGGGCGAGGCCGGTGAGGTCGGTGAGGACGCCGGGCGCCAGCAGGAAGGCGCCGCCCATCAGGACCGAGGCGCCGTCGAGGATCGCCTGGCCCGGAACCCGACCCGTGGCCAGCTCCTGCTGGAAGCGTGCGAGGACGCGGATGCCTTCCCGGCGGGCGAGCGTAGCCCCGGCCCAGCCCGTGAGGACCACGAACGCGACCGTCGGCCAGAAGCCGACCCACTGACCCATGCGGATGAGCAGCATGAGCTCGACGACCGGCACGAGCACGAAGAGCAGCGCCAGGCGTCCGATGGAGATCATGGCCGCTCTACCCGTGAGGCTCGCCGCGGGGTTCCTGGGCTTTCGAGCCTGCCGTAGCTTTCCCCCGGGACCACCCCATCGCGAGATCGGCAGGACCTTGGAGCAGACCTACTTCCGTAAGGGCTTCGGCCTGAAGAAGGACCTCAAGCCCCTCATCGACGCCGAGTACCAGTCGGCGATGGTGGAGCGCATCCGGGCGCGGGGTTACACGGACAGGTTCGGGGACGTGACGGTGCGGCTCGCGCAGGAGTTCGGCTTCTGCTACGGCGTGGACCGCGCCGTGGACTACGCGTACGAGACCGTCCACAACTTCCCGAACAAGCGTATCTACCTGGTCGGCGAGATCATCCACAACCCGCACGTCAACCAGCGCATGCGGGACATGGGGATCTCGTTCATCTACCCTGACGACGAGGGACGCTTCGACTTCTCGACGCTCACGGACCAGGACGTGGTGATCCTGCCCGCCTTCGGCGTCACCACTCACGACTTCGACGCGTTGCGCGCGATCGGTTGCATCCTCGTCGACACGACCTGCGGCTCGGTGCTGCACGTGTGGAAGCGGGTCGAGAGCTACGCGCGCGACGGCTTCACCGCCGTCATCCACGGCAAGTACACGCACGAGGAGTCGCGCGCGACGGCCTCGCAGGTCAACAAGCACGCAGGCGGTAAGTACGTCATCGTACGGGACATGGCGGAGGCGATGCTCCTCTGCGACTACATCGCGAGGCGCCCCGGGCATCCGAGCCGCGAGGAGCTGATCGAGCGATTCGGCGCGAAGGCCACGGCCGGCTTCGACCCCGACGTGGATCTGGAGCACGTGGGCGTCGCGAACCAGACCACGATGCTCGCCAACGAGTCGATGGCGATCGGCGCGAAGGTGCAGGAGGCGATGGTCGAGCGGTACGGCCCCGAGGAAGCCGGCGAGCATTACCGCTCCTTCGGCACGATCTGCTCCGCCACGCAGGAGCGTCAGGATGCCGTCGCGGCCATGATGCAGACGCCGCCCGCCGTGATGCTCGTCATCGGCGGCTACAATTCGTCCAACACGAACCACCTCGCGCATCTCTGCAGGCAGCATACACGCACCTATCACGTGGAGGATGCGAGCTGCATCGACGTGGAGACGGGGAGCATCCGGCACAAGCCGGTTCTCGACCCGGGTGCGAGCGAGGTGGTCGATTCGGCATGGCTGCCCGAGGGACCGTTCGAGCTGGGCATCACCGCCGGTGCGTCGACCCCCAACAACAAGATCGGCGAGGCGCTGGTACGGATCCTCGAGATCCGGGGCATCGCGCCGGAGCTCACCGGGCGGGAGAGCGTACCAGCTTGACCGTCGGGTCGGTCGGCGTTCGTCCGCCGACCACCGCGCGGGGCCCCCTCAGAGGTCGCCGGCCGCGATCCCCTTGCCGAGCTGCTTGAGCAAACGGCGCAGCTCGTCCTGTTCGGCGGGGCCCAGATGCCGGCAGAGCTGCTCGATGTATTCGGCGTGCCCCGGAAAGACCCGCGCCACGAGGTCGCGGCCGCTGTCCGTGAGGCGCGCGAGCACGACGCGCCGGTCGGTGTCCGAGCGATAGCGTGCCACGAGGCCCTGCGACTCCAGGCGGTCCATCACGAACGTGACGTTGCCTCCGGTCACGAGCAGCTTGTCCGCCAGATCGCCCAGCGAGAGCGGTCCAAGGTGGTAGAGCGCCTCGAGCGCGCCGAACTGGGGCACCGTCAGCTCGTAATCCTGCACCTTGGCCGCCACGGCCTTGGTGAACGTCGCGTAGCAGCGAGCGAGCGCGATCCAGACACCGAGCGCGACACCTTGGCTCTGCGTCCACTCGCGCGGGTTGTCGTGTACGTCGCTCGCGGCACGCCCCTCGGTATCCCCTTCCGACCCCATCGGTTACGACGACTAGATGTGAATGGGGCGGCCCAGCGCGGCGAGCGCGGCCTCGGGCACGCCCTCGGAGAGCGTCGGATGCGGGTGGATCGCCCGCTCCATCTCCTCGACCGTGGACTCCAGATGGCGACCGATCACGAACTCCGCGATCAGCTCGGTCGCGTGCGGCCCCACGATGTGGGCGCCCAGGATCTCCGAGTACTGCTTGTCTCGGATGATCTTGATGAAGCCGTCCGTGTGCCCGGCCGCCACCGCGCGACCGATCCCCACCCACGGGAACTTGCCCACCTCGATGTCGTAGCCCTTCGCCTTCGCCTGCTCCTCCGTGAGGCCGACGGAGGCGACCTCCGGATCGCAGTAGGTGCAGTTCGGCACGTTGCCGTAGTCCACCGGCCCGTGCCCCTGACCCGCGATGTGCTCCACGCACACGATCCCCTCGTGCGAGGCCTTGTGCGCGAGCAGTTGATTCCCGGCCACGTCGCCGATGGCATACACGCCGGGGACGTTCGTGCGCATGAGCTCGTCCACGACGATGAAGCCCTTCTCGTCGACCTTCACGCCGACGGTCTCGAGCCCGAGACCGTTCGAATTGGGCACGCGCCCGACGGCCGATAGCACGAAGTCCACGTCCTTGCTCTGGGAGGCGCCTTTACTGTCGGTGAACGTCACCTTCACGCCGTCCTTGGCGACCTTGGCGCTCTCGAACCGCGCCTTGGTGTGGATCTCCATGCCGCGCTTCGCGAAGATGCGCTCCATGAACTTCGAGACCTCGGCGTCCTCGAGCGGGAGGATGCGATCGAGCGCCTCGACGATCGTCACCTGCGTGCCGAACGACGCGTAGACGTCGGCGAACTCCATGCCGATCGCGCCCGCGCCCACGATGAACAGCGACCCCGGAGCTTTCGCCTGCATCAGCGCCCCGGTGGACGACCAGATGCGGTCCTCGTCGATCTTCAGCGTCGGGAGGTCTCGCGGCCTCGATCCCGTGGCAATGATCACGTGCGCGGCCTCGTGCACGGTCTTGTTGCCGTCGGATCCCTCGACCTCGACTTTCCCTTTGCCTTTGAGGCGTCCGAACCCCTCGAGATGGGTGACCTTGTTCTTCTTGAAGAGGTGCCCGACGCCTTTCTTCATCTGGTCCGCGACGCGGCGGCTGCGCTCTTGCGCCGGGCCGATGTCGAGCGTCACGTCCTTGGCGATGATCCCGTGCTTCTCGACGTCCTTCATCTCCTTGGCTAGCCAAGCGCTCGTGAGCAGCGCCTTGGTCGGAATGCAGCCGATGTTGAGGCAGACGCCCCCCAGATGCTGGTCCTCGACGCACGCCACTCGGAGGCCGAGCTGAGCAGCGCGAATCGCCGCCACATAGCCTCCGGGTCCGCTGCCGATGACGATCAGATCGAAGCCAGCCACGCGGTTCCTCACGGTAGGATCGGGGGGCGAGCGCCCCGCGATGCGCGCCAAGAAAAGGGGTTCACGAAGGTAGACGGGGCATCCGGGGGGGTAAAGGTTGACTCCGGGGCCGCCACGTTCCGTCGGGACGGCCTCTTCGGAGCCGACCTCGAGGCCGCCGCATGAAGCGTCTCGCGGTCGCTTTCGTCGTGCAGGGCGAAGGGCGCGGTCACATGACGCAGGCGCTCGCGTTGGCCGGGTTCCTGCGGGCGGCGGGCCACGAGATCGCACGCGCGTTCGTCGGCGTGAGCCCCTTCCGGTCGGTGCCCGCGTACTTCTCCACGGCGCTCGACGCGCCGCTCGAGACGTTCGACGCGCCGACGCAGGTTCCGGGTCGCGAGGCTCGAGGCGTGTCCGCTGGCCGGACGACGGCCGACGCGCTCGCGCGCCTGCCGAAGTTCGTGGCCGCGGGCCGGCGCATCCACCGCGCGACCGAGCACGTCGACGTGGTGGTCAACTTTCTGGACCTGGTCGGGGGGATCTCGCGGGTCGTCTTCCGCACACGTACGCCCGCGGTCGCGATCGCGCACAACTACGTCTTCCTCCATCGCGCGCTCGCGGGCGCACCCGGCACGCCGCTGTCTCGGAGCGCCGTGCTGGCGTACGCACGAGCCACTGCCGGACGCGCCGCCACCAAGGTCGCGCTCTCCTTCGGACCGCTTCCCGTCGATCCCTCGTGGAGACTCCTGGTCGCGCCTCCGCTGCTCCGCCCCGAGGTCGAGCGTCTCACGCCGCGGAACGAAGGCTACCTGTTGGCCTACGCGCTGAACTCCGGCTACGGCGACCTGCTCGCCGAGTGGCAGCGCCGGCACTCCACCGTGACGGTGCACTGCTACGTCGACGGAGGTCGGGGCGCGCTCCGCGCCGAGCCAGGCGACAACTTCCACGCTCACGCGCTCAGCGCGGACGCGTTCCTCCAACGGCTCGCGGGATGTCGGGCCTACGTCGGATCGGCGGGGTTCGAGTCCGTCTGCGAGGCCCTCTACCTGGGCAAGCCGGCGTTCGTCGTTCCCACCGAGGGGCAGCTCGAGCAGATGCTGAACGCCTGGGACGCCCGGCGTGCCGGAGCGGCGGTGTGGGGAAGCTACGACGATCTGGATGCCTTCTGGGAAGCTCCGTCCGTTCCGTCGGAGGCGGTGGTCCGAGAGTTTCGTGATTGGGTGCGAACGGCTCCCGAGGTCTTGGTGGGGGCGATCGAACGGGCGGCCAAGGGAACGGGAAAGGGACAGGGATGAGCATTCGGATCGAGCAGGTCGACGGACGGCGCGGAGTGGCCGCGTTCGTGGATGCGGCGTGGACTGTTCAGGGTGGTCGCCCCACGCCGTGGGTGCCTCCGCTCCGAGCGATGGTGCGCGACGCGCTCGACGCGCGACGTAACCCGTTCTACCGCGACGCGGATCGGGCGCTGTTTCTCGCCCGACGCGGCGCGGACGTGGTCGGTCGCGTCGCGGCGGTCGAAAACCGCTGGCACAACGCCCACCACGGCGACCGGGTGGGCTTCTTCGGCTTCTTCGAGTGTCTCGATGACGAAGAGGCCGCCCGCGCCCTCCTCGACGCCGCGCGGGAGTGGCTCAGGGCTCGGAACCTGACGTCGGTCAGAGGACCGGTCAGCCCGTCCATGAATCACGAGTGCGGCCTCCTGGTGGACGGCTTCGACACCCCGCCCGTGCTCATGACGCCGTGGAATCCGCGGTACTACGCGGATCTGGTGGAGGGGGCGGGCTTCCAGAAGGTCCAGGACCTACTCGGCTACTACATCCCGGCGGGCGACAAGCTCGCGGTCCCGGATCGGGTGCGCCGCCTCGCCGAGCGCACGCTGCGGCATACGCGCATCACGTTCCGGAGGCTCGACGTCGCCACGCTCGAGCAGGAAGCGCGTAAGGTTCTCCAACTCTACAACGAGGCGTGGGCCGGCAACTGGGGCTTCGTGCCGCCGTCGTGGGAGGAGTTCTGGCATACGGCCAAGGACCTGAAGGCCGTGCTCGCGGCCGACTTCTCGTTCGTGGCTGAGGTCGACGGCGAGATCGTCGGCTTCATGCTCATCGCCCGCGATATCAACCGCCTCCTTCGTGACATGCCGTCCGGAAGGCTCTGGCCGCCCAACGTGCTCAAGCTGCTCCGCAGCACGCAGAAGATCCTGAGCGGAAGGGTCGTCCTGCTCGGACTGAAGACTGAGTACCGGAACCGGGGTCTCTTCCCACTGTTCGCGTACGAGGCCGCCCGGCGCGCTTTCGAGATCCGCGCCGAGGGAGCCGAGGCGTCGTGGATCCTCGACGACAACGAATCGATCGTGGCTCCGCTCGAGGCGATGGGACTCGCAGCCTACAAGCGCTGGCGCATCTACGAGAAGACGAGCATCTAGCTCGCACCCTGAGGCTCGAGCATGCGGGTCGGCGCCGATCCGAGCAGCGCCGCGACCACGTACGACACGACGGCGGCGGCCACCGAGGTCAGGTACGGGTAGGGCACCGGCAGGACGTAGGCCCCCAGGACCCACGCCGCCATGCCGGTGACCAGGGACGCGAACGCGCTTCCCGGTCCGCCGATGCGCGTGAACAGACCGAACGTCACCACCGTGACGATCCCGGCGCTCGCAAACGAGGAGGACTCGGCGACCAGCTCGTAGACGCGCTCGGCCCGAATGGCCATGACGTAGGCGATGATCCCGAACACGGCCACGCCCGCCCGCGCGATCCGGACCTTGGCTCGCTCGGTGAGGCCCGGATGAAGCTGCACGACGACGTTGTGCGATACGAGCCCGGACGCCGTGAGGAGCGCGCTGTCTACCGTCGACAGGATCGCCGAGACCAACCCACCGACGAACAGCACGTAGAGCGCCGTGGGGAGATAGGCCTGCGCCAGAGCGGGCAGGACGTGCTCCGGATCCTCGAGACCGGGCAGGAGCGTGGCACCCAGCAGCCCGAGGCCGACGGGCATCAAACCGATCACGAGGTACGCGACCCCGCCGACCACCGTGGCGTTACGCGCGATGCGAGCGGAGCGGCTGCCCAGCATGCGCGCCACGAGCTCCGCGGCGATCATGGACCCGATCACGGGCACCGCCCATTCCTCCGCGATCGCCAGGAGCGGCCTCGGCTCCGCCCCGAGCGGGTGGAACGCGGCAGCGCCGAGCTCGTTGATCGGAGCGGTTCCCTCCACCGCGATCACACGCCAGACGAGCACGGCCAACGCGATCGTGAGCGCGATGCCTTGCACCACGTCGGTCCAGGCGTCGGCGAGCAGACCGCCGAACATCGTGTAGGCGATGACCACGACGGTGGCGAAGGTGATCGTTGCCTCGACCTCGAACCCCGAGGCGGACGCGAGGACCTGCCCGAAGGCGCGGATCTGCGCGGCGGCCCAGAAGAGCGACGCCGGCACCATGAGGAGCACCGCGAGTTTCTCGACCGAGGCGTCGAAGCGGAGGCGGAAGACGTCGGCCAAGGTGGTGAGCCTGAGCCTCCACAGCGGAACCGCGAAGATGAGACCCGCCAGGATGACGCAGAGCGCGTAGCCGAACGGATCCGCCGAGCCACCCGCGAGGCCGCGCTCGTAGACCGCGCCCGCAGCCCCGATGCAGGTCTCGGCCCCGAACCAGGTCGCGAAGACGCTGAAGGTCGCGAGCACCGGTCCGAACGAGCGGCCGGCCACCAGGTAGTCGGACTCGGTGTGGATGCGACGTGAGACCGCGACCCCGATCGCGAGCTGCGCCAGAATGTAGAGGCCGATGCCCCACAGGACCGGGCTCACCTCGCGTCCTGGCTTCGCCTCGGCGGGCGGCGGTCGAGCGGCGCGCGAAGGCTGGAGTCCAAGGCCTCTTCGGTTGTGCGCGGGGATCGGGTCGAGGACGCTGCGGCGGCCAATGGTAGGGACCTTGGCTCGTGCCCGCGAGCGCCGGACCCCCGCCGCTTCTCCGCTCGCCGTCGCTCGGACCCCGTCCTACCTTGCCGGCGTAGAGGTATCTCGGTCGTGTCGCGGCGTGAACTGGGGAACGAAAGGAGGGGATCGATGGGACGAGACCTTGGCGGACCGGTGAGCCGATTCGCCGTCCTCGCGATGGCTTGGGCGTTGCTCACGGCGCCGCGACTGGACGCCCAGCAGCGCCTGACGAGCGTGGAGCAATCGCTCCAGTTCTCGG
>Ga0105107_10002361_pt1 | contig 12429 bp, 10 predicted proteins | sample PPLLaktember2015_6_FD_79335 | JGI IMG/M metagenome (GOLD analysis project Ga0105107, IMG submission 79335) | Freshwater sediment microbial communities from Prairie Pothole Lake near Jamestown, North Dakota, USA - PPLs Lake P8 Core (1) Depth... | ecosystem: Environmental > Aquatic > Freshwater >... | reverse complement strand
GTCGGACAGACCGATGCGCAGGCCCCACACCCCATGCAAAATTCGGTCTGGATGTGGAACGGCGTATCGACCTTCATCTCCGTTCCACGGCCGGTCAGGCTGATGGCGGAATTTCCCATCCTTTCGCAGATCCTGGTGCAAAGCCCGCAAAGAATACAGTCGTCATCCTCTTTCTTGAACCGGGGATCTTCAATGCCATATTTCTTTGCCAGTTCCTTGAGAATGGGGACCTCCGGACAGCGGGCCAGAAGCAGCTCCACAAGCAGCTTTCGCCCCTTGTGCACAGCCTCCGAGTCCGTCTTGACCTGCATGCCTTCCCATATCGGGTAATTGCAGGAGGTAACAAAGCGGGACCGTCGTCCGTCAAAGACCTCCACCGTGCACAACCGGCACATCCCGGCAGGCTCCAGGGCCTTGTGGTAGCACAAGGTGGGAATCTCGATCCCGTATTTCTTCGCAACCTGGAGAATGTATTGTCCCTCTTCTCCTTGGACCGTTTTTCCGTTCATCTTGAAAGTAATCATCGGTCAAACCCTCTTCCCGGCACTGATTATCGCACAACAATCGCATCGAACTTGCAGACATCGTAGCAGATCCCGCACTTGACGCACTTTCCCTGGTCCATGTGATGAACCTTTTTCTTGTCTCCTGTGATGGCTTCCTGGGGACACTTGAGAGCGCATACATGACACCCTGTGCAGGCCTTTTCATCCACCTCATAATGAAACAGAGGTTTGCAGACTCCTGCAGGGCATTTCTTATCGTGAATGTGCGCCTCGTACTCATCGCGAAAATAGAGGATCGTGGTGAGCACCGGGTTAGGCGCGGAGGTACCCAGTCCGCACAGGGAAAACTTCTGGATCATGCTCCCCAGTTCTTCGAGAAGCTCGATGTCCCCTTCCTTTCCCCGGCCTTCGCAAATGTCCGTGAGCACATCGAGCATTTGCTTAATTCCCTCCCGGCAAGGGGTGCACTGCCCGCATGATTCGCCCTTGAGGAAATCCAAGAAGTAACGGGCTAAATCCACCATACAGGTATCCTGGTCCATGACGATCATGCCGCCGGAACCCATCATGGAGCCCACCTTGGTGAGTTCGTCAAAGCCCACCTGAAGATCCAAAAAGACTTCGGGAATGCAGCCCCCAGAAGGGCCTCCGGTTTGGACCGCCTTGAATTTCCGTTTCCTGGGGACGCCTCCCCCCATATCATAAATGATCTCGCGCAGAGTGGTTCCCATCGGCACTTCGACCAGACCGGTATTCTTTACCTTGCCTACGAGGCTAAAAACCTTTGTTCCCTTGCTGTACTTCGTTCCCATTCCGGCGTACCAGTCGGCTCCTTTGAGTATGATCACGGGAACATTCGCATAGGTTTCAACATTGTTGAGGTTGGAGGGGCTCTCCCTGAAGCCCTTTTCTACAGTGTGGACATACTTGGCCCTTGGCCTTCCGACATTCCCCTCAAGCGAAGCCATCAAGGCTGTAGACTCACCGCAAACAAATGCGCCCGCACCGGTTGAGATTTTGACTCGAAAGGCGAAGTCAGATCCCGCGATGTTGTCCCCAAGGAGTCCGAGTCCCTCTGCTTGTTTAATAGCAGAAACGAGGCGCTTTACAGCCAGAGGGTACTCATTGCGCACATAGATGTAGCCCTGAGCCGATCCAATGGCGTATGCCGCTATCAGCATGCCTTCTAGAACGCTGTGGGGATCTCCTTCCAGCACACTCCTGTCCATATAGGCGCCGGGATCGCCTTCATCAGCGTTGCAAATGATGTAGCGCTCCCCGGGGTGTTTTCGGCAGCTCTCCCATTTTATTCCCGTAGGAAAACCTCCTCCTCCGCGTCCACGTAGGCCGGACTTCTTGATGGTCCCGATGATCTCCTCGGGTTTCATTTCGGCGAGGATGCGGAGAAAGGCGAAATACCCGCCCCTTCCGATATACTCTTCTATGCTGTCAGGGTCGATGTAACCACAATTACGCAAGGCGATCTTGACTTGGCGAGCATAAAAAGGGATTTCTTCCAGGAAAGCGATCCCCTTCAGAGGATTCACCTTTTCAAGGGGGTTCCGGATTTCTTCCTCAAGGACGGACCGGGGGTCTCGCATCTGGCCAAGGATCAGTTTTTTGCTGAACTTCTCTTCAATATAGTCTTGAACAACGTCCAAGATCCTATCCTCGGTCACACGGTTGTACACGACCCTCGGCCGACCCTTTGCCACTATCTCCACCAGTGGCTCTTCTTCGCAAAATCCGAGGCAACCGGTCTGGCGGACTTGATAAGGATGACCCGCAGGATTGTCTTTCAGCGCTTTGTCAAAGGCCGCTTTGGCTCCGGCAGCGATCCCGCAGGAAGCCATTCCCACATTGAGCATCACGGTCTCTGGGAAGTAGAGTTTCTGATTGGACTCTAAACTAATCTTTTCCAGATCTTTCACCGAATGGATTTTCATGTTTCAGCCTCTTCTTGGACCCTATTCGTATCCGCCCAGAATTTTCGTGGCTTCATCCGGGGACAGCCGTGCGTGAACATCCTCATTGATTTTGACCACAGGTCCGAGACTGCAACAACCGATGCAACGCACGGATTCAAGGGTGAAGCGTCTGTCTCCCGTCGTCTGACCGTCACGGATGTGCAACTGCTCTTGTATCTGTTCATGAACCCTCTTAGCGCCTCTGACGTGGCACGCGGTCCCCAGGCAAACCGAAATGAGATTGCGGCCGCGCGGCTCTAGGGCGAACGTAGCGTAGAAAGTCGCGATTCCGTATATCCGGCTCAGGGGAACACCGATTTTTTCCGCAAGATAGGTGAGGCTTGGCCTAGGGAGATAATTGTAGCGCCTCTGTATTGCCTGAAGCATCATGATCAGGTTTTCTTTGTCATTGCCAAATTGGGATTCGATCAAATTGTCCAGTTCGAAGTAATCCAACTCATCGGCAGAAGCAGTTTGCACCGGACGCACCTCCTTCATTTCCCAATCCTCCTCTCCTGCAATCTACGCGCTGGTTGTCTGATCTGTTCGGGGGGCACCAACCGTTTGATTCACGACAGGGCAGTTTTCGACGCAAACGCCGCAGCCTGTGCACAGATCCATATTGATGCTCCGGGCCCGTTTCCTGATTTTCACTTTGAAATTTCCGGGCGTCCCCTCGACAGATTCAAGATCAGAATAGGTGATGAGTTCGATATTTAGATGCCGGCCGACCTCGACCAGTTTGGGGGAGATAATTCACATGGCACAGTCATTGGTGGGAAAGGTCTTATCCAACTGAGCCATGGCCCCGCCGATGGCAGGGGATTTCTCGAGGAGATAGACATAATACCCGGAATCTGCCAAATCGAGAGCGGACTGCATCCCTGCGATACCTCCGCCCACAATCAAAACCGATCCTCTCACGCTGTTCGACATATCTTCATTCTCCTTGGATTCCAATCAATAATCAAAGTTCCATGTCCTTCCGGTATGAAGAACACAATCCGCCTCCCCGACCTGAGCCATCACGACATGTGAATCTCAGGTCTACAAAACCCCGAACACACTAGAGTGATGCCGAATCAATACTCATGAGTGAGAAAGGGCCAGACTTAATGAGGAAGATTTAAAGTGTATAAGAACCGGATACACTGCAAATAAACATAGCCATGACAGAGGGAATCTGTCAATGGTTTTTTGTTGTCCCTGAGGGGAAAAAAGGTATGAAAACTCCCCCGGCTTCTGCTTCAGGAAGCCGGGGGATTGGAGGAATCTAAGCGGCCATGCGAATGGCGTTCTCAGTGACCTCTCTGATCTCATCGGGGGTAAAGGGCTTTGGGAGGTAGTCCACCGCCCCCAGTCGGGCGCTCTCCTTGGCCGTTTCGATGCTGGCATATCCGGTGATAATGATGACGAGCGTCTCCGGGCTTTTTTCACGGATGGCATGGAGCAGTTCCAGCCCCTGGACGCCGGGAATCTTCAGGTCTAGCAGCGCGAGTCTGTAGGCCTTCTCCTCGATTTTCTGAAGCGCCTCTTCTTTGGTCATGGCCTGGTCGACGGAGAACCCTTTCCTTGACAAGATCTTGCGGATATTGTTGTTCACCGCCGCTTCGTCGTCTATCACCAAAACGTCTTGCTCAGTCGCTTTCCTTGGCAATTCATGAATCACGGCCTTGCGAGGCGCCTCTTTTTTCAGGAGGCCGGAGACCCTTTGCTTCAATTCCTCGTAGGGCATCAGAGAAACCCCGTCATGTTCAAAGTATTTCACGAATTCCGGTCCGGTCAGCGCAATCACCTCTTCGTAGCTGAAGGGCATGTCCGGGCCCAGCCATTTCCTCATATCCGGAACATCTCCTTTTGCCCCGGCTGCCTTCTTTTTCCCCTTCAACTGAGGGCATTCATTGCTCTTCAGGCCGGCCTTGCATGTGTTGCCGAGCTTTTTGTATATGTCGCAAATTTTCGAACCGACTTTGCAGTAGTACTCCAGAGTTTCCAGAGAGGGGGCGCTGATGGTGGGCATGTCCGAAGGGCCAAGGGTATCCGCGTAGGATTCGCCTGCCTGCTTTGCCACTTCGTCTCGCGCGAAAGGTATATCCACGTCAATGACCTGTTTCCTCGTAGCCATCATAGCCGTCATCTTCTTCTTGAGTTCTTCATAGGGCACAAAGGCAATGCCGTCGCTTTGCAGGTTCATGAGGTACTCCGGTCCGGTGACTGAAGCGACCTCCTCGTAACTGAAAGGCTGATCAATGCCGACAAGTTTCTTAGGGTCTAAAACCTTTTCGCTCCTCCCTTCTTTCTTCGCCTTTGCACCCTTTTTGGTCTGTGGACACTCCTCGCTCTTGAGGCCAGCCTTGCAGGTGTTCCCAAGCTTTTTGAAAATGTCGCACACCTTTTGCCCTACCTTGCAATAGTACTCCAGGGTCTCGAGCGACGGCATCTCCACAACAGGCATATCCGAGGGGCCCAGCTTATCCGCGTATCCTTCCCCCGCGACCTTTGACACTTCTTGCCTGTCGAAAGGGATGTCGAGGTCTATGACTTCGATAGCCTTTCTTTCCTTTTCAGAGACCGGCGCCTCTCGCAGTTCTCCTGAAAGAGCCTTCTCTACCGTGTCTCTTATTTCTTTTGGGGTGAAAGGTTTGGGGATGTAATCCAGAGCACCGAGCCGGATGGCTTTCATAGCCGTGTCTGTCGACGCGTAGGCCGTCATGATGATCACTTTGGTGAGGGGCCACTGTTCTTTCACGAGCTTCAAGAGCTCCAACCCGTTTTTTTCAGGCATCACAATATCGGAGATCAGGAGGGAAAAGGACTCCTTGGCCATCTTCTCAAGGGCCTCCTGGGCGCTCACGGCTTGAGTCACTTCAAAGTTCTTTTTGGCCAGGATTTTGTGCACGTTTTCACAGATCCCTTTTTCATCGTCCACGACCAGAATCTTTTTTGTCTCCATGTCTTCTTCCCCTTTTATGATCAGAGTTTTGAAGCTTTCGCCCATGACAACCAATTGTCCTTTCCATAGAGCATATGTCGTGCCACGTCACCGTACTGTATATAACCCGTTGATAACAGGCTGTTTGATTCAATAATTTTTTTGAGAACCTTGTAGCTGTATGAAATAAATATTCAGTCTGAAAAGGAATGGTGCGAAAGGCGCAAACGGTTTCTCATCTTTTACGTGAGTAGGGAGAAGCGTTCTTCCATAAACAATTCAATAAATTGGCTTGACCCCATCAGAGCATAAGCGAGCAGGGAAAAGACTGGCGAAGGGGAATGAGAATCTCTAATATGATGTATATTTTCATTATACAGGGTATGATTTCTTCAAAAGGATTACGCTCTGATAAAATGTCACATGATCTTTTATTTGGATGAAGTCGGCCTGGTTGGAAGGGAAATACCGTGTTTCTTCATGAGGTTTTGGAAGTTCGGCCGTTGCAGCCCCACTTTTTTTGCAGCTCGGGTGACATTCCAGTCGTTTTGCATCAGAGCCTGGATGATGAAGTTCCTCTCCACCTCTCTCACGGCATTCTCCCTGATCTCTTTCTTGACTCTCTTGAGCGCCTCGTTATCTTCCGGGACTTGGACGACAAGACCTCCAATATCGTCCAAGGCAGGCAGTTCCCTGGGGGTGATCTCTTTCCCTTCGCAGAGAATCACTGCGCGCTCAATGACGTTCTTAAGCTGCCGCACATTACCCGGCCAATCATAGGTCGTTAACCTGACCGAAGCCTCCTTTGAAAACCCGCTGATTTCCTTGCCGGTCATGCCGGTGAACAGTCTGAGGAAATGATAGGCTATGGGCAGAATATCACTTTTCCGGTCCCTGAGGGGCGGGGTAAAAATGGGATACACGAATATGCGGTAGTAGAAGTCCTGCCTGAAGGCCCCTTCCTTGACCATCTCCATGAGATCTCTGTTGGTAGCCAAGATCAGGCGCACATCCACCTGTTGGGTCGTCGTGGTGCCCAGGGCAAGGTATTCCCGAGTCTCCAGGAAACGGAGGAGCTTGCCCTGGACCTCCAGACTGATGTTGCTGATTTCGTCCAGAAAGATGGTACCCCCGTCCGCTGACTTCAAGATCCCGTCCTTGTTCTTGTAGGCACCGGTGAAGGCGCCCTTCGCATAACCGAACAGCTCGCTTTCCAGGAGGTTCCCGGACAAGGTGCCGCAGTCAACGGCAAAGAAGACCTTGCCGCTGCGCCGGCTGTTGGCATGGATAGCACGAGCGATCAATTCCTTGCCCGTGCCGCTCTCCCCACAAATCAGCACGGTTGAATCCGTGGGAGCCACTTTGCCGATCATCTTAATGACCGCTTGATTTTTTGGACTTTCCCCGATGAGTTGGTGGGAGATGGTCCTCGGCGCCCCTCCCTGTAACCTCATCTCCCGATTCTGTGCGCGGATCTCCAAGTCCGCAAGGGCGCGCCGAACAATAGCCCGTAACTCCTCGGGCGTAAACGGTTTGGGGAGATAGTCGTAGGCCCCCGTTTTCATGACCTCCACGGCGGAGGAGACCGTCGCATATCCGGTGATCACAATCACCACGGAGTCGGGATAGGATTCCTTTACGCGCCTCAGAACCTCCAGCCCGCCCATGCTGCTCATTTTCAGATCCGTTATGATGACCTCAAAGGGTTTCTGTTCCATCATCTTCAGCGCATCGTACCCATTGAGCGCGTATTCAATATGATGGCCCTCCTTGGAGAGTATCTTGACACAGCTCTGGCAAATCCCCAGCTCGTCATCCACCACAAGGACTCGTCGGCTCTGCTCAGGCATTCTGCTCTCCTCTGTGTACGGGGAGATGAATCCTGAAAGTCGTTCCTTCATCTTCTTTGCTCTCCACGTCTATGGAACCGTCGTGTTGCTCGATGATTCCGTGCGTTATGGCAAGGCCGAGGCCTGTCCCACTCTCCTTGGACGTGAAGAAGGGATCGAAGATCCTGCCCAAAGCCTGCTCCGGTATACCGCCGCCCGTATCGCTGACCGTGATTTCGACCGCCCCTTTTTCCGGGACCAGGCGGCTGGCGAAGCGGATCTTTCCTCCGGGGTCGGTGGCGTCGATGCCGTTGATGGCGAGGTTGATGAGGCATTGCTGGATCTGATCCTTGTCGATTTCCACCAAGGGGAGTGGCTCAGAAAGGACGGCCTCAAAACCGACGTCCTTGAAGGCGGCTTGCTTTCTGGTGAGGGCCATGGACTCACGAACAACCTGGTTGATGTCATGAAGCGCCTTTGCCGGTTTGCTCTGACGCGCAAAGTCGAGGAGACTGGTCACGATTTTGCGGCACCGCAGAGTTTCATTGGCGATCGTCTCTAACTCCTGATAGTTGGGATCTTCACGGTCCGTTTCCTCCTGAATCAGCAGGGCTGTGGTAAGAATCGTGGTCAGAGGGTTGTTGATTTCATGGGCCACGCCAGCAGCCAATTGCCCAACCGACGCGAGTTTCTGCTGCTCCACCAGTTTCTTTTGAAGGAGAATGTCCTTGGTGATGTCCTTTGAAATCTCTATGACACCCTGTGCCACGTGGTTGCTGAAAATAGGGTAACAGGAGATGGAATAATAGCGCGGGTTGTCTTCTTTGTCCCGATGGACGTGAGTAGCTTGTGAGGCTTTGCCGGTGCCGAGGCATTCCATGAGGGGGCAGGGGTGTTCTTTTCCATCGCAGGGTTTATCCCGATCGTGCGAAAGCTCATAGCAGTGCATCCCCAAAGCGGAAGCCCTGGTCAGCCCCATCTTCTTAAGCAACGTGTCATTGATGTCGAGAATGCTGTAGTCACGGCCGATGAGCATCACGTCTTCGTGAAAAAAGGCGTTAATGACAGCCTCGTAGAGGTTCCTCATCCTCGCAAGTTCCTCTCGGGTACTGTCCAGGAGCCCGTCCGCGAGAACGAGCTCCCCCAGGAGTTGCGCCCCTCCATCATCAAGGAAAACAACCTGTTTCCCTTTTTCTTGAAGCACCATCTTGGAAACGCCCTTGTCGTCGGTCAGGCTGACAATCAGGTCAATATCTTTTCGCTGGAGGACCTTGCGGAGGTCTCTCGTCACGAACACGCCGTGATCCTCCGCATGGGTCACCCCCGATCCCTCTTCTCCCGTGTCTACGATCGCGACGATGGCGGGATGAAGTGTCTCAAAAACACGTTTTTCAAAGTGTTCCAGAAGGTCCCTGCACTTCGGTCCGCTGCCGATCACGGCAATGTTCAATCTCTTCTTCACCCTTTGCTCCTGATAGATCCCTGTTGAAGGACCACGCTTATTCCACATCACTTGGAAGCGCATGGGGGTACGGGCGCTTAAACAAAACCATGGTAGGCCAGAGAGGTCCTAAAATCAAGGAGGAATAGGGTCGGGGGGGAGGTTGAAAAGGCTCCGGATGGTCTCGTGGCCAGGCGAAGGACCACAAAGGCCCTCCGAGGGCGTCCTCATCCGGAGTTCTGCGAGCTGAAGGGAAGAATGATTCTGAAGATGCTTCCTTTCCCCGGAGCGCTCAGAACTTCAATTCTTCCTCCGTGCTGTTTCACGATTTCGTGAACCACCATCAGCCCGAGGCCGGTGCCGTCCGTTCCCTTTGTGGAGAAGAACTGGGTGAAGATTTTCTCACAGGTGGCTTCGTCCATTCCAATCCCGTCATCCTCTACTTCGATCATGAAATGGCGGCGGTCATAGAAATCGGCTTTCACAGCGATGGCGTGAGAATCCTTTCCTTTGTCCCTGTTGCACGCTTCGAGAGCATTGGAAAGAAGGTTGATCAACATCCGGCGCATGGCGCCGGGATCCATTTGGACCACAGGAAGGCGAGGGTTGGCGTTTGCTCTCAGTTTGCACTCGATCGATCGAGCTTTTTCATAGAAAAAAGCGACGGATTCCATGAGCATTTTTTCAAGGGCAATCGCTTCATAGGCAGGCTTTCTTTTTTTGGTGGAGTACAGGATGTTCTGGACCAACCCGGAAATTTCATGGATGTTTTTCTTGACGACAGACCATCCTTTCTTCATCAGTTCCTGATCTTGGTCCTTCAGAGCTTCGTCCACCACATAAGCGCCTCCTTGGAGGCCCTCCAGGATGTTCTTGATATCATGGGAAAGCCCGGCCATAGACTGACCGAGAAAGCTGAGTTCCTTCTGGACCTCCTTCACCTTGCTGATATTGGTGGACAGCTCAAGGGCAGCAATCACATTGCCCATGGGATCCAGAATGGGGGAAGAGTAAACCAGCAATTGGACGCTTTCCCCGCCGGCCACATGCACGACCTCTTCGCTTACGTGAACCTTCTTGTCCTGAAAGGTTTCCGAGACAGGACAGAGAGAACATCGGGCGGCACTCTTTTTGTAAACTTCATGGCACTTCTTGCCAATCGCATCGCCGAAATCATTCCGAAAGGTCTGGTTGGCTAGCAGGATGTTGAAGGATCGATCCTGGACGGAGAGGTAGCAGGGAAGCAGATCGACAATCGCTTTGTACCCAAGGTCGTCAAGGAGGGTGGGATGAGTTTTTTCTTCCATGGTCCTGAGGCCTCCGGAAGGTGCAAGCGAGGGAAACTTGTCTTCCGCTATTTCAAGGCGTTCCGTATCGCTTCCAGGATCTCATCAGGCTCAGGCGGTTTCTCAATGTAGGCTGCAGGCTCAGGGATTTTCTCTCTCTTGTATTCATCCAGCACTTTCTGGGAATGGAAAAAGGTTTTCTTGGAAAGCGCCGAGAGCATGATCACCGGAATGTCCTTCAGTTCAGGGTCGTTTCTCAGCTCGCGATAGAGGTTGATCCCGCTCTCCCTGGGCATCATAATGTCCAAAATAACGAGAGACGGTTTGTTCTTCCGGGCCATTTCAAGCCCCTGGATACCGTCCTGAGCAGCGAGGGGTTTGAATCCGTTCGTTTCCAGCAAAGTGGTGACAAAGGTTCTCATATCCAGTTCATCATCCACGACCAGGACTTTTTTTGCCATTTCTAAAGCTCCTTCCGGAATCGGGTGGGAATGGTTTGGTTCAGTACATACTGCCCGGCAGGGTGAACTGCTTGGCCGGATTTCGGATTGCGATTACATGGCAGTGAGCATATTTGGAGACATTAGCCACGGTGCTGCCATGCACTAATCGGTCCGCCTCTGCCTTTCCTAAGGCCCCCATCACAATGACATCGATGCTGTTTTTCTTCGCGTAACGGATGATTTCTACATCGGGTGACCCGTTTTTGATCACGAACAGGTAGTTTTTGAAATCTCCGAGCTTTTTCTCGTACTCCTCCTTGACCGCCTCTGTGGCCCGTTTCTCTATGTCTTCGTCAAAAAACGCCTCACCGCCGGGAGATCCTTCGGGGACGTGCTCGTCAACCACATGTCTGGAGTAGGAATAGGAGGAGTGGGGAACATGAAAAATATGCAGCTTCGCTCCGTACTTCTTGGCCAGGTCAAGAGCGTGAAGGAAAGCAATATTGGCGTCCTCCGAAAAATCCGTGCAGTAAAGGATGTTCTTATATTCTATCATGATCAACCCCTCTCAAAAGTAGTGATTCTTTCATGCGGATGGCTTCTTTTCGGGAAGCCTCACCCTGAAGACCGTGCCCTTTCCTTTTTCGGAAGAGAGGTCAATGCACCCCCCGTGCTCGTCAACGATCTTCTTGGCGATCATCAAACCAAGACCTGTGCCCCTCGAACCCTTTGTGCTGAAAAAAATCTGAAAAATCTTCTTTCTCGTCTCTTCATCCATGCCGCAGCCATTGTCAATGACCTGATACTCGACGACACAGCCCTTCGACCTCAAGCTCCGCAAAAGAACTTCGCCTTTCGTGTGCGTGCAAGAGAGATCCGTGCACGCGTCAATGGCATTGGTGACCAGGTTCAAAAGGACGCGGTGGATGCCCTCGGGATCCAGAAAAACCATTGGAAGATTTTCGGCGAGGTCGCTTTTCAAGACCACCCCGTTTTCCTCTGCCCGAGGTCGCATGAGATCCGCGACTTCCCGAAGAGGGAGATTGGGATCGCAGAGTTGATACTCGGGCTCCCTCTCCTTGGCGTAATTCAGCAGGTCCACGGCCATGCCTTTGATCTTTTGAACGTTTCCCTTGATCATCTGCCAACCCTGGTTGAGATAGGTCCTGTTCTCCAGGTCAATACCTTTTTCAAGGACATAGGTCCCACCCGTCAGGCCGGCCGTGATATTCTTGATGGCATGGGCAAGCCCTGCCACGGTTTGCCCTACCGCGGCAAGCCTTTCGGCCTCCACGAGCTGGCGGCTCTTCTCCTTGACAAGCCGTTCGAGATCTTCCGTGTACTCCCTGAGCTGCTGCTTGTAAGAGAGCCTTTCCATCGCTCTTCGGAGAGCAATGTCGAGCGCTTCATCGTGGATGGGTTTTGTGATGAAATCAGACGCATCGTACTTGAGACTCTGTATGGCAAGTTCCATTTCACCGTGGCCTGTGATCATGATCACTTCGGTGTTGGGGCTTTCTTCCTTAATGCGCTTGAGCAACTCTATCCCGTCCATCCCGGGCATCTTGATGTCGGTGAGGATGACTTCGGGGCGCGCTTCATGGAAAACTCGAAGCGCCTCTTCGCCATTCTCAGCGGTCAAAACCCGGTACCCTCGGTCTGCCAGCGAAATGCCCAGAACTTTGAGAATGCCCGGTTCATCATCAACAAGAAGCACTTGTTTTTCCATCAAGCCTCGTGAATCCGGGGGAACCTAATGATAAAGGTCGCCCCTTCCCCTTCTTTGCTTTCCACCTTGATGGTGCCGTCATAATCACGCACGATGCCATAACTGATGGAAAGACCGAGCCCTGTTCCCTTGCCCACCTTTTTGGTGGTGAAGAAAGGTTCGAATATCCGGTGGAGAATGGCTTCAGAGATTCCGGCGCCGGTATCGGTCACTTCGATGGTGACCATTCCATCTTCGTCCCATGTCTTTAGAGTGATCCGCTTCGCTTCCTCTTTGCGGCCCCCCTGCTCCGCTTT
>Ga0105107_10002360_pt1 | contig 12430 bp, 13 predicted proteins | sample PPLLaktember2015_6_FD_79335 | JGI IMG/M metagenome (GOLD analysis project Ga0105107, IMG submission 79335) | Freshwater sediment microbial communities from Prairie Pothole Lake near Jamestown, North Dakota, USA - PPLs Lake P8 Core (1) Depth... | ecosystem: Environmental > Aquatic > Freshwater >... | reverse complement strand
TCTATCTCACCGAGCGCTCCGACCCGAGCGCCTGGAGCGCGGAGCTGATGGACCGCATGGCGGCGGAGCTCAATGCGTTCGAGCCTCTCGTTCTCGAAGCGAATCCGTCGTTTCTCGCGAGGCTCTCGCGGCACATCGTCGACCGGCGCCTCGCCGTTCGCTCGCCGTCTCTCATTGTTCTCACGTACGAGAATCCCTCGATCCTGCATCGCCGCCAGATCGCCCGGGCGTTTGATGCCCCTGTGGCGAGCTCCTATGGCGCGACCGAAGCCGGCTACGTGTTCATGGAATGCGAGGCCGGACGCATGCACCAGGTGACGGAAACCTGCCACGTGGATTTTCTTCCCTTCGCTTCCGAGCATGGGGGCCCGAAGATCGGACGCATTCTCGTCACCACCTTCGATAATCCCTGGCGGTCTCTCATGCGCTTCGACATCGGCGACGTCGTGCGGCTGGACGGCGCGACGCCCTGCGCCTGCGGGCACGGCGAGGGGCTCGTCCTCATGTCCGTCGAGGGCCGAACGGTGAACATGACGATGACCCCCGAGAGATGCGCGGTGACTCAGGGCGCCGTGGATCGCGCGCTCGGTGAAGTCGCGGGACTCATTGAATACCAGCTCATCCAGACGGATCCCGCGGCGTACCATCTGCGTTTCGCCGCGATGCCCGGAGAGGAGCGGCGCGTCGCGGGAGCGGCTGGGGAGATGTTGCGGGGCATCTATGGACGCGGCGTTGCCTTGACGCTCGAGCAGGTCGAGGCGATTGCGCCCGCGCCTCCCGGCAAGTACCGTCTCGCGGCAAGGGCCGAATCGATGCCGGCGCTCGACCCCGACGAGCTGCTCGACGAGGCCCATCGGCCTCCACGACTCGAGGATGCGCGCGAATGAACGAAAAAACAAAGGCCATGCCGCTCTATCTCCTCGCGGGAAGTCCCGGTTCGCGCCGTGAGGACAGTGATCGCGTGCTCGCGAGGGCGATGGAAAGCTGCGGCGTCCCCAATCCGTCGATCGCATATATCGGCGCCGCGAGCGGCGACAATAAACAGTTTTTCTCGATGATCGCCCGGTTCCTCCGCGCGTTCGGCGCCTCGGATGTCGTTCTCGCCCCGATGGCCGGGAAGCGCGTCAAGATCGAGAAGACGAAGGCCATCCTGCAATCCGCCGATCTTATCCTCGTAAGCGGAGGGGATGTCGAGGAGGGTATGGAGGTTGTCGGGGAGCGCGGGATGCTTCCCTTCCTTCGCGAGCTCTTCGACGGCGGGAAGCCGTTCTTCGGCATCTCGGCGGGAAGCATCATGCTGGCGAGGGAGTGGATCGTTTGGGACGATCCCAACGACGACGCGACGGCGAGCGCGCTTCCCTGCATGGGATTTGCGCCTATCATCTGCGACACGCATGCGGAAGATGAAGGATGGGAGGAGTTGCGCGCTCTCTTGAAGCTGGCAGGCGAAGGCACACTCGGTTACGGCATCCCCTCGGGCGCCGGTCTCCGTGTCAGCCCGGACGGCGAGCCGGAGGCGCTCGGAACTCCCGTGAACTGCTTCGCCCGCCTCGGCGGCAGGGTTGTGCGGGGCGCCGACCTCGAGCCGCGATAGGAAGCGCAACGCGCGGCGCCTGCGGCCCCGCGGCATCTGCAACCCCGCGGCACCTGCGGCTGTTATAGAAGAGGAGGTTCTCAATGGGCATTCTCTGGGAAATCGTGCAGACGGGTCTGATGTTTGGCCAGAAGCGCAAGTCGGATTCCGTCGATGATCGAGTCAAGTTCCTCGAAGACCAGCTCGCGGCGACGCAAAACACGCTGCGATCGCTGGTGAAGAAGCTCGAGGAGATTCACAAGAACGATATCGATGGAGACGGGAAGGTCGGCTGAGGAGCATCAGCGTACGAGCGTCATTTTGGCCGTCCGCGTTTCTGGGCCGATCGTGAGGCGGTAGAAATAGATACCGCTCGCCACGTTCCTTCCCGCGGCATCGCGGCCGTCCCACTTCACGAAGTACTCGCCGGGATCACGCTCTCGATCCTCGAGCACCGCCAGTCTCTCGCCCTTGAGGTTATAGACGGATAGATTCACGAGCGCCGCGCGCGCCACGTCGTAGCGGATCACCGTCCCACCGTTGAACGGGTTGGGGTAGTTTTGATACAGAGCCGCGGCGGGCGGCGGGATGATTCCCTGATCATTCCGGCATTGATCGATCTCCAGGCGCAGATGGTGGCTTCCTTCGGCGAGCGCCGGGAGGAGGATGACGAGTCGGCGATCTCTCTGCTCCACGCCTACCGCGGTCTCCCCGTCAACGGTGCCCGTTGCGGGAACCGGCCATCCGCTCGGCCATTCCAGCATGATCGTCTGTCCGGAGGGAGTGGCGCCGGAGAACGAAACGACGACGGCGTCGCACGCGCTCTCGGCCCTGATATCATGAATGTCGTACGTTTCCATGGCAAAGAAACCCGCTTCGTCGGGGAACAGGTAGCCCAGATTCGGGAAGTCTTGTTCCGCCTCGGCAAAGATGCCGGACATCTGCTGGTACGCCGCCTCGGGGTCACCATCGAACCATTTGCCCGGATGCCCCGCCGTATGGCAGAGCTTGCCCGCGCCTAAGATCTTGGCCATCTCCCCGTAGGTGTTCGGCGTGTCCCCTTCCCAGCACGTGCCGGCGCACCAGATTCGGCCGCTCTCGGAGTAAAAGAGCATCCAGGGGAGCCTGTTGTAGATGCCCCAGTAGTCGAAGAAGGCGAAACGGTTCTTGATGAGCGCCTCGACGGTCGCGCGCGTGAAATAGAAACCGGGGAAGCGAATCCATTTGAGGGAATTCGCGCCGAGACCGAGGAGCGAGAAATCCCGTGCGATGGCGGCGAAGGTGCTGTCGTTCGCTGTCTGATCATAGGATTGGAATTCCCAGTTCGCGCCGAATCGCATCTCAGGAGTGTGGTGGTAGCCGTGGCTGCCCAGATGCACGCGGTGCTCGTATCCATAGACGATGCTGTCGCGATCGAGCGCGCGCACCCACGCGAGGTAGCTCGCGGGCGCCACCGTCAACATGCGGTGCGTGCTGTGGGCGCGCCACCACTCGCCGGGCGGGTAGTTCGCATCGACAAGATCGGCGGCCGAAAAGATAGCATCGGGAAGCACGACCCATCCCATCTTCATCTTCGGGTGGTCTTCGAGGAGGCGCACGAGATACTGTTCATTGGCAGCCGTCGTGTCGTGACCCGATTTCGGGAAGACGAAGCGGCCGAAGGGTATGTCATCGAACGTCATTGCGATCGCCTGATCGTATCCGTTCGGAAAAGGCGAGAAATAGACAATCGAGGGCTCGACTTCAGTCGAAGGAGCATCCATCCGATCGACGATGAGCTCGATCTGCCGGTAGAGCTTCACGCCCGGCGCGAGCACCGAGGCGAGCGGCGGGCCCTTCGGCTCGACCGCCTGAATCGGTGCCGTGCCGACAAGAACATGCCAGTCGAAGGTGAATGAGCGCGTGCCCGGCGCTGTGACCGTCACGAGACTATGATAGGGATTCGGAAAGACGAGGCTGAGCTTTCGAAGGCTGGTGCGGAGCTCGTAAATCTGGTTCAGAGCGAGATAGCGCTTGGCCCGGCTTCCGTTGAAGATGAGCTGTGGTTCGCCGGAGAAATGATTCCTGATGGAAAGCGCCTCCCACGCAGAGGACGAGATGATGATATCGAGGCCGTCGTCGAGCGCCGCCCGATCCAGAGCCTCAAAGCAGTAGCTCACGGCGAGGCGGTTGTCCGCGAGGCGGTACTCGATAGTGGTTTGGAGAGGAATTTGAGCGGCCTGGCTCAGAAACTCGGGAGACACAAGGATGAGAGAGCTCTCATCGCCGCCCGCTATCGAGAATGGCGCGGGCCGCGAAGCTCCTGCGGCGGGTCCGAGAATGATGTCTCCGGCTCCGAAAACCATGGGCGAATCGGAGGTTGAGAGATCGCGCAGCTCCGCGATGCCACCCGTTTCGAGGTCGATGATCACCCGAACGTGCGTGTTCTCGAGAACGCGCACGCTCGCCGCTGACGCCCCGGTCTGAGCGCATAATGCTGCGATGATTCCGAGAACAATGCTTCGCATATCGGAGAATGTGCCTGTGTCGACGCCCGTCAGGCGGGCGTTATATAATGAAAGGATCAAGCCCCGGCTCCGGGACAAGGGAAATATACCAAGAAATGCTCCCGAAAGATATTCCGAAAAACAGGGCGTTCGGGGAGGGAACGATGCGGCGCGGCTTGTGCGGCGCGCCGTCGCTATAGTAGAATGGGCATCTATCTTTGCTTGAAAGGATCGGTGCGATGAAGATCATGGCAGTGAACGGAAGCGCCAAGGGAGAGCGCGGCAATACGAACGTCATGGTGGAGGCGTTTCTCGCGGGCGCCCGCGGGGCGGGCGCCGAGACCGAGAGCGTGTTCCTCGCGAAGAAGAAGATCGCTCCCTGCACGGCCTGCAACGCATGCTGGATGGCGACGCCGGGAAGGTGCGCGCAGCGCGACGACATGGACGAGCTTCTCCCCATGGTGATTGCCTCGGACGTGCTTGTCTTCGCAACGCCCGTGTACGTGGACAACGTCACGGGCATCATGAAGAATTTCATGGACCGCCTCATACCGATCGGCGATCCGCACTGGGAGAGAGACGAAAACGGAGAATGCCGCCATATGGCGCGGCATGAGAAACCGCGGAAGATCGCCGTTATCGCGAACTGCGGCTTTCCCCAGCAGAGCCACTTTCAGGTTCTACGGCTCTTCTACCGGAGAGTGGCGAGAAATATTCACGCAGATCTGGTCGCCGAGATCTACCGGGAGGCCGGGGCGCTCCTCACGGTCCCCATTCCCGAGCTGCGCCCTGCGGTCGAGCGCTACAAGGAGCTTCTCGGCCGCGCGGGGAGAGAGGTCGTCGAACTCTCGCGGTTCTCGGAGGATACGATCGCGGAGCTCGAGCGGCCGCTCCTTCCCTCGAAAGATTTTGTCGACGAGTATATGGCGATCGCAAACCGCAGGTGCGAGGAGATTCTGTCGAAACGCGGCGGGACTGAGCGTTCGGGCGGCACGTGAAACCCGAGAGCGTGCAGGGGTACGATTTCGGCTCGCGGCGGCGCATCTGGGCTCAACTGCTGCATTGACTGGAGGATACAATGTATAGAAGTCCGAGATTGACGATGGCGCTGTTGTGCGTGATGGCCGGTTTATTCATCGGCGCAGGCGGCGATAAACCGGACGTCAAAAAGGAGGAGATTTCCGCGGCGGAGAAGATCATCGGGCTCGAGTTTACCGAAGTCGAGCGCGATTCGATGCGGCAGGATCTCATCGATAATCTCGAGAGCTACCTGAAGCTGAGGGGCGTCGATATCGCGAATTCGGTCCCGCCCGTCCTCCAGTTCAACCCGATCCCCGCCGGCATGGAATTGGAGACGGCGCGGCGCCCCTTCGCCGTGAGCAAGGCGCGGAAGCTCGCGGTGCCGCTGAATCTCGAGGAGCTCGCCTTCTGGCCGGTGCGCGATCTCGCCGAGCTGATCCGGACGAAGAAGATCACCTCGATGCAGCTCACGCGCATATATCTCGATCGTCTCAAGAGGTTCGGCCCCGAGCTCGAGTGCGTCATCACGCTCACCGAGGAGCGCGCGCTCGAGCACGCGCGGCGGGCCGACGAGGAAATCGCACGGGGGAAATACCGGGGCCTCCTTCACGGCATTCCCTACGGGGCGAAGGATCTTCTCGCGGTCAAGGGCTACCGGACGACGTGGGGGGCGATGCCCTACAAGGATCAGGTGATTGACGAGGACGCCGCGGTGGTGCGGAAGCTCGACGAGGCGGGGGCCGTTCTCGTGGCCAAGCTCACGATGGGGGCGCTCGCGTGGGGGGATGTCTGGTACGGCGGGAAAACGCGCAACCCATGGAATCTCGAGCAGGGTTCGAGCGGTTCTTCGGCGGGCTCGGCCTCGGCGACGGCCGCGGGTCTCGTGCCATTTGCCATCGGCACGGAGACGTGGGGTTCCATCGTATCCCCCTCGACCCGCTGCGGCACAACGGGGCTCCGGCCGACATACGGGCGCGTGAGCCGCGCGGGAGCGATGGCGCTCAGTTGGTCGATGGACAAAATCGGGCCGATATGCCGCACCGTGGAGGACTGCGCGATCGTGTTCAACGCGATCCATGGGCCGGACGGCGTCGATCAGACGCTCGTCGAGGCGCCATTCAACTACAATCCTCTGGTCGATCTGAAGAAGCTGCGGGTCGGTTACCTGAAGAAGCTCTTTGACGAGGACTACGATAACAAGGCGAACGATGCGGCGACGCTCGCGAAGCTCCGGGAGCTCGGGGTCGAGCTCGTTCCGGTGGAGCTTCCCGATTATCCGGTGGAGGCGATATCCTTCATCCTGAGCGCCGAGGCTGCGGCCGCCTTCGATGAGCTCACGCGGTCGGGGCAAGACTCGCTTCTCGTGCGCCAGGTGCGCGATGCCTGGCCGAATGTCCTCCGAGCCTCGCGTTTCATTCCCGCGGTCGAGTACATCCAGGCGAACCGGCTGAGGTATCTCATTATCCGGGATATGCAGAAGCTCGACGTGGACGTGTGGCTGTCCCCATCGTTCGGCGGGAGCAATCTGCTCCTCACGAATCTCACGGGGCACCCCTGCGTTGTTCTCCCGAATGGATTCGACGAGAAGGGGAGCCCGGCGAGCATCACCATCATGGGACGGCTTTTCGGCGAGGCGGCGCTCCTCGCCGTCGCGAAGAAATATCAGGATTCGACCGATTTCCATCTGAAGCACCCGGCGAGATTTCAATGAGGGGCCTGGGGAACGCGGCGCCCATCCGGGAGGCGGCGCAAAAGTGCTTCGATATGGGCAGCTATATCGAGCTGATTCGTCTGCCCGAGAAAGAGAGCGAAGAATAGACTCGACTCATCAAGAGAAGCCGAATCCCTGGCTCTCGGTCCCCGCGGCCGATTACGAAGGGCACATGGGGAGCCCGAATGTCAGGCAGCTCGAGTTCCTGAGCCGGGTCTTCGGCGAGCTCATCGCCGAGCATCGGCCTGCCTCGATCGCCGTCCTCGGGTGCGCCACGGGGAATGGTTTCGAGCATGTGCGCCCGGAGACCGTTCGGCGGCTCGTCGGCATCGATATCAATCAGGAGTATCTCGACATCTGCCGCGCTCGCTACGCGGCGCTCATTCCCGGCATGGAGCTTTTCTGCGCCGATTTCGCCTCGTGCGAGCTTGAGGCCCGTTCGTTCGATTTCATCCAAGCGGCGCTTTTCCTTGAATACGTCGATCCCGCTCTTGCCGTGGAAAAGTGCTCCCGCTGGCTCAAGGCGGACGGCGTGCTCGCGGTCGTGCTGCAGCTTCCGAGCGAAGCGTGCGGAAAGGTCTCGGAGACCGTTTACACGAGTGTGCGATGCCTGGAGCCGGCAATAAATCTCATCGAGCCGGAGAAGCTGAGGAAGCTCGCCGCGCGAAACGGATTCTCCGAAATCAGAGCGGCTTTCGAAACGCTCGAGAGCGGAAAGCGGTTCTTCATCGGCGTCTATCGATTGACGGCGCCGCGCGCTTAAGAATCAGGATCCGCGATGCCGCGTGCCGGCGCTCCCCGCCCGGGAGCCTCCGGCAGGAAAACGCTGAATGCCGAAGCTGATCCTTTTCAACAAACCCTATCGGGTGCTCTGTCAGTTCAGCGGCAGCGGCCCGGGACGGCTCACGCTCGCTTCCTCTATCGATATTCCCGGCGTTTACCCGGCGGGAAGGCTCGATTACGACAGCGAGGGGCTCCTGCTTCTCACCGATTCGGGAGCTCTGCAGCATCTCATCGCGGAGCCGCGGCATAAGATGCCGAAGACGTACTATGCGCAGGTGGAGGGCGTCCCCGACCGGCGCGCCCTCGAGCGTCTCCGGCGCGGCGTGCGCCTCACGGACGGGATGACGCTCCCCGCCGAGGCGCGGCTGATCGAGCCTCCCGAGATATGGCCCCGCACGCCGCCGATCCGCTACCGGAAAAGCATTCCGACGGCGTGGCTCGCTCTCACGATCATCGAGGGGAGAAACCGGCAGGTCCGGAGGATGACGGCGTCGGTCGGCCATCCGACGCTTCGGCTTATACGAATCACCATCGGGCCGTGGGAGCTCGGCAAGCTCCTCCCGGGCGAATGGAAGGAAGGGGCTATCCCCTCAACGCTTCCAATGCTATCCCTTGAATAAAACCGCCTTTTATCCGATAATCCGCGCCTGAAGGAGCTCGCCCGGTAATGACGAGCGGATTCATTCGGCCATGAGATATGGCGAGAGCCATATCAGAAGGGAGAGGGAGAGATGTTCAGAAATTCCGTGATCGCGATGTTCGTGCTCTGCATCATGTGTGCGGCTTCCGGCGCAGCCGCGCAGGAGGGCGTATCCCAAGAGAAAGCGGCTGCCGATCAGCAAAAGGCAATGCAGGCCTACGAAAAGCTCATGGCCAAGAACGAGAACCACGCCTTCCTCGGCAATTTCGCCGGCGAGTGGGACATCACGACAACGGTATGGATGACTCCCGGCGCGGAGCCGGTAAAGAACACGGGCACCTGTTCGGCCGAGCTCGTGCTCGGCGGCAGATATCTTCTGATGAAATACCGCGGCACGATGTTCGGGCAGCCCTTCGAGGGGATTCAGATCACCGGCTACGACAACGCCCAGAAGAAATACACGACCTTCTGGATCGACAATACGGGCACGGGCTTCTATTTCATGTCCGGCGTTCGCAACGAGAAGACGAACGCGATCGAGGATACCGGGCTGTGGCCCGATCCCCTCACGGGGGGGACGAGCAAGGTGCGCGATGTGACGCGCCTCGTGAGCGCCGATGAGTTCGTGTACGAGCTCTACATGATCGGCGCGGACGGCGCCGAATTCAAGTCGCTCGAGAATAGAGCAACTCGGAAAAAGTAGTCTCTTCATGCTTCGTGCGGCAAAGCATCAACGTGCGGAGGAGCGGGTCAATGGAAATCAAGGGGCTTATTCTCCAGGCCCGAAAGGAATTCGTAGAAGATGATTTCGGGGAGGGGGCGTGGAACCGTGTGCTCGCGGCGCTGCCCGCCGAGGACCGCGCCTCGATACAGGATCTCATTCTCACGGCGAAATGGTACCCGTTCGAGCTCGGCGAACGGCTCGATCGCGCAATCGTCGCCGTCCTGGGCGCCGGGAAGGAAAAGGTATTCGAGGACATCGGCGTGAAATCGGCGCAGAGAAGCCTGACGAAGGTTCACAAATCATTCCTCACCCCGGGCGATCCGCAGGCCTTCATGGGCAAGGCGGACGTCATCTACAAGTTCTATTACGACACGGGCCGCCGAGAATATGAAGAGACCGGGCCGACATCCGGGGTCATAACGACCCATGACGCGAAAACCTTCTCGGTCCCCGACTGTCTCACCGTGATCGGATGGTACAAGGAAGCGCTCCGTATGTGCGGCGCGCGGAATGTCGAGGCGGTGGAAGAGGAATGCCGCGCGAAGGGCGGCGCATGCTGCCGGTACCGTTTCAAATGGAACATGTAGCGGCGGGGGTCCTGCCGGCGGCAGCGTCCTTATTCTAATATATTATGGGATACGGAAGCGGAAGGAGGAAGAAGTATGCAAAAGCACATCACGGCAGTCGGCGCACTTCGAATAGGCTATGGAATTCTCGGGCTCCTGATCACGATGCTCGTGCTGATCTTCACGGTCGGCATGGGATTTCTTGCCCGCAGCCTCGAGGGTGACGAAGAAGCGCTCGCGGTGCTCACCGTTATCGGCGTGCCCCTTGCGTTCGTCGTTGCGCTCCTTTCCATTGCCGATATCATCGGCGGCGTCGGCGTGCTCAAGCACAAGAACTGGGCCCGGTATCTCGTCATGGTCCATTCGGTGCTGGATCTCTTCAATTTTCCCATCGGCAGCGTGCTCGGCATCTATTCGATATGGGTGCTGATGCAGGACGAGACGGCGGCGCTCTTCACCAAAGGCGCGTAATCATCGATGGATGCGAAGCGGGATGAACCGAGCGGGAGCGGGCGCCGCATCGACTGGGCGGCGCTCGCGATTATTCTCTCCGTATCGGCCGTTCTCGCGTATGGTTATTGCCGGCAGGTCGGCCGGCCGTATTTCTCGGATCGCCTCATTATCCATGATCAGATCATGGACGGCACCGCAGACTCTCCCTATCGATATCGGGTACTCGCGCCATTCTTCGGCGAAGCGCTGCGACGCGCGCTCGCGGCGCTCCCCGATGAGCAGGCGTTTCTCGCGGCGTACGCGCTCTACGATCTCGCCGCAATCTTCTTCATGCTCGCAATGCTCTTTGCGTATCTCCGGATGTGGTTTTCAAGGGAGCGTTCACTCGTCGGGATGCTCTTCGCCGCGGCGACAATGCCGGTGGCGCTCAGGGATCATGGTTTTCAGCCGTGGTCTCTCCTCGAGGCGGGATTCTTCGCCGCGGGGCTCGTGTGCATATATCAGAGAAAGTACGCGTTGCTGGCGCTCGTGGTGCTGGCAGCCTCGCTCAACAGGGAAACGGCCGTCTTCATCCCCCTCGCTTTCCTCGTTGCGAATATCGGAACGCGGGAGAATGCGGATGGCGGCGCGCCGGCGCCCCGTCGGATGCTCGTCCAGTTCGCGGGGCTCGCCTGCCTCTGGGCGCTCGTGTTCTTCGGACTGCGTTTTATCCTCGGGAGCGCGCCTTCCGTCGAGACGATGAGCGGGCTCTTCGCCCGCAATACGACTTCCGCCGTGCTCGCCCGCGCGGTGCTCCGCGCGAGCCTCATATTCGGCGTCTTCTGGGTCTTCGCGATGGCGGGGTTCCGCCGCGTTCCCCCTGGTTCGCAAGGCGCGTTGCATCGATCGCGCCGTTCTATATCGCCGCGATACTCATCTGGGGCATGTGGCATGAGGTGAGGCTTCTCATGCCGCTCTACCCGCTCGTAATTCCGTTGGCTCTCAGTTTCGTGTTCCGGGATCGTGCTCCGGCCGCGCCGGTCAATCCCTGAGAATCGAGCCGCGCGGGCGATTATTTGCCCCTTGCGCAGAGCCCCGCCGTGCCGCACAATAGTGTCCAACCGCGCCATGAAGAGCGGGAAAAAGAGAGATCCCATCTCACAAAGGAGATCGCTCATGAAAGTGAATATGGGCAAGACAGACAGGATCGTGAGGCTTGTCCTGATGCTCGCGATCATCATTCTTTTCGCCAGCAGGGCCGTGAGCGGCTGGCTCGCGATCGTTCTCGGCATCGTGGCGCTCATGCTGCTGATAACGACTATCGTCGGCTATTGCCCGCTCTATTCCGTGATCGGGAAATCGACCTTGAAAAAAGAGAAACCGTAGGCCGGGTCTGAAGGCTCGCGGCGCGAAAGAGTTCGAAGCAAGGAGAAGTCGCTATGAGGCGCTGTCGATTAATGGTGCTCTTCTGTGCGCTCTGCGCCGCGGTCAGCGGCACCGCCGCGCGGGCGGAGGAATGCAGCACGGCAATCATAAGCAGCGCCGCGAGCGAAGATGGAAGGCCGATGCTCTGGAAGAACCGGGACACCGATCATGTGCTCAACAAGGTCGTCTTCGTCTCCGAAACACCTCATTCCTATGTCGGTGTCGTCGACGCGGATGACGCATCGGGGCGGAGGATCTACGTCGGGCTCAACGCCGCCGGCTTCGCCATCATGAACACCGTGGCCTATAATCTCCCGAGCACGCCCGGCGAGGCCGCGGACCTCGAGGGCTCCATCATGGGGGATGCGCTGCGCCTGTGCGAGACGGTCGACGACTTCGAGAGCTATGTCAAGGCGAACAGAGGACGCTCGCTCGGCAGCCAGGCCAATTTCGGCGTGATCGACGCGTCCGGAGGCGCCGCGCTGTTCGAGGTTCATAACAATGGATACCGGAGGTTTGATGCCGATGCCGCCCCCGAGAAGTATATTCTCGTCACCAATTTTTCGAGAACGGGGACGGCAGACCGGGGACGAGGCTACGTTCGTTTCGATCGCCTAGGGGAAATGTTCGGGGAAGACGAGGACGGGAAGTATTCGTTCGATCAGATTCTCGGAACGTTCGCCCGCGATCTTCAGAATCCGTACCTGGAGCCTCTCGAGCCCGCGAAGCGGGCGAGTCTCTCCGCGGATAAGCCGTACTTCACGCACACGCAGCAGACGATCGATCGCGGTTCGACCGCGGCGGCGGTCGTTATCTGCGGCCCCGCTCCGGGCGCGGATCCGGAGGACGCCACGATGTGGGTGATTCTCGGCGAGCCGGTGTGCGGGATCGCGGTCCCCGTATGGGTGGAGGCGGGAGAGACGCCGGCGGAGCTCGCGGGAGGCGAAGTTGCGCCGATCAACAGAGAGAGCATGCGGCTTAAATCGATGCTCCGGCCGTACCGGGACGATGAACGCAGCGAATACGCGGATCTTGCCAAGCTCGACAACAGGCAGGAGACCGGCTGGCTC
>Ga0105107_10002359_pt1 | contig 12431 bp, 11 predicted proteins | sample PPLLaktember2015_6_FD_79335 | JGI IMG/M metagenome (GOLD analysis project Ga0105107, IMG submission 79335) | Freshwater sediment microbial communities from Prairie Pothole Lake near Jamestown, North Dakota, USA - PPLs Lake P8 Core (1) Depth... | ecosystem: Environmental > Aquatic > Freshwater >... | reverse complement strand
CCGCAGAGACCGCAGAGAAAATATTAATTCAATAGCGGCTCCTGCAAAACTCTTGGAAACAAGGGGAAAGGGTCGTTCCGACATTCGCAGGAATGACAGATTCAGTAACTTTTGCAGGCAGCCATTTTTTGATTTTTTCTCTGTGTTCTCTGTGCCCTCTGTGGTGAGATTTCTTCAAGGATTTTTATGAGCACGCGGCGGAGGGCGAGGGAGATCGCCCTCCAAGTTCTTTATCAACTCGATCTCGATCCGGCAGACCCGAAGAAGGTTCTGGCCCTTCACTGGGAAAATTTTCAGCCTTCGGAGCAGGCCCGGGAGTTTTGCGCCCGCTTGGTGGACGGGGTTCTTCAAAATGGCAAGGAAATCGACCGCCTGATCGAAGAGCACTCGGAAAACTGGACCCTGAAACGCATGGCGGTGGTGGATCGCAACATTCTGCGGTTGGCGGCCTTCGAGCTGCGCTATTGCCCGGATATCCCTTTCAAGGCGACCCTGAATGAGGCCGTGGAGCTGGCAAAAAAATTCGGATCCGACGATTCCGGCGCTTTCATCAACGGTATCCTGGACCGGATCCACACCCTCCTGAATCAGACCCTAAATGACGACCCGAATATCCCCTGGGACAAAACATGATCTGGGCGATCCTCTCGGACGTTCACGGGAACCTGGAGGCCTTGCGAGCCGTGACCGAGGATTGCCGCCGGGAAGGGACCCGGCGAATGGCTTTTTTGGGGGACGCGGTCGGATACGGGGCCAATCCCAACGAATGCCTTTCCCTGCTGGAAGAACTGGCAGACCTGCGAGTCGCCGGCAATCATGACTACGGGGCCGTGGGGCTGACCGATGTCGAATATTTTAACCCCGCCGCCCGCACGGCGATCGAGTGGACCGCAAGGGTCCTGAATGAAGAAAGCCGTTCTTCGCTCCGCCGTCTCACCCTGGTCCGACAGACGGGGGAAATCACCCTGGTGCACTCCGCCCTCCATCAACCCGGTGAATGGAATTATATTTTAACGGAAGATGATGCCGAAGAGAGCTTTCTGGAAATGCAGGGGAAAGTGGTTTTTATCGGCCATTCCCACCGGCCTTTGATCGTCACCCGGGGAAAAGAGGGCAGACGGAAGAGCCGGGATCAAGAAGAGATCCTCATGGAAGAAGGGATTCAATACCTCGTCAATTCAGGAAGCGTAGGCCAGCCGCGGGATCATAATCCTCTGGCGGCCTACGGACTCTACGATGACGAATCCCAAGAATACCGGCTTAAAAGAGTCGCCTACGATATTCAGACGGCCCAGGAGAAAATCCTCCGCGCCGGACTCCCGCCTTCTCTGGCCCGCCGCCTGGCCTATGGACAATAAAGAGACTCGGCAGAGCGCAGAGCGCATAGGGCATAGCGTCAGGAAATTGTCTCAAGGCTCAAGTGCTGCCGTACTGCTGTTCTCGTAACGATGGTTTTGTAAAAAGCTCCAGATGCAAGGCGCGCAAAAACTGAGGAGTGAAGCGTACATAAAGGTACGCTGCAACGACGAAGTTGAAGCGCAACGCCGCAGATGGACTTTTTACGAAACCATCTTATTTCTTTCCCGAAACTCTCCTCATCAGCCCCGTAAGTTCGATCGCCTGACTGGAACAGAGTTCGTAGCAACAATAGCAGGCGATGCATTTTTTGGGATCGAGACGGGGGAAATCCTCCAGGGTCATCGCCTGGGCGGGACAGTGGCGGATGCAGACTTCGCACCGGGTGCAGAGATCTTTCCTGACCTTGATCCGGGGTTTGATCAGAGGCCGATAGATCATCCGGTTCAGGGCCTTGCCGATCCGTCCCTCGCTGGCAAACGTCCAGGGCATCTTGAATTTCTCCAAGGGGGCCCAACTGCCTTCGATCTTCATTTTTCCCGGATCGATCTCGCCGAGTCCCGCTTCCCAGGCCGTGCGCAGGGTTTCGATCTTCGGCGGCGCAACCCCCATCATCGCCGCCATGACCCCGTCGACGCAAACCCCGTTGGCGGAGGCGAGGATTTTCCCGATCCGCCGCAGGTCTTTCCCGGAAGGGCCGTTTCCCTCCATACCGACCACCGCATCCAGGATGGTCAGGTCCGGAATCCGAATCCGATAAATGCCCACCAGCGCTTTGGCGAAATCTTCAGGGTGGGGGGCTGCCAGATGGACCCTTGCCTTCTCGGCGCCTACGAGCAGGCCGAAGAGGTTTTTGACGGCGCCGGTCATTTTGGTCTGCATATGGGTTTTAAACTTGGGAGCGTTGACGACCAAGTCCGCGTCGAAGAGGGCCCTGGATACTACCACCTTTTCCGGCCAGGGAGATTTTGCCTCTGCCGGGACGGCCTCCTTGCCGAGATAAACGAAACAGCCATTGGCAGCCTCCTTGAGCCCGGTGACGCGGGCGCACCGCTCGTTGGCCGCATAACCGGTGAGGCCGGGGTTGTCGCCGACCCAGCAAACGGCCTCTCGCTTATTGAGGGAATTTACCAAAGAACGAATGAGAGATGGATGGGTGGTGATTCCTTTTTCCGGAGGATAAGGGCCGAGCATATTGGGTTTGATCAATACCCGCTTGCCTTTCCAAGGAAGAGGAAAAGCCTCCAGGACTCTTTCAACGGCCTCGTCCATCCGGCTGTAATCGGTATCGAGGATCAGGACATCAGGGGGCGTTGCCATGGTTCAAGTGGCCGTTTGTGGATTTGGGTCCCGTTTGTATTGCAAATTGCAGAATTCAAATTGAAAATTGAAAAGTGGAAAGCAGGTTCAAAATAATTTGCATTTTGCAATTTGATATTTTCATTTTTCAATCCCATTTTTCCCCATTCTTCAGGACGATAAATTGTTACCGTTACAACAGTTTCCTATAGAGGGCGATCCCCAGGGCTTCTTCGCACCGCTTCGCCGCCGCAAGCAGGGGACCCTCTTCGAAGGGTTTGCCGATGAATTGAACCGCGAGGGGAAGCCCCTGGGGGTCGAGACCCGACGGCAGCCCCACGGTGGGGAGGCCGGAAAGGCTCCAGGGGACCTGAAACCAGGGATTTCCGGTATAGGCAAGCCCCTTGGGGGCGGCGGATGAAGTCGCGGGAGAAATGAGGCAATCATAGCCTTTTAGGACGATTTCCATCTCCCTGCGGAAAAGGCCCTTGATTTTCTGGGCGCGAAGGTAATCGATGCCGGGGATCAGGAGGCCGACCTCGACGAGCTCCCGGAGTTTGGGACGGTAAAGATCGGGGTGTTTTTCGAAGAGCCTTTCATGAAAGGCGGCTGCCTCCACCCTTTGAATGATATGGTGGGCGTCGTGGACGGCGGCGAAGCTCGGCGGCATTTTCACTTCTTCCACCCGCACCCCGGCCCGGGAAATTTTCTTGATGGCGTCTTCCGTGTTTTTCCAAACCTCTTTGGCGGAGTTCTTCTCGTAAAAGGCGCGGATTAGGCCGATCCGAAGAGGAGGGCGGGCGGGCCCGAGAAACCGGGAATAATCCGCCCCAGGCTCCCGGCTGGAAGCCGGGTCCTGCGGATCGAAACCGGCGAGAGCGGTTAAAAGAAGGGCGGCGTCTTTCACCGTCCGCGTCAGCACTCCGACGTGGTCAAGGGTGTAGGCCAAAGGAAAGACCCCATAGCGGCTGATCCGCCCGGCGGTGGGTTTCAATCCCACGACCCCGCAATAGGCTGCCGGACGCAGGACCGAGCCCCCGGTCTGGGACCCCAGGGCGCCGGGGCACATGGAAGTCGCCACGGCCGCGGCGGAACCGCTGCTCGAACCTCCCGGGGTGTGAGCCGGGTTCCAGGGATTGCAGGTGGGCGCCGGGTCGGCCATGGCAAATTCCGTGGTCGCGGTTTTTCCCAGGATCAGGGCGCCGGCTTTCTTGAGGCGGGCCACGGCCGTGGAATCGAACTCCGAAACGAATTTTTCAAAGATTTTCGATCCCCCCGTCGTGCGCATCCCCGTCGTGTAAAAAATATCCTTGACGCCGATCGGGATGCCGTGAAGGGGCCCGCGGAATTTGCCGCGGACGGCTTCCTGCTCAAAGCGCCTGGCTTCCTTGAGGAGCGAAGTCCGGGGAATCGTCACCCAGGCTTTCACCGCGGATTCGAGAGAATCGATGCGCGCCAAAAGGGATTGGACCAATTCGACCGGAGAGAGCCTTTTCCTGCGGATGCCGGCGATCATTTCTGAAAGGGTCAGGGTATAGGGTTCGGTCATGGGGGCTCCTCAATGAAAAAAGTGTCAGTGTCAGGGTCAGGGTGAGTGACAAAAACACCTATTGGATTCGGGTTGACCGGGAGAAGAAGGCCGGCTCGTCCTCAATGGAGAGCTCCTGATTTTTCGTTCCCATGATGGCCTTTGCCGTTTCGCGGAGCGCGGGCAGGAGTTGCTGGGCATGGCTATCGCCGTACCGGCGGACGGCCGCTTCCTTGAGCATTTGAACAACCTGGGCTTCCGTCATTTTTTTCATGCTTTTCCTCTATCCTTCATATTTCATTTTTAGGCATCAACCCCAAATAAGTTGATGAAGTTGCCTTACGGGTTCCATCTTGCTGGGATCCCTTCGAATTTTCTTCCTGCCTCCGCATTTTTCGAAAGTCAGAAAACGTTCCTTTCAACTCAAAGGATATTTCCCACACTCTGCCGCTGCGGAGAACAAGGCCGCGATATTCTGCGGGGAAACATCCGGCTGAATGCTGTGGCAGGAGGTGAAAAGATACCCGCCGCCTTTCCCCAAAATTCGGATCATCCGGCGGACCTCCTCTTTGACTTCCTGCGGAGTAGCCTTGGGCAGGAAATGCTGGGTGTCGATTCCGCCGTGGAAAGAGAGAACGCTGCCGTATCGATCTTTCAGCCGCTGGGGTTCCATGTCCCGCGCGCTGGTTTGAACCGGATTGAGGACGTCCACTCCTAATTCCACAAAGTCATCCAAAAATGCCCAGGCCGATCCGCAGATGTGGACGCAAAGCTTGGCCGCGGTATATTTCCGGATTTCCTGAAAAATCCGGCGATGGCAGGGTTTCACGTATTTCCGATACATGGCCGGCGAGATCAACGGGCCGTCCTGCCCGCTCAGGTCTTCGTAATAAATCAGCATCTGGATGAAATCGCCGACGGTCTGCATATAGTTGCGATAGATGGCTACATAAAAATCCGTGAGCCGTTGAAACAGAGCCTCGGTGAATTCGGGATAGAGGATCATATCCATCAAAAGGTCTTCCATCCCCCGGAGGCGCCAAGCCATGTCGAAAACCCCCACGCCGGTCAGCCCGTCGGCGACGATGGCGTAGTCCGTCTCTTCGAACAACCTTAGGGTTTTTTCGCGCAACCCGTCGAAACGGCTCTTCTCATCGGGGTCCGGCCACGGGTGCTTTTCGATTTCTTCGAGAGCCGGGTTTTTCAAGGGGGGGAGAACCGGAGAGGTATAAAGGGACCCGGGAGGTTTGGACCAGGGGACCCCCCATTCGTCCACAATCGTATTAGGATCCAGCCGAACCTTCTGCCAGGTTTTGGGCGTGTTGAGGCGCACATACCAGGTATCGACGTGGAGGGCCTTGATGACCTCTTCGTCGGGGACGATGTGCTCATCGGCAAAATGGCGGATCCTTTGGTCGAGGGCGATCCCGAGATGCTCCTTGAGGCGGTCATAGGCTTCCACGGTGCGGATGGTGGAGGTGATCGACCCCAGGTCGATGGGCACCCGGTCGGGCTCCTTATGGTTGAGAGCCAGATTGAATCGTTCCCGGGAGGTGAGCCTTTCCATCTCCAATCTCCTTTCGCCGATAAAAAATGGGATGAGAGCGTAATGGGGAAATCGGTCGCCGCGGACCTTCCTCGATTTTGAGGCCCTTAAGGAAAAAAATTACGCTTTCTACCATAATTTGATGATCTCGTAAAAATTCTTTTGCCCGATGGCTGCGTAAAAAGCTCCAGATGCAAGGCGCGCAAGAAAATAAGAAGTAGGGGCGGTTCGCGAACCGCCCCTACAGGTGCGCCGCAACGACGAAGTTGCCGCGCAACGCCGCAGATGGACTTTTTACGAAACCATCATAATTTCATTCTGGCATCAATCGATTCCACCCGCAAGCCATTCCTTATCCTCAAAGCAGCAGGACTCCAAGGGTCCCCGCCAAATTCTCCCGGATTTTACATGCTATTGACTTTCCCCAAAATTCCATATATCTTTCGTCCATCTCGAATCGGTTTGCCAGGGGGGAGTTGACCCTATCCTATTAAGAAGAGGAGGTAGAAAGATGAGCAGGAAATTTTCTTTATTCTGGATGATCGTCCTTTTCGCTCTCATTCTCACGGCCTCTCCGGCTGGGGCCGGGAAAGCCAACGACACGCTAAACATCCTCCACGAGATAGAGCTTTCATCGGTGGACAACTACTTCAACACCGACCGTTGGGGTGTGGTTCTGTGCCACCTCCTCTGGGACAGCCTTCTCTACCGCGACCTCAAGACCGGCGAATACAAACCGAATCTGGCTACTTCCTGGAAATTTGTCGACAGCAAAACTATGGAGTTTGACTTGCGGCAGGGAGTAAATTTTCACAACGGCGATGAGTTTGATGCCGATGACGTGGTTTACACCTTGAACTGGGTATCCGACCCGAAGAATGGCGTTAAAACCCAGAACAACGTCAACTGGATCGAGAAGTGCGAGAAACTGGGAAAATACAAGGTCCGCCTGAAGACCAAGAGGAATTTCCCGGCGGCTGCCGAGTACATCGCCGGAGTCATGGCCATCTATCCCCATAAGTATTATGCCAAGGTGGGCCCCGAGGGGATGGCTACCAAACCGGTGGGGACGGGTCCTTACAAGGGCGTGGAAGTAGTCCCGGGGAAAAGCATCACTTTGGCCAAGAACGAAAATTACTTCGCCGCCGGCCCCAAGGGCAAGCCGAGCATCGGCAAGCTTCATATCCGCTTCATAAGCGAAGTCAACACCCAGATCGCCGAGCTCATGTCTGGACGCGCGGACTGGATCTGGCGGGTGCCGCAGGACCAAGCGGAGAAGATGGCCAAGATGCCCAAGATCACCGTGGAAACCGCCGATACCATGCGAGTCTTTTTTCTGCATTTTGACGCGGCCAATAAGAAAGGGCGAAACTCCCCGGTTAACAAATTGAAAGTCCGGCAGGCCATTGGGCACGCCATCGACAAAGCGACCATCCAAAAAACCCTGGTCAAAGGAGCATCGCGGATCATCCACTCGGCCTGCTATCCCAGCCAGTTCGGCTGCACCGACGACGTGGTTAAATATGAGTATGACCCCGCCAAGGCAAAAAAACTCCTGGCGGAAGCGGGGTACCCCAACGGCTTTGAGATAGATTTTTACGGCTGGCGGAACCGCCCCGAGATGGAAGCCGTCATGGGTTACTTGAATACCGTGGGGATCAAGGCGAAGATCCAATATCTGACCTACGCTGCCGTGCGGGAAAAGATCCGGGTGGGCGAGGTGGACATGGCCCACAACAACTGGGGCTCCTTTTCCATCCACGACGCCTCCGCCTTCACCGGGAATTTCTTCGGGGGCACGACCGACGACAATGCCCGCGACCCGGATGTGATCAAATGGCTGGAAATCGCCGACACTTCCGTCGACCCCGAGGTTCGTAAGAAAAACTACAGCAGTGCGCTGCAGCGCGTCGCCGAGCAGGCCTACTGCATTCCTCTGTGGTCCTCGAATATGAACTACGCCTACACGAAGGACCTGAATTTCTCCGCCCAGCCGGACGAGATTCCCCGTTTCTTCAACTCTTCCTGGAAATAGAGGGACGAAATTCGCATGAAGGCCCGGCCTCTGGCGAGGGACCGGGCCTTTTCCCAGGGAAGCAATCGACGGGGGACCGGAATGCTCATCTATACCTTGAAGAGACTTGCGCTGGCCGTGGTGGTGACGTTGGTCGTATCTGCGCTCAGCTTCGGCCTGCTCTACCTTTCGGGCGACCCGGCGGCGGCGATCGGCGGGGAAGCCGCCACCGATGCGGACATTGCCAATATCCGCAACATCTATGGGCTCGACCGTCCCATTTACATCCAGTATTTGAACTGGATCGGAAAAGCCCTCCAGGGCGATTTCGGGATGAGCTATTATTTCCGGTTGCCGGTGAGCCAGATCATGGCCGCCCGGGTTCCCGCGACCCTGATCCTGGGATGTTCGGCCATCGTCTTCGCCCTAATTTTTTCCATCCCCCTGGGAGTCATGGCGGCCATCCGTCCGAACAGTTGGGTCGACCGGACGGCCCTTTTTTTATCGGTCATGGGGCAGGCCATGCCGAGCTTCTGGCTCGGCCTCATGCTCATCGTCGTTTTCAGCGTCTGGCTCCCGCTCCTTCCCCCTTCGGGAACCGAGGGCTGGGAATATTTCGTCATGCCCACCATTGTCCTGGGCTACTTCGCCATGCCGGCCATCATGCGCCTCACCCGGGCGGGGATGATGGAGGTCCTGGCCTCCGATTACATCCGCACGGCCCGGGCCAAAGGGCTTCTCCCCGGATCGATCCTTTTTAAACATGCCCTCCGCAACGCGGTCATTCCCGTGGTCAGCGTTTCCGCCGTTCAGTTCGGCTTCATGCTGGGGGGCTCCATCGTGATCGAAACGGTCTTTGCCATCCAGGGTATGGGATACTTGGCCTGGGAGTCCATCAAACGGTCCGATTTTCCCACGGTTCAGGCGGTGATCCTGGTCTTTGCGGTCATCTACATCGTTCTTACCCTGCTGGCCGACCTCCTGAACGGCTGGCTCGATCCGCGGATCCGGGTGACCTGAGATGGAATTCCCCCCGATTCCGCCCGTCGAAGAAATCCTCGGACCCTCCCCCGGGCAGCTTTTGCGCCGACGCATCTTCACGCACAAAGGCTTGATGATCGGAGGGATCATCCTGGCGGTCATCCTCTTCTTCGCGCTGCTGGCTCCTGTCCTCTCCCCCCAGGACCCTTATGCCCAGAGCCTGACTACGCGGCTTTCAAAACCGTTCTGGCATGCCGAAAGTACATGGAAGCATCCTCTGGGGTCGGACCATGTGGGCCGCGACTATTTAAGCCGCCTTCTGTATGGAGCTCGGATCTCCCTGCTCATCGGCTTCTGCGTGGCCCTGATATCCGGGGTGATCGGCACCGCCCTGGGGATCGTGGCCGGCTACTTTGGCGGGCGGGTAGATATGGTGATTACCTTTATTATTACCCTCCGCCTCAGTATCCCCTTTGTGCTGGTGGCGGTGGCCGTCGTGGGGATTGTGGGAGGATCGCTGAAGGTGGTGGTCATCGTTCTGGGCCTTTTGTTGTGGAACCGCTACGCCGTGGTCATGCGCAGCGCCACCCAGCAGATTCGCAATCAGGATTACATCCCGGCCGCCGAGGCGGTGGGCTGCTCCACCACCCGAATCCTGCTTTCCGAGATCATGCCCAACATTGTGAATAACTTAGTGGTGGTGGCCACGCTGGAGATGGCCAACGCCATTCTCCTGGAGGCGGCCCTGTCTTTTTTGGGCCTGGGGGTTCAACCGCCCACGCCCTCCTGGGGGCTCATGGTCGCGGAGGGGAAGGACTTTCTTTTCTTCGAGCCGTGGTTGATCACCATTCCGGGGGTGGCGTTGTTTGTTCTGGTGCTGGCGATCAACCTCCTGGGGGATGGAGTTCGAGACGTGACCGCCCCGGAGAATCGATGAACTCTTTTATGAGCCCTTTGCTCGAAGTTGAAAACCTTCAAGTCGATATTCCCATTCCCGTCGGCGACCTGCATGCGGTGCGGGGGATCAGCTTTACGGTCGGAAAAGGGGAGACCCTGGGACTGGTCGGGGAGTCGGGCTGCGGAAAGTCCATGACCGCCCTGGCCCTCATGAACCTTCTCCCGAATACGGCCCGCCGGAGGGGGACTCGTCTGGCTTTTGGGGGGAAGGACCTCATCGCCCTGAGAGAGCGGGAGATGGCCGATATCCGCGGGGATCGCATGTCCATGATCTTCCAGGAGCCCATGACCTCTTTGAACCCTTCCTACACCATTGGCAATCAGCTCATGGAAGTGATGCTCCGCCACCGCCGGGTAAGCCGGTCCGAAGCCCGGAACCGGGCGGTGTTCCTCCTGGAGAAGGTGGGCATATCCGCGGCCAAGAGCCGGCTGGGACAGTATCCCCACCAGCTGTCTGGAGGCCTGCGGCAGCGGGTGATGATTGCCATGGCCCTCATGTGCGATCCGGAATTGATCATCGCCGATGAGCCGACCACGGCCCTGGACGTCACCATTCAGGCCCAGATTCTTCATCTCCTGCGGGGGCTGCAGCGGGAGTTCCGCATGGCCATGATCCTCATTACCCACGACTTGGGAATCGTGGCCCGGGTCACGGACCGGGTGGCGGTCATGTATGCCGGGCAAATCGTGGAGGCAGGCACGGTCCGGGATGTCTTCACCCAGCCCCTGCATCCCTATACCCATGGTCTTCTGGATTGTATTCCCATCCCCGGAAAGACACCGCGCGGCGAGTTGCTGGGGTCCATCCCCGGGTTGGTTCCGACGCCCGTAGGAGTGCTCTTGGGCTGCACCTTCCGCAACCGTTGCTCTTTCACCTTTCAGGATTGCGCCGTCCAGGATCCGGGGATGCGCCTGGTCAGCGAAACCCACGGCTACCGCTGTCTCCTGGAGTTGGAGAAACTGGCAAAAAGGGCATAGGGCAGAGAGCCTAGCGCAAAAGAAGAATATTTCGTAGAGGCACTTCATGAATTGCCCCCTTGGCTTTCGCGAAGAACATATTTGAAAAGGATTTTGTCCCTGCGCAAATATGAATGAATCTCCGGCTCCCGTCCTGGAATTAAAAAACATCCGCCGCACCTTCACGGTGACCCGGGGCCTCTTCAAGGGCAAGAGGGACCTCCATGCGGTCAACGGGGTCTCCCTCCGAATTCAGAAAGGGGACGTCCTGGGGCTGGTGGGGGAGTCGGGCTGCGGCAAGACCACCCTGGCCCGAATCCTTCTGGGGCTCCTGCCGCCCAGCAGCGGGGAGATCCTGGTCGATGGAAAGGCCATGAAAAAAGAGGAGCGCCGGACCATTGCCCGCAAGATTCAGCCCGTCTTCCAGGACCCTTATTCCTCGTTGAATCCCCGCAAGACCATCGGCTCTATCATTTCCCTTCCCCTGCGGGTTCACAAAGTGGGAGATTCTTCCACCTGGCGCGGCAAGGTGGAGGAGATTCTGGAGTTAGTGGGCTTGCCGAAGCGGGTCCTTCACAGCTATCCCGGCCAGCTTTCCGGAGGGCAGCGCCAGCGGGTGGCCGTGGCCCGGGCGTTGATCATGCGTCCCGAAGTGGTGATCTGCGACGAGCCGACCTCTTCCCTCGACGTATCGGTCCAGGCCCAGATCCTGAATCTCCTGATTTCCCTGCGCCGGGATCTGGGGCTCACCTATCTTCTCATCAGCCATAACCTGGCGGTGGTGGAGCACCTGGCTACGCGGGTCGCGGTCATGTACTTAGGCCGGATCGTGGAGGAAGCGGAGACGGACCGGATCTTCAAGAAACCCCGCCATCCCTATACAAAAGCTCTGCTGGAGTCGGTGCTGACCCCGGAGCCCGGCCTGGGAGTGCCGGAGCTCCACCTGGGAGCGGGCTTTCCGAACCCCCTCGATCCCCCGCCCGGCTGCACGTTTCATCCCCGTTGCATCCAGGCCAAGCCGGAGTGCGGCGAAAAAGCGCCGCCTGAAAGATGGGATGACGAAGGATATGTGACCTGCCATCTGCACTGAAATGGCTCCTTGGGAGGTCAATAAATGATTTTGAACAGGATTCGTAGGGGCGGTTCGCGAACCGCCCCCCAGGTTGCAGAATCGATAGGAGAAAAATTTATGCCCCCAAGAATTCTTTCCGCCGAGATCAGCCATGAAACCAACACGTTCAGCATCCAGCCCACTACGCTCGCATTATATAAGGCGCGCCGCTATTACCGGGGGCAGGAGATCGTCAATGCCTTTTCCGGAACGAAAACGGAGATGGGGGCCCATCTCGCCGCCGCCAAGAAATACGGATGGGAGCTGGTGCAGCCCATCGCCGCCGCCGCAACCCCGGGAGGAAAGACGCCCGCCAAAGATTGGGGCCATCTTAGCGGCGCGGTGCTCGAAGCCTGCAAAGAACGACCCTTCGATGGAGCGCTCCTTTCGCTCCATGGGGCCATGGTCACCGAAGACCAGGACGACGCCGAGGGAGACCTTTTGCGGCGTTTGCGGGAAAGACTCGGGCCGGAGGTTCCCGTCGCCATCAGCCTCGACCTCCATGCCAACGTGTCGGACGCCATGGCCCGGCTGGCCAATATCGTCACCGCCTACCGGACCTACCCGCACATCGATCAATATGAAAGGGGGATGGAAGCCGCTGATTTGCTCCAGCGCGCCATGCACGGGGAGATCCGACCCCACTCCCTGGTTTGGCGGGCCCCCGTTTTGGAAGGATTGG
>Ga0105107_10002357_pt1 | contig 12436 bp, 9 predicted proteins | sample PPLLaktember2015_6_FD_79335 | JGI IMG/M metagenome (GOLD analysis project Ga0105107, IMG submission 79335) | Freshwater sediment microbial communities from Prairie Pothole Lake near Jamestown, North Dakota, USA - PPLs Lake P8 Core (1) Depth... | ecosystem: Environmental > Aquatic > Freshwater >... | reverse complement strand
CGTCGCCGTCGGCGTCGGTCTCGAGGGCGTCGGGGTCCGGCTCGGCGACCTCGCTCGGCTGCACCTCGGTGCCCGAGGCGTCCTCGCGCTCCGCGAGGCGCGCCACGGAGACGATCTTCTCGGGCGCCTCGAGGTCCATGAGGCGCACGCCCTGGGTGGCGCGCCCCATCGTCGAGATGCTCGACACGCGGCAGCGCAGCACCTGGCCGCCGTCGGTGATCAGCATGACCTGGTCGTCGTCCAGCACCTGGATCACGCCCACCACGTCGCCGTTCCGCGCGGTGGTGCGGATCGTGATGATGCCCTGGCCGCCGCGGTTCTGGACGCGGTAGTCCTCGAGCGGCGTGCGCTTGCCGTAGCCGTTGGCGGTGACGGTGAGGATCGTGGCGCCCGGCAGCAGGATCTCCATGCCCACCACCTCGTCGCCCTGCTGGAGGCGGATGCCCCAGACGCCGGTCGCGGTGCGGCCCATCGGGCGCACCTGGTCCTCGGGGAAGCGGATCGACTTGCCGCGCTTCGTCGCCAGGATCACCTCCTGGCTGCCGCTGGTGCGGGCGGCGCCGATCACCTCGTCGCCCTCCTCGAGGTTCAGCGCGATGATGCCGCCGCGGCGCGGGTTCGAGTAGGCGGCGAGCGGCGTCTTCTTGATTACGCCCTGGCGCGTGGCGATCAGCACGAACTCGTCGGCCGCCTCGTCGAAGCTCCGCACCGGCAGCGCCTGCTGCACGCGCTCGCCCTCGCCGAGCTGCAGCAGGTTCACGAGCGCCTTGCCGCGCGCGGCGCGGCCGAGCTGGGGCAGCTCGTAGACCTTCATCCAGTGCACGCGGCCGCGGTTGGTGAGGAACAGGATCGTGGCGTGGGTCGAGGCCACGAACAGGCGCTCGACGAAGTCCTCCTCGCGCGTGTCCATCCCGCGCAGGCCCTTGCCGCCGCGGCGCTGGGAGCGGTACTGGGTGATCGCGTTGCGCTTCACGTAGCCGAGGTGCGACACGGTCACGACCATGTCCTCCTCGACGATCAGGTCTTCGGTGGTGAGGCCCTCGACGGCGCCGGTGATCTCGGTGCGGCGCTCGTCGCCGAAGCGCTCCTTGATCTCGTCGAGCTCCTCCATCACGACGTCGAGGATGCGTGCGTCGCTGGCGAGGATGGCCTTCAGCTCGGCGATCTTGGCGCGCAGCTCGGCCAGCTCGTCGAGCACCTTCTGGCGCTCGAGGGCGGTGAGGGCGCGCAGCCGCATGTCGAGGATCGCCTGGGCCTGGCGCTCGGAGAGGCCGAGCTCGCCCATCAGGGCGCTGCGCGCGGCGGCGGCGTCCTCGGCGGCGCGGATGATCGCGATCACGCGGTCGAGGTGCTCGAGGGCGATCGCGAAGCCTTCGAGGATGTGGGCGCGGGCCTCGGCCTGGGCGAGGTCGTAGGCCGTGCGGCGCGCCACCACCTCGCGGCGGAAGCCGAGGAAGTGCTGCAGCGCCTCCTTCAGCGAGAGCAGCTTCGGCCGGCCCTCGACCAGCGCGAGCATCTGCACGCCGAAGGTGGTCTGCAGCGGCGTCTGCTTGTAGAGCTGGTTGAGGATCACCTCGGCCGGCGCGTCGCGGCGCAGCTCCACCACCACGCGGATGCCGCGGCGGTCCGACTCGTCGCGGATGTCGGTGACGCCGTCGATCTTTCCTTCGCGGACCAGGTCGGCGATGCGCTCGACGAGGCTCGCCTTGTTGACCATGTAGGGGATCTCGGTGACGACGATGCGCTCGGTGGTCTTCGCCTGCTCGATGCCCGCGCGCGCGCGCAGCGTGAGCTGGCCGCGCCCCGTGGCGTAGGCGGCGCGGATGCCCTCGTTGCCGCAGATCATCGCCGCGGTCGGAAAGTCCGGGCCCGGCATCTTCTCGAGCAGCTCGTCGAGGCTGCACTCCGGGCTGCGCGCCACGAGGCGCAGCGCCTCCACCAGCTCGTTCAGGTTGTGGGGCGGGACGTTCGTCGCCATGCCCACCGCGATGCCCGCCGAGCCGTTGGCCAGCAGGTTGGGGAAGCGCGTGGGCAGCACCGAGGGCTCCTCGGTGTGGCCGTCGTAGTTGGGCACGAAGTCGACCGTCTGGCGGTCGATGTCGCGCAGCACCTCCTCCGCGGCCGGCGCCAGGCGCGCCTCGGTGTAGCGGTAGGCGGCGGGCGGGTCGCCGTCGACGGAGCCGAAGTTCCCCTGGCCGGTGATCAGCGGGTAGCGGAGCGAGAAGTCCTGCACCATGCGGACCATCGCGTCGTAGATCGACTGGTCCCCGTGCGGGTGGTAGTGCTTGATCACCTCGCCGACCACGCCGGCGGACTTCGAGAAGGGCCGCGTCGAGAGCAGGCCCTCGTCCTGCATCGCGTAGAGGATGCGGCGGTGCACGGGCTTCAGGCCGTCGCGCACGTCGGGCAGCGCGCGGCTCACGATCACGGACATCGAGTAGTCGAGGAACGAGCGGCGGACCTCGTCCTCGATGTTCACGGGCTGCGTGCCCTCCGGCGGCCCGCCGTCGCCCGCGCCGGGGGCCGTGGGGACCTCCGGCGGGGCGTCGCCCGCGCCGGGCTCTTCGCTGATTTCGTCAGACATCCAGGTTCTGCACGTAGAGAGCGTTCTGCTCGATGAACTCGCGGCGCGGCTCCACCTCTTCGCCCATCAGGCGGCTGAAGACGTCGTCCGCCTCGATGGCGTCCTCGATCTTCACCTGGAGGAGCGTGCGCGAGCCCGGGTTCATGGTGGTCTCGGCGAGCTGATCGGGATTCATCTCGCCGAGGCCCTTGTAGCGCTGGATGGAGAGGCCCTTCTTGCTGCGCTCGAGGGCGCGCAGCAGGAGCAGCGTCGGAGTGGCGAGGGACTCCGCCTCGGCGTCTTCGCCGACCAGCCGGTAGGGCCCGCCGCCGATCGCCTCGACCCGCGCGGCCAGCTCGAGCAGCCGCGCGTAGTCGGCGGAGGCGAGCTGCTCCTTGTCGAACTCGGTGCGCAGCGCCACGCCGGAGCGGCGCGTGACGGCCACCAGGCGATGGCCGCCGTGCTCGAGCTCGGGCTCGACGCTCCACTGCACCGGCACCGGCTCGCCCTGCAGCTCGCTCAGCTTGCGCTCGATGGCGGGGGCCACGCGCTCGCGCAGGCCCGCGGCGTCCGCGAGGTCCGCGACGCGCGGCGCCCCGGCCCAGACCGCCGCCTCCACCAGTCGCTCGTCGACACGGCGCTGCGCGAGCCGCGCGATCACGCGACCGAACTCGCCGGCGCGCTCCAGCAGGTCGCGCGCCCGCTCGGGCGGCAGGACCCCCCCGGCGCTCTCCACCTGGTGGCTGTCGAGGGCGAGGTCGAGCAGGTACGCCTCCAGCGAGGCCTCGTCCTTGATGTAGCGCTCGCTGCGGCCCTTCTTCACCTTGAAGAGCGGCGGCTGCGCGATGTAGAGGAAGCCGCGGTCGATCAGCGCGCGCATCTGCCGGTAGAAGAACGTCAGCAGCAGCGTGCGGATGTGGCTGCCGTCGACGTCGGCGTCCGTCATGATGATGACGCGGTGGTAGCGGACCTTGTCGACCTCGAAGTCGGCGCCGACGCTGCTGCCGAGCGCCGTCACCATCCACTGGATCTGGTCGCTCGAGAGCATGCGGTCGAGGCGCGCGCGCTCGACGTTCAGGATCTTGCCGCGCAGCGGCAGCACCGCCTGGGTCTCCCGGGAACGCGCCTGCTTGGCCGAGCCGCCGGCCGAGTCGCCCTCCACGATGAAGAGCTCGCTCTTGCTCGGGTCGCGCTCCTGGCAGTCCGCCAGCTTGCCGGGCAGGCCGTGGCCCTCGAGGGCGCCCTTGCGGCGCGCGAGGTCGCGCGCCTTGCGCGCGGCCGCCCGCGCCCGGGCGCTGTCGATGATTTTGTTGACGAGCAGCCGCGCGGTGGGCGGGTTCTCCTCCAGGTACTCGAGCAGCCGGTCGTAGAGCAGACCCTCGACCAGACCGCGCACCTCGCTGGTGCCGAGCTTGGTCTTGGTCTGCCCCTCGAACTCGGGCTGGGGCAGCTTCACCGAGATCACGGCGGTGAGGCCCTCGCGCACGTCGTCGCCGCTGATCGACTCGGGCGTGCCCTTGCCGTTCTTGTTCTGCATGGCGATGTAGCGGTTGATCGCCCGCGTGAGCGCGGTGCGGAAGCCGATCAGGTGCGAGCCGCCCTCGACCGTGTTGATGTTGTTCGCGAAGCAGTAGACGCTCTCGTTGTAGGTCTCGTTGTACTGGATCGCGATCTCGATCGAGACCGGCACCTCGCGGGTGCCCTGGCTGAAGCGGCGCTCGCCGGCCACGTAGATGGGCGGCTGGTGGAGCGGCGCGCGGCTCTTGTTCAGGTACTCGACGAAGGAGACGATGCCGCCCTCGTAGCAGAAGTCGTGGGAGCGGTTGGTGCGCTCGTCCTCGATCTTGATGCGCACGCCGGCGTTCAGGAAGGAGAGCTCGCGCAGGCGCTGGGAGAGCACGTCGAAGGAGAACTCGCGCACCGCGAAGATCTCGGCGTCGGGCTTGAAGGTGACCTTGGTGCCGGTGCGCTCCGTGGTGCCGACCGCCTCGAGCGGCGCCTGGGGCACGCCGCGTTCGTAGCGCTGCTGCCACACCTTGCCGTCGCGCTTGATCTCGAGGGCCAGCCGCTCGGAGAGCGCGTTCACCACCGAGACGCCCACCCCGTGCAGGCCGCCGGAGACCTTGTAGGTCTCCTCGTTGAACTTCCCGCCCGCGTGGAGCCGCGTCATCACGACCTCGGCCGCGGTGACGCCCTCGCCGGGGTGCATGTCGACCGGGATGCCGCGGCCGTCGTCCACCACTGTGACGCTCCCGTCGGCGTGGATCGCGACGTCGATCTCGCGGCAGAAGCCGGCCAGGGCCTCGTCGATCGAGTTGTCGACCACCTCGTAGACGAGGTGGTGCAGCCCCTCGGGACCGGTGGTCCCGATGTACATGGCGGGCCGCTTTCGAACCGGATCGAGGCCCTCGAGGACCTCGATGGAACTCGCGTCGTAGCTCAAGGCAGGGTCTTCGCGTACGGGTTCACGTCGCCTGCTCCGCTCGCTAGGCCCCGCTCCGGATCCCAGGCGGTTGGGGGTTGCGCCCCTCGAGCGGGTGCTCGTTGGGCGCGACGCGCGGGGGCCGGGGGCCGACGACTTGCGCTGCCGGAGGCTGCCGAGAGGCCCCCCCGGTTCGGGCCGCGGGAGAGTATCGAAACGCTAAGTGGTCGTAAAGCCTTCGGGAACCCCCAGATCGGACGGCCGCGAGGGGCTCGGACCGCCTACAGCCGCATCGGCATCACGACCGCGAGCGCGTCGGGGTCGTCGGTCGGCTGGAGCTGGGCCGGCGAGTTGCCGTCCCGGAACGCGAAACGGATCTCCTTGGCCCCGAGCGCGGTCACGGCGTCGAGCAGGTAGCGGACGTTGAAGCCGATCGTGAGCGGCTGGCCGTCGTAGTCGACGTCGATCTCTTCCTGCGCCTCGCCGAGGTCCGGATTGTTCGACGAAACCACCAGCCGCCGCTCGGCGAGCTCGAGCTTCACCGCGCGGCTGCGCTCGGACGAGAGCACCGCCACGCGTCGCAGCGCGTGGGTCAGGATCTCGGCCGGCACCGTGAGGGAGCGCTCGAAGCCCTGCGGGATCACCTTCCGGTAGTCGGGGAACTCGCCCTCGATGAGCCGCATCACCAGGGTGACGCCACCGCGCCGCACCAGGCCGCTGTTGCCCGCGAAGCCGATCTCGACTTCGTCGGCGTCCTCTTCGTCGACGAGGCGCTTCACCTCGCCGAGGCCCTTGCGCGGCACGATCACGCCGCTCGCGAGGCCGCTCACGTCGGGGCCGATGGAGCGATCCGCCTGGGCAAGGCGATGACCGTCGGTGGCAACGAGTCGCAGCCGGCCGATGGACGCGTCGACTTCGACGAACGCGCCGTTCAGGTTGTAGCGGGTCTCGTCGACGGAAGCGGCGTAGATCGTTCGCTCGATCATCACCGAGAGCACCGCCGCCGGCAGGCGCACGAGCTGATCCGAGGGGAACTCCGGGAGGCTCGGGTACTCCTCGGCCGACGCGCCCGCGAGAGAGAAGCGCGCGCGGCCGCACTGGAGCTCGAGGTAGGAGTTGGCGGTGGCCTGGAGGTTCACGACCTCGTCCGGCAGCTCGCGCACGATGTCGTAGAGCTTGCGCGCGGAGACGGTCAAGGAACCGGGCTTCGCAACCTTCGCCGGATGCGCGCTGCGGATGCCGACCTCGAGATCGGTCGCAGAGACCACGAGGGTTCCGTCACCGTCCTTCTGGGCGTCGAGCAGAACGTTGGCCAGGATGGGCATCGAGTTGCGCCGCTCGACGATCGCCTGGATGCGGCCGAGAGCGCGCTGGAGCTCGGGCTTCGGGATGGAGAGCTTCATCGCTCACCTCTTCTCATTGGATTCACCAAGGCAGTAGTGATGGTAGAAGGGGACGGCGGAGCGACAAAAAGCCCTCATCCCACCGGAGTTCCGGAGGAATCCGTCTGTCGGCCAACGCTCCGAGCCTGTCCGCGGAAACACCTCTCGTGGGGGATCTTACCACGGTGAGCCCGTTGCATGGCCCCTGTCGTCCGGTTACGTTCGCGCGCTCGCCGGGCTCCTCCCCTGTCCGCCCGGCGTTCCATCGAGCGTCGCCGCTACGCGCGGCGAGGCGGGACGCATCCCCATGAAGCGAACGTATCAACCGAGCCGGCTGAAGCGGAAGCGGCGCCATGGCTTCCGGGCACGCATGGCGACGAAGAACGGCCGGGCCGTGCTGAGCCGCCGACGCGCCAAGGGCCGGAAGCGCCTGGTCGTCTCGATCGCCTCCAAGTAGCCCCCGATGGCGGACTCGGCCGGGGATCGGCGGCTGCCGCGCGGTGATCGGCTGCGGAGCCGGCGCGACTTCGAGCGGCTCTCCCGGGAGGGAGAGCGGCGGGCGTCGCGCCACTTCCTGATCCTGCTGAGCCGCGGGCCCCGCAGGGGCCGCGACGATGCGGGGTCCAGGCCCCGCCTCGGCGTCACGGCGAGCCGCAAGGTCGGCGGCTCGGTGCTGCGCAGCCGCGTGAAGCGCTGCATCCGCGCGGCCTTCCGCGCCGAGCGCGACGTGCTGCCGCGCGGCTCGGACGTCGTGGTGATCGCGCGGCAGGGAGCCGGGGCTCTCGGAGGGAACGAGGTGGCGGCTGAGCTGGCGGCCCTGTTCCGCGGTGGGGCCGCGCGATGAGCGTCGTCGCGAAATGGGTGCTCCTGGCCGTGATCCACGCGTATCGGCTGCTGATTTCGCCGGTGCTCGGGCCCTCGTGTCGCTACGCGCCGAGCTGCTCGGCCTATGCCAGCGAGGCGATCGTGCGGCACGGCCCCTGGCGCGGCGGCTGGCTCGCCGTGCGCCGCGTGCTGCGCTGCCATCCCTTCCATCCGGGCGGCTACGACCCGGTCCCCGAGGAGGCGCGCGGTGGATCGTAACTTCCTGCTCGCGCTCACCCTCTCGTTCCTCGTGCTCGCGCTTTGGAGCTTCTATACGGCGCCGAAGCCGAAGCCGGCCGGCGAGGCTCCGGCTGTCGCGGGCGAGACGGCGCCGGCCGCTCCGGAGGCGCCGCTCGGCGGCCCGCCGCCTCCGCTGCAGCCCGCGCCGGCGGTGCCCACGCAAACGCAGCCCATCGCCGACGAGAAGCTGCTGCAGCTCGAGAGCGACCTCGTGCGCGCCGCCTTCACGACGCGCGGGGGCGCGCTGCTGCACTGGGAGCTCTCGCACTACGACGACGCGTACCTGCCGGGGCGGCCGCGCGTCGAGCTCACCACGTTCGATCCCGAGCGGAACGTGGGCTTGTTCACGCCCCTCGAATCGCTGGGCCAGGGCGACCTGCGCTTCGCACCCTTCGAGCTGGAGCACGGCGACGCGCAGAGCGTGATCTTCCGCCGCGACCAGCAGGGCGTGCGCGTTCGCAAGCTCTACCGGATCGAGCCGGGGTCCTACGTCCTCCAGCTCCGCATCGAGCTCGAGAACCGGAGCGACCGCACGCTCCAGCCGACCTTCCGCCTCGGCTGGCCGACGCGCGGCCGCGAGACCCACGATTGGGCCGAGCTGTCCCTGGCCGCGCTGGTGGAGGGGAGCCTCGAGCAGGTCCGGCTCGGGAAGGGCGGTGTCCCGGCCGGCGGGATGTTCGGCGGCGGCTCTGCGGAGCCCACCGAGTTCCCCGGCGAGGTCGCCTGGGCTGCGGCGGACACCCGCTACTTCCTCGCTGCGCTGATCCCCGAGCTGCCGCGCGAGGCCGCCACGCGGCTCACCCCCGGGGGGAATGGACTTCCCGCGAGCGTCGAGATCGCCCAGCGGGCCGTGAACCTCCCGCCGGGCCAGAGCACTGCGCGCGAGTACCGCGTCTACCTCGGACCCAAGGAAGCCGAGCACCTCGAGAGCGCCGGCGCGGACCTCGACCAGGCGGTGCAGAAGGGCTGGTTCCCCGCGCTCACGAACTTCTTCACCGCGGTGCTGGTCGCCACCCACCGCGTGGTCCCGAACTACGGCGTGGCGATCATCCTGATCACGATCGTCGTGCGGCTGCTGATGTTCCCGATCATGCAGCGGCAGATGCGCTCGATGAAGCGCATGGGTGCGATGGCGCCGCGCATGAAGGAGATCCAGGAGCAGTTCAAGGACGACAAAGAGCGCCAGTCTCAGGAGATGATGAAGCTCTACCGCGAGTCGGGCTTCAATCCGCTGACGGGCTGTCTGCCGATGTTCCTGCAGCTCCCCGTCTTCATCGGTCTCTACTACGCGCTCCAGGGCGCCATCGCCCTGCGTCAGGAGCCGTTCTTCGGCTGGATGCACGACCTCTCGGCGCCGGAGGCGCTGTTCGTGGTGCCGGGCCTCGATCTGCCCGTGCGGTTGCTTCCCATCCTGATGGGCGGGAGCATGGTGCTGCAGTCGCGCCTCACGCCGACCACGATGGATCCGGTGCAGGCGCGCATGATGAACACCATGATGCCGCTGATGTTCACGTTCATGTTCTACCAGTTCGCATCGGGGCTGGTGCTGTACTGGCTGGTGAGCAACCTGCTGGGCATCGCCCAGCAGCTCCTGGTCAATCGCAATCCCGAGCAATGACGGAGCAGGCGGGGCAATTCCTGGCGCCCGCCGAGTGGAAGGAAGCCTGTGTACGATCCCAAGTCGGAAGCGAGTGAGTTCATCGGCGCGACGCGCGCGGACGCGGTGGCGAAAGCGTCGCAGTTCTTCGGTTGCAACGCCTCGGAGCTGGTCGTCGCGGACCTCGGCGATGCGGTGTCCGGCGCCGGCGGGCGCGTCATCGTCGTGGCCCATCCCCAGGGTGCGCGGGCTCCGCGGCCGGGCGGCGGCGGTGGCCGGCGCGACGAGCGGCCGCGCGAGGCGCGCGGGGAGCGGGGCGATCGCTTCGAGCGCGGGGACCGGGGAGAGCGCGGTGGGCGCGGGGGTCGCGGCGGGCGCGGAGATCGCGAGCGCGGCGATCGGGACCGGGATCGCGGCGGCGACCGCGGCGACCGCGGCGATCGCGGGGATCGCGGGGAGCGTGGCTCGCGCGAGCGCCTCGCGGTCGCGGACGAGGCGCCGCTCGAGAGCGGCGCCGAGCTCGGGCCCCCGGAGGATTCGCTCGGCACCGCAGTGGGCGGGCTCCAGTCGATCGGTCAATTCGTGCTCGGCGCGGTGGAGCGCATGGCGCTGGGCCCCTTCGAGATCCGCGAGAGCGAGGAGGCCGACTTCGTGGTCTACCAGCTGCGCGGGCCCGCGGCGGAGCGGCTCGCGGGCGGCGACGGCCGCGCGGCGGATGCGCTCCAGCTCGTGGTGAACCAGGCGGCGCTGCGCATCTCGGAAGACCACAAGCGCGTCGTGATCGACGTCGAGGGCGACCAGGGCGAGAGGGAGGATCTGCTTTCCCGTGCAGCGCAGCGAGCGGCGAAGCGGGCCCAGGAGACCGGGCGGGCGGTGGCCCTCGACCCGATGAACCCGAAGGACCGCCGCGGCATCCACGTGGCTCTGCGCGGGACACCCGGGATCGCCACGATGAGCATCGGGAGCGGCCGCTACCGCCAGGTGCTGGTCGTGCCGGAAGGTGCGCCCGAGTACGAGGAAGCGCGGCGCGCCGCGGAGCAGGCGGGAACGCAGGAGTCCTAGGACGCCGCGTTCCACGTGGAACGTCGCGGCGCGGAAGCCGGGCCCTCGGCCGCGGAGCTCTCGGAGCGACTTCGCGAGCCGCTCTCGGGGCTGGGGCTGACGCTCGGGGCGCGCGAGGCCGAGCTCCTCGCGAGCTACCTCGCCCTGCTGCTGCCCTGGAACGCCCGCGTCAATCTGACCGGTGCGCGGGACGCTGGCGAGATCGTGGACCGGCACCTCGCCGACACCTTCGCCTTGCTCCCGCAGCTCCCCCTCGGCGCGTTCCGGCTGCTCGACGTCGGCGCGGGCGCCGGATTCCTGGGGGTCGGCGTGGCGATCCTTCGACCCGATGCCCACTGCGTGCTGCTCGAGCCGGTGGGCAAGAAGCACACCTTCCTGCGCGCCGTCGCCCGGGAGCTTCCGCTTCCCAACCTGGAGCCGCTGGCCGAGCGTCTCGACGCCCACTGCGGCCGGCCGGACTTCGTGCGCTACGACGTCGCTGCGTCCCGCGCCACCTGGCCGCCGGCCGTGTGGCTGGAGAGGGCGCGGGCGGTGGTCCGACGCGGCGGGCTGGCCGTGGCGTTCGAGGGCCGGGAGCCCGCGCCGCTGGCGCCGGGCGTGCGCCGGGTTGCCTACCGCTTCGGGGAGCGCCGCGCGTCCCTCCTTCTCTTACGGCTCTAGCCCGCCGCCGCGTTCCACGTGGAACGCAAAGGCGCATCGCAGTCGACGTTCCACGTGGAACACTGGACGCCGGCAGCCGCGCGTGGTAAGTCTTGGAAGTCGCAGTGGTTCCCCTGGGGGTGGCTCCTTGGCGCGTGGCCAGATCATCGCCCTCGCCAACCAGAAGGGTGGCGTGGGGAAAACCACCACAGCCGTCAATCTGGCCGCCTCCATCGCCGCCTCCGAGCGCGCCACGCTGCTGATCGACCTCGATCCCCAGGGCAACGCCAGCAGCGGCTTCGGGCTGGTCGACGCCAGCCCGCAGATCTATGACGCGCTGATCGGCGAAGCGACGCTGCTCGAGGTCGCCCAGCCGACGGAGCTCGAGTTCCTGCACGTGGCGCCTGCGGGGCCGGACCTGGTGGGCGCCGAGATCGAGCTGGTCGGTCTCGAAGATCGCGAGCGCCGCCTGGCGCGCGCGCTGGCGCCGGTCGCCGATCGCTACGACTACGTGCTGATCGACTGCCCGCCTTCCCTCGGCCTGCTCACCTTGAACGCGCTCACCGCCGCCGACGCGGTGCTGATCCCGCTCCAGTGCGAGTACTACGCGCTCGAGGGCCTCGCGCGCCTCACGCAGACGGTCGAGCGCGTGCGCGCGGGCCTGAACCCGGGCCTCGCTCTCGAAGGCATCGTGTTCACGATGGTCGACGCTCGCGCGAACCTCGCGCGCCAGGTGATGGACGAGGTGCGCGGTCACTTCGGTGCGCGCGTCTACGAGACGACCGTGCCGCGCAACGTGCGCCTCAGCGAGGCGCCGAGCCATGGCAAGCCCGTGCTGCTCTACGACATCCGCTCGCGCGGCGCCGCGAGCTATCTCGCGCTCGCCGCCGAGTTCCTGAAGCGCAGGGAGACTGCGGCGAGCAGCGCGCCGCGGCGCCCACCGATCCTCCCACCCAAGGAGCCCGCCAACCCCGATGTCCACCCGTCGTAACGCCCTCGGCCGCGGCCTCGGCGCCTTGATCCCGACGGCGCCGCCGGCGTCGCCCGCCTTCGAGCGGCGCGAGCCGGAGCCCGCCTACGCGGAGCCCCTCGAGATCCCGATCGCGCGCATCGTCCCCAACCCGCAGCAGCCGCGGCGCCGCTTCGACGACGCGGAGCTCGCGCGCCTCGCCGAGTCGATCGGTCGCCACGGCGTGCTGCAGCCCGTGGTCGTGCGCGAGCGCGACGGCGGCTACGAGCTCGTGGTGGGTGAGCGCCGCTGGCGCGCCGCGCGCCTCGCCGGCCGCGAGACGCTTCCCGCCGTGGTGAAGGACGTCGCCTCGCCGGACCTGCTCGAGCTGGCCCTCGTCGAGAACGTGCAGCGGCACGACCTGAACCCGATCGAGCTGGCGCTCGCCTTCCGAGCCCTCGTCGACGGCGGGTCGACGCAGGAAGAGGTCGGCCGCCGGCTCGGCGTCGACCGTTCGACGGTCGCCAACCACCTGCGCATGCTCGAGCTGCCGCGCGAGCTGCAGGCCGACGTCGAAGAGGGCCTGCTGAGCGCGGGCCACGCGAAGGCGCTGCTCCAGGTGGCGAGCCCGGAGCGCCGCCGTCTGCTGCGGGACCGCATCGTGGAGCAAGGCCTCTCGGTGCGCGCCGCCGAGGAGCAGGCGCGCGAGCTGGCGGGG
>Ga0105107_10002355_pt1 | contig 12443 bp, 15 predicted proteins | sample PPLLaktember2015_6_FD_79335 | JGI IMG/M metagenome (GOLD analysis project Ga0105107, IMG submission 79335) | Freshwater sediment microbial communities from Prairie Pothole Lake near Jamestown, North Dakota, USA - PPLs Lake P8 Core (1) Depth... | ecosystem: Environmental > Aquatic > Freshwater >... | reverse complement strand
GGGTCAGGTCGAGACGATGTCGAGGAGCCGCATCATCGTCTGGTCGGCCCAGTAGTCGGGATCCTCGTCGATCTTGGCGTCGCCGCGCGCGCGCGTGGCGGCGTCGATGCCCTTGCGCTCGCAGAAGCCGTGCCAGAACTGCTTCACCTCATCGGCGCTCATGTCGTCTGCACGTCGACCCTGGTTCTCTGTCATATGCGTTTCCTGTGGTGCCGGTTGTCCGAATCGAACGGACGACCTACCGCTTACAAGGCGGTTGCTCTGCCCCTGAGCTAAACCGGCTCTGAGGGGGGAATTATGCGCCCGGCTACTTGATGCGCCGCAATGTGGGCTTGCCGGGGCCCGAGGGCTTCTTGGGCGGCTCGCTGCCCACGGGCGCCGGGAGCGCGGCCGCCGGCGGGCGGGTGTTGCTCGCCGCGCCCTCGAGCTCCGCCCGCGCCTGCACGCCGGGCTTCGGGCCGCCCTCGATGTCGAAGGTCATGCCGTGGCCGGTCTCCTTGGCGTACAGGGCGTAGATGTTGGCGATCGGCAGCGAGATCTGGCGCGCGACGCCGCCGAAGCGCGCCGAGAACTCGATGAGCTCGTTGCCCATCTGCAGCTTGTGCACCGCGCTCGGGCTGATGTTGAGGGTGATCTCCCCGCCCTTCACGTACTCGGCGGGCACCTGGGTGCGGGAGTCCACCTTCACCGCGAGGTGCGGCGTGTAGCCGTTGTCGACGCACCACTCGAAAAGGGCGCGCAGCAGGTACGGCTTGGTGGGAATCTCTTTCACCGTGGCGCTTGTGGTTATTTTCGCATCACCTTTTCGGAGGGCGTGAGGGCCTCGATGAACGCGGGCCGCGAGAAGATGCGCTCGGCATACTTCATGAGCGGCGCGGCGGTCTTGCCGGGCCGGATGCCGTAGTGGTCGAGGCGCCAGAGCAGCGGCGCGATCGCCACGTCGAGCATGGTGAAGTCGTCCCCCAGCATGTGCTTGGTGCGCGTGAACACCGGCGAGAGCTCGATCAGCCGGTCGGTCACGTGCTGGCGCGCCTTCTCGACCTGCTTCTCCTTCCCCGACTCGAGCGCCTCGATCTGCGAGAACAGCTCGACCTCCATGTTGAAGAGCATCAGGCGCGCCCGCGCGCGCATCACCGGGTCGGCGGGCATGAGCTGCGGGTGCGGGAAGCGCTCGTCGATGTACTCGTTGATGATGTTGGACTCGTAGAGGATGAGGTCCCGCTCCACCAGCACCGGCAGCCGGTTGTAGGGGTTCATGACCGCGATGTCCTCGGGCTTGTTGTACAGGTCGACGTCGATGACCTGGAAGTCCATGCCCTTCTCGTACAGCACGAAGCGGCAACGGTGGCTGAAGGGGCAGGTGGTGCCCGAATAGAGCTGCATCATGGGGCTACTTGACGTCCTTCCAGTACGCTTTCTTCAGCAGGTAGGTGAGGATGAACAGCACGCCCAGCGCGAACAGCACGATGATCCCCCAGTTCCTGCGCGCGAGCGCGGAGGGCTCTCCGACGTAGACGAGGAAGTTCACGAGGTCCCGCGCGGTCGCGTCGTAAGCGCTGGGCGACTGCGCGCCCTCGCTCACCTGGACCCACTTGCCCTTCTCCAGCGCGCGCTCGCCCTGCAGCGTCCAGAGCGCGTGCGGCATGGCCACGTTATGGAAAACCGCGTTGTTCCAGCCGGTCGCGGTCTTCGGATCGCGGTAGAAGGTGCGCAGGTAGGTGTAGAGCCAGTCGGCCCCGCGCGAGCGCGCGACGACCGAGAGGTCGGGCGGCGGCACCCCGAACCAGGCCTTGCCCTGGCCGGCGGTGAGCGGCGTCTTCATCATCTCGCCGACCTTCTCCGCGGTGAACATCAGGTTGTCGCGGATCTGGTCCTCGGTGAGACCGAGGTCGCGCATGCGGTTGTAGCGCATGTACTGCATGCCGTGGCAGCCGAGGCAGTAGTTCACGTAGGTGCGCGCCCCGGACTGCAGGCTCACCAGGTCCGTGGGATCGTGTGGCGAGCGGTCCAGGCGGTACCCCGTTTCTGCAGCAAAGAGAATTCCCGGGAACAGAACCAGAATGCCCAATACTGACTTCATTTTCTTGATGATATCCATCAGTGCGTCACCCGGTCAGGGACGGGAAGCGTCCGATCGCGCTTGGTGTACCAGGGCATGAGGAAGAAGAACGCGAAGTAGAGGATGGTGCACAGGCGCGCCATCCACGTGGCCCGGTCCTTCGTGTCGAGAAAGAACGCGTCGAACCCGAACTGCCCCCACACGGTGGTGGGCTTGACGCCGAGGTAGCCGAGCAGCAGGAAGGTGACCACGAAGATCGCGAGCGCGGTCTTGTAGTACGCGCCGCGGTAGCGGATCGAGCGCACCGGCGAGCGGTCGAGCCACGGCAGGAAGAACAGGATCATCACCGAGATGCCCATCGCCAGCACGCCGGGGAACTGCGAGTTGAAGAACGGCGGCACCGCACGCAGGATCGAGTAGTAGGGGGTGAAGTACCACACCGGCGCGATGTGCTCGGGGGTCTTCAGCGGATCGGCGGGGATGAAGTTGTTGTACTCGAGGAAGTAGCCGCCCATCTCCGGCATGAAGAACATCACGATGCAGAAGATGACGAGGAACACCACCGCGCCCACCAGGTCCTTCACCGTGTAGTAGGGATGGAACGGGATGCCGTCCACCGGGTGGCCGTCGCGCCCCTTGGTCTTCTTGATCTCGACGCCGTCGGGGTTGTTCGAGCCCACGTCGTGCAGCGCGAGGATGTGCGCGACGACCAGGCCGAGCAGCACCAGCGGGAATGCGATCACGTGCAGGGCGAAGAAGCGGTTGAGCGTCGCGTCGCCGACCACGTAGTCGCCGCGGATCCACAGCGCGAGGTCCGGGCCGATGAAGGGCACGGTGCCGAAGAGGTTCACGATCACCTGCGCGCCCCAGTAGGACATCTGGCCCCAGGGCAGCAGGTAGCCGAAGAACGCCTCGCCCATCAGCGTGAGGTAGATGAGCACGCCGAAGATCCACACCAGCTCGCGCGGCTCGCGGTGCGAGCCGTAGAGCATGGCGCGGAACATGTGCAGGTAGACCAGGATGAAGAAGGCCGAGGCGCCGGTCGAGTGGATGTAGCGGATGAGCCAGCCGCCCGGCACGTCGCGCATGATGTACTCGACCGAGCCGAACGCGAGGGCCGCGTCCGGCTTGTAGTTCATGGTGAGGAAGATGCCCGAGACGATCTGGATGACCAGCACCAGCATCGCGAGCGAGCCGAAGTAGTACCAGAAGTTGAAGTTCTTCGGCGCGTAGTACTGCGACGCGTGGATGCGCCACTGCTCCGCCACCGAAGGCATGCGCGAGTCGAACCAGCCCCACAGGGCCTGCAGACGCGTGGCCATGCGCTTATCCTTTGTTCTTTTCGTCTTCGCCGATCACCAGCTTGGAGTCCGCGATCGTGTACGGCGGCACGATGAGGTTGGTCGGCGCCGGCGCGCCGCGAAAGACCCGCCCGGCGTAGTCGAACTTCGAGCCGTGGCAGGGGCAGTAGAAGCCGCCCGCCCAGTCCGCGCCCATCTCGGCCTTCGCTTCCGCGGTGCGCAGCTGCGGCGAGCAGCCGAGGTGGGTGCACACGCCTTCCATCACCATCAGCTCGGGATCCCTGGCGCGGTATTCGTTCTCGGCGTACTCGGGCTGTATGGAGGCTTCCGACCCCGGGTCGGTGAGCTGCGCCTCCGCGACCTTCAGCGCGTCGATCATCTCCTTGGTGCGGCGGATCACCCACACCGGCTTGCCGCGCCACTCGACCACCGCCATCTGGCCGGGCGCGATCGCGGAGAGGTCGACCTCGACCGGGGCGCCCGCCGCCTTGGCGCGCTCGGAGGGCAGCATGCTGGCGGCGAAGGGGACGGCCGCGCCGAGGGTGGCGGCGCCTCCGACCACCGAGGTAGCGACCACGAGGGTGCGCCGGGTCTTGTCTACTTTTTCTTGATCGTTCATGGAGATGGAGTGGTTGGGGTTGCGCGCGAAAGCGTGGGATTTTAGCGACGCCCCAGGGGCTTGTCCACGATTTCAGCCCTAAGCGCTTAAATTTTCAAAGGATTTTTGTATACTAGCGTCCCCCCATGCTGCATCGCCTCTGGCTCATCTTCGCGCAGGCAACGACGGTCGCCGTGGCCGCGGTGTTCGTCATCGCCACTTTCCGCCCGGAATGGCTGCCGCCGCGCGGAGCGCTCACGCCGCAAGCCGTCGTACAGCAGGCGCCCACCGCGGGGCCGCTGCCCGCGGCCGCCTCGCCGGGCTCCTACCACGACGCGGTGCGCCGCGCCACGCCCTCGGTCGTGAACATCTCGACCTCGAAGGAGATCCGCTCGCCGCGCCATCCGCTGCTCAACGACCCGGTCTTCCGGCGCTTCTTCGGCGAGCAGTTCACCGACGAGGCGCAGCGCGCGACGAGCCTGGGCTCCGGCGTGATCGTGAGCGCGAACGGCTACGTCCTCACCAACCACCACGTGGTCGAGGGCGCCGACGAGATCGAGGTCTCGCTCCCCGACGGCAAGAAGCTGCTCGCGAAGGCGGTCGGCAACGATCCCGAGACCGACCTCGCGGTGCTGCTCGTCAACGCGGAGAACCTGCCGGCGATCACCTTCGGCTCCTCCGAGGCGCTGCGCGTGGGCGACGTGGTGCTCGCCATCGGCAATCCTTTCCAGCTCGGCCAGACGGTGACGAGCGGCATCGTGTCGGCGCTCGGTCGCACGGGCCTTGGCATCAACACCTTCGAGAACTTCATCCAGACCGACGCCGCGATCAACCCGGGCAACTCGGGCGGCGCGCTCGTCGACGCCGGCGGCAACCTCGTGGGCATCAACACCGCGATCTTCTCGCGCTCGGGCGGCAACCTCGGCATCGGCTTCGCCATCCCCGTGTCGACGGCCAAGATGGTGCTCGACCAGATCGTGAAGTCGGGCAGCGTCACGCGCGGCTGGATCGGCGTCGAGGTGCAGGAGATCACCCCGGCGATGGCCGAGTCGTTCCGGCTGCCCGCGGCGAGCGGCGCGCTGATCGCCGGGGTGCTGAGGAACGGCCCGGCGGACAAGGCCGGCATCAAGCCCGGCGACGTGCTCTTCGAGATCGAGGGCAAGCCCGTGCCCGATCCGGCGGCGATGCTGAACCGCGTCGCCGCGCTGCAGCCCGGCAGCCCGGCGAGAATGAAGCTGCGCCGCCAGGACAAGGAGCTCGAGGCGACGATCACCGTCGGCCGCCGTCCCAAGCCCCAGGCGCGCGGCGACGAATGACCAATCAACCGGAGGAATCCATGAAGCTAGTGAAATCCCTGCTCGCGCTCGCGCTCGGCACCGCCGCCAGCCTGGCGCTCGCGCAAGGCGAGATCCGCATCGCGCACGTCTACGACAAGACCGGCCCGCTGGAGGCCTACGCCAAGCAGTCGAGCAACGGCCTGCGCCTGGGCCTCGAGTACCTCACCGGCGGCTCGATGCAGGTGCTCGGCCGCAAGATCGTGCTCATCGAGAAGGACTCCCAGAACAAGCCCGATGTCGGCAAGTCGGCGCTCGCCGAGGCCTTCGGCGACGACAAGGCCGACATCGCGATCGGGCCGGTGAACTCCGGCGTGGCGGTGGCGATGCTGCCGGTGGCCGAGGAGTACAGGAAGGTTCTCGTCGTCGAGCCGGCGGTGGCCGATTCGATCACCGGCGACAAGTGGAACCGCTACATCTTCCGCACCGCCCGCAACTCGACGCAGGACGCGGTGGCGGGCGCGGCGGCGCTGCCGGAGAACGCCCAGATCGCCACCCTCGCGCAGGACTACGCGTTCGGGCGCGACGGCGTGAAGGCGTTCAAGGATGCGCTCGCCGCGGTCGGCTCCAAGGCGAAGATCGTGCACGAGGAGTACGCGCCGCAGCAGACCACCGACTTCACCGCGCCGGCGCAGCGCCTCTTCGAGGCGCTCAAGGACAAGCCCGGCCGCAAGGTGATCGTCGTGATCTGGGCGGGCGCGCACCCGATGGCGAAGCTGATGGACCTCAAGCCCGAGCGCTTCGGCATCGAGGTCGCCCCGGGCGGCAACATCCTGCCGGTGATGAAGGGCTGGAAGGGCTTCGCCGGCACCGAGGGCGCGATCTACTACTACTACGGCTTCCCCAAGAACAAGATGAACGACTGGCTGGTGGCCGAGCACCAGAAGCGCTTCGGCTCGCCGCCGGACTTCTTCACCGCGGGCGGCTTCGCCGCGGCGAGCGCGGTGCTCACCGGCATCAAGAAGGCCGGCGGCACCGACACCGAGAAGCTGATCACGGCGATGGAGGGCATGTTCTTCGACACGCCCAAGGGCTCGATGGGCTTCCGCAAGGAGGACCACCAGGCGCTGCAGCCGATGTATCACTTCCGCATCAAGAAGGACCAGAAGAACGAGTGGGACCTGCTCGAGCTCGTGAAGGAGATCCCGGCTTCGCAGCTGCCGATCCCGATCCGCAACAAGAAATAAGGGTCCCGGGGTGGAGCACCCCGTCCTCGAGACCCACGGCCTGACGGTCCGCTTCGGCGGGCACGTCGCGGTGAGCGCGGTGTCGTGCGCCTTCCGGCCCGGCACGCTCACCGCGATCGTCGGGCCGAACGGCGCCGGCAAGACCACCTACTTCAACCTGGTGTCGGGGCAGCTCAGGGCGACGAGCGGCCGCGTGTCGCTCTACGGCGAGGACATCAGCGGGCTCTCCGCCTCGCAGCGCACCCGCCGCGGCATCGGCCGCGCCTTCCAGCTCACCAACCTCTTCCCGCGCCTCAGCGTGCTCGAGAACGTCCGCCTCGCCGTGCAGTCGCGCGCCGGGCGCGGGCGCGACCTCTGGTCGATGTGGGGCGGCCACGTCGAGCTCATCGAGAAGGCCGAGCACTTCCTCGAGCGCGTGGCGCTCGAGGGGCGGCGCGACGCGATCGCCTCGACGCTGCCGCACGGCGACCAGCGCAAGCTCGAGGTGGCGATCCTCCTCGCCCTCGAGCCCGACGTCTTCATGTTCGACGAGCCCACCGCGGGGATGAGCGTCGACGAAGTTCCTGTGGTCTTGAAACTCATAGAAGAGATCAAGAGCCAAGCCGATAAAACCATCCTGCTCGTCGAGCACAAGATGGACGTGGTGCGCTCCCTCGCCGACCGCATCGTGGTGCTGCACCAGGGCGAGCTCGTCGCCGACGGCCCGCCGGCGGAGGTGATCGCCTCGCCGATCGTCCAGGAAGCCTATCTCGGGGTGGCGCGTGCAGCGTGAGCTTCGCAGCCCGCTTCTCGACCTGCGGGGCGTTCACACCCACATCGGCCAGTACCACATCCTGCAAGGGGTGGACTTTGCGGTTCAGCAGAACCAGCTCTTGATGCTTCTCGGCCGAAACGGCGCCGGCAAGACCACCTGCCTGCGGACCATCATGGGCCTCTGGAAAGCTTCTTCCGGAAAAATCTTCTTCGACGCAAAGGAAATCACCAGAACCGCAACGCCGGACCTCGCTCGCCTGGGGATCGCCTACGTGCCGGAGAACATGGGCATCTTCGCCGGGCTCACGGTGCGCGAGAACCTGGTGCTCGCCGCGCGCGCGGGCGACCCGGACGACGCGCGCCTCGAGCGCATCTTCCGGCTGTTCCCGGCGATGAAGACGTTCTGGCACTCGCACGCCGGCAACCTCTCCGGCGGGCAGAAGCAGATGCTCGCCGTCTCGCGCGCCATCGTCGAGCCGCGCAAGCTGCTCCTCATCGACGAGCCGACCAAGGGGCTCGCGCCCGCCATCATCGGCGCGATGGTCGAGGCGTTTCGCGAGCTCAAGCGCGACACGACGCTGCTCGTGGTGGAGCAGAACTTCCACTTCGCCCGGTCGCTCGGCGACACGGTGGCGGTGATGGACTCGGGCCGCATCGTGCATGCCGGCGCCATGGCGGCGCTCGCCGCCGACGAGGCGCTGCAGCGGCGGCTGCTTGGCCTTTCACTCGAATCCCACCAGTGAAGATTGACTGGATTCCCCTGGCCCTCGTCCCCCTGCTCGCACTGGCGGCGCTGCCGCTCGTGGGCAGCCTGCCGACCTGGGTCACGCTCACCGTGGCGGGCCTGGCGATGGGGATGATGATCTTCCTCATGGCCTCGGGCCTCACGCTCGTCTTCGGCCTGATGGATGTCCTCAACTTCGCGCACGGCATCTTCATCTCGGTGGGCGCCTACGGCGCCGCCACGGTGCTCACGCGCATGACGAAGGAGATGCAGGCCGAGTCGCTCGCCTCGGACCTCTCGGCGATGGTGCCCGCGGTGCTCGCGGCGATGGCGCTCGCCGGGGTGCTCGGCTGGTTCTTCGAGCGCGTGCTGATCCGCCCGGTGTACGGCGACCACCTGAAGCAGATCCTCATCACCATGGGCGGGCTGATCGTCTTCGAGCAGCTCATCCACGTGGTGTGGGGCGCCGACATCATCCCGCTGCCGCGGCCGGGCACGATCACCGGCTCGTTCATCGTGGGCGAGGCCGCGATCGAGCGCTACCGCGTCGCCGCGGTGGTGGTGGGCGTGCTGGTGTTCGCCGCGATGTGGGCGGTGCTCAACCGCACGCGCATCGGGCTGCTCGTGCGCGCCGGGGTCGAGAACCCGGAGATGGTCGAGTCGCTCGGCTACCGCATCCGGCGGCTCTTCGTGGGCGTCTTCGTCGCGGGCTCCGCTCTCGCCGGCCTGGGCGGCGCCATGTGGGCGATGTACCAGGAGCAGGTCACCCCGGCGATGGGCATGCAGGTGCTGGTCGTGATCTTCATCGTGGTCATCATCGGCGGGCTTGGGTCGGTCGGCGGCTGCTTCGTCGGCGCGATGCTCGTCGGGCTGATGGCGAACTACACCGGCTACCTCGCGCCCAAGCTCGCGCTCGGCTCGAACATCCTTCTCATGGTGCTGGTGCTCCTCTGGCGCCCGCGTGGGCTTTACCCGGTGGGCAGAGCATGAGCTTCGGCAATTCGGGGTCAGACCCCGATCTCCCATGCTGATCCGCCTGCTCTCCGGCGATCTTCCGCGCAGCAGAGTGCTCGCGGTTATTCTCATCCTGATCTTCCTCGGCCTGGCGCTCGCGCCGTTCGTATTCCCGGGCACGCGCTCGCTCAACGTCGCGGCGAAGGTGGCGGTGTTCATCCTGCTGGTGGCGAGCTACGACCTGCTGCTCGGCTATACCGGCATCGTCTCCTTCGCGCACACGATGTTCTTCGGCATCGGCGGCTACGGCGTCGGCATCGCCATGGCGAAGATGGGGTCGGGCTGGTTTGCGCTGACCACAGGGGTATTAACTTCATTTCTTTTAAGCCTTCTCATCGCCCTGGCCATCGGCCTGCTCTCCCTGCGCGTGCGCGCGATCTTCTTCGCCATGATCACGCTCGCGGTGGCGGCGTTCTTCCAGATCCTCGCCTCGCAGCTCTCGGCCTTCACCGGCGGGGAGGACGGGCTTTCGTTCCGCGTGCCCGAGGCCCTCCGCGACCGGCTGACCTCGTACTACGTGGTGCTCACCGTCGCGGCGGCGCTGTTCCTCGCGCTGCTGCGCGTGGTGAACTCGCCGTTCGGGCGCGTGCTGCTCTCGATCCGGGAGAACGAGTTCCGCTCCGAGGCGATCGGCTATCGCCTCGTCACCTACCGCACCATCGCCAACTGCCTGGCCGCGCTCGGCGCGACCGCGGCCGGGGTGCTCTACGCGCTGTGGCTGCGCTACACCGGGCCCGACACCACGCTCTCGTTCAACATCATGATCGACATCCTGCTCATGGTGGTGATCGGCGGCATGGGCACGATGTACGGCGCGGTGCTCGGCGCGACGATCTTCGTGGTGGCGCAGAACTACCTGCAGGACCTGATGAAGCTCGCCTCGGGCGCCGCCTCGGGGATTCCGCTCCTTCCGCAGGTGCTCCACCCGGACCGCTGGCTCCTTTGGCTCGGCATCCTCTTCATCCTGTGCGTGTACTACTTCCCGACCGGCATCGTCGGCCGGCTGCGCCGGTGAACTCGCGCTACGCGATCTGCGAAGGACGCGAGATCCACTTCACGGAGTGGGGCGAGGCGAACGCCGAGACCGTGATCGCCTGGCACGGGCTGGCGCGCACCGGGCGCGACATGGACGACATCGCCGCGCACCTCGCGACGCGCTACCGCGTCGTCTGTCCCGACACCATCGGCCGCGGCCTGTCGCAGTGGAGCCCGGCGCCGGAGCGCGAGTACTGCCTGGACTTCTACGCGCGCATCGCCGTTTCCCTCATGGATTTTCTGAAAGTACAGGACTGCCATTGGCTCGGGACGTCCATGGGCGGGGCGCTCGGCATCCGCCTCGCCGCGGGCGCCCTGCGCGGGCGCATCAAGCGCCTCGTGCTCAACGACATCGGCCCGCAGCTCGGCGCCGCGGCGGTGGAGCGCATCCGCGCCTACGCCGGCAAGCCGGCCGCCTTCGAGCGCATGAGCGAGCTCGAGCAGTACTTCCGCACGATCTACAAGCCCTACGGCCTGCTTACCGACGAGCAGTGGCGGCGGCTCACCGAGACCTCCGCGCGGCGCCTCCCCGACGGGCGCGTGACGCCCCACTACGACCCGGGGATGGTGCTGCAGTTCGAGCACCATCCCGCCGACTACGACCAGTGGGAGGCGTACGACTCGATCGACGTGCCAACGCTGTGCCTGCGGGGCGAGAGCTCGGACCTGCTGCTCGCGGACACCGCCGAGGCGATGCGCCGGCGCGGCCCGCGCGCGGTCGTGGTGACGATCCCGGGCTGCGGCCACGCCCCGGCGCTCAACGTGCCCGAGCAGTTCGCCCTCGTGGAGCGATTCCTGAACGGAAAGTAGTGCGCTTCGCCCTCGTCATCTTCGACTGCGACGGCGTGCTCATCGACTCGGAGCCGATCGCCAACCGCGTGCTGTCCGACCAGCTCGCGCGCATCGGCCTGCGCCTGCACCCCGACGAGGTGATGCGCCGCTTCGTCGGCCGCACGCGCGCCGGCTGCCTCGAGCTCGCGGCGGCGCTCCTCGGGCGCGATCTGCCCGCGGGCTTCGGGGAAGCCTGGGACCGGGCGCTTTTTGCGGCCTTTGCGGCGGAGCTGCGCGCGATCGACGGTATCCAGGACGCGATCTCTTCGATCGCAACGAGGATCTGCGTGGCCTCGAACAGCTCGCGGGAAAGAATGCGCGTGTCGCTGGGGGCAGCGGGCCTGCTGGCGCGCTTCGAAGGCCGCATGTTCAGCGCCGAGGTCGTGGCGCGCCCCAAGCCCGCGCCCGACCTCTTCCTCCACGCCGCCGCGTCGATGGGCGCCGCGCCCGCCGACTGCGCGGTGGTCGAGGACACCCCGACCGGGGTCGAGGCCGCGGTCGCGGCCGGGATGGCGGTGTTCGGCTATGCCGGGGGCGCGCACTCGAGCGCGCGAACGCTCGCCGCCGCGGGCGCGACCGTGTTCCGGCGCATGAGGGAGCTCCCCGCCCTGCTCAGGGCGTGACCGCGTCGGACTTTTCGGCGTCCGCGTCGGCCTTCGGGCGCACGTGGATGAAGCGGGCGAGGAACAGGCCCGCCTCGTAGAGGATGCACATCGGCACCGCCAGCATGAACTGCGAGAGCACGTCGGGCGGGGTGACGACCGCGGCGATGACGAAGGCGCCCACGATCACGTAGGGGCGCGCCTCGCGCAGCTTCTCGATGCTCACCAGGCCCATGCGCACCAGCACCAGCACCACGATCGGGATCTCGAAGGTGATGCCGAAGGCGAGGAACATGGTGATGACGAAGCTGAAGTAGGCCTCGATGTCCGGGGCGGGCGTGATCGACTTCGGCGCGAAGTCGTGGATGAAGGCGAACACCTTGCCGAACACGAAGAAGTAGCAGAACGCGACGCCGGCGAAGAACAGCCCCGTGCTCGCCACGACGAGCGGCAGCGCCAGCTTCTTCTCGTGCTCGTACAGGCCCGGGGCGACGAACGCCCAGGCCTGGTAGAGCACCCACGGGAGCGCGATCATGAAGGCGACCAGCGCCGTCACCTTCACCGGCACCATGAAGGGCGTGATGACGCCCGTGGCGATCATCTTCGCGCCCTCGGGCAGCGCGTTCATGAGCGGCAGCGCCAGCACGTCGTAGATGGGGCCGGAGCCCGGGTAGAGGAACAGCGCGACGAAGAACACCCCGATCGCGACGACGGCGCGGATCAGCCGGTCGCGCAGCTCGACGAGGTGGGAGATGAAGCTTTCCTGGTCCGCGCTCATGTCTTTTCGGCGGTTTCAGGCTTCTTTTCTTCCACCGCGGACTGCGCCGCCTGGTTGAGCTCAGTCTCGGTCTTGTTGAGCTCGCTCTGCACCGAGGTCTCGAAGCTCGAGGCCGCCTGCTGCATCGAGTCGCGCATCTTGCGCAGCTCGTCGAGCTCGATCTCGCGGTTGATGTCGGCCTTCACGTCGGACACGTAGCGCTGCAGCCGCCCGGCGAGGTGCCCGAT
>Ga0105107_10002352_pt1 | contig 12449 bp, 10 predicted proteins | sample PPLLaktember2015_6_FD_79335 | JGI IMG/M metagenome (GOLD analysis project Ga0105107, IMG submission 79335) | Freshwater sediment microbial communities from Prairie Pothole Lake near Jamestown, North Dakota, USA - PPLs Lake P8 Core (1) Depth... | ecosystem: Environmental > Aquatic > Freshwater >... | reverse complement strand
GGCATCACCTCGTCGGTGGCCATGACCCAGCCGGCCGTCGCGTTCCTCCAGGACGAGTTCAAGTGGAAGCGGGAGAAGGCGGTCAAGGCCGTCTTCGCCGTGCTCATCACCTGCAGCGCGATGGTCATCTCCTTCTTCCGGTTCGGCTTCCTCGACGAGCTCGACTTCTGGGCCGGCACGTTCGGCCTGGTCGTCTTCGCGGCCATCGAGATCATCCTCTTCTCCTGGGTCTTCGGGCTCAAGAAAGGATGGCAGGAGATGCACAAGGGCGCCGACCTCAAGGTGCCGAAGATCTTCAAGGTCATCATGACCTACATCACGCCGGTCTACCTGCTCATCCTCCTCGCCATGTGGACCGTCCAGGACGCCGTCGGGAAGTTCCTGATGAAGGGCGAGGAACCGGTCAACAAGCCCTACCTCTGGGGCGCCCGGGTCCTGATCGCGGCCCTGATCCTGCTCATGTGCCTGCTCATCCGCAAGGCCTGGACCGGGAAGAAGGCCGCGGCGTCCGAAGGCGGGGAGGCGCGGCCGGTCTGAGACTGCCGGAAGGCCGCCGCCGGCCTTCGAAGACGCGACCAAGAGGGACCGTCCCCTTCGGGGACAATCCCGTCCGTTTGAAATCGGGCGGCGCCTGTGGTAAAAATGGGTCTCGGGGCCAAGGTTAAACAAAGACGGTCATGGAAAAAAGGATCTGGGCCATTGGCGGCGGCAAGGGCGGCACGGGCAAGAGCTTCGTCGCCGCGAACCTCGGCCTCCACCTGGCCTCCCTCGACCGCGAGGTCGTCCTGGTCGACGCCGATCTCGGCGCCCCCAACCTCCACACCGTCCTGGGGATCAAACCGTCCCACCCGGACCTCGGCGACTTCCTGACGGGCGCCGTGCCGACGCTCGAGGCCGCGGCCGTCGAGACCCCCTTCAGAAACCTGCGCCTTGTCAAAGGCTCGGAGAACATCCTCTTCATCGCCAACATCGCCCATTTCCGCAAGCTCCGGTTCCTCCGCCAGGTCCGCCAGCTCCCGACTCCGAACGTCATCCTCGACCTGGGGACGGGCAGCTCGTTCAACACGCTCGACTTCTTCCTCAGCGCCAATCCCGGCATCGTCGTCGCCACGCCCGATCCGACGGCCATCGAGAACACCTACCTGTTCCTGAAGTCGTGCATCATGCGGGTCCTCAAGCTCTACATGGACCACTACAAGATCCGGGACCTCCACCAGAAGATGCTCGACCAGATCGAGAAGAACTCCCAATCGCTCTACGGCTTCTTCAAGTCGCTCATGGAGTCCGACCGCGCCTATGGGACCATCCTCTACCGGGCCCTGCGCGGCTTCCGGCCCTGCCTGGTCATGAACAAGACGCGCGGCGAGGAGGATGTCCTCCTCGGACGGTCCGTGGCCGACGTGGCCCGCAAGTATCTGCTCATCGACATGAAGTACCTGGGCGCCATTCCGTTCGACGAGGAAGTCGGCGCTTCGCTCCGGGCCCTCCGGCCGTATTACCAGGAGCACCGGGACGCCGCCGCGGCCAAGGCCATCCGGCGGATGTCCGAGGAGCTGGCCTATTCGATCGAGTTCACCCTGCGGACCCCCCCGGAGATCCGCCTGCCGGACGTCTGATGCTGAAGAGGATCGAGGACTGGAACTACTACGAGCTCCTGTCGGTTGAGAGGACGGCCTCGCCGGACGAGATCTGGGAGGCCTACCAGGCCGCCCTGGCCACCTACCGCGACGGGTCCCTCGCGCTCTACGGCCTTGTCTCCGAGGCCGAGCGGGGCCTCATCCTGGAGCGCATCCAGGAGGCCTTCCAGACGCTCCGCGATCCCGCCGCGCGCCGGGAGTACGATCTGGCCCTCCTGCGGCATGCCCCCTATTTCGCGCCGAAAGCCCCTTTCCGCAGGTCGGAGGGCAAGCTCGAGATCGAGGAGGCCCCGCCGCGGGAAACGCTTTGGGCCCGATTGAAGCGCCTGTTCGTCAAAAATCCTTGACGATATCGTCCCCGGTCTCGTAGACGCCGTCCGGGCCGGCCGAACGGAGGCGGAAGCCCGATTCGGAGAGCCTCTCGTAGCGGATCGCCTTTCCCCACGCGTCGGGCTGGGCGGCGGCCGTCGGATGGAAACGCCGCAGCGGCTCCAGCGTTTCGGGCAGGCCCTCCCCGCCGGCCGCGTACGTGAGGACGATGCGCGCCAGGCTCTCCAGGTTGACCGCGGTCAGCTCGATCTTCGACTCGAGGTACTGGTCGACCATGATCCGGAGGCCTCCCTTGTCGTCGGAGACCTTGGTAAAGAAGATGAAATAGACGGCGACCATCGCCAGAAGAAGCCCGATCATCAGCCCGCGGATCTTCATTTACGCCTCCTCGGCCGGGCTCCCCGGCGGCTGCGCGGCCGCGGCACCGCCGGCATGGGCGGCGATGCGGTCGGCGATCCTGGACACGACCGCGTCCGGGACGCCGTCCGGGTGGGCCGACCGGAGCCTCATGTCGCAGATCTCGTTGACATAGTCGACGACGACGAGCCGGCCGCGGTCATCCCGGGCCAGCTCCGTCGAGAAGAACCGCAGCCGGGAGACGCGGGCGATCGTGCGGACGATCGCGTAGATGGGGACGAGGTGAAGCGCCGCGGCTTCGTCATAGCCGAGCTCGGCGTAGACGTGGGTGCGGTCGTCCCACCAGGCGAGATGGACCTCGCCCAGAACGTAGAACCCCCTGAACCAGAACCGGCGCCCGTCGCGAACCTCGGGAACGACCTTTTCCTGCAGAAGGTACTTGTCGGCCGGGTAGGTCCGCCGCGCGGCCAGGACATCGGCTGTCCCCGCGGCGTCGGCGACGACGCCGACGCTCCCCCCGGTGGTGTTGGCGGGCTTGATGATGAAGGGAACGCCGAGAGGGGCGAGCTCGCCGGGAGGCAGGGGGATCTCGGGCTGCGAGGCGAATGCCGGCAGGATCACCGTATGCGGCGTGTGGAGGCCCGCGGAGAGGAACTCCAGATGCATGGTCGCTTTGTCCGAGGCCCAACGCAGCTTGTCGAGACCCTCGATGACGTCCCGCCCCCGGTCGAGGGCCAGGGCCTGCAGGGCCACGAAATCCGGCGAGGACCCGGAGGCCCGGTCGAGCAGGACGCCGAAGTCCACGGCCCCGGACCGGAACTCCTCGAGGAGGCGCGCCGCGGCGGGGGGCGGGATCAGGAGAGCGGTCAGGCCGCGGGCCCGCGCCGCTGCGGCGACGAGCCGGACGAAATCCGCGTCGTATTCCCAATCGTGGGTGATGGCCAGGTCGTAGCGGGGCATCGGGTTCGGGCTCCGTCGGACCGGATCGTCCGGTCCACGGCGATTCTCCCCGAAAACGGAAGCCCTGTCAAACGGACGGGCGGGCGCCGCGGGCCTCAGATCTTCTTGAAGACGTACGCGGCGCCTCGTTCGCTGCCCCCGCCGTCCGACCCCGTCGCCCCGATGATGAGATAGGAGCCCTCGATGGCGGTGACCAGCCCGAACCAGTCCTCGTTGGCTCCGTCGGAGGCCCGCAGGCGCTGGGCTTCGCCCCAATTGTCCGGGCCGCCCTCGTTCCGGACAAAGATGTAAGCCTGGCCTCGCTCCGTCCCGCCGCCGTCGTCCCAGCCGGCCCCGACGATGATGGTATCCCCGTCGATAGCGACGGCATAGCCGAACATGGCGTTGTTCTGGGGATCGCTCGCGCTGAGCTTCTTGAGCTCGCCCCAATTGTCCGTCCCGCCCTGGTGCCTGGCGAAAATGTAGGCGGCGCCGCGGTACGTTCCGCCGTTGTCGTCCCAGGCCGCCCCGATGACCGCGACTCCTCCGGAGAGCGCGGCCGGTGCGCCGAACCAGGTGCTGTCGGATGCGTTGCTCGCCGTGAGCTTCTTGACGAGCCCCCAGCCGTCGGATCCGCCGAGATCGCGCATGAAGATGTAGGCGGCGCCCCGGTCCGTGCCGGCGCCGTCGACGCCGGGCGCGGCCACGATGACCAGGTCACCCTCGACATCGACATCATATCCGAATTGATCGACATTCTCGGCGTCCTCGCCGGCGAGCTTGGCGACCTGGCCCCAGGCGTCCGCGCCGCCCTGGTTGCGATAGAACACATAGGCCGCTCCCTCGTCGGTGCCGGAGCCGTCCTCCCCCATGGCACCGACGATCACGGTGTCCCCGTCGATCGCCACGGAGAAGCCGAAGTTGTCGCCCTCGGCCGCGTCGCTCGCGACGAGCTTGGCGACCTGGCCCCAGGCGTCCGCGCCGCCCTGGTTGCGATGGAACACATAGGCCGCTCCCTTGTCCGCGGCGTCCCCGACCGCCCCGATCACGGCGGTGTCGCCGGAGAGGTCGACCGCGAAGCCGAACAGATCGTTGGCCGCGCCGTCGGCGGCCTGGAACTTCTTGACCTGGCCCCAGGCGTCGGCCCCGCCCTGGCTCTGCAGGAAAAGGTAGGCGGCGCCGCTGTCGCTCCCCACGGGGTTCGCCGCCGGGGCGCTGATGAGGGCATAGCTGCCGGAGACGGCGATCGAAAGCCCGAACTTGTCGTCGTTGGCGGGATCGTCCGCCGTGAGCTTTCGCAGCGCGCTGAAGGTGTCCTCGACGAATTCCTCATCGTCGCCGGCCTGGCAGCCCGCCAGGAGGAAGCAAGCGGATAGAACAAGAAGGATGGCGAAAAGAGCATGCCTGTTCATGGGACCGGCCTTTCTTTGCGTTCGCGACTATCCAACTACGATTGCAGAATCGGCGTTGCCTGTCAAACGGGAGGACCCGTCACCTGACGGCGCAGCGGCGGGCGAAATCCTCGAGCTGGCCCGCGCTCAGGCCGCGGTGATAGATGCCGTCGAGCCGGCGGACCAGGGCCCCCTTCTCGAAAAAAAGGACCGTCGGGAAAACACTGATCGCATACCGGTCGACGAGCGGGTCGCCATCATCGACGATGATGCGGGCGTAGCAGGGATCGCCTTTCGAAGCCTGGGCGAGATAGGTCCGGAGAAAGGCCTGGGAGAAGGGGCACCAGGAGGCATAGAAAAGGACCATGAGCCTGTCGCGCGAGCCGATGGCCGCGGTAAGCTCCTCGGCGTTCCCGAACAGGATGCAGGCGTCCGCGGAGGGCGCATCAGCCGGCGGGTTGAAAATGGATTTCAGGGTTTTTCGAAGGCTCATCTTATCTCCCTGAGGACGAGGTCGTCGAAAGCGCCGGTGTCGTCAAAGGAGCCGACGCCGGCCAGGCCGTGGCCGATGGCCGTATCACGGGCGGTCAGGATGGGCGCCGCCATGTCGTCGAGAAAGGCCCGGATCTCGCCGGTCCGGGCGTCGCAGGTCACCTTGAAGGCGTGCCAGGTCCGGTCGGTCAGCCGGACGACCGAGGTCCCGGCCGGCTCAGCGTTGATCTTGACCCGGTCGGCCCCGTCGACCAGGCCGATGATGTTGTGGACCCCGTCGCTCGTGCCGGCAAAATGGACATAATAGAAATGCGCCGGGTCCTGATAATGGAAGATCACGCACATGTCGCGATAGGCGATCGCCGGGTCGGTGTGGCAGCGGAGCCGGCCGGTGAACTCGAAGGAGGCGACGTCGCGCCCGGCGAGGAGGGAACGGGAGGCCGGCGCCCGGACAGGGCCGGGCCTCCCGGGCGTCGTGAGCTCATAGACCTTCGAGCCGTCGTCGGCGGCGACGCGCCAGTGCAGCGGCTCGCTCGGGATCAAGCCTTCGGCCGAGCCGTTCTCGAAATCGATCGCGGCGACGATGGCCGGGCCCTGACGGGCCGGCCGGCACCCCGCGAGCCCGACGAAGGTTGCGAGGGCGGCCGCCGCGGCGAACGAAAGGGGCGTCCGGGCCTTCAACACCCCTCCCCGTCCCGATAGCCCGGCCGCATCCAGGGCAGGGCGGCGCCGGCGAAGAACGGCTCCAGCCGGGCCGTGAGCCGGGCCATTTCCTCGGCGGTGAGAGGCCGGAAATCGCGCAGGAGGGCGGCGTTCTTGCGGACGACCTCGACGCTGTCGGTGCCGACGACGGCCGCATGGACGAGCGGCAGGGTCAAGGCGTAGCGGATGAGATCGGAGGCGGCCAGGCCCTCGACCGTTTCGCGGGGCCGGATGGACTTGATGATCATGACGCCCATCTCGCGGGCCGCGGCCGCGGGGATGGCCCCGCCCTCGAAGTCGCCGCGGCGCTCATGGTAGTGGTTGAGGGCGATGAGCATGGCGTCGAAATCGTGGCGGCGGGCCGCCTCGGCCATGGCCGCGGCGTCGACGTGGCCGCTGAACCCGATGAACTGGGCGATCTTCTGCTCCTTGATCTTGCGCAGGGCGTCGAGGGCCCCGCCGGGGAGGCCGAGGGCGTCCAGGTCGGCCATGGATTCGATGAGATGGACCTGGTAGAGGTCGATGTGGTCGGTCCTCAGGCGCTTCAGGCTTTCTTCGAGCTGGCGCATGACGCCGTCGTAGCTGCGCTCCTCGAACTTCGTGGCCAGGAAGACCTCTTTCCGGCGGCGCTCGAGGATGCGTCCGATGCGCGCTTCGCTGACGATCGTCTTGTTGGTGTAATTGTATGCGGTGTCCCAATAGTAGAAGCCCTGATCGAGCGCGGCCTCGAGGATCCCCAGAGCCGTCGCTTCGTCCTCGACGGCGCAGAAGCGGCTGCCGAGCCCGATGCCGATACGTGGCACGGCGATACCCGTCTTGCCGAGGATCGCCGTGGGGAGGCCTTTGGCATCGTAGGGCGAACGGGACGCCGGACCCATCGCCTTGCAGGCGGCGGCTGTTCCGGCCGCGGCGGCGGCCATCGTCTTGAGGAAGTCCCGGCGGCGGAGGCTCGATCGGCTCATGTCCCGCTCCTCTCAGGCGTTCGTCGACTTAGCAGGCAGACGAATTTTAGCCTTTAATCCGGGGCCACACAACTCCATCCGCTCAGTGCCCGATATTGACTTCGGCCCGACGAGTTCAACCGCCTGATCCGGTGAGGCCGGAGGCGATCGCGGCTCTGACCTGCGCCATGAGCCCGGGAATCGACTCGCGGGTGCAGCCCGAGACCGGGATAGGCTCGTGGAAAACGATCCGGACGCGCCCTCTCCGGATGCGCCATGTCCCCGGCGGCATCATCCCGTACGTCCCGCTGATCGTTATCGGGACGATGGGCGCCCCGGAATCGACGGCCAGGAAAAATCCGCCGCGATGGAGAGGCTGCAGCCGGCCGTCGACGCTCCGGCGTCCCTCCGGGTAGATCAGGAACGAGTACCCTTTGGTCTTGATGAGCTCGACCGCCCTGGCGATCTTCCTCCGGCCCTCGCCGACGCCCCCTTTGTCCAGCGGGACATAGCCCGCGAAGTTCATGCCCAGGCCCAGGACGGGGATGCGAAAAACGAATCTCTTGGCGATGAAACGGACCGGCCGGTCGACAACAGTCACGAAGAGAGGCGCGTCGAGAAAGCTCAAGTGGTTGGACATGAGGACATAGGGGATCTTCCGGTCGAGCCGGTCGAGGCCCTCGACGTCGATCGCGATGCCCAGGATGAACCGTCCGACCCCCATCATCCAGGTGGCATAGGCGAGGAACGCCTCGCGCCACCCGAAGATCCAGCTGACGAGAAGGACCGGGATGGCGAAAAGCGTCAGGACGATGAAGACGACGACGAGCAAGACGATGCGCATGGGCCGGCCCGATTATACCCTATTCCGCCGCGCCGCTCACCTTCAAGAACCGGGCGTTGACGGCGACGATGAGGGTGCTCAGCGACATGAGAGCGGCGCCCAGGGCCGGGCTCAGGACGACGCCCTGGCGATAGAGCACGCCCGCCGCGAGCGGGATCGCGACCGCATTGTAGCCCGTCGCCCAGGCCAGGTTCTGGACCATCTTGCGATACGTCGCCCGGGCCAGGCCCAATACGGCCGCCGCGTCGAGCGGGTTGCTCTTGACGAGGATGATATCGGCCGTCTCAACCGCCACGTCCGTGCCGGCGCCGATGGCGATCCCGACATCGGCTTGGGCCAGGGCCGGAGCATCGTTGACGCCGTCGCCGACCATCGCCACGACCAACCCGCGGTCCTGAACCTCCTTGATCTTTGCGGCCTTGGCCTGAGGCAGCACCTCGGCAAAGTAGTCGTCGAGCCCCAGTTCTTCGGCCACCCACTTGGCCACCGGACGGGTGTCGCCCGTCAGCATCATGCACTTGACGCCCATCGCCTTGAGCCGGACGATCGCGCGCCGGGATTCCGGTCTGATGATATCGGCCAAGGCCAAGGCCCCGGCCGGGCGGCCGTCGATCAGAACGAAGACGACCGTCTTGCCCTGGGCTTCGAGCCGCTCGATCCGGCCATCTCCGGCCTCGATCCTGTTCTCTCTCAAGTACCCGGGACTGACAATCTTGATGTCGCGCCCCTTGACGCGACCTTCTGCGCCCTTCCCCGGGATGGCCTTGAATCCCTCGACAGGATCGGGCGGCCCCGAGGCCGCGGATGCGATCCCCTTGGCGATCGGGTGCTCGGAACGGGCTTCGACCGAAGCGGCATATTTCCGGATTTCGCTCTCGCCCAGGCGGTCGTCGATGACCAGGACGTCCGTGACGCCGAAGCGCCCTTCCGTGAGGGTTCCCGTCTTGTCGAAGACGACGGCCTGAATGTTCCGCGCCCGCTCGAAGGCCGCGCGGTTCCTGATAAGGAGACCATTCCTGGCGGAGATCGCGGTCGAGACAGCCACGACGAGCGGCACTGCCAATCCCAGAGCGTGCGGACAGGCGATGACCATGACCGTGACCATCCGCTCGAGGGCGAAGGCGGATCCCCGGCCGGATAGGACGAGCCAGGAGGTGAGGGTCAGAGCACCAACTCCGATCGCGATGAGGGTCAGCCAGAGGGCCGCCCGGTTCGACAGGTCCTGGGTCTTCGATTTGCTCGCCTGGGCCTGGCGGACGAGCCCGATCACTTGGGACAAATAGGAATCGCTTCCGGTCCTCTCGATCTCCACCGTGATAGAACCTTCCACATTGATGGACCCGCCGATCACCCGGGCTCCCTTCGCCTTGGCCGCAGGCCGGGATTCCCCGGTGAGCATCGCCTCGTTGACGGAGGACTCTCCCTCGATCACGTCTCCGTCGGCGGGCATCTTTTCGCCCGGCTTCACGAGGACGCGGTCCCCGGGCCGGAGCGCCGAGAGGGGCACGTCCGTGGCCGATCCGTCCGGCCGCACGAGGTGGGCTTCCGACGGCATGAGCCGGGCCAGCTCCTCCAGTGCCCTCGAGGCGCCGGCGACCGATCTCATCTCCAGCCAATGGCCGAGGAGCATGATGTCGATGAGCGTCGCCAGCTCCCAGAAGAAGATCTCCCCGGGGAGGCCGAGGACGACGGCGCAACCGTAGACGTAGGCGGTCGTGATAGCCACGGCGACAAGCGTCATCATGCCCGGCCGCCGGGCTTTGAGCTCGGTCACGATCCCCTTCAGGAACGGGCCGCCTCCATAGAAGAAGACGAAGGACGAAAGGGCGAAGAGCAGATAGAGATCGCCTGGGAAGCTGAGAATGTCCTCGAGACCCAGGAATCTCCGGACGACCGGGGAGAGAGCAAGTATGGGGATGGTAAGGGCCAGGGAAAGCCAGAATCGCTGCCTGAAATCGGCGACCCTGTGAGCGTCGTGAGGGGGCTGCCCGGCCATCTGCCTGTCGCCGGCAAGCGCATGCCCCTTGTGGCTTTCGGGATCCATCGGCCGCCCGTGCTCAGGGTGATGATCGGGATTCATCAAGGCCCCTCACGAAGCCTTGAAACCTGCTGGCGGCTGACGATCCTCCAAAGCGGGCCGGCCCCGGGGATGATCTCTGCTCCCCCAATGGGGCCGGCTTGGTCCATGTACCAGATATAGTTGAAACCGCCCGGGCCGTCGTAATGCCAGAGGATATCGATATGGCCGTCGTTGTTGTAATCGCCCGTTGCCGCGATCTGCCAGCTCAAGTCCGCGACCGGAACGAGGTCGGCGATCCCCGAGATGCCCGTCCCATCCAGGTGCCAGACAACGTTGGATCCGCCGGAGCCATCGTAGTGCCAGAGGACATCGATATGCCCGTCCCGGTTGAAGTCCCCCGTCCCCACGATCTGCCAGGCCGGATCGGATACCCCGACGAGCTCGGCGCTCCCGATGACGTCTGTCCCGTTCATGTACCAGATGAGGTTCGCGCCGCCGCTGTGCCGCCAGAGAAGGTCGGTATGCGTGTCGTTGTTGAAGTCTCCCGTCCCGACGATGTGCCAGTCGGGGTCAGGCACTGGAGGAAGCCCAGCGCTCCCTACGCCGCCGGTCCCGTCCATGAGCCAGAGGACATTCTCTCCGCCGGGTCCGTTGTGCCGCCATAGGATGTCGGTATGATTGTCCCGGTTAAAATCCGCCAGGGCCGCGATCTCCCAAGCCGCGTCGTCCAGGGGGAGGACATCGGCACCGCCCAACATGACGGGCGCAGACAAAAGCTCCTCTCCGGCACCCGGCTCGATCCCCGGGCGCGCGCCGGGCCCGATCGATCTCGGGTCAGCCAGGGGTGGCAGGAAGAGTCCGGGACTTCCTTCGCTCACCCGCCGCGGATCATTGACCGCAGCGGCTGCGCGTCCCCGTTCTCCGGCGACGGTCATGGCTTCTTGCAAGCCGCCGGTCGACGGCTCCCGTAGGGCCTTCGTGACAAGCCCCAAATCCCGCGGGTCGATGAGGCCGTTCGCGGGAGTCCTGTTCTCGGGCGACATCGTTCTCGCCGCCATCAACGGGTCGGTCATCAAGGGCGTTTCTCCCGGTTCCCCGGTATTCCCCATGAACCAAACCCGGTTGTATCCGCCCGGGCCAAAGTACCGCCACAGGATGTCTTCCTGCCCGTCGTTGTTGAAGTCCACCTTCGCCGCCGGTACGCGGACGAAGCTCGCGTCCGGATCATCCGTACGGACGCCCGGCCGGCTGAGGATCGTGTTGAGCGTCAGCCAGGCGACGGCCGAAGCTTCCGTGCTGGCATCGCTCTCGACGATGTTCGTATTGTCCGCATGGGCATTCGTCTGGGTCCGGACGACGAAGTAATACGTCTCGGCGGGGGTGAGGCCGGTGATGTTCAACGCGGTGGTCGCCTTGTCGGCGGTGGAGCCCGCGAGCGTGTAGGGACCGCCGGCCGTCTGAGACATGTAAACGTTGGTGAGGCCCGGGTCGGCCGTGTAGGCGACCGGGAGCCAGGAGACCATGATGACGCAATTGTCAAGGGAGGTCGCCGTCACATCGGCCGGGGCGATCGTCTGCGTCGCCGCCCAGTCCGGGTCCTTCGCGTTCAGGAACGTGATGAGCGCTTCGTCGGAGGCAGTCAGGGCGTTGTAGCCGATGTTCGTCACGGTGAGCCCCGTCAGGTTGGCCAGGGACGTCGGAACAGGCCCCGCCAGCCGATTGCCGTTAAGGAGTAATTCCCACAGCAGGGTTAGGTTGCCCAGCGAGGCCGGGATGGCCCCGTGCAGCTGGTTGTGTGCGAGCCGCAGGCTTCTGAGATTGACCAACTCGCCCAGCTCGGCCGGGATCTCGCCGCTGAGCTGGTTCTCTCCGAGGCGCAGGTGGATAAGATCGGTGAGTTGACTTAGCTCGACCGGGATCTCCCCGCTAAAGTGGTTGTGTCTGAGGACAAGGTATTGCAGGTTGAGGGCGTTGCCCAGCTCGGGGGGGATCGGGCCGCTCAGCTCGTTCTCATAGAGGAGGAGCTGGCGCAACCTCGAAAGGCCCCCCAGCTCCGCGGGGATCGGGCCGCTCAACTCGTTGTAATGGAGATGAATATAGGCCAGCATCGGCAGGCGGCCCAACTCCGTCGGTATTGGGCCGCTCAGCTGGTTGTTATTGGCTATGAGCCTTTGAAGGGCTTCCATGTTGCCCAGCACCGCGGGGATCGGGCCGCTCAGCTGGTTGTCATTGATAGACAGCACGAGGAGACTCGTCAAGTTGCCCAGCTCTGTCGGTATCGGGCCTGTCAGCTGGTTTTCGTACAGATAGATCTCTCGAAGCACCGTCAGGCTGCCGATCTCCGCGGGGATCGGCCCGCTCAGCTGATTGTCACGGAGGTTCAGATACTGGAGGGCCGTCAAGCTCCCGATCTCCGAAGGAATCGAACCTGTCAGCTGGTTGAGGTACAGACGGAGCTCCCGGAGCGCGGCCAGGTTCCCGACGGACTCGGGGATCGGGCCCGCGAGGAGGTTGTCGCTCAGATTGAGGGTGGTCAAGGACGTCAACTCGCCCAGTTCGGCCGGGAGGGTCCCGGTCAGGTTGTTGCCGGCGAGGTCGATCCCCGTCACCGTCTGGGTCCCGGAATCGACGGTCAATCCGAACCAGGCGTTTTCTGTGCCGGGCGTGGCGAAGCCATCGGGATAGAGCGGCTCGGTCTTCCAGCCGGAGTTGTTCACCCAACTGTCGCCGCCCGTCGCGTTGTAGAGGGCGATCAGGGCCCGGCGCTGGGACGTCTGCATGAGCGTGGCCTCATAG
>Ga0105107_10002351_pt1 | contig 12450 bp, 11 predicted proteins | sample PPLLaktember2015_6_FD_79335 | JGI IMG/M metagenome (GOLD analysis project Ga0105107, IMG submission 79335) | Freshwater sediment microbial communities from Prairie Pothole Lake near Jamestown, North Dakota, USA - PPLs Lake P8 Core (1) Depth... | ecosystem: Environmental > Aquatic > Freshwater >... | reverse complement strand
TCGCTCGCGGTGTTCATCGGGGCGCTGCTGCTCGCCGGGTTCGCCACCAACGAAAACGTGCTGATCTTCTCGCGCATCGTGCAGGGCGCGGTCGCCGGCATCCTGCAGCCGCTGGCAATGTACACCCTGTTCCGGGTATTCCCGCCCGAGCAGCGCGGCGCGGCAATGGGCTTCTTCGGCATGAGCGTGATTCTCGGTCCGGCCATCGGCCCCACGCTGGGCGGCGTGCTGATCGACCTGTTCAACTGGCGCTTCATTTTCTTCGTACCGATGGTGGTGAGCGTGCTGGCCATCCTCATCGGCAGCCTGTTCCTGCCGGGCCGCGAGGGCAGCGGCGAGCGCGTGCGCTTCGACGGCACGGGTTTCGTGCTGCTGTCGGTCGCGATCGCCACCATGCTGACCGCACTGTCCAACGGCCAGCGCGAGGGCTGGAGTTCGGACTACGTGCTCGCGCTGTTCGGCGTCGCAACAGTCTCCAGCGGTGCGTTCATCGCATGGTCGCTGCGGACCGCCGCACCGCTGGTCGACCTGCGGGTGTTCGCCAATCGCCGTTTCGCCGCGGCGTCGGCAGTCGCGGTGATCTATGGTGCGGGAATCTTCGGTTCGACCTACCTGGTGCCGCTATTCGTACAAACCGTGCAGCATGCAACGCCGCTGGCGGCCGGGCTGCTGCTGATGCCTGCCGGCCTGGCGATGGGCCTGCTGATGCCCGTTGCCGGGTACATGAGCGACCGGATCTCCCCGACGGTGCTGATCGTCTCCGGCCTGCTGTTCTTCGCGGTGTCGGCGTACTGGCTCGCCAGCGTCGACACCAACATGCCGTTCTGGACCATTGCCTTTGCCGTCGTCCTGTCGCGCATCGGGATCTCGCTGATCAAGCCGGCCCTGAACGTCACCGCGCTGCGGGCGCTGACCCCCGATTTGCTCAGCCAGGGCGCCGGCATGATCAATTTCGTGCGCCAGCTCGGCGGTGCATTCGGCGTCAACATGCTGTCGGTCCTGCTCGACCGCCGGACGTTTTTCCACAGCGACACGCTGACCGCGATGCAGACCGCCGCAAACTCCACCACCCTCGAACTGCTGCGCACGATGGAAGCGCTGCTCGCCCGTGCCGGTGTACCCGACGACCTGCAGGGCCCGGGCGCACTGCACTTTCTGGGCAAGGTGATCCACGCGCAGGCCTACACCATGGGCTTTCGCGACAGTTTCCTGGTCGTTGCCGTCGTCTACGTGCTGGCGATCGTTCCGGCGTGGATCATGGCCCGCGCCGGAACGACACGTACGGCTGCGGCATCCGGACACCGGTAGCGCAGCGCAGCTGCCGCGGGAATCGCCGCAGGCTTGTTACCGTCCGACCGCTTCACTCGGCGCGGATGCCGCGGGCGCGGATCAACGCCTGGAACCGCAGATACTCCTCCTGCATGTGCCGCATGAAACCGTCCGGCGTGCTCTCCGGCGTCGACTCCGCGCCCTGGCGCAGGAAACGCTTGCGCAGCGGCACATGGCGCAGCGCACGCACGATATCGCCGTGCAACTGCTCGACGACGCGCCGCGGCGTGCCGACGGGTGCGATCATGCCCGACCAGCTGTCAAACTGCGCATCCGGCAGCCCCACTTCGGCGATCGCAGGCACCTCCGGCAGCACGCTGCTGCGCAGCGGCGTCATCACCGCCAGCGGTCGCAGCCGGCCTTCGCGCACCGGCGCGAGCACCGCCGGCAGCGTCAGCACGGCGTAATGCACGCGGCCCAGCCCCATCTCGGCAAAGGTATTCATCACCGCACGGTACGGCACGTGCACGGCCTCGATGCCCAGCGCGCGCGAGAAGACTTCGCCGGCGAGATGCGACGCCGAGCCGATGCCGAGCGAGGCATAGTTGAGATCTCCGGGACGGGCACGCGCGTACTTGACGAAGTCCAGTGCCGTGCGCGCCGGCATCGCCGGCGTCACCACCAGCACATTGGTAATCGATGCGACATGGGCGACGCCAACCACATCGGCGAGCGCCCGATACGGTGGCGGCTCGCGCAGCAGCGCGGTGATCAGGCGCGTCACGCCCACCATACCCAGCGTGTAGCCGTCGGCAGTGGCGCGGGAAACCAGCGTGTTGCCGATCAACCCTCCCGCACCGGGACGGCTGTCGATGACGACGCGCTGCTGGTAGAGAGACTCGAGGCCTTCACCGAGCAGGCGTGCAAAAAACTCGTCAGCCGATCCCGGCGAATCCGCGACAATGACGCGGATCGGCCGCACCGGATAATCGGCCGGCTCCGCCACTGGCTGCGCGATGCACGGGCCTGCGGCATGAAATGCCGCGCACGCCCCGATCACGGCCCGCAATCGGCGGATCGGCAGCAACAGCCTGGGTCGGGTCGCAGTCATGGTTGGCGCAAGCCGCATCACGATAGCGCGCACGGCGAGGCCCATCAAGCGCAGGCGCCGCAAGGGGCACCTCACGCGCTCAGCCGCGCAAGTGCCGGTTGAGGAACTCCAGCGTGCGCTGCCACGACAATTTCGCCGCCGCCTCGTCGTAGCGCGGCGTCGTGTCGTTGTGAAAGCCGTGGTTGACGCCGTCGTACATGTGCATGGTGTAGCGCACCTTGTTGGCCTGCAGCGCCGCCTCGTAAGCCGGCCACCCCTTGTTGATTCCCTCGTCGAGCCCGGCGTAATGGATCAGCAGCGGCGCCTTGATTTTTGCGACATCGGCCGCCGCCGGCTGACTGCCGTAGTAGGGGACGGCGGCGCCGAGATCCGGCATCCGCACCGCCAGCGCGTTGGCCACGCTGCCGCCGAAACAGAATCCGACGACGCCCAGCTTGCCGGTGGTCTCGGGCCGCGACCGGAGGAACACCCCGCCGTTGTACAGATCCTCGCTGCGCTTTTTCGCATTCTGTGCGGCAAACATCGCGCGGCCCTGGTCCTCGTCGCCGGGATAACCGCCCTGCGGAAACAATGCATCCGGCGCAAAGGCCACGAAATTGGCCAGCGCCAGCCGCCGCGCGACATCCTCGATGTACGGATTCAGTCCGCGATTCTCGTGGATGACCAGCACCGCGGGCAGTTTCGCCCCGGCGGTGGCCGGCTGCGCCATGTACCCGCGCATTTTTCCGGAACCGCCCGGCGAGTCGTAGTCCGCGTAACCGGCCTTGATGCGCGGGTCGTCCTTCGCCACCTGCTGCGCCCACGCGAAATTCGGTTGCAGGCTCTCCAGCATCGCCGTGGCCGTCAACCCGCCCACCGCGAACTTCGCCGCGCGATCGAGGAACTCGCGCCGGCTGAGCGCGCCGTGCACATAGCCGTCGAACAGTTGCATCACTTCCGGCGCAAAATCACCCGCTTTCCTGCGTGCCATGACAACGTCTCCTGTCAGCAGTCAGTCAACAATCACCCCGTCACCCCGGCACACGCCGCGGGTCCGGAAAACATGCCTCGCACCATCCACGCGCTGCCGGGATGCGGGCCGCGCGGCGGACGCTACAGCGGAATGCCGAGCAGTTTCGCCGCCGTCTCGCCGAGCATCGCCCGGCGCTCGGCATCGGTAAACCCCGGGGCGTCGAGAATGTGATCCACCGACCCGCTCTGCCACGGGATCGGGTGATCGGTGCCGATGACCAGCTGGCTCACGCCAACCTCCGCGGCGAGATGGCGCAGCGCTTCGTCGGTGAACACCAGCGTGTCGTAATACATGTCGCGCAGGTATGCGGTCGGCTTCTTCCTGAGCTTCACCCCGGTATCCATTTCGGGCGCCACGCGCAGGCTCTGGTCCGAGCGCGGCGCATACGAGGGCAGATAACCGCCGCCGTGCGCCGCACAGATTTTCAATCCGGGGAAACGGTCCAGCGTGCCTTCGAATATCAGGTGCGACAGCGCAATCGTGGTATCCAGCGGATTGCCGATGGTGTTCGACAGCCAGCCGTTGCCCTTGAAACGCGGCTCCAGCTGCGGCGTGCTCTGCGGATGAATGAAGATCAGCACGCCCAGCTCTTCCGCCTTTGCCCAGAACGGATGAAACTGCGGGTCGGAAAATTCCCTGCCGCCCACGCTGGCGCCGACTGCCGCGCCGCGCAGCCCGAGTTTTTTCACACCGTGCTCCAGCTGCCGCACCGCGAGATCCGGAAACTGCAGCGCCACCGAGGCAAACGCGACAAACCGGTCGGGATAGGTGCCGCACCATTCCGCGAGCTTGTCGTTCTGGATGCGAATCACTTCCGCCGCGACGTCACGCTCGGCGCGATACCAGGTGGGGTTGATGCTGAGCGCCTCCATGTCGATACCCTGTTCGTCCATCTCGGCGATCCGGCGCGACCCCACCTCGCCGATGCCCGGCCCGCGCTGATCCTCGACCTTCATGTCCAGCAGCGCCAGCGCCTCGCCGACCACGCAGTGTGCGTGCACGTCGATGGTCTTGATCCGCCTGCCGTTGACCAGCACCTGGCGGCGGCGCCCGCCGGCCGGTTGCGCATGCGCCGCATTGGTCATGCTGCAGCCGGTGAAAATAATGCCCTCGTCGCAGCAGTGCTTCGTGTTGCGTATGCTCATCCGGGTCTCCGTGAGTGGCGATGGATCCGTGTCCCGATGAGCACGGCCTGATCGCCGCTCGCAGAATACCAGCGCAACCCGGTTCCCACCACGACCACCTACCCGTCGATGCCCCCGTTCAATGCCGGGATCATCGCCCCGTCATTGCGCACCACGTCGGCCGCGGCATTCTGGCTTGCCGCCCCGACGCTTGCAGGGACCCGCTCTGGCGCGTCGGCGCGGGTGAAATGCATGAAGATGCCCAACCCGATCAGCAGCATGCTCGCGCCCGCCATCACCGCCACCGGATAAGGAAGATTGCCGGCCATCTCCAGCTGGCTGTACTTGATGACCAGGATCAGCGCTTCCAGCACCAGCGCAATGCAGGTGACACTGACAAAGCGGGTCACCATCCGTCGCACCGCCGGATAAACCGCGTCGCCGTTCCCGGGCCCGCTGTATTCCTTGTCGATCCCGATCCCCAGCTCGAACGTGGCGAGCGCAATGAACGCGGTATTAATGGCCCTGACGATGCCGTTGATCAACTCCTTGTCGTGGAACATGACGATCGCTTTCAGGAATTCGGTGCCCGCCAACACCGCCAGCGAGACCGCGATGATGAAAAACATGATGGACAAGGTCCTGCCCAAAAGATTTTTTGCATACTGCATTGGCTATCCTCTTGTTGGTGATGGACTACGGTTGGAACGGGAACAGATCCCGCAACCCGCGCGATACGCGACGGCAACGAGCACGATGCCCGTGCCGGATTCCGGGTATCTTCAGCACACACTGTGCCAACCCGCCGGGCCCTTTGATACAGGCTTAAAATTCAGCGAGTTACGGTATTGCGCCGGCCTGCGGCTACGGCGAGTGCAGCCACGAGCTGTCGCCAATCGGCAACACTGCGACGGCCCGCGGGCACACCAAACAACACCGCACCCGCATCACAGCGACGGGCGCAGGCGCTGCATTACAATCGTGCGCCATCAGGAGGAGCAGCTACGCATGGATCAGGGCATCTGGGCGATCTGGTACGACATCAGCGTCAACGACAAGGCCGACTACCTCGACTGGTTTCACCAGGTCCACATCCCGGAGAAACTGTCACGTCCCGGTTACGGCTGGGCCGCGCACTATGAACTGGGCCACGGCGGACGCGGCCGCGGTTATCTCGCGCTGTTCGGCGGCGCGACCACGCACACCTTTCTGAATCCCAGTCCCGGCCAGCTCGCGCTGCGGCAAAGCGCCGAAACGAAAAAATTCATCGCTATGCGCCAACATGCCGCTGCGTGCATCCTCGCCGAGGAAGTGCGCGTCGACGGCCCCGATGCCGCCAGGCGCGGGCCCGGCCCGACCACCGCACCGGTCGTGCAGATCGGCAACTACAATGCGCCCACGCCGGCGATCGAAGACGACCTCGGCGGGTGGTATGCGCAGCAGCGCCTGCCGCTGTTGATGAAACTGCCGGGCTGCGTCGGCGCCCGTAAAATGCTTGCCAGCGTGGGCCTCTACAAACACGCGATCCTGCATGAATTCACGTCGCTGGCACTGCGCGAGCAGCATTTCGCCCCGCACGAGGCGGAGCGCGACGACCCGCAGACCTGGATGGGACGCGTGGTGCCGCAGCTCGATCACGCGCCGTACTCACCGGCTGTCGGCTGCCGAATCTGGCCTGCCGTGTAAGTCATCACCAACCGGTGATTCTTTATAACTAATTGTTTTTATTGATATTTTAAAGGTTTTTCGCAATCCTCATGGAATACACCACCCTCGGCCGCACCGGCCTCCAGGTCAGCGTCGCCGGCCTCGGCTGCGGCGGCAGCAGCAAACTCGGGCTGGGCACGGGCCACAGCGAAGCGCATGCCATCGACATCGTCCGGCGCGCCCTCGACCTCGGCGTCAACTTCATCGACACCGCGCAGTACTACGGCACCGAAACCGTCGTCGGTGCCGCCATCAAGGGCCGCGCGCGCGACTCGGTCGTCATTTCCACCAAACACAAGGTCTCATTGCGTGAAGGCACGATCTTCTCGGCCGCTGAAATCCTCGCCGGGCTCGACCGTTCACTGCGGGCGCTGGACACCGACCATGTCGATATCTTCTGCCTGCACACGGTGCTGCCGCACGAATACGAACGCGTGATGACCGAGATCGTCCCCGCCCTGCTGCATGAAAGGGCGAGGGGCAAGTTCCGCTTCCTCGGCGTCACCGAATTTGCCGGCGGCGATCCGCGGCACGACATGCTCGCCCGCGCGCTGGCCGATAATTGCTGGGACGTGATGATGGTCGCCTTCCACATGCTCAACCAGAACGCGCGGCAGCGTGTGTTTCCGCGGACACAGGCGCAGAACATCGGCACGCTGCTGATGTTTGCCGTGCGTGCGATCTTCAGCGTGCCGGGCCGGCTGCAGCGGGACATCGCCGCGCTCGCTGCGGAGGGCAAGGTACCGAAATGGCTTGCCGACAAGAAGCAGCCGCTGGATTTTCTGCTGCACGACAACGGCGGCGCGCAAAGCATCATCGAAGCCGCCTACCGCTATGCGCGGCACGAACCCGGCGCCAATGTCGTGCTCTTCGGCACCGGCAACCCGGACCACATCGAACCCAACGTGCGCGCCATCCTGCAGCCGCCGCTGCCGGCCGCGGACGCACGGCAAATTACCGCGCTCTTCGGCGCGCTCGAAGGCGTCGGGCTGGATGAGCCCGGCGTCAAACGCTAGCCCGACATGGCGAACCAGCCATCGGAGCGTTGCATTGCAGCCGATATCGCGGCAGGGGTGCGGCGAGACCAGGCACTCGTTCGCAACAGCCGGCAACGGATCGTCTGGCCACGAGGCCGGGACGCGTTCGACTACACTTAGGCTAATCGAAACTCGCCCGGCAAGGTTCAATTACCATGAATGACGCACGCCCCGACGTCCCGCTGCTGTTCACGCCGCTGAAACTGCGCTCGATCGTCGCCCGCAACCGCATCGTGAGTTCCCCGATGTGCCAGTATGCGTCGGACGACGGCGGTCCCGGCGAGTGGCAACTGGTCAATTTCGGCCGCTTTGCGATGGGCGGATGCGGCATCGTCTTCGGCGAAGAGTCCGCCGTCGAAGCGCGCGGCCGCAAGACCCATCATTGCGCCGGCATCTATCGCGACAGCCATATTGCGGCCTACCGGCGCATCACCGATTTCATCAAATCGCTCGGCGCGGTGCCCGCCATCCAGCTGGGGCACTGCGGCCGGCGGGCGTCGCAACACGGCCCGCTGAAAGACCGGGCCACGCTGACCGCAGCGGATGCCAGGGACAACCTGCACCCCTGGCAGGGCATCGCGCCGAGTCCCTTGCCGCCGACGCCGGGCGGTGCGATTCCGCGCGAGATGGATCTCCAGGACATCCGCGACACCATCGCCGCGTGGCGCGACGCCGCGCTGCGGGCGGTCGATGCCGGTTACGACATCTGTGAAATCCACGGCGCTCATGGCTACCTGATCCATCAGTTCCTGTCGCCGGTGTCGAACCGGCGCACCGACGGCTATGGCGGCAGCGTCGAGGCGCGGATGCGCTACGCGCTCGAGGTCGTCGACGCCGTGCGCGCGGTCTGGCCGCAGGACCGGCCGCTGTTTTTCCGCACGTCGGCCGTCGAGGGCGCCGGCGGCGTATGGGGCATCGAGGAGACGCTGGCGCTCGCGCGTGCACTGAAAGCGCACGGGGTGGACGTGATCGACTGTTCGTCCGGCGGTGTCGGCGGCGACGGCCCGATGCCGGCGGTGCCCCGCGTACCCGGCTTCCAGGCGGGGTATGCGCGCGAAATCCGGCGCGAGATCGGCATCCCCACCGTGGCCGTCGGCATGATCACCGCGGCGAGTCATGCGGAGGCCATCCTGCGCGAGGGCAATGCCGACCTGATCGCACTGGCGCGCGGGCTGATGGACAACCCCAACTGGCCGCTGCATGCGGCGCGCGAGCTCGGATATCCCGACCCGCTGGAACTCGTCCATGCGCGCGAAGCGCAACGGCTGCGGCTGCTCGAACAGCACAGCAGGGAATATCCCCCCGGCAGCGCCGTCGCGATCCCGTTCGGCCCCGCAGAACAGGTTGGCTATTCCTGGACCGCGGGCATCGCCGGTGACCGGGACCGCCGCTAGCGCTGCGCGATGCGTCGGCCGGGCGGGCGCCGGGACGCGAACCCCGGCATGGCCGCAGGATGCGCCGGGCCACCGCCACCGGATCAGAACAGCCGCGCGCCCCCGCAATTGATGATCTGAGCGGCCCTGAGCCATCGATTCGGGGCCGTGGCCGAGAAACAGAAACCCGAGCCGGCCGGCGCATTGCCTGACGCCGAAAATGCCGAAAAGCGGAAGGCGCCCTTGGTCGGATCGCCGTCGTCGGTCTTCCGGTCGACCTCGGCCAGCACATTCGACGGAATTTCGTTGCCGGTTTTCAGGTTGTGCCGGATCGGGCCGGTAACGCTAGCGTCATTCTGATACGCGTTGTCATAAATCAACTGCATCAGCGTGCCGTAAGGATTGACCGGGGTGTTGGTTGGCGCCGGTGTCGCGGCATAGCTGTAACTGCCGGTGACGAACCCGGCCTTCGCCAGATGTTCCCAGGCGGAAATGTATTCCTCGTTGGGCGCGGGCGGGGTTGCGGTCGTGGTGGAAATTTGCCCGTTGTTGTCGCCGTTGACGCAGGGCACCACAGCGTTGCACTGGGGAATATTGGCCGCGGCGCCACCGTAATCGCCGGGCAACGCGCGATACCGGTCCTGGAAGCCGAGGTAGGCCGCCTTGATTCCGTCATGCTGCGCGATCAGATGGCGCACCCGCGCGATCGTGATCAACTCCTGGCCTCTGAGCAGGCCGCCCAGCAACAGGCCGACAATGATCAGCACGATCGCCGTTTCAATCAAGGTGAAACCGTTTTGCTGGCTAATTTTTTATCCCCGGGGTGCCGCCGCCATTATAGAGGGGGTTGCTCTAACCGGTTGTGCCGGAGGCCGGATTCGCTGCGCCCTGCGCGCTAATGGACTACGCGATCGCGCCATTGTTGTTGGATAATGATGCATTCGACTGAACGAGTACACCCATGATCCGCCTTGCCTGCCGCATTGCCACCGCCCTGCTCTTGCTCGCCCCCGTTGCCGCGCCTGCGGCCGAAGCGTATCCATCGAAGCCGCTGCGCGTGGTCATCACCTTCCCTGCCGGCGGTCCGACCGACGTGGTGGTGCGCCTGATCGCGCAGCGCCTGACCGATGAATGGGGCTATCCGGTCATCATCGACAACCGCGGCGGGGCCGGTGGCATCATCGGCACCGAGATCGTCGCGCGCGCAGCACCCGACGGCTACACCTTCCTCGTCGGCACCGCGGGCGGCATGACCATCAATCCGGCGCTGCGCCCCGACCTCTCGTACAATCCGTTCCGCGATTTCGCGCCCGTGGGCATGCTGGTGGTGAATCCACAGATTCTGGTCGCGCACCCGTCGCTGGCAGCCAGGAACGTCAAGGAACTCGTCGCACTCGCCAAGCAGAAGCCCGGCCAGCTCAACTTCGCCTCGGCCGGCTCCGGCACCGCAACTCACCTCGGACTGGAACTGCTCAAAGTGACCGCCGGCATCGATGTCGTGCATGTGCCCTACAAGGGCGGCGCACCTGCCGTGACCGATCTGATCGGCGGTCAGGTGCAACTGCTGTGGGTGAGCATTCCCTCGGTCCTGCCGCATGTCAAAGCCGGCAAGCTGCGTGCGCTGGCGGTGAGCACGGCGAAACGCTCGGCCTCGGCTCCCGACGTGCCGACCGTGGCCGAATCCGGCTACCCCGGTTTCGAATATTCAAACTGGAATGCGCTGTTTGCGCCGGCCGGCACGCCGCAACCGCGCGTGCGGAAAATCAATGCACAGGTCGTCAAAGCGCTGCATGACCCTGCAGTCGCCCAGCGACTCTCCGCCCAGGGCGCGGATCCGGCACCCGGCACGCCCGAAGAACTGGCACGCTACATGCGCACCGACCACGAGCGCTGGAAAAAAGTGATCAGTGCCGCGGGGATCAAACCGCAGTAACCGGCGCTCCTGCAATCAGCGGATGCGGAACGCAGGGCCGGTGGTGATGCCCGAACCCGGCTGCGACACCGGCTGCGGCGCTGCCGGAAGATCGATACGCTCGATGACCCTGTTGTTGTTGGCCGCCCAGAAGCGTGCCGTTTCTTCGGTCATCGGTGTCCGCACGAGGCGCCAGCGGATCCGGCCCCGCTTGTCTTTTTCCTGAACGCGCCACTTGTAGAGGGTTTCCATGCCGCCTCCCTGTTGGAACCGGGCCGATCACGCCCGGGGCTGCACATCTTAGCGCGCCCCGCGGCGTACGGCCACCCGTCGCCATCACGAACCGCGCGGGCCTATTTCTCGACCAGCCGGAACACCGTCACCTTGTGGCTGCCGCCGGCTTTGCGCTCCTCGGCAGTGACGCGGATGATGCCGTAGATCACGCCGCGGTCGCTGTGGTCCCAGGCGATGCCCTGGCCGCGGATGTTCATCGGGATCGTCTCGACATGCTCGAGCACCGCGCCCGCCTTCGGCAGGCGCATCCTGTAGATCTCCGCCGGATCGTGGCCCGACAGGTAGAGATCACCGTCCGGACCCCACGAGCCGCCCGAATTGCTCATGTCCTCGAACTTGTCGAGCAGCACCTTCGGCAGCACCCACGATTCGACGTAGCGGAAATCCGCGGTGAACTTCACCATTTGCGTGGCGATCTTGTAGCCGTACGGCGACTTGTTGGGGCCGAAGGGCCGGTCGTAGTTGGCAAAGGTCATCCACCAGTGGCCGTTGTGGAAATCGGCCCAGGTCAACGAACCCCAGTTGATGCCGAAGCTGTGGGTGCCGATGTGCTGCATGGTGTTGGCGTCAAAGATCTCCAGCGAACTGGTCATCGGCCATTCCGGATAGTTCGAATGGGCCGCGTAAATCCTGCCGTCCATCAGGAACGCGCTGTCGAGATGGAGAATCGGTCCTTCCTTCGGCCCCTGCCATTTGCCGGCAGGTTTGCCGGTCTTCTTGTCGTACTTGGCGATCTTCTGGTTGTCGACCGCGTAGAAATAGCGGTCGTCCACGCCCACGCCCTGATTCGCCTCGGGGATGTTGAACTCCCCGATCTGCTCGAGGGTCATCGCCGCAAATGCCGCCGGCGCGCCGCCGAGCAACAGCAGCGCCGTCAATGCGGCCGTCATCAATCTGTTCATGTCCGTATCTCCTGAATGCAGCTGCCCTCCCCGCAGCGAGACCTCGCTGCGTCAGCGCAAGCCTGATTGGAAGCCTAGACGCTGTGGCGCGCCGGGCGTTGATCTGGGTCAAAAACCCGCAACAGAAAACTCGTCGGACAACCCAGACGCCTAAGCGCAGGGTGACTGCAATGGCACGCCTAGTCGACTTTAATGTTCGCTGCCTTGATGACGTTGCCCCACTTCGCCAGCTCACTGCTAATGAATTTTTGGTACTCGGCCGGCGTCCCACCTGTCGGCTGGATGCCTTGGCGGAGCATTTGATCTCGGACCTGCTGCACGCCCAGGGCCTTGTTCACTTCGGACGAAATACGGCTGGCCAGATCCGGCGGAGTTCTGCCAGCAGCGAATATCCCGTACCAACTCGACATTTCGTATTGGGGCAATCCGGATTCTGCGATGGTTGGCACATCTTCCAATCCAACCAAACGCTTCTTCGTCGAAACACCCAGTAAGCGAAGTTTTCCCGCTTTGGCGAGAGGCAAAACTGGCGACGCTGCGGAAAAAATCAGATCGACCTCGCCGCTGACCACAGCCGTGAGCGCAGGCACATTCCCCTTAAACGGCACATGCAGCATGTTGATGCCAGCCACCGACTTGAACAGTTCGCCGGCGATATGCAGCGAATTGCCGTTGCCGCCCGAGGCAAACGTCAGCTTGCCGGGATGCG
>Ga0105107_10002350_pt1 | contig 12450 bp, 13 predicted proteins | sample PPLLaktember2015_6_FD_79335 | JGI IMG/M metagenome (GOLD analysis project Ga0105107, IMG submission 79335) | Freshwater sediment microbial communities from Prairie Pothole Lake near Jamestown, North Dakota, USA - PPLs Lake P8 Core (1) Depth... | ecosystem: Environmental > Aquatic > Freshwater >... | reverse complement strand
CGGCGTATTCCCATTCGGCCTCGGTCGGCAGGCGATAGTTATAGCGCTTGTCCAGTTTCGACAGCTTGGCGACGAATTGTTGCGCCATGTTCCAGGAGATGGAGACCACCGGCAGGCTTTTCCAATCCGGCCGGTCCCAGTATTCCGCCGCGCCGGTGCGCGTTTTCATCACTTGCAGCCATTGTTCCTGGGTGACTTCCGTGCGCCCCATCCAGAAACCTTTGCTGATCTTTACCGGATGGCGCGGCGCTTCGTCCTTGATCTGAATCATGTCGGCTTCTTCCATCTCAAACAGCACTTTTTCCAGCTCGTCGGAGGTGCTGCCCATCTGGAAATCGCCGGGCGGGATGAAGACGAACGCCATGCCCCAGGTATTGCGCATGGCTTCTGCTGCGTGGACGGTTGTAATGCTTGCCAGCAACAAGGCCGCGACCAGCAATTTAAAGCACAGCGTGTTCTTCATGGCGCAAGTTCTCCAGTCGTAAATTTGATTCGCGGAGGACGCAAAGCGGTTCATGTGCGTGGCGCCTTTTAGGGGGCGGGCATGCCCGCTCCGTTCGACATGCCGGGCGAGGCATGCCTCGCCCCTACAGTGCCCCAGCGGGCGTTGCTCATTCGTCCTGAAAGATACTGTCGCTGGGCGGCACGAGCCGCATCTGTGGTATGCGCGCCCGGCAGTTCCCATAGACTTGCTCGACGCTCACCGCAACATAACGTTGCGCCAGCGGCCAGAGGTTTGCAAAGGCAGAACGGTCTTCGATCACGCTTGCACGGCCGTTGATGCGCAGGCGCAGTCGACGCTCGAAATCTATACATAGCATGCCGATCTGGCCATTCACCAAAATATTCCCCAGGGAATTGAAAAACTTGTTTCCGCTGTAATCCGGAAATACCAAGGTCTTGGCATCGAGGACTTTAAGCAGATCGTATGCGCGCCCCGAGGCATCGTATTCCCGCCCGCGAAAACTGCAATCGCATTCGCCGCCGCGATTCGCCGTGGCAATAAAAAAGAACGGCAGCGATTCCACGAAGCGCACCATGCCAGGTGGAATCGCGGATTGGAACACGGCGTTGAAGTCATGCCTGTTCCAAAACTCATCCACGCCAAAACGCTGATGCGCAAGACGCTCCGCTTCATGTATCGTTGCTTCGTTCTTCATCTTTGCGCTCGACGGCCAGCTGTTAAAGTTTACTGGGCCTGTTTTTTCCAGTTGGCATCGGCCTTCGACACCATGCCTTGCGGGTTCTTCAGCCACAGCGCGCGCGTGTTCAGGTCGGCGTGGTCGTAGAACACGTACAGCTTGCCGTTGTAGATCTCGAAGGCGGTCGGCTCCACATCGACCTTGGCATCCAGCTCCGCCATCGCCCAGGCGCACCAGCCGTTGTATGCCGGGATGTATTTTTCCGGGTTCGCGCGGAAGCGATCACGGTTGGAGTCGGAGGCAAAGCGATAGGTCACACCCTTGTGCTTGAAGTCGCGCTTGACGAAGCCTTTCGCGGGTTTGCCGCCGCCTTCGGGAAAATACGACACCGGGTCGAAGCCGCCCAGCGCCACCCCCAGGCCCAGGGTGTCGAAGCGCTCTTGCAAGCTTGGCGTCGGAGCGGCTTGCACCGCTAGCGGGGCGAATGGCACTGCGATCAAGCCCGCCAATAACAACATTTTGCTGAATTTCATGGCATTTCTCCTTGAGTAAATTTGATCAATGGCAGCCTTGCGACTGCCTGCTTTAACACGCTGTGAAGCTTAGTAACTTGCTCTGTAGTTAACAATGACAATAGAATCTACTTATCTATTAATCTTAGGATCAACAATCATGAAGGAAGACCGCCTCACCGCCATGACCCACTTTGTGCGCATTGTGGAAAGCGGTAGCCTGAGCGGCGCGGCACGCGAGATGGGCAAGTCCTTGCCGGCGCTGAGCCGGTCCCTGCGCACACTGGAGGAACGACTGGGCGCGCGACTGCTGACCCGGACTACGCGCGCCATCGCGCTGACCGAATTCGGCCAGCAATACTTCGAGCATTGCCGGCGCATCCTGCGCGATATCGAAGAAGCCGAGGGGCTGGCCGGCGAGACCGGCAAAGTCGCGCAAGGCCTGGTGCGCATTACCGCACCGCTGTTGTTTGGGCGCTTGCACGTCGCAACGCTGATTGCGCCATTCTTGGCCGCGCATCCGCGCGTGCAAATCGACCTGCAACTATCGGACAGCATTGTCTCCATGGTGGACGATGCCATCGACCTCTCGATTCGCGTCGGCGATCTACAGGACTCCAGCCTGGTGGCCATTCCCTTGGGGCATGTCGCGCGCACGGTCTGCGCCGCGCCCAGCTACTGGGCCGCACACGGCAAGCCCCAGCACCCGCAAGACCTAAAGCAGCACAATGGTTTGACGTTTCGCGGCCTGGGACAGGAGCGCGGCTGGCTGTTCGCCGTGGAGGGCGTGGAACACTACTGGCCGATCAACTCCAGCTATGCCTCCAACGACGGCTCGGCCATCATCAGCGTGGCGCGCGACGGCGCCGGCATCGCGCAAATGATGTCATATCAAGTGGCCGCGGATATCGCCGCCGGCACGCTCACGCCGGCGCTGGCGGAATTCGCGCCGCATCCGCTGCCGGTGCATGCGGTGTATCCCGGCGGGCGTTTATTGCCGGCCAAGGTGCGCGCCCTGCTCGACGACTGGGTGCCCAAGCTTCGGGGCGTGTTGCGCAACATCAGTCCAAAGTAGAAAACCAGGAAGCACATGCATCCGCCGCTTTCCCCCTTATAATCCCGCATCGCCAGAAAGTAATTCCCCATGCTCAGCTATCGTCACGCCTTCCACGCCGGCAATCACGCCGATGTCCTCAAGCACCTGGTGCTGGTGCAACTGGTGCGCTATCTCGCGCAGAAGGAAAAACCGTTTTGGGTGATCGACACCCACGCCGGGGCTGGCCTGTATGCGCTGGATGTCGGCTATGCGACCAAGTTGGCGGAGTTCGAGACCGGCATCGGCAAGCTGTGGGGGCGCAAGGACTTGCCCGCGCCGCTGGCCGAGTACGTGAAGCTGGTGCGCGAACTGAACCCCGACGGAAAATTGAAGCTCTATCCCGGCTCGCCCTGGTTCGCCTTGCACACCATGCGCGAGCAGGATCGGCTGCGCTTGTTCGAGCTGCACTCCAGCGATGGGCGCTTGTTGCAGAAGAATTTCAGCGACGCGGGACGGCGTGTCACGATTGAAACCAGCGATGGCTTCGCCGGCCTGAAAGCGCTGCTGCCGCCGCCACCGCGCCGCGGTTTGGTCCTGATCGATCCGTCTTACGAGGTGCGCGACGATTACCGGCATGTGCTGCATGCGCTGCGCGATCAATTGCCGCGCTTTCCCAGCGGCACTTATGCGGTCTGGTACCCGCAACTGCCGCGCATCGAATCGAAAGAACTGCCGGACAAGCTCAAACGCCTGATCGGCAAGAATTGGCTGCATGTGGCGTTGACGGTGCGCACGCCGAGCAGCGACGGCGTCGGTCTGCACGGCAGCGGCATGTTCATCGTCAATCCGCCGTGGACGCTGCATTCCACGCTGCAACAAATCATGCCCTATCTGGTCACCCAACTGGGGCAGGATGCGGGCGCTAAATTCATCCTGGAACAAGTGGCGGAATAGCCAAACCATGATTCCCTGGCTTGGCCCGCACGATCCCTTCCCGCCTTGCTGCAAGGCGCTGCGCCAGCCCAACGGCTTGTTGGCGGCGGGCGGCGAGCTCTCGTCGGAGCGCCTGATCGACGCTTATTCGCATGGGATTTTTCCGTGGTTCAACGAGGGCGAGCCGATTCTATGGTGGAGCCCCAGCCCGCGCATGGTGCTGTTTCCGCAGGAGCTGAAAGTCAGCCGCTCGCTCAAGAAGACGCTGCGCAACCGCGACTATGAAGTGCGCCTGGACAGCGCGTTTACCCAGGTGATGCAAGGCTGCGCGCAACCACGCAAGGATCAGGCCGGCACCTGGATCACACCGCCGATGATCGCGGCGTATACGCAACTGCACCGCATGGGCATCGCGCATTCGGCGGAAACCTGGGTCGAGGGCGAGCTGGTCGGCGGCCTGTACGGCATCGCCTTGGGGCGCATGTTTTACGGCGAGTCGATGTTTACCACGGTAACCGATGCTTCCAAGATCGCCTTCGTGCACTTGGTGTGGCAGCTCAGGCGCTGGGGCTTCGGCATGGTCGATTGCCAGATGAAGACCGAGCACCTGGCCAGTCTCGGCGCGCGCGATATTCCGCGCGCCGATTTCGTGCGGCGGCTGGGCAAGCTGACGCAAGACCCGCCGATCGCCATGCCGTGGCGTTTCGATGCGAATTTGCGGGATGAGTTGATCGTCCAGACGTCGGGTTAATGTAGGAAATTTGGAGTGCGGCGGCTTGCCGCCGCTTTTACGTTGGGAGCAAGCTCCCAACCAAAAACAGCGGGGGCAAGCCCCCGCACTCCAAATGCGCAGCGTAACCCGACGTTTGTCTTAGAAACGGAAGCCGTAACCGATCCCGACCACCACCGGATCCAGTTTCAGCGTCGTCAGGTAGGCGCCCGCTGACGTCACGTCGGTCTCAAGATAGATCTTCTTGACGTCGAGGTTGATGTAGCTGTTCTTGCCGACCTTGAAATCGACGCCAGCCTGCAATGCCCCACCCCAGCTATTGCGCTCGACATCCAGGGGCGCGGCCAGTTTCACGTTATAGAAACGCGTGTAGTTAACGCCAGCGCCCACATAGGGCCGGATGTCGCCATCGGGGTTGAAGTGATATTGCAGGGTCACGGTCGGCGGCAGCACGCTGACCTTGCCCAAGTCGGCGCTGTTCAGCGTCACCTTGTGGCGGGTGGTGGCGGCAATCGCCTCCATCGCAATATTTTTGGTGAAGAAGTAGGTCAAATCCACTTCCGGCGAAAAACTGTTGTTGGCGTCGACGCCCGCCACCGGCGCAGAGCTGGCATCGGGTATCACCTCGGCCGCCCGGAAGCGAACCATCCAATCCTCGGATGCCTGTGCCGCACCGCTCATGGCCACCAGCATTCCCAATACGCCTGCCGTCATTTTCTTGCTCATGATCACCCTTTCCGTTTCTGATAAGTGGATATTAATGTCTTTATATGCATATTACGCAAGAACCGATGCCGATGCAAGCCCCACCCAACACATCCTGCGCATACAGCTCCAAGCGGCGCTGTCCAGCCGGTTTCCAGCCACGGGCAAAACCCTTCCAACACGGATTTTTACGCCCGGTTTCAAGCTGCTACAATGCTCAAACCCAGCTTTACCTGGGCAGCCGGGCACGGACAGGAAGCCAGAATCGGAAGCAAATGCACAACGAATTTCCCGCACACAAGCTACAGTTCTATCTGACCTCCGCCTACGCGTGCAGCTATCTGGATGGGCGCATGGCGCGTTCCCAGGTCGCCACCCCCAGCCATCTCATCACCGCCGATGTCTACAGCGAACTGATCCAGCTCGGCTTTCGTCGCAGCGGCGCCTATGTTTACCGCCCGCTGTGCGACCGCTGCCGCGCCTGCGTGCCGGTACGCCTGCTGGTGAACGAATTCATCCCGACCCGCACCCAGCGCCGCGCCGCCAAGCGCCACGGCAATCTGACCACGCACATGCTGCCGCTGCGCTACGAGCAGGAACACTTCGATTTGTATCGGCGCTACCAAAGCCAGCGCCACCCCGGCGGCGGCATGGATCAGGACGATCAGCAGCAATACCATCAATTTTTGTTGGAGAGCGGCGTCTCGACCAACCTGATCGAATTCCGCGAGAACGATGTGCTGCGCATGTTGAGCGTGGTGGATGTGGCGAGTAGCGGCCTGTCCGCCGTGTATACCTTCTACGATCCGGACGTCGCGCAAGCGAGCTTCGGCACCTACAACGTGCTGTGGCAGATCGAGCGCTGCCGCGCCATGGGCCTGCCCTATTTGTACCTGGGCTACTGGATCGCGCACAGCCAGAAAATGGCGTACAAGGTCAACTTCCAACCGCTGGAAGGCCTGATCGACGGCCGTTGGCAGCGGCTCGACTAATTGCGGCGCGCTGCTCTTTCCCTGCTGTGCTGCCTCGCGCTATTGGCGGGCTGCGCCAGCCGCCCGCCGCTGCCCTCCGTCGCGCAATTTCACACCTTGGACAGCGATCCGCGGGTGCGCTACGAAGCCGGCGCACAAACTTTTGCCGAGCGCGTTTCCGCGGCCTTGCCGCAGTCCGTGCAGCAGGTCGAACTGACCCATGAACGCGGCTTTAGCGGCCCGATTGAAATTTATGCCTGCGGCAGCGCAGCCTGTTTTGCGCAGTATGTGTCCACGCCGCAGCTGAGCGGCGCGACCATGCGCGGCAACCGGGTGTTTCTGGCGCCGCAGCTCAACGGCCCTGAAGCGCAGCGCTTGCCAGGGCTGCTCACGCATGAACTGTCGCACCTGCATCTGAGCCAGCAAATCGGACATTACACGCCGGAAGTGCCGATCTGGTTCCATGAGGGCTTGGCCGCACTGGCGGCCGATGGCGGCGGCGCGGAATACGCCAGCGACGCGCAGGCCATGCAGGCCATCCGCCAGGGCAAGATGTTCGCGCCGGAGCAGCGCGACGCGCTCGACCGGCGCCACACCGCGCCGTATTGGGGACTCGACATCCACACCTTCTACCGCCAATCGCTGCTGTTCGTGCGCTATTTGCGCGAGCAGTCGAGCTTGGGCTTTCGCGATTTTCTGCACGCCGTGCAAGACCGCGAGGATTTTGATCTCGCCTTCGGGAACGCCTACAATATGAGCCTGCAAGAAGCCGGCGCGCGTTTCCGCCAAGCCCTGGGCACACCCCAACTGACCTCAACCCTGAGCGAATAATCCATGCAGCAATACCTCGACCTCATGCGCCATGTGCTGGAACACGGGCACACCAAGACCGACCGCACCGGCACCGGCACGATTTCCGTGTTCGGCTATCAGATGCGCTACGACCTGAGCGCCGGTTTTCCGCTGGTCACCACCAAGAAATGCCATCTGCGCTCCATCCTTCACGAGCTGTTGTGGTTCCTGCAGGGCGACACCAATATCAAATATCTGAAGGACAACGGCGTCAGTATTTGGGACGAGTGGGCCGACGCAAACGGCAACCTGGGCCCGGTGTACGGCTATCAATGGCGCTCCTGGCCGACGGCAGACGGGCGCCATATCGACCAGATCCAGCAAGTCATCGACCAGATCAAGAACACCCCCGACTCGCGGCGCATGATCGTCTCGGCCTGGAACGTGGGCGAGGTGGAAAAAATGAAACTGCCGCCCTGCCATGCGTTTTTTCAGTTCTACGTGGCGCCCGACCAGAACGGTGGTCCAGCCAAACTTTCGTGCCAACTGTATCAACGCAGCGCGGATATCTTCCTGGGCGTGCCGTTCAACATCGCGTCCTATGCCCTACTCACCATGATGGTGGCGCAGGTATGCGGGCTGAAACTGGGCGATTTCGTGCACACCTTGGGCGATGCGCATTTGTACTCGAATCATCTGGAACAGACGCGCGAACAGTTGTCGCGCACACCGCGCCCCTTGCCCAGCATGCGGCTGAACCCGGCCGTGACCGATATCTTCGACTTCAAATTCGAGGATTTCACGCTGGAGGGCTACGACCCGCACCCGGCGATCAAGGCGCCGGTGGCGGTGTAATTCCGCAGCTACATCCGGTCTCTCGACCCAAGGCCTATTAGGTAAATACTGTAGCGCTACCCTAGCCTGCGTGATGCAAGCGTACGTCAGGCGACAAGGCGCTTAATCCCAGCTTGGCGCCGCCGCCATCCGAGCGCGCTTCCGATATCCGTGGCTTATCCACAAAATCGTCTAGAATAAATGGATAACGCTGGGGAGCTCGATGATGCGCAAAATCTTTCTGCTTGCCGCAGTGATGCTCTTTCTTCCCGGCTGCACGCCCGAGCCTCCCACCACCCTGACCATCGGCACCTGCATCCGCATCGGCTGCGAACCGTTCTATCTCGCCCGCGACCTCGGCTATTTCAACAACGTACCGATTCGTATCGTGGAGTACAACTCGGCAACGGAAGTGCTGCGCGCCTTCCGCAACGGCGCCATCAACGCCGCGGCGCTCAGCCTGGACGAAGTGCTGCAACTCGCCCAGCATGTTTCCGGCGTGCGTATTGTGCTGGTGATGAATTACTCGAACGGCGCGGATGTGATACTCGGCGGCCCCGAGCTGAAAACCCTGGCCGACATCCGCGGCAAGCGTGTCGCCGTGGAGAACACCGCCCTTGGTGCTTACGTCCTGACGCGGGCACTCCAGATCGAAGGGCTGGAGCAACAGCACTTCAAGCTGGTGTCGCTGCCGGTAGACCAGCATGAGCGGGCTTTCCTGGAACGCCAAGTCGACGCCGTCGTGACCTTCGAACCCATCCACTCCCGGTTGGAAGCGCGAGGCGCGCACCATCTGTTCGACAGCCGTCAGATTCCAGGGGAGATGGTCAACGTGGTCGCGGTGCACGGCGCCTTTCTGGAACAGCACCCGGAGAGCGTGCGCGCGATGCTGCAAGGCTGGTTTCATGCCCTGGCCCGATTCGACCGGCAAGCCGCGGACAGCTTGCAGCGCATGGCGCTGTCGCGGCAAATGTCGGTGACGGATTACGCCGGCTCGCTCACCGGATACCACTTCCTGACGCTCGCGGAAAACCGCCAGTTGTTCTCGGGCAAGCCGTCGGCACTCGCCCAGCGCATGCAAGAGTTGTCGGAATTCATGCTGGATCGCCGCTTGTTGAGCAAGCCGGTGGCGGACATCACGGACAACAAGCCCCTGGATAGTATTCGCATGCAGTCCGCTTCGAGAAAGGCCACAGGGTATGCCTTTTAAGCTGCGTTATTTTATTCCCGTCTTGCTGTTGCTGGCGGCGGCGATCACGGCGGCGGTGAGCTTGAGTTACAGCCGGCGCTGGGCGGAACAAGGGGCGGAGGCTGAAGCACGCCTGGAACTGACGCAGACCCTGAACCATCTGCAAAGCGTGATCGAGTATTTGCTGGGCCACGGCGACCTAGAACGCTTGCGCGAAGAAATTGCCGCGCTCGGCTCCGACCCCATGATCACCTCGGCCATTTTGGTCGACTCGTCGAACATCGTCCAAGCCGCGCTGCAGCGCCGGATGATCGGGTTGCCGATCGACGGGGCACTGCCAAGGCGGGCACCCGATCAATTGCAGTTGCGCGGGGAGCGCTTGCTGCGTATCCGGCAGACCATGATCGGAGAAGTGAGCCTACTGCCCGACCAGCTTGCCATGCGCGGGGTCTATCCGATTGTCATGGACGGCGATTCGCGATCGATTCGCCCGTCGCGGGTAGGACTGATTTATGTTCTGCTCGACTTGAAGCCACTCAAGGCGCAGGCGCGACGCACCGTGGAGCAGCAGGTCCTGCTGTACAGCAGCTTCCTGGCCGGGCTGGCCGCGGCTCTTTGGCTGATATTCCACTTTGCGCTGACACGGCGCGTCCGTTGGCTCACCATCGTGGCGGATCGGATGGGTCGAGGCCATCTGAATGCTTCGGCCAAACTGAGCGGCAGAGACGAACTGGCGGTGTTGAGTCATGCCATCGACCGAATGGCGCTGCGCCGCAAACATGCGGAAGAAAAACTGGCTGAACAAAAGGAGCGCGCGGAAGTCACGCTGCACTCCATCGGCGATGCGGTGATCACGACCGAAGCGGACGGCACGGTGGAATACCTCAACCCCGAGGCCGAGCAGCTCACCGGCTGGTCGTTGAAGCAGGCGCACGGAAAACCGCTCTCCGAGGTATTCAACATCGTGGACGAAATCAGCCTGGAGCCGCTGCCAAATCCGCTACGCGAATGCTTGGAAGACGGCACGGTGGTCACGCTATCGGGGCAAACCTTGCTGCTCGGACGCAGCGGAAAACAGTGCGCCATCGAGGATTCCGCGGCGCCGATCCGCGACCGGGACGGACGCATCATCGGCGCCGTCGTGGTGTTTCATGACGTGAGCCAAGCGCGCAAGATGGCCACCCAGTTGTCGTGGCAGGCGACGCATGACGCGCTGACGGGACTGGCCAACCGCCGCGAGTTCGAACGCGTGCTTGCCGAGGCGCTGGCCACGGCGAAAGCCAAGGACGTGCAACATGCCCTGCTCTACATGGATCTCGACCAATTCAAGGTGGTAAACGATACCTGCGGCCATGTCGCGGGCGATGAGCTGCTCAAACAATTGACCTCGGTGATACAGCAAGACATGCGCGACGCAGACACCTTGTCGCGGCTGGGCGGAGACGAGTTCGGCGTGCTGCTGGAATATTGCCCGCTCGAACAAGCGCAGCGCGTGGCGGAGAATCTCTGTCAGACGGTGAAGGCCTTCCGCTTCGTCTGGGACGTCAAGACCTTCGAGATCGGCGTCAGCATCGGACTGGTGCCGATCACAGCGGAAAGCCAGGACACATCCAGCTTGCTGGCCGCGGCGGACATGGCTTGCTATGCCGCCAAGGACATGGGGCGCGACCAGGTACAAGTGTTCCATGAAAGCGATATTTCCATGGCGCAGCGTCATGGGGAAATGCAGTGGGTAAACCGTATTCGCCGCGCGCTGGAAGAAAATCGTTTCCGCCTCTACCGGCAAGCTATCGTGCCCGCCCAGAAAACGCGGCAGCACATCGATTACTGCGAGGTATTGTTGCGTTTGGTGGACGAAGCGGGCAAGGTCATTTTGCCCGGCGCCTTCCTGCCGGCAGCGGAGCGCTACGGCCTGATGCCCGCCATCGATCGCTGGGTAGTGGGCACGTTGTTCGCCACCTGCGGCGACAAACTCAAAAAGCAATGGGAAACGGTGTGTCAAAGCGCGGATTACGATTGCATCCATACCGTCAATCTTTCCGGTATGACGCTCAGCGATCATGCCTTCCTCGATTTCGTGCGGGATCAATTGCAGCAGTGGAACGTGCCGCCCGCAATGATCTGCTTCGAGATTACCGAAACCGCGGCCATCGCCAACCTGCCGCATGCCATGCATTTCATCCGCGAACTCAAGGCGCTGGGGTGCCGCTTCGCGCTGGACGACTTCGGCAGCGGGGTTTCGTCCTTTGCCTATCTGAAAAACCTGCCGGTGGATTTTCTCAAGATCGACGGCGGTTTCGTGCGCGATATGGTGACCGATCCGATAGACAGCGCCATGGTGGAAGCCATCAATAATATCGGCCACGTGATGGGCATTCGCACCATCGCGGAGTTCGTGGAAAACCCGGCGATCCTGGAAAAACTGGAACGGATGGGCGTCGACTTTGCGCAGGGCTTCGACATTGAAGAACCCGCGCCCCTGGCAAACTGTGGCGCCATCAAAACATAACAGTCGATTCCGCCCACCGCCGCGCACCCGCATGGATGGCCGTGATGCTCACGGGAAGAGTTGCCTATTCTGACAATTCCGCCGGTTTTTGCGGATTAACCGGCACATTGGGTGGTACCGGATCGAGCTACATGGCGCCGGGGAAGGATACCGAGCTGACCAGCAAAACGATAAAGGCAATAATCCAAGCATAGATTGTACGCCGCGAAGAAGTACTTGATTCCATGAGACCCCCTAATTGTTTAGTAATACAAGGTTGTTATCTCGGTCTGCTAATTCATCAAGTCAAGTCATCCCTGACTCTGAGCAAATCTAACGGATGGCTTCGAGGGAACTTTAGTGGGTGTCCTGGCGCGGTCCAGCATCTTGGATCGGCCGCTATTGCGGATTAATCGACTGATTTATTCGAGAATGCCGCCAGGGCTGCTTAACCCTGGGGCTGCGACGGGCGCTCCAAGCCGTGTTCGCGATAGATCTCGGTCACCCTATCGCTAAACAGGAATTGGAAAAACATTTCGCCCCATGCCCCTCCATCACCCATTAAGCCGCAATTGAAACTACCGATGTCGCAACTCTGGTTGCCGAGCGCGCCCTCGGGCTACACGAAGTCAAATATTTCCGGGAAGATGCGCTGATAACGCAAGCCCAAGTGATAGAACACCAGTGCGGTATCGGCGCGCCCGTCCGCCACCATCTGCGGCGCCTCGCGATCAGGAGATTGCCGACATGGTGGGCGCCACGCGCCAGACCGTGACCAGCATACTCAGCGATTTGCAGCGGCGCGGCCTATTGCGCCTGGAAAATCGCCGCATTCATATCGAGAGCCCGGAACTGCTGGGCGAAATAGCCCATCCTGCCTGAAAGTCAATATCGCGCCAGCCTGAGCTTTGCGAAAGGCGGTATCGCGTTAGAATAGATCCCTAAACAAGCATCCCGAGGTTCTTTATGCGTATTTCCATCATCGCGGCCATGTCCGCCAATCGCGCCATCGGCCTGGAAAACCGGCTGCCCTGGCATCTGCCGGAGGATTTGAAGCGTTTCAAGGCGCTCACCATGAATCACCATATCGTGATGGGCCGCAAGACCTATGACTCGAT
>Ga0105107_10002348_pt1 | contig 12456 bp, 13 predicted proteins | sample PPLLaktember2015_6_FD_79335 | JGI IMG/M metagenome (GOLD analysis project Ga0105107, IMG submission 79335) | Freshwater sediment microbial communities from Prairie Pothole Lake near Jamestown, North Dakota, USA - PPLs Lake P8 Core (1) Depth... | ecosystem: Environmental > Aquatic > Freshwater >... | reverse complement strand
GATCAGGTGATTGTCCGTGCCTCCGGAGATTAGGTCAAAGCCGGCAGAGGCCAGTTCTTCAGCGAGCGTCCGGGCGTTGCGCACCACCTGCTGCTGATACCGTCTGAATGCCGGCTGGAGAGCCTCGCCAAAGCAAACCGCCTTCGCTGCGATGATGTGCATGAGCGGCCCGCCCTGAATTCCTGGAAACAATCCTTTGTCCAGAGAGGGACCGTGTTTTTCCTCTGAAAGGATCAGCCCTCCTCTGGGACCCCGAAGCGTCTTGTGCGTCGTAGACGTGATGAAATCCGCTTCGTTCACGGGCGATGGATGGAGCTCGGCAACCACTAACCCGGCGATGTGTGCAATGTCCGCCATGAAATACGCGCCGACTCTGGTAGCGATTTCACGGAATTTGTGAAAGTCGATCACCCGGGGATAGGCGCTCGCGCCGGCAACAATCATCTTAGGCTTGTGTTTCTTTGCCAGAGCTTCCACCTGATCATAATCAATGAGCTGGGTTTTTTCCTGAAGCCCGTAAGGAACCACTCTGAAAAAGTTTCCGGAGAAATTCGCAGGGCTACCATGGGTCAGGTGGCCTCCGTGGGAAAGATCCATGCCCAAAATCGTCTCGCCGGGCCTGAGAAAAGAGAAATACACCGCCATGTTCGCCTGGGAACCGGAATGCGGCTGTACATTCGCATACTCGGATCCAAAGAGCTTCCTGGCCCTCTCGATCGCGAGCCGTTCCACAATATCCACATAATCACATCCGCCATAGTATCTTTTCTTGGGATACCCCTCGGCGTATTTGTTGGTCATCACACTGGCCGTCGCTTCCATGACCGCCCGGGAGGCATAGTTCTCGGACGCGATCAGCACGAGCGTGCTTTTTTCCCTTTCGATCTCCGCTTCAATGGCCCGCGCCACCTCCGGATCCGTGCTCTTCAAGGCTTTTTCCTGCACTCCAACTTCCTCAGCCATCAATAAGATCCAGCCTTTTCTTGTGCCGGCCACCCTCGAATTCGGTTGTCAGAAACACGTCCAGGATTTCCAAGGCAACGCCCGGGCCCACAATTCTCCCGCCCATTGCCAGAACATTGGCGTCATTGTGGCGCCTGCTCATCTTCGCGGAATAGACATCCTGACACAATGCAGCCCTCACGCGCTTGAACCGGTTCGCCGTGATAGACATTCCGATTCCTGAACCGCAAATAAGCACCCCGCGGTCGTACTCCCCACGGCTGACCGCTCCTGCCACCGCCTTCGCGATTTGAGGGTAGTCGGAGGAGTCGCGGCTGAAAACCCCCACATCCTTTACCTGATTCTCACCGGATTGCAGCAGATGATCCTTACACACCTCTTTGAGGTCATAGCCGGCGTGATCGGATCCAATAATGATGTTCATAATCGGTTTACGCCCCCGCCAAGAAATGCTTGAGATCAGTAGGGAATATAGTCAAAGCTCCTTTCCTCTGTCAATTCTTAATTCTAGCCAAGAACACTTGCCCCCCATCGCCACTTCGCCTTCAGCATCCCAGAACTCTTCAGGCTTTACTTCCTTTATGATCTTCGCCATTGGCACCCAACGGCGAATTTCTCGACAGGAGCACAAAGTCGTCGCAGTATCTGAGGTAGTAGCGGCATTTCAGCCGGTGTTTGACGAACTGGTCCAGGCTGTATAAGTATACATCGGCGAAGAACTGGCTGTTGAGGTGGCCGATAGGCAGACCCTTGTTTTTCGGCGCATGGAACAGGGTCTTCCGGGGATCGCCCTTGAAGACATAATGCTCTGTGCAATCATGAAAGGGACGTGTCTCAGACGGCTCTTGCCTAGAAATTGGAGATGAGTTTCGCCAACGTCGGGTTTTCAGTGGAGAGGGGAGAATCAATCGCAAAAGAAGGCCATTGAGCGTGCCTCTTCCAAGCGTCACGCGGAACGCCGCACAAGCTCTATGAACTCTCTGGGACTGAGGACGGTGACTCCGACCCGTGAGCGTTTTGGATAGTGGCGCGTGTTGCCGGTGACCAAGATGGCACCTGCTGAAGCCGCGACTTCCAGGAAAGGCATATCCCCAGGATCAGGAAGTTCGACGGAAAGCGGAACCGCGCCAACTGGTTCTGAGACCGAACGAATCCATTCCAACACTTCAGCGGCATCGTCGGGCATAAGGTGGAGCTGCGGGCGACGCAGCACACTGTCGTATTCCTCAAGAATCCGGTCGTCCACATAGATTCCGAACACACCGTCCGTGAGCATATCGAGGATCTGTGCACAGACCCCGTGGGCCGTCAGAACAGCGGACACGATCGCATTCGTGTCAAGGACAACCTTCATTTGTTGAACCTTTTGCGCCGGGCTTCCGCAATGATGGCATCGATCTGCTCCATCGTCAGACGGTCCAGCCCTTCCGCCTTAGCCTTCACCCGAATTCGACTGAGTGCTGCGGCCGCACGGGCGCGCCGAATGGCAAGGATCTCCTCTTCCAGCTTGTCCGGTTTCACCCGCGTCATGACTGCAAACGGGCGACCGTTCACAGTGATCACAATTTCCCCCTCCGCTTCGAGATCCTTGCGAATGCGCGCCGTATTGCCCCGTAGATCCCGGATCGTAACAAATTTCATCTTTATTCCTCCTAGCATCGTGCTCATAAAAAGTATCATTAATGTACACGGTTTTGCCTGCAATGTCAACCATCGCGGACAAAAAGGTAAAGGAGAGAGCTGGTTAATGCAGGCCTTTGGCCGCAATCAAAGACTGTTTGGCCCCACAAAATATATCCTTGACTTCAAAAGCCGAGGGATCTAATTGCACTGTGTTCTACAGGGAGCGCGACCATGAAAGCAAATTCAAGAGTCATTTTCGCCTTGTCTCTGGTTCACTTCACCGGCGACTTTTATGCTGCTTTCCTGACCCCCTTGCTCCCTCTTTTTGTGGATAAGTTAGGGCTCACCCTAACCCAGGTAGGTTTGCTTGCGGGCATCAGCCGCTTCTTAGCCTTTGTGGTTCAACCCTCGGCCGGCTACATCGCCGACCATTATCACACCCGGTTCTTTATTCTGGGTGGCCCGCTTCTGGCTACGATCTTTATGCCCCTCATCGGGGTGGCACCCTCCTATATGGTTTTGCTCCTCTTCGTATCCATGGGATCCATAGGAGTGTCCATGTTCCACCCTACGGCTGCAGGCATGGTTTCCCAATACGCAGGGTCTCATCTCGGCCTTTCCATGGCCCTTTTCAACCTGGGCGGAACCCTCTCCTTCGGGTTGGGCCCCATCTTCATCGCCTTTTTCGTTCACTTCTGGGGACTGGAATCCTCTCCGATGACCATGGTGTTCGGCCTTGTGCTTGTGGCTTTCCTCTATAAGATCGTACCTCTTCCCACAACGGAAGGCCTGGCAAACCTGGGTTTTATGGGTTCCATCAAGGAAGCTTTTGGCGGGGTGTGGAAACCCATCGCCCTCATCTGGGCGATCATGGTCCTGCGTTCCTTTGCCGGACAGGTCTTCATGACCTTTATTCCTATTTACTACAGCCAGCAGGGCTTCTCCCTGCTCTCCATCGGCACCATTGTTTCCCTATTCACTGTCGCTGGGGCCCTGAGCGGGGTAGTTGCCGGTCACTCCTCGGACCGGTTCGGGTTCAAGCCTGTCTTTTATGTGAGCCATGGCCTCTCAACGCCCAGCCTCTACCTTCTTCTCCTCCTTCCCGGGGACTGGGCTTACGTTAGCGCTTTTCTTGCCGGGTTTTTCGTCATGGCTTCTCTGCCCCTGGGCGTGACCATGGCTCAAGAAATTGCGCCCAAAGGCAAGTCCATGGTTTCGAGCCTCATGATGGGATTGGCTTGGGGAACGGGAGGAATGATGACACCCCTTGCGGGAAAGATGGCTGACCTGTTTTCGATACGCCCTGTGCTCGCTGTAATGGCCGTCATTCCTTTGCTAACCCTGGGACTCATCGCCTTACTCCCTGAAAGGGACGCCAAGAAGGGATGATGGACGTTGAGGCTCATCAGGACGGATGTCTTTTCTGAGAACCTCTCACCACTCTGTAACCCAGAATTGTGAGATATCCGGCTCCCAGCGCAAACCACAACACTCTGGCAGGGCCTTTTTGGAGGGTTGTTCCGATGATCAGACTGTGGAGCAAGCCAAGGGGGAATACAACGTACGTTGCCTTGTGGATCCTCTTCCAGGTCTTAATCTTGAGGTGAAGCCTTCGTGAAAACAGAGCGGCAAGCACCGCCGCAAAGAGGGTAGCCAGCGTCAGCGCGCCAAGAACCTTGACCACGGACATGGCCGAGGCATATCCCTGGAGCCGCTCAGAAAGAAGAAGGAGTGCAGGGTGGCTCAGGATGAGCACGAAAGCGATCAAACCCCACCTTCTGTGAATCTTGAAAAGAGCTGACGGCCCCATTCCCCTCTCCACCCAGGGGATTTTCGAACTGAGGACGAACTGGAAAAACATGAGCACAAAAGCGAAGAGGGCCAGCAGGCGACCACCCTCGTAAAGATAGACACCCCACGGTAAACCAGGCGTCAGGGACTTGGCCCATGAAAGACCAGGCAAACCAAGGCAAAAGAGCACCGTTGCCAAAAGCAATGGCTTCTTCATGGCATCGAAACCCTTCCCGTCAGTAGGATATTCTCAGCGAGCGGGCTTTGAGGCAGGATCTCCGGGATGCGTGCCAGAGCTAAACTCCTGATCATTGGTGGCGCCATCCTTGTCGGAATCCGTAGTGCCCAGGTTTTGAGTGTACTTCTCTCCTGCTTTGATGCCAACCTTTTCATAATCCTGCCCAAAAGGGTTTCTCGGCCCTCCGCCGGCCGGATTCACATGGCAGGTCCCGCACCCGAACTTCGCGCCCTTGTCAGGGAGCAAACCCATGCGGAAAGGTTTTGCCTGCGCCGGCCTTTGGTCCGCCAAGGTGACGAGCGCCACGAAGAAACCCAACATGATGCACGCTGTGAATCCTATTTTGAATTTCTCCCGCATAGCTTTTCCTGAACCTCCTACAAGAAGAGATCTTCATAGGGTGAAACGATTACACGTCAAACGTAAAGGAGGGGTGAGCCGGAGAGAGCATGTCGGTAATCGTTCGGGCCGCACAGTACTTGTCTAGCATCTCCGCCACACGGTCCCTGGTTCTTGCCGCCCTGGATTCGCTCTCCTCGCCCAGCCCGTCGATGTTCATGACCATGGCGCGCGTTTCCTCGGTGATGCGGGTGTCATAGCCGTTTCGCCAGTTCCACCGGCGGCACATGACCCTTCCTGAATCCGCCGCCGCATAGATGATCTCGCCGGCCACCGGATTTTCCGAGGTCTGGGGCGCATCCAGAGGGACAAAGGTCTCCTGGCCGGAAGCATAGCGCAGTTCAAGGCACAGGCCGGCGTGGTCCAGATCATCTCCTCCTACGGGGATCACGTCCGCAATGGAGTTGTAATTCATAATGGCAACCACCTTGTTTATAAAGGGGAGGCGGATTCCCGGTTTTTGAACTCGCTTGATCAAAGAAAAATGCGCGGGCGGGAATTTGTTAGGATTGGAGCCAAACCGCCTGTGCGCTTCGCTCCAGACCACGATTCTCGGATCCGCTTTGACATCGATGGGTTGGCGACCGGCAGATTCCACCGCCTCATGAAGAAGGCCCTCGAGTTCCTCGGAGACGCCCTGGTTCCGAATCCCGGACGCCACGACGATTCCTCTGCGAAAAAGAGGAAACTCCTGAAAAACCCTTTCCTGCACCCTAACGTCCAACGCTCTATCTCTCCGCATTTACGCCTTTGGCCTAAACCAGCTCACTGCTCATTGACCACTTCTCATGAATCGCTCACCCAACGGCAATCGATAACCCTTCAGCGAGCATTGTGAAACGATCAATTCTTTATTACCACAGCCCGATCCATGCCCAAACAAAAAAAGATGGCCCAATGGCAACCATCTTTTTTTCAAGCTCCTGAGTGCTTTCCGAATAACTTCTAGGATCAGCTCCCTATAGCTTGTCTCATTCTTGAATGGGTATCCGCTGCCGAGACACCGCAGCTTGCTGCTGGATTATTCATCGACCCTACGGCGTTGCTTTCCGTAGAGTAAAGAGTTTTCTATGGCCATCGCAGCAGGACTGCTCAAAGCCGTAAGGAGGACAAGATCATCCTTGCGAAACCCATTAGGCTTATTCACAGAATCCATATAAATAACCCCCATCACTTTGGACCTGCTGATGAGAGGCACACACATGATCGAGCGAATTCCGCTGACCCTTATGCTTTCCGACAAGTTGATTTCTTTCTCGTCGGAAGTGTTAAGTATGGATACAGGTTCCCGCTCTTTGATCACCCGCTCCACGATCGTTCGGCTGTAAGCGATCTTGCGATCATCTTTGTCTGATCGACTAATTGATATCACCTCGGACGGCTTCGCGGTCTCCTGGTCGATCAGAATGATCACCCCCCGATCAATTCGCTGGAGAAGATCAAGGATATGATGAAGAATCCTCTCCATAACCTCTTTCATACTGAGCGACTGCATGAGCACATTGGAGACCCTGTAAATCAGCTCCATGTTGTTCTTGGCGGTCATAGGTCTATCCTTGGCCCCACCTTTTCCCTCTTCATCGAGCTCTCTAAAAAGATCTATGGAGTCAAGGACTGCCAGCACATCATCGGGATAGGCTTTTCCTATAGACAAGAACGTCCTGCCGATCGCGATAGGCATGCCTTCCTTAACCTCATATTCCTTACCAGATGTGATGCGCATCCCGTCGATGAATGTTCCGTTCTTGCTACTCAAATCCGTCACGTAGTATTTCTCACCCCGTTTAACAACCTTCAAATGCTTCCTTGACGCAGATTTGTCCTCAATGCGGATCGCGTTATCAGGTGCCCGCCCAATAAAGATCTCTTCTCCATCCATCTCAAAGGATCGGCCTTTGTCAGGTCCGTTCATGATGTAGATTTTGGGCATCTGCCGCGCTCCTAGGTGGGAAAAGCCAACGGGGATTTTGGATAACAGATTAGAGCTGTCTTACAAAAAAACCGACCACAAAGCGAGTGTTCTCTCATGAGTACATTGCGGAATGCTGCAGCCCTCCTCCCATCTCACTCTTAGCGGAATGAAGAAGCGAGTTCTCGATGGCGATTGCTATGGAACTGCTCACAGCGCTCAACAGATGAAGGTCCTCACCCCGAAATCCATAAGGTTTCGTTACAGAATCCACATAAAGGACGCCAATCAGTTTGCCATGGTTTATTAGGGGAAGACACATGACAGACTTGATGTTGAGGAGCTTGAGCGTGTCGGGCACGTCCTCCTCTTCGGTGTCCGCATCTGAAATCATAAAGGCTTCCTTGAGCTGCATCACATGCTCCAGGACTTCTGTGCTGAAGCCTTGGTCTTCCACACCCTCTTTCGCGCGATGGATCACTTCTTTGATCGTTCCTTTTTCAGGCTCTAGAAGAATGATCGCTGCCCTGTCTATTCTGACGAGAAGGTCGAAAACGCAGTCCAAAATCTCTTTAAAGGTATCGTGCATATCGGTGGAACGGATCAGGAGCGCAGACACCTTGAGCATGAGCTCCATGTTCCTTTGAGCCGTCATCGGGCGATCTTCAGCCAGTCCATTTGTCTCGTCAGTCTTGAAACGTGAGACATCGATCAATCCAACGATATCCAGTAGTTCCCCAGCACACCCCTCTCCGAAACACAGCACGGTCATCCCTAACACCACAGGAACTCCTTCTGGAAGAATGACTTCTGCATCTGGACTGATCGGCTCCCCATTCACGAAAGTCCCATTGCGGCTGTTCAAGTCTTTGATAAAGAGCTTTTCACCCTTTCTCAAGACCTTTAGGTGCTTGCGGGAGACAAAACGGTCCTTAACTGGAAGATCGCAGTCCGAGGAACGACCCACCAGAAGGGAGTCTCCGCTGAATTCAAGAGTTTCTCTCTTGTCATGCCCGTCAATGATATAAAGAACCGTCATGCTTCTACATTCGCTTCAGAAAAGCTGTTGACTTTTCAGGGGGTTCTCTTTTCGAAAACGCTATCTCTTCTTTTCCCTGACCATGGGGAAATGGACAACGGAAGAAGAGCCCCCGTTAGCGTCACGCCCATTCTCGGTAAAACCGGATCCTCAGATACATCGTAGGAAAAAAGAAATTAAGTCAAATTGAGAAACAGTATACTCCTCTCTGTTTGAAATCGCAAGCCCAAGCTGTTTTTTCACAAGAATTTCTCATAACCGAAGCCAGTCCCAAGCGCGGGTTATGGGGCTATGCTTCCACCGGGGCCTGAGAGGGTATAGGTTTTGTTCCCCGCAGAATGGTAAGCAGTCATGAGATACGCCTCATTGGTCGCCGAGGAGACAGCCATATTTATGCCCTGACTGATATAAAAATTGTAAGGGTTTAAGGTGAGGTTGCCGATATCACTCGTGTATCGCCGGTTGTCTACGTAATAGGCTTCCTGAGCAATAGCAGCGTTCTTGAGGTCCGAAATCGCGGCGGTATTGTATGACTTCGTCCGATGGACACTCAGTTGGGGAATAGCAATCGCCGCCAGGATCGCCACAATGGCGACAACAATCATCAGCTCGATTAGGGTGAACCCTTCGTCTCTCCTGTTGGTTACGGTGTGGTTCAGGATTCCTCGCATCCTCCTTGCTCAGAGTATTTTCCTATCCAAAGGGCGCATCCAGCGCGCCCTCCATTGACCGTTGATTGATTTTCTGGCACAACAAATCATGTTAACTGATTGTAAAGAATATCAAAAAAGTTAACGCTTGTCAAACCCAAAACCACGATGGACGGGTTCCGCCGGATTCCACGCCGGATTCCGCGCCTTGACCTGGCCCTTTTTCTTTTCTATACTCCCACCGTTTTCTGCAACCCGCACACAAGAACTCCTCGCAAGGATGAAAGGGCCGCCATGGAAAGCCTAAAACAGAAGCAAGGGAGGGCTAATCTCATTTTCGAAATCCTCGACCCTCTGTACACGTTTGAGAAGACTGCACTCAGCTATCGTAGTGCTTTTGAGCTCCTGATCGCAACCATTCTCTCAGCTCAGTGCACGGATAAGCAAGTGAATGAGGTCACGAAAACCTTGTTCAAAAAGTACAAGAAGCCGATGGATTTTATTAAGGTACCCATCACAGAGCTCGAACAGGATATCCGGCCCACGGGCTTTTACAGGAACAAGGCCAAGTCCCTTAAAGGTTGCAGCCAGGGCCTGGTCGATCTTTACAAGGGGAAAGTGCCTTCCACCATGGACGAACTTCTGAAACTTCCAGGTGTTGGGAGGAAGACCGCTAACTGCGTGCTTGGCACCGTATTTGATGTTCCCGGTGTGGTGGTGGACACTCATGTCAAGAGGCTTTCCCTGCGGCTCGGTCTGACGAATCAGGTGGATCCAGACAAGATCGAAAAGGACGTTGAGAGCGCCCTCCCTAAGGAGAGATGGCGCCGTTTCTCCGACATTCTCATCTATCATGGAAGGGAAGTGTGTAAGGCCAGGAAACCGCAGCATGAGGGCTGTGCAGTCTTTAATCTGTGTCCGTCCAACGCGATCTGAAGATTGGAGTGATGGAGTAATGGAGAATTGGAGTACTGGAGAAGAAGACTGAGAGCCCATGCTGCCGGATTCTCCTGGCTGTTTTTACCGATACTCCATCACTCCTGTACTCCAATACTCCAGCTTTGTTATATTTCAAACTCCGCCACGAGAAAGGTGTGGTCGGACGGCTTTTCCGCTGTCCTTGCCTCCAGATCGATCCAAACCCTTTTGGACTCTTGGGCGAGAGGCGGAGTGGCAAAGATGTAGTCAATGCGCCAGCCCATCTTTCTCTTCAAGGCATTGGGAATCCGATAGTCCCAGAATGTGTAAAGGCCCGCTTCCGGCCGATGCTTGCGGAGCACATCCACGAGCCCCCAGGACAGATAGTCCCGTAGGATCGACTGCTCGTCAGGGTGAAACCCTACCTCCCCTCGCAAGGTTTCAGGATCATACACATCCCGGGGTTCCAGCGCGACATTGAAATCCCCGGTCACGAGCAACGGGGCCTTAGGGCTGTAGTGCTGGCCGAGGTGGGACAGAAGATCTTTTAGCCAGCGAAGCTTGTATGCGAACTTCTCTGTTCCCGGGGCGACCCCCTGAGGGACATACACGTTGACCACAGGAATCTGACGAATTGTCGCACTGATGAAACGGGCTTCTTCCTCCAGCCCTTCGTAAAGGCCGGTGCGGATTCCATCAGCCGGGTGTCTTGTGATCATGGCGACGCCGTTGTAGGATTTCTGGCCCCGGTACAGTGCCGTGTACCCCAGAGGTTCAAAAGCCGCAAAGGGGAAATCCTTGTATTGCACTTTGCATTCCTGGAGGCACAGGACATCCGGTTCCTGCTTCTTTGTCCACTCCAGGACCGCCGACAACCTCGCCCGGATGGAGTTCGCGTTAAACGTGGCCAGCATGAATTTTTCCATGGCCGCACCTCCTTCGACCAAAATAGAGCACATTCTCTTCCATGATTCAAGCACTACTCCTTGGATCGAGTAATCCCTTGACAAAACAACGGCAAGCGCTTAATTATCTTTGTAATTCAAGACGATGGTCCGTTTAGATCCGGTGGAATTGATGTAGCAGAAAACCCTGGTAGTAGGAGTGCCCGACGTGGCGGGTGTGGCTATCAGGGTTTTTGATTTAAGGCAAGCAGTTGAAAACAGACATTCTCATCATTGGCGGCGGCATTGTGGGCGCATCCCTCGCCTACGAGCTTGCCAAATATCAGCTGGATATCGTCCTTCTCGAAAAAGAGGCTGAGTTGAGCTTTGGGGTTTCCAAGGCCAATAGCGGTATTGTTCACACGGGTTTTCAGAGTGATCCCGGTGCTCTTAAAACGTGCCTCGCCGTGAGGGGAAACTCCCTCTACAAGCGACTCGCAAAGATCCTCGACTTCCCTCTCGTTCCCGTTGGTGAACTGGTCGTTGCCTTTCCCGGCGAAGTCGAAGGACTGAAACGGATGAAAGAAACAGGAGAGCAGCTCGGAATTCCAGGGCTCGAGATTGTGAACAGAAAATGGCTTGACGAGAATGAGCCCAGTTTGTCCAAAGAGATCCAGTTCGCCCTCCTCGGCCCCACTGCCGATGTCATCAACCCTTATGAGACCGTCTATGCCTTGGCAGAACAGGCCGCAGCCAACGGCGCCCGGATTTATTGCGAGCACGAAGTTACCGGCATACAGTCTAGCGATGGACTCTGGCAGGTGCAGTCCCAAAAGGGATTCTTCACTTCCCGCTACGTGATCAACGCTGCAGGCCTTTACTCAGACAAGATCGCCATGATGGCGGGCATGGAAGTCCCTCGCATTCTTCCATGGAAGGGAGAGGAATACCTCCTTGACCGCCATGCGAAGTGGCTCACCAAAAGAGTGATCTTTCCCTTGCCTCGAAAAGAGACCAAGGGCGTTCTGGTGATCCCTACCGTGGACGGCAATACCATGATCGGACCCACAGCAGAAGCGGTAACGGATTGCGAAGAGCACTCCACCAGCCGGTCCGGCAAATTGGCTGTCCTGGCGAACGTGAGGAATCTCATTCCGGCTTTCAAGGAGGAGCAGATCATCGCCTCCTTTGCCGGAGTGAGACCCACCACAAAACAAGGCGACTTTCACATCCGGGAGGATCAGGAAGGGTTCATCAACCTCGTGGGGATCCAGTCTCCGGGCCTCACAGCAGCGCCTGCTATTGCTGAAGAGGTGGGCAAAATGCTGGGCCAACGCACGGACCTCAACCCCAGGAAGGGCTATATCGCCAAGAGAACGGCGATTCCGCGCTTCCGTCTCTTGAGCGACAAAGAACGAAATGACCTCATCAAGAAAGATCCGGAATTCGGAGAAATCGTCTGCCGCTGCGAGCTCGTGACCAAAGCCGAGGTCAAGGAAGCCATTCGCCGCGGAGCCCGGACTCTGGACGGGATCAAGTTCCGGACCAGGACCCAGATGGGACGGTGCCACGGTTCCTTCTGCACCATGAAAATCATGACCATCATGGCCGAGGAACTTCAACTCCCCTATGAAGCCATCACCAAGAGAGGCAAAGGAACGGAGCTGATCAAAAGACAACAGAATGGAGTATTGGAGTAGTGGAGTGATGGAGTGTTGCTTCGATAAGACAATGGACATTTGGGATTTTAGCATCTTAGGATGTTCGGGGTTGATTTTCCCAATACTCCATCACTCCAACACTCCATTTCTCCCTTACTCCAGCTGGGTTTCTTATGTTGAACCATGACCATTACGATGTCATCATCGTTGGTGGCGGACCCGCAGGAATGGCTGTTGCCGTCGGTGCTTCCAGCGCCTGCCTGAAGAGGATCCTGCTCCTTGAACGGCACCCGAGGCTCGGAGGCATTCTCAACCAGTGCATTCATGTGGGATTCGGGCTGAGGTATTTCAAGGAGGAGTTGACGGGAACGGAGTACGCTT
>Ga0105107_10002347_pt1 | contig 12458 bp, 11 predicted proteins | sample PPLLaktember2015_6_FD_79335 | JGI IMG/M metagenome (GOLD analysis project Ga0105107, IMG submission 79335) | Freshwater sediment microbial communities from Prairie Pothole Lake near Jamestown, North Dakota, USA - PPLs Lake P8 Core (1) Depth... | ecosystem: Environmental > Aquatic > Freshwater >... | reverse complement strand
TGCCCGCAGAGGCTTTGCCAATGGCTTTAATGCGTCCTTTATCAGGCAGTGGTTCACTCGGAATTATGGCTGAGATAATGTCCGTTCATGGTTCCGATTCATTTTTAGGAATTCTCGTCTCAACATTTTATGGAAGTACCGAAACAACTTTCTATGTACTTGCAGTATACTTTGGAGCGGTTAATATTAAGAATACAAGGCATGCATTACCTGCAGGTTTACTTGCAGATTTAGCTGGAATGCTCGGAGCGCTGTTCATTGTAAAACTATTGTTTGGTTAAAATGAAAGTATTTATAACGAGACAAATTTCTGAAAAGGCAATTGATCTTTTAAAGAAAGAAAAAATAAAATTTAATGTTTACAAAAAAGATAAAGCAATACCACGCAAAGAGCTTCTTAAAAATATTAAAGACGTTGACGGAATAGTTTCATTGCTTACAGAGAAATTTGATAAGGATCTGATAGATCAAATTCCAAAATGTAAAGTAATTGCAAATGTTGCTGTAGGGTATAACAATATTGAAATAGAGTATGCTAAGAAGAAAAACATAGTAGTAACAAATACTCCGGATGTTCTTACAGATTCAACAGCTGATCTTACAGTAGCTTTAATCCTTGCTTGCGCAAGAAGATTATATGAAGGGGAAGTGTTGGTAAGAAACAGAAAGTTTAAAGGATGGAAACCTGATCTTCTTCTTGGTGTTGAGTTGAAGAATAAGATTGCAGGAATCATTGGTGCCGGAAAAATCGGTACTGAAGCTGCAATACGTTTAAAAGCTTTTAAAACGAAATTAGTTTATTTCGACCGTAAGAGAAATCCTGATTTTGAAAATAAGACGAATGCAGAATTTCTGATTTTAGATGAATTACTCAAAAGTTCTGATATAATTTCTGTCCATCTTCCTTTAAGAGATGATACTTACCATCTATTAAATAAAGAAAAGCTTGCTTTGCTTAAAAAGACTGCTATTCTTGTTAATACTTCCCGCGGGGAAATTATTGATGAGAACGAACTAATCAAGCTTCTTAAAAAGAAAAAAATATTTTCTGCAGGTTTGGATGTTTATGAAAATGAACCGGATATAAATCGTAAACTTCTAAAGCTGGGTAATGTTGTTCTACTTCCGCATATAGGGAGCGCTACTGAAGAAGCCAGAACAGGAATGGCGGCACTTGCTGTAAAGAATATACTTGCAGTTTTGAAGGGTGATAAACCACTTACTCCCGTCAATTAAATGAGTTCGTGAAAAAAAACATCGTTATTTTTCATGTAATATTAAATCAACAAGGTTGAATATCTTTTATATAATGGGTAATTTTCTATTGATTGGAGATTAAATAAATGCGGATAGGCATACCAAAAGAAGATCATAAAGAAGAAAGAAGAGTCGCACTAACTCCTGCCGGTGTTGATTCATTATCAAGATTAGGGCACACTGTTTTTATTGAAACAGAAGCCGGCATTGGAAGTAATTTTAGTGATGATGATTTTATCAAAACAGGTGGTACAATTGTATTTAGCCAGGAAGAAGTTTATAAACTTTCCGATGTAATAATTAAAGTCGCTCCTTTAACTGAAAAAGAAGTTGATCTTCTACAGGAAAACCAGACTGTATTTTCTTTTTTACATCTCGCAGTGGGTAATAAGAAAATTATAACTGAACTTTTGAGAAAAAAAATTAATGCTATCAGTTATGAATTAATAGAAAAAGACGGAATACTTCCTATACTTCATTCTATGAGTGAAATTGCCGGACAATTGGCAATTCAATGTGCTGAGAGATATCTTGAAAGTTTTAACAAAGGAGGAAGGGGAGTTTTACTTGGTGGAATTCCCGGCATTGCCCAGGCTGCTGTTGTAATTATTGGGGCAGGAGTAGTTGGTACTACTGCTGCAAGAGCTGCTATTGGAAGAGGTGCGCAGGTTATTGTGCTTGATAAAGATTTATCCAGACTCAGGAAGATTGAATCCGATTTCAAAAAGAGAATTACTACGGTTATGGCTAATCCATATACTATTTCACGTGGAGTAAAATTTGCTGATGTTTTAATCGGCTCCGTACTTATTAAAGGTGAAAAGGCCCCTCATCTTGTAACAGAGGAAATGGTAAAGCAAATGAAAAAAGGTGCAGTAATTGTTGATGTATCAATTGACCAGGGAGGCTGCATTGAAACAAGCAGACTGACTTCAATTTCTGATCCTGTATTTTTAGTTCATGACGTTATTCATTATTGTGTCCCGAATATGCCGTCACTAGTTTCCAGAACAGCAAGTTATGGTTTGAACAATTCTGCATCAGGATATATTTTAAACATTGCTGAGAACAGTTTGGCTAATGCTTTAATGGGAGATGCTGGTCTTGCAAAAGGCGTTTGTACTTACCAGGGTTTTTGCTCTAATGAAGCGATTGCAAATATTTTCAAAGTTGAATTTAGAAAATTGAGAATTTTTTCAAACAATTGATTGAGAGGGGATTTTCATTTGAAAGAAATCATAGTGGGGTTATACACAAATGCCTATCTTAGTTTTAATAAAATATTCGGGAAGTAAATGGTTAGTGTTATTGGAGATATTCATGGATGTTATCATACTCTTGTAGAGCTAGTTTCAAAAATAAGGTATAAGTTCCCGTCAATTGATCTTTACAGTGTTGGAGATTTAGTGGATAGGGGGAACTTCAATTATGAAGCAGTTGATTTTATATTATCTGAGAATATTAAATTTACTCCCGGAAACCATGATTATATGTTTTATCATTTCATCCATTACCCGGGAAGTGAAATGGGAAGAATATGGACTTACAATGGTTCGGAAACTACGACTAACTCTTATTCCAACAGAATTGAAGAAATGTACAAGCACCTGGAACATATAATTAAAGCTCCGCTATTTTATGATTTGCCTGATTGTTTTATTTGCCATGCAGGTATTTCAACTTACTATAAATCGCGACTTCCAAAAAAGGTACTTGAAAATACAGAACAAATAAACCAGGTAATGAGATTGAATATGATGAACGAGCATGGTATTCTCTGGAATAGGGATTCTCTTATGAATCTTGGTAAACTGCAGGTTGTTGGCCATACACGTCAGCGTGAAGTTAATCATCATAAAATTAATAATGTAGTATATGTTGATACATCTGCTTATTCCGGTAATAAGCTAAGTGCTGTAATTGTAAACAATAATAATATTGAAGGTATTATTTCTGTTCCGACCGATAAGAGGGATATTGAATAATTTCTGTTAACAATCTTATAAAAGATTTTTTACTTTTCTCAGAACAAATTATTTAGTTATTTTAGAATATATATGATAATGAGATAGATAAGTTAAATGTATTTTTTTCAAAATAAATTGTATTAATCTTCTGCTATGAATCTGAAAAATTTACAGTTGCATATTAAAATTAGTCTTTCTCTAATAATTATTTTAAGTGGAATTTCCTGCAAAGCTCCAAGGACAAATCCTTTAGATCCTTTAAATCCGGATTATAGTTATGGTACTTTGGAAGGAGTAGTGCAGTCAGTTGGAATTCCATCTGTAGGGATTGACAACGTAAGCGTAGTATGGCAAAATGCAAATTTGTTAACCGGTACCGATGCTAATGGAAAATTTAGATTATATAACATTCCGATAAAAGACGGCAACATAATCTTTTCAAAGACAGGATATAAGTCTGATACTTTAGAAGTTGTTTGGGGTTCCTCCAAAAGATTTTTTACTCAGGTTTTTTTTAATAGAGTACCGGTTCTTGATACCATGTCTCTTTATACTGTTGTAATCAATCAATCTTCAACTCCAAGATATGAGTTAAATGTAAAAGCCTGGATTACAGATCATGATGGAGATGTTATTGACTTTTTGATTTATAATCCATCTCTAAACCTGCGGAAGTTATTGTCATATAATTCAGGCGAAGAAAATTACCAACTATCTATTAGTCAACAAGAATTGAATGTTGCAGATATTGAACAAATAATTGGTTTGGAATTTTTTATCTTGACTGAAGACAGATTCGGCAATGAATTTATTATCGGGAATGAAATAGCAACAAGAGTCATTAAAAATGAGGTCACAGGGCTTCAGCCATCAAATGATTCGACAATCTCAGCTCAACCTGTTACATTTCTTTGGAATAAATTTGATGCAGGCTATAATTTTACTCACTCAATTGAAGTTTTTACAAATGATCAGCAGCTTGTTCATTCAAAAACAGGAATACCATCAGATTCTACCTCTTATACTATGTCCTCCAGTTTGTCTCCCGGCAATTACAATTGGGTTATCTGGATAGTAGACCAGTTTCAAAACCGGTCAAGGTCAAAACCGGCTGCCTTCCACATTCCGTAATAATTTTTTATTATCTTTACAACAAATATCTCCGTGTAAAAATGAATCTTCAGGAACAAGATAGAATAGAAAGAATACGGTTAATCTCTAAGGAACAGTTTGATACTCTATATCATATCAGCCAGAAACTCAATTCTGTAAATTACACCGACACATTAATAATTGAAACTCTTGATTTAGTAATTGAAGTTGTAAATGCTGAAAGAGGCCTTTTTGTTAAATATGATGATCTCAGGAAAAACTTAAGCATTATTGCTGCACGAAATGTTCAGAGAGAAAACATAGTTGATCTTTCGGCTTTTTCATCAGGAATTCTTCAAAAAGTAATTGAAACACAGCAGCCCTGTTTATATCATGATGTTCAAAGTGATCCGAATGTCTCCCAGTTTCAAAGTGTGCAGCTGCAAAATATTAAATCTGTACTTGGTGTTCCAATATTGAAAGATGGAAGAATCTGGGGAGTTGTCCTGGTTGACAGCAGGATGAACAGAAAAGAATTTAATGAAGAGAATCTTGTCTTTCTTGATTTCTTTTCAAATATGGTTTCTCTTACACTTGATAAGATCAGCAAGCTTGAGAACCTGGAGAAAGAAAATCTGATTTTACGTAACCGGATAGAATCGGAAAAGAAAATACCCGAACTTATCGGTGAAAGCCAGGTCATACAGAGGCTTGCCCTTCTAATAAATAAAGTTGCAAAAACAGATGCTACAGTTTTACTTCTTGGTGAAAGCGGAACAGGGAAAGAATTAATTGCAAAAGCCGTTCATTATTTAAGTGATAGAAAAGATAAACCCTACCTTGCACAATTTTGCGGATCAATTCCAGACACTCTTCTTGAAAGTGAATTATTCGGTTTCAAGAAAGGGGCATTCACTGGTGCAAACTCAGATAAAAAAGGATTATTTGAAGTTGCAAGCGGCGGTACTTTCTTTCTAGATGAGATTGCTGATATTTCTATGGCTTTACAGGCAAAAATGTTACGTGTTTTGCAGAGTAAAGAAATAATGCGTTTAGGCGATACAAAAGTAATTGAGATTGACGTAAGAGTTATTGCTGCAACAAATAAAGATCTTAAGCAGCTTGTAAAAGATGATAGGTTCCGTGAGGATCTTTTTTACAGGCTGAATGTTTTTCCAATTAAGATTCCGCCTTTACGGGAAAGAATTGGGGACATTCCATTACTTGCATATCATTTCATCCGGAAATTCTCCGATCAAAATATTAATATAGATCCAAAGACAATGAGAATACTTGAAGAATATAGTTGGCCGGGAAATGTTCGGCAGCTTGAGAATGTTATTCAGAGAGCTTTAATACTATGCGATGGCGATAAACTTCTTACCGAACACATTGCGCTTGATGAAGATTCAGACGATTCCAATTTCACCGGTACTCTTGTTGAATTTGAAAAGGTTCTTCTTCTTAAAAGATTAAAAATGTTTGATGGCAACAGAACGGCAACAGCAAAATCTCTTGGTGTTTCCGTAAGATGGGTTCAACTTAAGCTTAAAGAGATGAACGTTAAATAAAATATGCCGGAAACTTTTCCAAAAATCTTGTTTGACAGATTTGAGATTATTGATACTCTAAAAAAAGATCAGCACACTTCAGTTTATTTAGCAAATCATATTTATCTTGGAAAAAGAATAATACTCAAAACCCTTTCTACAGATGAGATTCCTGATAAAACTTTTCTTGAAAGGTTTAAAAGAGAAGCCAAAATACTTGCGCATCTTGATCATAAAAATATAATAAAGGTTCTTGATTTTGGAACAACCGGAAATCTTTTCTACATCTCCTTTGAATACTTTGAAGGGAAAAATCTTCGGACAATTATTAAGAATAATAGTCTATCCGATGAAGAAAAGATTGGCCTCAGTATTCAACTTTTTAATGCACTTAATGTTGCTCATCAAAATGGAATAATACACAGAGATATTAAGCCTGAAAACATTCTTGTAAATCCAAAACTTGAATTAAAGATTGCAGATTTTGGATTAGCTTTAGGCAGAGATGAAAATTTTCTTACTCATAAATCTTCGATTGTAGGAACTCCGGGTTATATGTCGCCGGAACAAATCAGGGGAGAAGAACTTACTCCGCAGACAGATCTTTTCTCTTCTGGCATTGTTATTTATGAATTGTTTACAGGAATTAATCCTTTCATTGGAAAAGATGTCGGTGAAACAATAAATAATATTTTAAACTTTAAAGTTGAGAGAGAGCTTGAATTGATCTCTTCTTTACCTGGAGATATACAGGAATTATTGAATAATCTTCTGCGAAAAAATTTCAGTAAAAGAACAAAAACTGCACTTGAAGCTTTAAATTTCTTTACTGTTCAGATTGAAGAGAAAAAAGAAATAATTGAAGAGCCTGAAAAGAAAAAACGAGGAAAAACAATTTATTATTGGGTATCAGCACTTATTTTTATTGCAGTAATATTCTTTATATATAAAAATTATTTCTCAGTTGGGAATACTCTTATTCTTGACGATACAAAAAAAATAAAACCTCTTGAAAAAGAATTAAATGATAGCTTGGAAAATATTAACAGAGATACTGTTATAACAAATAATAATTTAATAACCACCGATGTTGAAGAACCTTTTGAAGAAACACAGATACCTGTTACTACAATTACCTATGGCAAACTTTTTGTTGAAGTGAACCCATGGGCTGAAGTATTTATCAATGATAAAAAGATAGGCACAACTCCTCTTAGAGATGAAATAAGATTAGAATCAGGTGAATACGAATTAAAATTAGTGCATGAAGATTTTCCGGTTTATACAGAAACAATAGAGATAAAACAAGATGAGCTTAAAACCATAAGAATAAATTTTAATGAAATGGTTGGTTTCCTTGATTGCAAAATTTATCCCTGGGGTGAAATTTTCATCAATGATACTTATAACAGCACTTCACCATTAAGGAAACCGATTGTACTTTTACCAGGGCATTACAATTTGATTATCAGGAATCCTAAATACCAGGATATAAAAGAAGAGATAACAATTAAAGCAAAGGAAACAATTACTTTAAGGTATAACTTTGATAACAGAAACGAATGAATACATTTGTTAAGATGAATCTTTTTAACTTTGCCCGGTAAATTATAGATACTCACATTATGAAAAAATTTTTATTCATAGCAATCTGGCTAATTTGTATTTTTTCTTTGTTATCTCAGGATAATAAAGACAGCTTGCAAAATTTAACTCAAAAGTTCAGGGACTTTGAATATACGCTGGTTATTGATGATGCTTTACGTCTTTTGGAAAGTAAAAATAAATTTTCAAATCCGGAACTGATAGAGATTTACAGGATGAAAGGAATTTCTCATTATGCTTTGCTGGATGACAGCGAAGCTAGATTAAGCTTCATAGAAATACTTAAGATTGATACAGCATATTCACTTGATCCCTCATTTACTTCTCCTAAAATTATTTCTTTCTTTAATGAAGTTAAGAATGAATATCTCATTAGCATAGAAGGGAAGGAGGAACAAGTTACGATTATTAAGTACGATACTGTATATGTCCCAACGAGGGATTTAACCTCTGAATACAATTTAAAGCAAGCTCTTATTCGTTCTATTTTTCTTCCGGGCACAGGACATCTTTATCTTAATAGTGATTTGAAATCGTGGTTGTTAACTTTTCTTTCTGCCGCTTCAATCGGTACGGGAATCTATTTTATTATTGATACAAACGAGAAAGAAAAAATTTATCTACAGGAAGCAAACAGGAATGAAACTTCTGAAAAATATAATGATTATAATTTTTCTTACAGGATGAGAAACCTTGCGTTCATAAGTTTTGCTGCTTTGTGGATTTACAGTCAATTGGATTTGCTTTTTTTTATTGAAGACAGTCAGCCGGAAATTTATTCTTACTTGCCTAAAGTATTTATCCAACCGCAAGGAATTTCTTTTAATTACCATTTCGAATTTTAATTCTCTACTAACCAGTATCTAAGCAAATTTATTTTAAAATAAAAAAGGCGGGATAAAACTCCCGCCTTAGAAGATTGGATTCTATTAATAATCCATTCCGCCCATACCTCCGGGAGGCATGGCCGGCATTGCAGATTCTTTCTCTTTCTTCTCATATACAACAGCTTCGGTTGTAATTAAGAGTGAAGCTACAGAAGCAGCATTTTCAAGAGCTGTCCTTGCAACTTTTGTAGGATCAATAACTCCGGCTTTAATCAGGTTTTCATATTTTTCTGAAGCAGCATTGAAACCGAAATCATCTTTGCCTTCTTTTACTTTCTGCAGAACAACTGAACCATCAATACCAGCATTATTAACAATTTGTCTCAATGGTTCTTCAAGTGATTTCTGGATTATTTTTATTCCAGTTGTCTGGTCTTCATTCTCGCCTACAAGTTTATCAAGTATATTGATTGCACGAACGAAAGTTACACCACCACCTGCAACAATACCTTCTTCAACTGCTGCACGTGTTGCATGTAAAGCATCTTCAACACGAGCTTTCTTTTCTTTCATTTCAATTTCAGTTGAAGCCCCAATCTTGAGAACAGCAACTCCGCCAGAAAGTTTAGCTAATCTTTCCTGTAATTTTTCTTTATCATAATCGGATGTTGTTTTATCTATTTGAGCTTTTATTTCGTTTATTTTTTTCTTGATTTCTTCAGGTTTACCAGCACCTTCTACGATGGTTGTATTATCTTTATCAATAACAACTTTCTTTGCAGTTCCTAAATAAGAAACAGTAGCATTTTCCAATTTGAATCCGCGTTCTTCCGATATTGATGTACCATTTGTAAGAACAGCAATATCTTCAAGCATGGCTTTTCTTCTATCACCAAATCCAGGAGCTTTAACAGCGCAGATTCTCAAAGTTCCACGAATTTTATTTACAACTAAAGTAGCTAATGCTTCTCCTTCAAGATCTTCAGCAATAATCAGCATTGATTTGCCTTGCTGAGCAACTTTTTCAAGTATAGGAAGAAGATCTTTCATTGCTGAAATCTTTTTATCATGAATTAGTATGAAGGGATCTTCCAACACTGCTTCCATTGATTCAGTATCTGTTACAAAGTAAGGGGAGAGATATCCACGGTCAAACTGCATACCTTCAACAACTTCTAATGAAGTATCGGTACCTTTAGCTTCCTCAACAGTTATAACACCATCTTTCCCAACTTTCTCCATAGCATCTGCAATTAAATCACCAATTGATTTATCATTATTAGCAGAAATAGATCCAACCTGAGCAATTTCATTTCTGCCTTCAACATCTCTGCTGATCGATTTAAGATATTCAATTACTTTTCCTACGGCAAGATCAACACCACGTTTCAAATCCATTGGATTTGCGCCTGCGGTAACATTCTTCAACCCTTCCCTGTAAATTGCCTGTGCTAAAACAGTAGCTGTAGTTGTTCCGTCTCCTGCAACATCACTTGTTTTAGATGCAACTTCGCGAACCATCTGAGCACCCATATTTTCAACTGCATCTTCCAGTTCAATTTCTTTAGCAACAGTAACACCATCTTTTGTTATAGTTGGCGCACCGAATTTCTTTTCAAGAATTACATTGCGACCTTTCGGACCTAAGGTTACTTTTACAGCATTTGCAAGCTTATCAACACCCTTTTTAAGCTTGGTACGTGCATCGCTATCGAACTCAATTAATTTTGAAGCCATAGTATATACTCCTTTTTATTTTCAAATTTCTTTTTTATCAAAAACAATTAACCAACAATTGCAAAAACATCGCTTTCGCGCATAATCAGGTATTCTTCACCCTCAACTGTAATCTCTGTTCCACTGTATTTACAATAAAGAACTTTATCACCAACTTTAATCCCAAGTTTTACAAGTTTTCCATCTTCAGTGGTTTTGCCTGGGCCTGCTGCAACAACGGTACCTTCAATCGGTTTTTCCTTCGCAGTATCAGGAAGGATTATTCCCCCTTTTGTTTTTTCTTCAGCTTCACTAGGTTTAATTATTACTCTGTCAGCCAAAGGTGTCAGGTTTATTTTACCCATAGTTAACTCCTTTTTTTATAATGATTTGTAAAAAAATATTAGCACTCTAAAATTGTGAGTGCTAATATACCATTGTACAGAAGATTTGTCAAGAGCAAAGTAGTTATTATGTCTTTAATCAATAATACAGAGGTTTTAAGAAAATAATTATTTATCTTTTGCATACTTAATATTCAAATCTTCCTGATGGAAAAACCAAGTTTTAAGTTTAAGAATGAACTTAAAAATCTCTCTAACATTGTAAAGACTTTAGATAAAAAAGTAGTAATTGTTTTTATTTCCATAGCAGTTCTTCAAACCATTTCCTATTACTACACTTCAAGAAGATTCTTCAGATTAAATTTGTTCCAATATTTTCTGAAGAATGAGGACGTTTTCTTAATTGAATATATTTATTGGTTCCTGGGGGATTTTATTTCCTATTTTATAATTCCGGCACTCATTATAAAAATTCTTTTTAAAGAAAGTTTAAAAGATTATGGAATTTCTTTAGGTGATTATAAAACAGGAATTAAAATAACTGGTATATTTCTTTTAATTATGATTCCTCTTATTTGGATCGTATCAACTCTGCCGGAATTTAATCAAACATACCCTCATCTTCCATCAGCAAAAAATTCATGGAGAATTTTCTTTTTGTTTGAAACAGGTATGTTGATATATATGTTTTCATGGGAATTCGTATGGCGTGGCTTCATGCTTTTCGGTTTAAAGGAAAAGTTTGGATATTATGCTGTGTTAGTCCAGATGATACCTTTTTTAATTTTGCATAATGGTAAACCGGCTCCTGAAACTTTTGGAGCAATAATAGCAGGAATTGCTTTAGGGATTTTAGCTTTAAGGACAAATTCAATTTTGTATTGCTTAATAACACACATGAGTGTTATGTTTAGTATAGATTTAATTTCAGTTCTTAGATTCAAAGCCAATGATTATGGTTTGGGAATTAATTCTTTATTAAATATTATTAAAGGAATATTATAGTGGAGTTCAAATGCGCTTTGCATTAAATATAGATCACATTGCTACTTTAAGAAATGCCAGAGGAGAGGATCAACCCGATCCTGTTACAATTGCATTAATTGCCGAACACTCTGGAGTTGATGGAATTGTGGTTCACCTGAGAGAAGACAGGAGACATATAAACGAACGCGATGTAAGACTTTTAAGAGAGTTGATAACTACAAAACTCGATCTTGAAATGGCAGCAACTGAAGAGATAATAAAAATTGCCTGTGATGTTGGTCCCGAACTTGCCACAATTGTACCGGAAAAAAGACAGGAACTAACAACCGAAGGTGGAGTAAATGTGGTTGATAACATTAGTATTCTGAAAGAAACAATAATAACTCTTCATAAATCGGAAATAGAAGTTTCACTTTTCATAGAGCCCGATATAGATCAGATCGATTCCGCCGCTGAGATAGACTCTGATTTTATTGAAATCCATACCGGTGTTTTTGCAAATGCTCTTTCTGAAGAAGAGCAGTTTGATGAATTGGAAAGAATACGGCTTGCTGTAAAACATGCAAAGAAATTAGGTCTTGGAGTAAATGCAGGTCATGGATTAAACTATCAGAATATTAAAATATTCAGAGAACTTCAGGATGTTGATGAAGTAAGTATCGGTCACGCTGTAATTTCCAGGGCTGTAATAAGCGGGATAGATGAAGCAGTAAAAGAAATGCTAAGATTGATTAAGCGTTAAATATATATTCAACCAATATGGTTGAAAATGAAAAATTCAACCAATATGGTTGAATTAAATATTTTCTTTTCTTACTTTTTCCTATATCAATTAATTCTGCAATATGAAAAAACTTGTAATAATTGGCGACATTGTCTCTTCCCGAAGAATAAAGAACCGGAAAGAGATTCAAAAAAAACTGCAAACACTTTTCAGGTTTATCAATAAGAACAATAAGAATTTAGTCTCACCTTATACAATTACTCTTGGAGATGAATTCCAGGCAGTATTTTCACGTGCCGATTCTGTTTTCAAAAATCTTTGGGAAATTTTAATTGCTATTTCACCTGTTAAAGTAAGATTTTCATTAGGTATAGGAGAAATAACCACAT
>Ga0105107_10002346_pt1 | contig 12461 bp, 12 predicted proteins | sample PPLLaktember2015_6_FD_79335 | JGI IMG/M metagenome (GOLD analysis project Ga0105107, IMG submission 79335) | Freshwater sediment microbial communities from Prairie Pothole Lake near Jamestown, North Dakota, USA - PPLs Lake P8 Core (1) Depth... | ecosystem: Environmental > Aquatic > Freshwater >... | reverse complement strand
TCCCCCCGGCCATGTTGGTCCCGGCAATTTGCCCCTGCTCAGTGGCGGCTGTCCAGATCCCGTAGGGAATCCCTTTGAACTCCGCCACATCCCCAGCGGCGTAAATCTCCGGCTGATTGGTCCTCATCTGATCGTCCACCTTGACTCCCTTATCATGGTCAAGGCTGAGCTCTTTGGCAAGCTCCAGCGCAGGCCTGACTCCGGCTGAAACGATCACCATCTCGGCTGTCAACAACTCGCCGCCCTCAAGCAGCACCCCGCTGACTCGATCTTCCCCCGTGATCTCCTGGGTCTTGGCTCCGAGCCTGAAAGAGAACCCCATTCCCTCCATGATCTTCTGAAGTCTTCCCCCGCCTGCCGCATCCAACTGCCTTGGCAGAAGCCTAGGGAAGAACTCCACCACCGTCAAATTCTTGCCGAGTTTGCGAAGAGCCTTTCCCGCTTCCAGGCCGAGCAATCCCCCGCCAATGAGAACCACCTTCTGGATGCTCTTGGCCCAGGCAACGATATCTCTGGCATCCTTTAGGGTGCGAAGGGCAAAGACTCCTTTTTTTTCGGCGCCTTTCATGGGAGGGATAAAGGAACGGCTTCCGGTGGCGATCAGAAGACGATCGTAAGAGATTCCTGATCCGCTCTGGGTGGTAACCACTCTTTTTCCCGGGTCGGCGCCCTGGATGCGAGTGTTGAGTTTCAACTCGATGCCCTGGTCTATGTACCACTGGTCTTTCTTGGCGCTGAGTTTGTCCTCAGCAAGGTCCCCGGAGATGAAGTCGGGAAGTCTCATCCTGTAATAGAAAGGAGTCGATTCCTCCGTGACAACCGTAATCTTCCCTGCCTTATCCAGCTTCCGAATATTTTCCACAGCTGTGGTGCCTGCGACTCCGTTTCCTATAATGAGATAGTTGGCCATAGCATTCCCTCCTGCTCATGAATTGATCTTTTGCTTGTCTTATTGTTTCTTTTGACCTTCTTGCTGTCTCTTCGTACGAGGTGCTCCCAATGTGGGTAATATAAGAAGGAAATCCTGAACTTCAAACGTTCCGTTTTTTCCTCGTCCCTCGGCGGTATAGGCGGGCGAGGGTCTTGGGACTGATTCCCAAAGCAAAACCGGCCAGAATGAGCTGATTGATGAGGGTTGTTCTGAGTACTCCCACCTCGTTCCATCGCCGTCCTGAAGTGATCGCATGAGCTGGCGCAATCGCAATCCGTCCCTGTTTCGACATGAGCTGAACAAAAAAGAGATCCTCTGCAACCGGCAACTGGGGAAATCCGCTGACTGCCTGAAAGTGACGTTTGCGTACAAAGAGCGCCTGGTCCCCATAGGGAAGCCCCAACGTCCTGGAGCGGATATTTGTGGTAAACTCGATCCCTCTCATGAGTGGTCGATCCAGGTCCGTCTTAAAGCGAAAGGCTCCCAGGACGACTCTTCTGTCAATCAGCGTTTCAAAGACTTGCGTGACATAGTCTTCGGGCAGGAGCGTATCTGCATGGAGAAAAAGAAGAACACCTCCCCTTGCCTCTGCTGCCCCCCGGTTTTGCTGTGAAGCCCGACCTCTTGGTCCCCTGATAACCGCAGCCCCAGCACGCTCTGCTTGTTCGACTGTCCTGTCTCCGCTCCCACCGTCCACCACGAGGATCTCGGCATCCGGATTCCTGGCGCTCAGGATCGTTTCCACGATGTGAGCCTCTTCATTAAGAGCGGGTAGAATGACCGAAACATATGGTCGCGATCTTGCCCAATCAGGCATTCGATGGCTTACCACTTCACCCGTGTCCATATCCGTGAGGGGAGCGAGGACATGCACGGAAAGCCCTTGTACTCGCGCAGCAGCAACTGTTTTCTCGAATACCGAGGGGGTCCCCCACTCCATGCCATCAAAGAGATTAGCTGGTTTCTTGAGCCCAATCAGCCAGTATCCGCCGTCCGTGCTAGGCCCCAGCACAAGGTCGTGGCTTTTCAAAGCGTCAATAGCTTCATCGATATGGCGCGTGGTCAAATCAGGGATGTCGGTTCCATGGAGGATGACCTGCTGAGCGCCTTGTCGAAAAGCTTGAAGAAAGGCGGCCTTCATTCGCTCGCCAAGATCTCCGGGGCTCTGCGCCGAGAGGATCAGGTGCGGCCCAAGCCATCGCCGCAGTTTTGCAAGGCTCCCTCCTTCAAAGCAGGCTTCGAGGTCGACCGGGTGCCTGCGGGCAACCAACCTGTCGGTTCTCAAAGTCCTTTCTGTGAGGTCTCGCTGCAAATCCGCAGCCCGGGCTGCGCCGAGGAGGGGGATGAGGCGAGTTTTGGTTCGACCGGGGACAGGGTAACGGCCGAAAATGATCAGTCGGTCGCTTCGCAGCATCAGGGCCATCCCCCTTCAAGGATCTGCTATTCACTGACCGGTTCCGGTCATTTCTCCAGGGCTTCGAAAGCAGCGTGTGCTGCGCCCAGGAGCGCTGCTTTGTCGTTGAGTATGACACGGACCGGGATGCCGGCAAGGAAATCAGAGAATCGCCCCTTGGCCATGAACGATTTCAAGAAAACTCCCTGTTTCAGGGCAGGGAGAATCTTCGGTGGAATTCCTCCTCCAAGGTAGACGCCCGCAACCGCCATGCCGGTCAAAGCCAGATTCCCTGCCGCGCTTCCCAGCATGGAGACATAGAAACGAAGGGATTCGACACAGAGAGCCTGATTCTTTCGAAGGGCACTCTCGCTGATCATCTTTGCAGGGTCTCCTTCCTTCATGAGCGCCTTAAGCCAGAGGGGCTCCTTAAACCGGCCTGAATCCCTGAGCCAGGAGTAGATGTTGACCAACCCAGGCCCTGAAAGCATTCTTTCGACGCTCACGTGACCGAACTTCTTTCGGAGGTATCGCCACAGTTCTACTTCCTCTTCCGTTGCCGGTGAAAAACTGACGTGGCCGCCTTCGGAAGAAAAAGGTACATATTCCTCATCCTGATAGGCCAGCATGGCCTGCCCGAGACCGGTTCCGGGGGACAAGAGAGCAAGGCTTCCTCTCTTATGCATAATTCCTTTGTTCAAAGAAACCCGTTCGCTCCGTCTCAGAAGGGGAACGGCGAGAGCGGTTGCTCCAAGATCATTGAGAAGACGGACATGGCGCCAGTGGAAGCGCCTTCGCAGTAAGGTTTCCGACACAACCCACGGCAAATTGGTCGTCTTGCACCGGCCATTGATCACGGGTCCGGCGATTCCGAAACAGGCACTGGAGATCGCGGCGGGATGGCTCTTCAGGAAACGGTCAACGAGGTTCTCCAGGTGAGGGGCTTCGCGGCTGGCAAAGCTCTCGATGACCAGCGGCTCCGGCCGCTTCTTTCCCATCACAAAAAACCCGACATTCGTCTTTGTTCCGCCAATGTCTCCAGCCAGGACAACCCCATTTTTTTTCTGAATCATCATCTTGTCAAAGTTCCTTGGACGCTGCCCCTAAATCTTTTCCACCGTGACCTTGTAAACGTACTTCACCCAGTCATAGCCGTAATATCCTTCCGCCACAGCCCTGAGGGGAAAACCGTGTCTTTGCGGGATAGGTTTTCCGTTCACTGCATAGGCAAGGAAGACCTTGTTTGAGAGGACATCCTCCAACGGATAGCGTTGCGAGTTTGCGTACTTGCCGTCAGGTCCTCGCACCGTGACATGGGTAATTCCATCTTCCGCTTGTGTCCGCTTGAGCAGCGCACCCAAAGAAAACCCTTTCCAGTTTCCATGATTGGCGAAGAACCCAGGGCAGATCATGAGGACATTCCTCTCAACCGATGGCAGTCTCTTGATCTCCTCATAGGTCAAGCGGAGAGGTTTCTTGACATGGCCGTCGACCTCCAGAACCCACTTCTCGATGCTGACCGCATGATCGGTCAAGCCCATGGTTCCGAAGTTCTCGATAGGCGTCACTTCAAGGTTACGCGCATCGAGATCCGCAGGATTCTTGTCGATGAGCGACTCCCTTGCAGTTCCTTTGGGCAGAATGATTTTTCCCGTCTCAGCTATCACCCATTTGGCCATTGAAATCAATGACCCGAGTCCCGTTACTACCCATGCCGTCCCCCCGACCAAGAACTTCAAAAACTGTCTCCGCTTTTCCACCGCATTCCTGCTAGACTTGTGCTCTAAGCCTTGTGATGAGTTTTGGGATGAAGAAAGAACCGATAAAAAGCGCCACAGAGAAAAAGACTTTGAAAGACAAGAGCTCTCTCCAGTCCCCAGACACCCAGACCTGTTTTACAGTACCTACAAAAAAAGTGAAGATGAAGGTGCCCACGATGATCCCCAAGCCTGTTCCGAAGAAGTAATCCCTGAACCGAACTCTGGTGAGTCCCATCCCGAAATTCATGGGCGTGAAGGGGAAATAAACAAGCCGCAGATAGAGAACCGTGGCAAAACCGTTTCGTTCAATTGCGTCGTCATACCTCCTTAATCGGTCCCCTATCAGGGAGGCGGCGAACTCTCTGCCGAGACTTCTCCCAACGAAAAAGGCCGTGCTCGCTCCTATCATGGCACCCAGCCACACGTAGAGGAATCCCCAGTAAGGGCCGAAAATCGCAGCGCCGATTGCGGTGATCAGAGTGCCGGGGACAAAAAGACACACCCCGACGGCGTAGGACAGAATGAACGCGAGGGGAGCCCAAATCCCCGCCTTGTCAAGCAGCCGTCCCAGGGTTTCGGCAGTGAGAAACTCCTTCACTGGTGTGAACCGCACCACGTAAACAGCAACGAGGAGGAACGCAATGAGGATGGCTGCCTTGCCGAGCCCACGTTTGCTCCCCTGCGATTTCATTTCTTGAGCCTCTTCCTTCATCCGATCACCCCTAGAGCCTGAACTCAGGCTTTTGCCTCAATGGCGCCTCCTCACGTGAATCCGGCTCCAGCCGTGCACGTGTAGCAGTGATCTCCAACAGCAATCGGACTGCCCGGAGCAGGAAGTCCCTTCATGCGAGAGACGTGTGTTCTTTTGCCTCCCATAGGAAGATCCTGAGCAAGATTGAAATCACAATCGTAAAGGGTTCCGTCCCAGGAAACAGAGACCAGAGTTCGGCACATCAACCCTTCGACAGCGCAAGGATTGAACCTGGTTGCAAGCCTCTGCAAATAGCTCTCAAGATTTCCCGATTGCAGCAGCCACTGGCGGAATCTCCCCAATGGCACATTGGCAAAAGAATAAAGGTGGTTGAAAACGATTCCCCACTTTTTCTTCAGTACCTCCCGAAACTTTTCTTCCATCTGCCCCTGGGGTGTGGGCAGGAAAGCGCCTGTAGGATTGGAGACGAGGTCCAGTTCCAACCCCGTTCCGGTCTGTCCGTAACCCATGGCATTGAGCTTTCTCAGGGTGTCAATGCTCGTCTGAAAGACTCCTCTTCCTCTCTGGGAGTCGGCCTGGGATTCATTGTATGAAGGGAAAGAGGCAACGATGACCACTTGATGGTCTTTCAGGAGCCCCATCCACTCGCCACGATTTCTTCCCTCCAGAGCGCTCAGGTTGGAACGAATCATGAGCCTCGGGGCCAGGCAGGAAAGCTTCCGGACGAGGGTCTCGATGTTCGGATTCAGTTCCGGCGCACCCCCTGTAATGTCGATGACTTCAAACCGGCTTCTTTCGGCGTAGGCGATGACATCCTCAGCGGTCTCCTCGCTCATGTTCTCCCGGCGATGAGGACCAGCGCCCAGGTGGCAATGGCGACAGGACTGGTTGCACTGGAGTCCCACATTGATTTGCAGGGTGGTGGTTTTGCCTCGCTCCAGCTTGAGGGACTTCTTGGCAAGGGTCTGGCGGAAAGGCTCCAGCGGCGTTTCTGCCGCAACGATTTCCTGCAACGACTGCTCCGGGTTCACAGTCCACGCCCCTTTACATGGAGATCTTCTGGGCGATGTTGCGCATCTGAACGCCATGCACCAGAGAGGCTCCCCCGCGGATGGCGGTGACCACATGGATCGCTTCCGTCATCTCGGCCAGATTGGATCCCTTCTCCAAGCACCCTTGAGTGAATGCATCAATGCAGTAGGGACACTGGACCGCATGTGCAACCGCCAGAGCGATGAGCGCCTTTTCACGTTCCGTCAGCGCTCCTTCCGCAAATACGGCATTGTAATAGTCAAAAAATTTTCTTGCCAGATCCGGGGCTTCTTTCCCGATCTCTTCAAACTTCGGAAGGTCTTCGGGTTTGTAGTAAGTCTCCATCGGTCGTCTCCTTTGCTATTCCTTCATCAGTCGCTGCGCCGCCTCAGGGCCCCAGGTTCCTGCGTCATAGGGCAAGAGCATTTCCGCCCTGTTCGTGCATGTCTCGCAGCCCCACAAGACGGGCGTCAGGAAAGACCAGCACAGCTCAACCCCGTCCTGACGCCAAAAAAGCATCTGATCCCCCAGCATGCAGTCGAGCAACACCTTTTCATAAGCGTCGAGGACCGGGCCTTTGTAGTCCTGATGGTAGGAGAAATCCATGGTCACAGATCGCAACCGCACCCGGGCGCCGGGATTCTTTGTCTGAAAAGTCAATGCGATCTTCTCCTCAGGATAGATCCCGAGGATGAGGCGATTGGCTGAAATGTGTTCTCCGAGGACGTTGCGGAACATGGAGTGAGGGACTTCCTTGAACTGGATGACAATCTCCGTGCGCTTTTCGGCCAGTCTCTTTCCAGAGGTGATGAAGAAAGGCACTCCCTGCCAGCGCCAGTTGTCCACGAACACTTTCATCATGGCAAAGGTGGGAGTGAGGGATTCAGGATTGACCCCCGGCTCCTCCCGATAGGCCGGGACCTCTTTCCCCTCATGGATTCCCTTGCGATATTGCCCCAGAACCAGAAAATCTTCGAGCCGATCCACCAGAAAAGGCCTCAGGGCTCTGTAGAGCTTGGCCTTTTCATCCCTCACCCGCTCAGCCTCGAAAACGGACGGGGGCTCCATGGCTGTCAAGGCAAAGAGCTGCATCATGTGGTTCTGAAACATGTCCCTCAAAACCCCAGCCTGCTCATAGTAGCCTGCCCGGTGCTCTACCCCGAGAGTTTCAGCGGCAGTGATGGTGACGGAGTCGATATAGGTCCGGTTCCAGACAGGTTCGAACAGGGCGTTTGCAAAACGGAACATCAGGGTGTTCTGAACCGTCTCCTTGGCCAGGTAGTGATCGATCCGGAAAATCTGATGCTCCTGAAAATGCTCGTGAAGTCTCCGGTCCAGGGCGATGGCGGTTTGAAGGTCACGGCCAAAAGGCTTTTCTACAACGATCCGTGACCAGCCGAGCCCTTCCTTCTTTTCAGCAGAGAGACCTCCGTTGCCGAGGTTCTTAGCGGTTGTCTCATAAAGAGTGGGGGGAATGGCAAGATAAAAAACCCGGTTGCCGCCTGTCCCTCTGGAATGATCCAAGTCCCGCACATACCCGGCGAGACGATCAAAAGATTCGGGCTCCTCATATTCCACCTCTCGGTAAAAGAGGTTGGCGCTGAAAGCGTCCCAGCGAACTCCGTTAAAGCCGGCTGAATCGGCAACAGCCTTTTTTGCCCTGGCCCTCCAGTCCTCATCACTCATCTTAGTGCGACCGCAACCGAGAATCGTGAAGGGCGTGGGGAGCCCTCCCTGAAGGTAAAGGCTGAAAAGGGCGGGCAGGAGTTTGCGCCCTGCCAGGTCTCCCGATGCGCCGATGATCACAATGATGCATGGCTCAAGACTATCATCACCTGAGCGCTTGTCATTCACGAAACCGAGTTCCTGAGCGATGCCCTCGATCACCGCTTCAAGCTTACTGTTCTTGGGTTGGTCCAAATTCTTCTTTTCCGGCTTGCTGTTTTTTTATTGGAATTCCCGAAAATACTACATCCTATACTCTTTTTTTGAGGCTGAAGAGGGATCGAGTCCCTTTCTGACCGCATCAAGCAAGTTCTAAAAGGTGTTCGCCATTTCTTTGGCTTTTGCGATCGCCTCTTCCCTCTTCTGTTTCGCCACGTCCGCGCTGGCCAGGGTGGGCTCTACGATCAGAGACCTGATATCCGTAAAGCCGATGAATCCGAGAGCAAGCTGCAAATACTTTGTCTGAAGATCGAACGCCTCTGCAGGGCTGCCTTTCTCATAAGCCCCGCCACGGGAATAGGACACGAATATCGGTTTTCCCAGAACAAGCCCCTTGTACCCCTCCTTAGGCGAAAAGCTGAAAGTGTATCCGGGCTGCACGATAATGTCTAGGTACTGCTTCAGCCTGTAGGGAATGCCGAAATTCCACATAGGAACAGCCAAGACATACTTGTCCGCAGATTTGAACTCGGCGATGAGTTCCTCCACTTTTTTCCATGCAGCCAGTTCTTCCGGGGTGTGTTTCAGGCCATGGAGAATCGTGTATTTGGCTTGCACGGTAAGGCCATCAAAGGCTGGAAGGTCTTTCTTGAAAAGATTCATGGCGATCACTTCGTCTTTTGGATTCCTTTGCCTGTACGCTGAAACAAAAGCATCCGCAACAGCAATGGAATAAGATCGTTCAATTCTCGGCGATGCTTGAATATAAAGTAATTTGCTCATAGGGACCTCCATGTGAAAAAATAGTCTATCTCACGATTTTTCCTTCTTGGACTAGCGCCTCCCGCCCGTCACGATCTCCAGGAGCCGCTTGCCGGCGTCAGGAGACAGCCCCAATTCTCCCATGTCAGCTTGCAACGCCTCCGGGGACCCGTAGCCTCCGATGTATCCGTTCACTCTAGCCGCAGCCGTGGAGTCGACAAAGTCTTCATCCACGGGATACATGGCGCTGAACTCATCCATAATTTCCCGCACACTGCGAAGTCTGTATTTCTGGTGATAGGCCTCGGCCAGATAGAACCCTTGGCAGGGTAGAATCTCCGTGTGAATCTTTGCGCCTAGTCTTTCCGCCAGGCGATCCCTTGCCGCCAAGGCCTGGGTTCTCTCCTCTTCATCATGGACGAAAATCACCGCTTTGTACTGGCGCGACCACGACCTGCTCAATGGGTCATGACTTTCCCAGAAGATATCCAAGAGTTTCTCATAGGTGATCTTCGTAGGATCGAAATCGATTTGGATCGTCTCCGTGTGGTCACCGAGTTGGTGATAGGAGGGATTCTTTTTTGTCCCGCCCGCGTATCCGACTCTGGTTCGCACCACCCCATCGATGCTCCCGAACTGGGAGTCAGGCCCCCAGAATCAGCCCAACGCAAAAGTCGCCGTCTGGATTTTAGCAGGGGCGGACCTATCCATGGGTGGAACGAGTCCGCGAGATTTTGTTTGTGTTACGATCATAGTCCCCATCTCCTTTGTTCCCTCGGCAGCTGCTGCCGGTGCACCACCTGCCATTACGCTAAAGATGCTGATGACAGCGGGAATTAATATTTGGGCTAGCCTTTTCATTTCTTTTCCAAAAACTTCAGGGCTGCCGAGTTCATGCAATAGCGCAGTCCGGTCGGCGCCGGGCCATCGTTGAACACGTGCCCTAAATGGCCGTCACACCTTGCGCACAACACTTCTGTCCTTCTCATGAAAAAGGTGTTGTCCTCCTCATTGAGAACGTGGGTTTCAGAGATGGGCGCCCAGAAACTGGGCCATCCTGTTCCGGAATCAAACTTGGTGTCTGAGCTGAAGAGATCCAGATCGCATCCCGCACACTGATAGATCCCCTTGCCTTTGTAATCGTGATACTTCCCTGTGAAAGCCCGCTCTGTCCCCTTTTTCCGCAGCACATTGAATTGCTCGGGGGTCAGTATCTTTTTCCATTCTTCTTCGGTTTTGAATATTTTCTCAGGCATTTTACCTTCTCCCTGTTTTTCTCCTCTGCTCATTGCAAGAGCCTCAAATCGACTCCCCACACCCAAAAAAAGAAATCCCTGTGCCAATTTCTTAAGAAAGGATCGTCGAGAATGCGTTTTTCTTGATGCCATGATTTGCTCACTCCTCTCCATTGACCGTTCAACGGCACCAAGATAATCATTGCTTCGAAGGACGCCATATAAGGGCTATTTGGGACGGCAAACACGTCCAAAGGTCATGGATCACAAGGATGGAAGTCTATTCAATTTAGGGCTGCTGCCAGTTGATGCAGTCGCCTGGGCACATGCTCATCACCTGCTCGATCTCTTCTTCTGGGTAATCGGAAATCTCAGCCACCTCAATACACCCTGTCTCCGGGTTCCTTTTGAAAATGTCCGGGAGGAGACTGATGCACGATTCGCAGTCCGTGCACTCAGCTAAATCGATGACAGGTTTTCTCCTCAATATCTGTATCGGTTTCATGAGCTCCGCCTCAGGGGTTGCGCACCCCTTGTTGGTCTCAGCGGCTTTCTTGTTCTTCCACGCAAGATAGTCCCCGTAGGTGAAGCTCGATCCGAGTTCACCGGCTCTTCGTTTGCAGTGCTCCCCCCTGCACAAGCGGCACCGGGACTCGCTGCACAACTGGCACTGTTCGCAATCAGGACACTTTTCCTTCTTTTGCGTTTGGGGCATTCTGTAACCCCTCCCTTAACCCCATTTTCTTTACGCCGGCAACTCTTTCGCCACTTTCCTGGCCAGTTCGCGGCAGGCCTCAAGGGCTTCCTTGTCAGGCACAAACTGGACCTTCACTCCCGGGTCCACCACTCTGAACTTCATCTCCTCCAGTTCCTTGGTGATTATCTTCACCGCCTCGCCGCTCCACCCATAGGAACCGAAGGCCGCTGACACCTTGTTCTGAGGCTTCAGCCCTTTGAGGTAGGTAAGGAAATCACTCACCGTCGGAAAGAGGCCGTTGTTTAATGTGGGAGATCCGATGACGATCGCGCCTGCATCCAGGACTTCCGTCATGATGTCGCTCCGATGCGAGGTGCGCAGATGCATGGGTCTTGCGTCTACGCCTTCTTGGCCGAGCGCTTCAACAATGGCCTCTGCCATGCTCTGGGTGCTGTGCCACATGGTGTCGTAGATCACCAGGGCTTTTCGCTTGGGTTTCTGCTCACTCCACTCCACGTAAGCTTTCACGATCTTCATGGGATCCTTCCGCCACATCACCCCATGATCAGGAAGAATCATGTCGATCGCCAGCCCCATGGATTGGACCTTTTGCACGAGCTTCAGGATCAGAGGAGCATAGAGCAGCAGAATGTTGGCGAAGTACTTCTTTGCATGAGGTATGATCGCATCGCCGATTTCATCGTCAAACCTCTCCAGGCCGGCGTAGTGCTGCCCAAAGCCGTCACTGGAAAACAGGATCTTGTCCTCTTTGGCATAAGTAAACATGCTGTCCGGCCAGTGAACCATTCTTGTTTCCATGAAGACCATGTTCTTCTTCCCCAGGCTGAGCTGGCCGCCGTCTTCCACCGGTTTATAATTCCACTTCTGCTGGAAGTGCTTGGTCAGATTCTTGTAGCCCGCTTTTGAGCAATAGATGGGTTTGTCTTCCCCGATGCGGTGCATCACTCTTGCGAGTCCGCCGGAATGGTCCATTTCCGTGTGATTGCTTATGACATAATCAATTTTCTTCGGATCGACAATCTGACTGACTCGCTCGATCAGTTCGTCAGCGAACTCCTTCTTCACCGCATCCACCAGGGTGATCTTTTCATCCATGATCAGGAACGCGTTGTATGTCGTCCCCTGCTTAGTGGAATACCCGTGAAAATCTCTGATGTTCCAGTCAATCGCGCCAACCCAGAAGATTCCTTTTGCAACCTCTAGCGGATTCATAAGCAGCTTCCTCCATTCGATTCACTCATCATGGGCCTTTTCGACCGAGACACAGGCATCCTGATGATAAAAGTCGACCCTTTGCCCTTCTTGCTGGTGAAATTCAAGGAACTTCCCGGATGATCCTCGATGATTCTCTTGCAGATGCTCAGTCCGAGACCTGTTCCTTGTTTCTTGGTCGTAAAAAAAGAAGAAAATATTTTCCCTTGGTCTTCTTCCGAAATTCCAATACCTTCATCGACTATTCTAATCTCCGCCACGCCCTGCTTCAACCCTGAGGCAAAAGAAATTTTCCCTCCTTGTTCCATGGCTTCCAGCGCGTTTTTCGCAAGATTGAGGAGGACCTGTTCGAGCCTGGCTCTGTCTCCTTCGACAAAGACCTCTTCCCCATCCGTTTTGAACTCTAGACGGATGCTTCGCTTCTTGCAGTCCTCTTTGATGAAGTCCCGGACTTGTTTAAGTAGGGCGTTAACCTCTATTTCCTCCCGCTCCATCGGCCGCGGAAGGTAGAAATCTCTCATCTCCTTGACAAGACTCTCTAGCCTTTGGACTTCGTTTGCAATGATGTTGAGCTTTTTGAGGCTCTTTTCGTCGCTGTTCTCTTTGACAAGCTGCCGGGCAAACCCTCCGATCATCATCAAGGGATTCTTGATTTCATGGCTGATTTCTGCAACCACCTGGCCGAGCGCGGCAAGGCGCTCCGACCGGTTGATTCGCTCCTGCAGAGCCTTGGTCTCGGTGAGATCTCGAACAATGGCGGTGAAGTAAAGCATGCCGTCGACCCGCGAAATAGAAAAGGAAATATCCGCAGGAAAGGTCTCG
>Ga0105107_10002345_pt1 | contig 12462 bp, 11 predicted proteins | sample PPLLaktember2015_6_FD_79335 | JGI IMG/M metagenome (GOLD analysis project Ga0105107, IMG submission 79335) | Freshwater sediment microbial communities from Prairie Pothole Lake near Jamestown, North Dakota, USA - PPLs Lake P8 Core (1) Depth... | ecosystem: Environmental > Aquatic > Freshwater >... | reverse complement strand
CTTCACATCGTCGCAGCCGCGGATGCAGCGATCGCAGAGAATGCAGGACTCGTGATCGACGGCGATTGAAAGCGATGAATCGTCTCTGCCCCTCGCCGAAAGGCGCCGCGGGTAGCGCGGCGCAGGCACCGACAGCTCGGCCGCCAGCGCCTCAAGCTCGCAGTCGCCGCTGTTCTGCTGACGGATGCAGGGCGCGGGATGGTCGGCCATCAGCAGCTCGACCAGCGCCGACCTCGCCTTCTGCACGCCCGGCACATCGGTCTTGACGTTCATGCCGGGGTCGCATTCGCGGATGCACGAGGCGGCGTACACACGCGCGCCGACATCGACGACACACACGCGACAGACCCCCACGGGCGTCTGATGCTGCTGGTGGCACAGCGTCGGAACAGGTATCCCGTTCAGCCGCGCCGCGTCGAAGATCGTCGTTCCTTTCGGGACTTGAATCTCTCTGCCGTCGATGGTCAGCTTGATGAGGTCGGCCATTACAGCGCGCACACGCGTGCGGGACATCGCCGATGTGCGACGTGCGCATCGACTTCAGCTCGGAAGTGTGTCAGCACCGACTGAATGGGCGCGGGCACGACCTGGCCGAGCCCGCAGATCGACGTCAGGCGAAGCGCATGTGTCAGGTCATCGATCAAGGCGGCGTCGGACGGGCCGTGTTCGCCCCTTGTCCATGCGGCCAGCAGATCGGTCAGCTTGGACGAGCCGACCCGGCAGGGCACGCATTTGCCGCACGATTCGTTTCGAAAGAAGCGAACCGCATTCAGCGCCATGTCGAGCATGCAGGCGCGGTCGTCGCAGACGACGACAGCGCCCGAACCGACGGTCGAACCGGCCTTCTGCATGGCTGCCCACTCTATCGGCAGATCGAGCGCAGAAGCCGGAAGGTACCCGGCGGCCGGTCCGGATGGCGCAAACGCCTTGATGTGGTGGCCGTCAATCGGGCCTCCCGCATGCTCGTAGACCAGCTGGCGGTAGGTAATGCCCATCGGAATCTCGAAGACACCTGGCGATTTCACGTGGCCGCTGACGCCGATGAACTTCGACCCGGAGGCGCCGTTCACGCCCTGCGCCTTGTACCAATCGGGGCCCCGGGCGAGAATGGCCGCCGCGAAGGCAAACGTCTCGACGTTGTTGATGACCGTTGGCTTCTGCCACAGCCCCTGCAGTGCCGGAAACGGCGGCTTGTTCCGGGGTTCGGCGCGCTTGCCTTCGATGGCCTCGAGCAAGGCGCTTTCCTCGCCGCAGATATATCCGCCGGGGCTGACGAACAGCTCGAGATCGAACGTGAGGTTCGAGCCCGCAACCCGATCGCCAAGGAGGCCGGCGGCGTAACACGCGTGAATCTCTTCCTCGATGATCCGTTCCTGCTCGAGGTACTCGTGCCGTATATAGAAGATGCCGTGGGTCGCGCCGGCGACCAGACCGGCCACGATCATCCCCTCCACGACCAGGTGCGGCGCGTGGCGCATGATGTAGCGGTCCTTGATGGTGCCAGGCTCGCTTTCGTCCGCGTTGCAGACGACGTACTTCTGGGCGCCGGCGGCGTTGCGCACGGTTTCCCATTTCAGGCCGGTCGGGAACCCCGCGCCTCCCAACCCCCGAAGTGCGCTGGCCTTGAGCGTCGCGATAACGGCATCGCGATCGCCCGATGCGGCAAGCCGTCTCGCCACTCCATACCGATCGCCCGGAGTGTCGTAGGGATCGATCGCGAGGCGCACACGCGACGGCGACACAAGCAGCGGCGTCGGCGTGCCGGTCAACGCATTGCCGATGAGCCGCTCGGCGTCGGCCAGAGTGGCGCCTTCGTAAATCGCGTCGTTGACGACGATCGCGGGTGCGAGATCGCAGCGGCCCAGACACGAAACGGGCTGCACGTTGACCTCTCCCTTGCCGAACGCGGCCGCGCGGCTCTCGAGCGATCGCAGCAGCGCGCCGCCGCCATTCAGGTGGCAGCTCATGTCGTCGCAGACGCGCACTTCGGCCCGGGCCGGCGGCTGCAGATAGAAGTGCGGATAGAAACTCGCAATGCCTTGAAGATAGAACAGCGGAACGTCGAGCCGATCGGCCAGCGCGCGAAGCTCGTGGGCGGGCAGATAGCGATGCCGTTGCTGAATCGCTCGCAGCTCGTCGAAGATCGGAGAGTGATGGGTCGCGGAAGACAGCGGCGCCGTGGTCACCGGCATATACTATAACCGCCTCATGAACGGTCGCCGCGCCGCGTCATTGACGAGTTTTGTAATCATCATCCTCGCTGGCGCGAGCGTCTCGCGCACGGGCCCGGCATCGACACGCGCGTTCGCGCAGGGCGAGAGCAGGCAGGACGCCGCCGGAAGTTACACGGGCCCCGGGTCGTGCGCGGCGTCGAGCTGCCATGGCAGCGTGCGGCCCGTGGCCGGCAGCCGCATCTTCCAGACCGAATACACCACGTGGGTCGTACAGGATAAGCACGCACGGGCGACCGAGGTGCTGAACAATCCTGTCTCCCTCCGCATGGCGAAAATTCTCGGCATCGGCCGTCCCGATACGGAACAGAAATGCCTCGCCTGTCACGCGCTCGATGTGCCGGTGCAGCAGCGTGCAAAATCGTATACGGCCGAAGGCGTCAGCTGCGAAGCGTGCCATGGGCCGGCAAGCGGCTGGCTCGGACCTCACACGACGCGCGGCTGGACGCATGCGCAATCGATCGCCGCGGGGATGTACGACACGAAAGACCTCGTGCAGCGGACCGGGACGTGCGCCTCGTGCCACATCGGCGGCGCCGACAAGTCAGTGGATCACGAGATGATCGCCGCGGGCCACCCGGATCTGGTCTTCGACCTCGAGGCATTCAGCGCGGCGTTGCCGCGGCACTGGCGAAACGACGATCCGTGGCAGAACGTGCGGGCGTGGAGCGTCGGTCAGATCGTACAGCTGCGCGAGGGGCTGGAACGGCTTTCGACGCGGACAAAGGGCACTGTGTGGCCAGAGTACTCGGAGCTCGACTGCTTTTCCTGCCATCATTCGCTGACGCGCCCCGAAGACAGCTGGCGGCAGGAGCTCGGCTATCGCGATCGGCGCCCGGGCAACCCGCCGTGGAACCACGCGCGATTTTCCGTCGCCCGGCTCGTGCTCCGCGTGAGCGATCCGGCAGGCGCAGATGCACTGGAGTCGCAGCTTCAGTACCTTGTCGCCGAAACATCGAAGCTCCAGGCGGCTCGGACGCGCATCGCTGCCGCGGCAGTCGCCGTTCAAAGCTCGCTCGACGCACTCGCGGCGCGGCTGGCCTCGGGGCCTGCCGATCGAAACCGCACCATCCAGTACGTCCGCGCGATTGCCGAGGACGCGCAGCGGATTTCAGCCGCCGGCGAGCGATCGGCCGAGCAGGCCGCGATGTCGCTCGAAACCCTGGTCGGCACCTTGAGCCAGAACAAGGATGTCGATGCCGCCGCTGCACGAGCGGCGCTCGATCGGCTGTTTCAGCAGCTGGAAAATCCTTCCGGCTACGATCCGCGCCGCTTCGAGCCGCTGGTGCGCAGGATGACGGACCTGCTTCGATGAATCCAAAAACTAGGAGATTAGGAGGCTTCTCTTCGATCTGCTGACCCCTTGCGAGCGCGCTGAACGCGTCCGCACCTGGACAGAAACGCCTGCGCCTGCAAAACCTCACAGAAGAACGGAAGAAGGAAGCTGCTCAAGCCGGGGCGTCGAATTTGAAGGCATTGGCGAATCCAGACAGCCGCATCGACTTCGCACCGGTGGCGCGCGCCGCGGCACACGAAGTCGATGCGACCAGAGCAAGCTACCGGCTTTGACCTTCTAATCTTCCGTTCTTCTGTAATCGTAAACGTCTATGGTTCGGTTTTCTAGAAACTAGAATCTGAAATCTTCTTGGAGATCTCGTCGAAGATGCTAGATTTTGGATTCTAGATTTTAGATTCTAGATTCCAGATTCAGTTACTCTCGGTACAACGGCCGCACCTGAAACAGGATGTAGAGCGCGATCAGCCCGAATACCAGTCCTCCGACCACGCTGCCGCTCAGCACGCTGTAGACGATGCTGACCAGCTGTGAGTAGAAGAGCAGCCGCCACCCGGCCATCTTGCGGTTGAAGAGCCCGGGGAGCGCGGCGATCATCAACCCTATCTCGACGATGACGAACAGCGTGAGGATGCCGAACCCGCTGGCGTAGCCGACGCCGCCGAAGGGCATGAAGATGGTCCCAATGCCGAGCGCGAACAGCAGAATCGGCAGCGTGAGGATGAGCAGCACCACCGTGATCCACGGCCCGAACTTCACGATCCATTCCTTGCCGGCGTCCGGGATCTGAAATGGGGCCTTTTTCACCAGGTAGAGGTCGAGAAACCCGATCGCATCCTTGGGCGCTTCGGTCGTCGGTGTCGTCATGTGCCCTCCATGTGTGATGGACCGGATACTAACGCCACGGCCGGAAAACGGAACAAGAAAAACAATTAGCCGGAACCTTCGGATTCGCGATGCGGCAGTGTCAGCCCAAGCGCCTTCTGAGATTAGGCGATACTTAACGGATGGGCGACGGACGGATTGTCTATTCCACCGGGGTCGGCAAGGTGTGCCCGGGCTGTGGATGGCCCGTGAAAGACTGCAAATGCAGCAGCAAGCGGACCGTCGATGAGCCGGTGCCCAATCGCGTGGTCGCCAAGCTCCGCCTGGAGAAGAAGGGGCGCGGCGGCAAGACCGTCACGGTCGTGTACGACCTCCCAGACAACGCAGCGTTTCTGAAGGAGCTCGCACAGGAGCTGAAGCGCGCGTGCGGGACCGGCGGCGCCGTTTCAGAGAACACGATCGAGTTGCAGGGCGATCTGCGAGAGCGCGTGCGGGAATACCTCGGCCGGAAGAGTTGGACGGTGAAGGGATAGTGATTGGGGATGAGGGCAGAGGGATGAAGGACGCGGGAAACGGATAGACTTGCGGCCATGGCATCGCTCATCGAAGCAATCGATATCAAGCGGAAGATGTTTTTCGAATACGAGGGGGCGCCGTATCACGTCCTCGACGTCGAGGTGTCCAGGCCGACGGCGCGCGGCGGCCAGACGCTGGTTCGCGTCAAGATGCGAAACCTGGTGACGCGCGCCGTGTTCGACAGGACATTCAAGGCCGGTGAGAAGTTCGAGGAACCGGATCTGGTGATGGTGGACGCCGCCTATCTCTATGCCGACAGCAGCGGCCTGAACTTCATGGATCAGGAATCGTTCGAGACACTCACGCTCAGGCCGGAGCTACTGGGCGACGACCGGCTCCTGCTCGTCGACAACCTCATCGTGCAGGTGCAGAAGTACAACGGCAATCCCATCGGCGTGCAGTTTCCTCCTCATGTCGAGATGACGGTCAGCGACACCGAAGAAGGCGTGCGTGGAAACACCGCCAGCGGCAGCGTCACGAAGATCGCGCGGCTCGAGTCGGGCCTCTCGATCCAGGTGCCGCTGTTCATCAAGGTCGGCGAGAAAGTCCGTGTGCATACCGACACGAGAGAGTTTGCAGGCCGGGCATGAAGATTGATAGATTGGGAGATTGGAAGATTGCGAGATTTCAGTGGTGGATTAGGAGATTCGGCGATCCGATCGAACAGTCGTCAATCTGACATTCTACGAATCTGCCAATCTACCAATGCCAGATCTCAGCCAAGACCTCGCCGCCCTTCGCCTCGAACGCGAACCGGAGACACACGCGAACAGGCGCTGGGTTCGATGGACTCTGCTTGCCATTCTGCTCCTCGCCGTCGGCGGCGGGGCGTGGTGGTGGTTCTCGCGCGAACGCCCCATCGAGGTCGAGACCGTCGCCGTCACCGAACGCCAGGCCGGAACCCAGGCGTCGGTGCTGAACGCCACGGGATATGTCACGGCGCGCCGGCGCGCCACCGTCTCGTCGAAAATCACAGGGAAGGTCGTGGAGGTCAACATCGAGGAAGGCATGGCGGTCCGCCAGGGGCAGGTGCTGGCCCGCCTCGATGACGAGACGCAGCGGGCGGCTGTCGCGCTGGCAAAGGCGCAAGCTGAAGCGGCACGCCGAAACGTCACGGAAAGCGAGGTCCGCCTGAAAGAGGCCCGGATCAACCTCGAACGCGTGTCGAAGCTCGTCGAGATCGGTTATTCGACAGCCGCAGAGGTCGATGCCGCGCGAGCTGCGGTCGATTCGCTGGACGCCCGCATTCGTGCCGCCCGCGAACAGGTGAGCGTCGCCGAACGCCAAGTCGAACTCGAGCAGACGAATCTCGACAGCACGGTCATCCGCGCGCCCTTCGACGGGGTGGCCATCTCGAAAGACGCGCAGCCGGGCGAGATGGTTTCTCCTGTATCGGCCGGCGGCGGATTCACGCGCACCGGCATCGGCACGATCGTCGACATGCGGTCGCTGGAAATCGAGGTCGATGTCAACGAGAGCTACATCAACCGCGTGAAGCCCGATCAGGGAGTCACCGCGATACTGGATGCGTATCCCGACTGGCAGATTCCCGCTCGTGTGATTACGACGGTCCCCTCAGCAGACCGCCAGAAGGCGACGGTCCTCGTGCGGATCGGGTTCCTCGAGCTCGACCCGAGGATACTCCCCGATATGGGGGTCAAGGTGACGTTCCTGCGAGAGTCAGAAGACGGCGCGCCGGCAGCCCGGCCGGTGACGCTGGTGCCGAAAGGGGCCATCCAGACCGAAGGCAGCCAGTCTTACGCCTTCGTCGTCCTTAACGATCGTGCCGATCGGCGAGCCATCACGACCGGCGGCACCGACGGGGACCGCATAGAGGTCGTTGCCGGCCTGGCCGCAGGTGAGCGGGTCGTCGTCTCGCCGCCGGCGGACCTTTCCGCGGGCGCGCTCGTAACTACGCGATAGCGGTCCGGCTGAGCCGGGCACGACGTACGAACGCACTACACATATGACAAACGAGCTCGTCAACGTCAGAGACGTTCACAAACACTTCACGCGCGGCAACGAGCGTATCGAAGTGCTCAAGGGCGTGAACCTGAACATTCCGAAGGGCGACTTCCTGGCGTTGATGGGACCGTCGGGCTCCGGCAAGACGACGCTGCTGAACCTCATCGGCGGGCTCGACACGCCGACGGGCGGCGCCGTGGAGGTGGATGGCGTGCCGGTGAGCACGCTCAGCGGCGGCCGCCTTTCCAAGTGGCGCTCGCAGAACATCGGATTCGTGTTTCAGCTCTACAACCTTCTCCCCGTGCTCACGGCGGAAAAGAACGTCGAGCTGCCGCTGCTGCTGACGAAGCTGTCGAAAGCGGAGCGAAAGAAGCGGGCAGGGATCGCACTGAAGGTGGTGGGCCTGGCCGAACGCGCCAAGCACTATCCGCGTCAACTGTCGGGCGGCCAGGAACAACGCGTCGGCATCGCGCGCGCGATCGTCACCGACCCGACGCTGCTCCTCTGCGACGAGCCGACCGGCGATCTCGATCGCAAGGCCGGCGACGAGATTCTCGACCTGCTGCAGTCGCTGAACCGCGACCACGGCAAGACGATCGTGATGGTCACACACGACCCGCACGCGGCCGAGCGTGCCCGCCGGACGCTGCACCTGGAAAAGGGCGTGTTGATGCGGGAGACGTCATGAAGTTCATTCCGCTCATCTGGAAGAACATCTGGCGGCGGAAGTTCCGGACCACTTTCACGCTGCTGTCGATCTTCATCGCGTTCGTGCTGTTCGGCATTCTGATGACGATCCGCTATTCGTTCTCGTTCGGCGTCGAGATCGCCGGCGCGGACAGGCTGGTGCTGATCCACAAGGTGAGCCTCATCATGCCGCTGCCTGTGTCGTACCAGGCCCGCCTCCAGCAGACGAGCGGCGTCCAAGTCGCGTCGCATCAGACCTGGTTTGGCGGCATCTACCAGGACCCGTCGAATTTCTTCGCGAACATCGCCGTTGAACCGGAGCCGTTCCTGAAGATATATCCCGAGTTCATCGTGCCGCCGGCGCAGGTCGAGGCCTGGCGCAACGATCGCCAGGGCGCGATCATCGGCCGCGATCTCGCCGAGCGATTCGGCTGGAAGATCGGCGACCGCGTCCCGCTGACGGCGACCATCTGGCTCCCGAAGAACGGCGGCACCACCTGGGAGTTCAACGTCGTCGGCATCTACGACGGCGGCGATGGCGTCGACAAGACACAGATGTTCTTCCGGTACGACTACCTCGACGAGAATCGGATACAGGGCGAGGGCCAGGTCGGATGGTATGTGGTCAAGATCGCCGATCCGGCACAGGCCGTCGACCTCGGCCACACCTTCGACGAGATGTTCGCGAACTCGTCGGCCGAGACCAAAACGACGACGGAGAAAGGCTTCGTCGAAGGATTCGCCAAGCAGATTGGCGACATCGGCAGCATCATGATCGCAATCTCGTCGACCGTGCTGTTCATGTTCGGCCTGGTGGCCGCCAGCACCATGGCTCAGTCGGTGCGCGAACGCACGAGCGAGCTCGCGGTTCTGAAGACGCTCGGCTTCTCCGACTCCGGCATCCTCGGGCTCGTGCTCACCGAATCGCTGTTCATCGCGCTGACGGGCGGCCTGCTCGGCCTCGGGCTCGCGTGGTTGTTCGTGCAGAACGGCGATCCGACCAACGGCATGCTGCCGATTTTCGTGCTGCCGACGCGCGACGTGCTCATCGGCATCGGCCTCATGATGCTGATGGGCGTGCTGGCCGGCGTGATGCCGGCGGTCGCGGCGATGCGGCTGAAAATCACCGACGCGTTGAGGCGCACCTAGGGACGGGACACTATATGCGGTGGATCGCTCAGACACTTGCCGTTCTCGCACTGAACATCCGCACGATTCCGGCGCGGCTCAGCTCGTCGGCCGTTGCCATCATCGGCATCGCCGGGGTCGTCGTCGTGTTCGTTTCGGTGCTGTCGATCGCCGCGGGCTTTCAGGCGGCCATGCAGAGCACAGGCGCGCCCGATCGCGCGCTCGTGCTGCGCAGCGGCGCCGACAGCGAGATGACGAGCGGTCTTTCAGGCCCGGACGTAGAGGTCATCAAGCAGGCTCCGGGCATCAGGCGCAACGGTCAGACGGCGCTTGCCGCAGCCGAGCTGATGGTGATCATCGATTTGCCGAAGCTGGCGACCCCCGACGCGCCCGCCAACGTGCCGGTGCGGGGCATCAGCGCCGAAAGCATCCCGATTCGCAGGGAATTTTCGATTGTCGAAGGACGGATGTTGGAGTTCGGCACCAACGAGGTTATCGCCGGCCGTGCGGCGAGCGGCCAGTTCGTGACCCTGAAAGTCGGCGACACGGTCGTCTCGGGCCAGAATCGCTGGAACGTGGTCGGCCTCTTCGAGACCGACGGCGGCGTTCCCGAGACCGAGATCTGGATCGACGCGCGGGTGCTGCAGGGCGCGTACCGGCGCGGGAACACCTATCAGTCGTTGCTCGCGCAACTTGATTCGTACGATTCGTACGACGCGTTCCGCGACTGGCTCACCTCGAATCCGCAGCTCAACGTCTCCATCCGGCGAGAAAACGAATACTACGCGACGCAGTCGCAGGCGCTGACGCGCCTGATCAGCACCATCGGCTATGGCATCGCGGGGCTCATGGGGATCGGGGCGATCTTCGGCGCGATTCTCACGATGTACACCGCCGTCGCTACGCGGGCGCGCGAGATTGCGACGCTGCGGGCTCTTGGTTTCAACACCGGCTCGGTGCTCGTGTCGGTGCTTGCCGAATCGATGGCGCTCGGCCTCATCGGGGGCGCGATAGGCGGCACTGCCGCATATCTGGCCTTCAACGGCTATCAGACCTCGACGATGAACTTTCAGACATTCAGCCAGGTGGCGTTCGCGTTCCGCGTCACGCCAGGATTGCTCGCGATGGGCCTGTTCTATGCGCTGATGATGGGGCTGGTTGGCGGGCTGTTCCCCGCCATCCGCGCCGCACGCCTGCCGATACCGATGGCGTTGAGAGAACTCTAAAAACCACAGAGATCACAGAGAAGAAACTCTGTATTCTCTGTGCTCTCTGCGATCTCTGTGGTTAATTAATCTGACATCCGGTTATGCGGGTACCATCGCCCGTGCCTCCCGCCGTTCCAGGAAGAGTGCTCCGACCCCGAGAATCACGACCAGCATGGCGAACAGCCACCCCAGAGCCGGGAGCGAGACTGCGAGCGACACGATCGCGGCGCCGGTTGCGAGGCGCGCCCATGGAGCAGCGTCGGGGCGTCTCATTCGATTGAGCATCCACCTGCCGACCTCGTACGACACGAAGACGCCGGACGCGGCCAGCACGACGAAGTAGAGCGCAGCCAGCACGGCGGCAAGCGGAATGCCGACGACCGTGACGGCCAGCAGGACGATCGCCAGGGGAATCAACACCAGGAGACCCAACCCGCTCAGCATCGATGCGCCGAAGCGTGCCGTCATCACGTCCGCGATGCGCGCGGCCCACCGGGGGGCGAGGGCGAGCACGGGGAGTCCGAGGATGAGCAGCGCGAGAAATCCGATCAGCCACATCGCGAACCATCCGCCGAATCCGCCGCCCTGCTCGACTTCGTTGTAGCGGACCTGACCGGCGACGCGCGCCTGCGGCGAGATGTCAGGGGGCCGGGGCGAATGCACGATGAGGTCGCCATCGACCACCGTGCCCGGCAGGATGGATACGCGCTGTGCGCGCGCCTCGACGTTGCCGCCTACATGGCCATCGATGACAGCGGTCGCCGCGCCGATGCTGAGGTCGCGTTCGATCCGCCCCTCCATCGTCACGGTGCTGCCGGCGAGCCTGGCGCTGTCGCCCACGGTGGCGCCGCGGCCGAGGTGAACAGTCCGCCCGGCCAGGGTGGCCGTGTCGCCGATCTGGCCGTCCACTGTCACCGTTTCGCCGGCGGCCCAGAGGTCGTTGTCGACTCGGGCGCCGACCGTGACATTCCGGCCTGCCGCCATCACGTAGCCGGTGACCGGTCCGGCGACCGTAACATCCTGGCCGGCCGTCGCGAGATCGCCTTGAATCTCGCTGTCGACCTGGACGGTCTGCCCGGCCGTCATCAAATCGCCGTGCACCGGCTGCTGGATGGTTACCGTCTGACCGCCTGATTGCTCAACAGCGCCGGTCGTACCCGCACATGCGCCGCAGGCAGCGATCGCCAGCACACAAAAGAAGGAAGAAAACGGGGCTTTCATGGGGCACCTCCAGACAAGATTTATGGTGCAAGCTTTGCACCACGGGGAATTCGCAGATTCGCGGATTCGCAGATCGGAAACAAGGCGTTTCACTCGAGCGGGCACAAGCTGAGCTGACGACGATTGCAGCTCGGCTCGAGCAGCAGTCTCCAGACAGCAACAAAGGACGGGGAGTGACCGCCACGCGGTTGCAGGACGAGCTGGTAGTGGATGCGCGTCTCACGCTTTACACGAAAATCACTCGCCGGTGAGAACCCAATTGGCAGGACGATCTTCTGCAATTTCATCGGGAGGATCCCCCTGACGATCGTCGGTGTCGTCGGTGACGTGCGTCAGATCAATCCGGCGCTCGAACCGATGGCCGATTGTTACATGCCGTTCGGGCAGCACAATTACAACTCCCGCACTCTGAATGTCGTGGTTCGAACCCTCGCCGATCCAATCGCGCTCGCAGACACCTTGCGGCGTCTCGCAGCGGAGATCTCGCCGGAGGTGCCGGTCGCCTTCACGACTGTGGAAGAGACGCTGGCGAAGAGAGTGGAGGACCCGAGATTCCGCGCCCTTTTGTTTGCGGCCTTTTCGGTGCTGGCAGTCTGTCTCGCGATGGCGGGTGTCTACGGCGTGCTGGCGTATTCGGTGCAGCAGCGGTCGAACGAGATCGGCTTGCGAATGGCGCTTGGGGCCAGCAGAAGCTCGGTGTTGCGGCTCATCGTCGGTGAAGGCATCACCCTGGCGTGCATCGGGCTGGCTCTGGGTCTGGCTGGGGCCGTGGCGGCGACACGGTTGCTGACCACACTGCTCTTCGAGGTGCGGCCGCTCGATGTCGAGGTCTATCTCGGGGTCGTCGTCCTGCTCGGTGTAGTCACGTCAATTGCCGGCTATATTCCCGCGCGGCGCGCGGCGGGTTTCAACCCGATAGACGTCTTGAAGACCGAGTAGGAATTCGTGGGTTGGGAGATGCTCACCTGACCCGTTCCGAGACGTTCAGTTTCCAGTCGAGGTCCTGCGAAATGACGCTGATGAAGAACACCCTCGGCTCCTCGCTGAAGTACGCGATCCCCTTCCCCTCGCCCGCCTGATCGACGACCGGCGCGGCGAGCGAGCGTCCGCTGATGGCGCTGTGCATCACGATCTTCAGCGTGCCCGGCGTCGTAGCGTTTTCGGTGCGCTTCGCCTCCCACTCGATGCGCAGCGTGCCTTCGCTCGGAAACGAATCGAGGAATTGGCTGCCGCGGCCGGTCCACGTCGTGATGTACTCCCACTGGATCTGATCCGGCGGTCCCGAAACCTGCGGAGGCTCTGGAGGGACACCGCCGCAGGCGGAGAG
>Ga0105107_10002344_pt1 | contig 12463 bp, 15 predicted proteins | sample PPLLaktember2015_6_FD_79335 | JGI IMG/M metagenome (GOLD analysis project Ga0105107, IMG submission 79335) | Freshwater sediment microbial communities from Prairie Pothole Lake near Jamestown, North Dakota, USA - PPLs Lake P8 Core (1) Depth... | ecosystem: Environmental > Aquatic > Freshwater >... | reverse complement strand
GCCGGTGTCCGCGAATCGTTGCGAGAGCTGCCGTATGCGTCCCTGGTCCAGCTCGTGGAGCGGGGAGCCACCTGGACGCTCGGACGCTGCGCCGACACCGAGCACCTGCGCGAGCTGCGCGACTGACCGGGATAGGCGACGGGAGTCGGACGGGAGAATCCCTGCCGCGCACCGCTGTGGTTCATTCGGCCACACGATCGGCGTTCGAAACGCTCCAGGGCCGAGGCACGTCCCTTGCAGCTGGAGAGGACGTCCCTCGGAACCGAGGGACGCAAAGGAGGAACCGGCGATGACGGACAAGAAGGAGGAGCGCTCGATCGAGCCCGCGGGGTGGCTGCGTCACCGAAGGGGACCGTTCTGGGATCTGGGCTTCGGGAGTCTGCTGCCGGAGCTGTTCGCGGAACGTCCGGCTTGGGGCCGCGCCTGGGTGCCGGCCGTGGACATGAGCGAGAACGACGCTGCCTACGTGGTCACCGTCGAGCTGCCCGGCGTGAAGCGCGAGGACGTGAGCATCGAGATCGCCGAGGACGTGCTCTCGATCCACGGGGAGAAGAAGAGCGAGCGCGAGGAGAAGAACGAGCGGCACCGCTGCGTGGAGCGCTCGTTCGGGTCCTTCAGCCGCGCGTTCACGCTGCCGGCCAACGTTGCTGCCGATCGCATCAAGGCGAGCTTCCGCGACGGCGTGCTGACCATCGACATCCCGAAGGCCGAGGCGAAGAAGCCGCAGGTCGTCGACATCAAGGTCGGCTGAGATGGAAGGGCCGGCGCCTCCCCGAGGCGCCGGCCGAGGCAGTCGTCGCGTGCCGTTGCCAGGAACGAGGGGCGTCCACGACGGCACGGAGCGTGCATCGAGCACCAGCCGATGGCCACCGCCCGCCGTCTCGTCTCCAACCCCGAGGTCGCCCGCGCGCTGCGGGAGATGGCGCTCTTCCTCGAGATGGACGCGGTCCCCTTCAAGCCGCGCGCCTACGAGAAGGCCGCATTGACGGTGGAGGCGCTCGAGCGCCCGCTCGCGGAGATCGACGCCGAGGCGGGCTGCAAGGGCATCGAGGAGCTGCCCGGCGTCGGCAAGGGCATCGCCGAGCGCATCCACGAGCTGCTGCGCACGGGTCGCATGCGCGACCTCGAGGCGCTCCGCCACAAGACGCCGATCGACGTGCTGGCGCTGACTGCCATCGAGGGCCTCGGCCCGAAGATGGCGAAGGCGCTCCACGAGGAGCTCGGGGTGCACGACCTGCGGAGCCTCGAGGCCGCCTGCAAGGCGGGCAAGGTGCGCGCGCTGCCGCACTTCGGCGCGAAGAGCGAGCAGAGGATCCTGCACGGCCTCGCCTTCGTGGCGCAAGTCGGGGGGCGTCGGCCGCTCGGCCTCGTGCTGCCCCTGGCGCGCGCCATCGAAGCGCGACTCGCGACGCTGCCGGGAGTCACGCGCGCGGCGGTGGCCGGCTCGATCCGCCGGCGCAAGGAGACGATCGGCGACCTCGACTTCCTGGTGGAGGCGCGCGACGCCGCCGCGGTGAGCCGCGGCTTCGCCTCGTTGCCCGAGGTCGCGCAGATCCATGCCCGCGGCGACACCAAGACGCTGGTGCGCCTGGCGAGCGGGATCGACGCCGACCTGCGCGTCGTGCCGGCGCCGAGCTTCGGGGCTGCTCTCCTCTACTTCACCGGGAGCAAGGCGCACAACGTGGCGCTGCGCCGCATGGCCCAGGCCCGCAAGCTCAAGCTCAACGAGTACGGGCTCTTCCGGGACGGTCGCCGCATCGCGGGCCGCAGCGAAGAGGAGGTCTACGAGGCGCTCGGGCTGCCCTGGATCGCGCCCGAGCTGCGCGAGGACACCGGCGAGATCGAGGCCGCCCGCGCGGGACGGCTTCCGCGTCTCATCGAGCATGGCGCGCTACGCGGCGACCTCCAGGTCCAGACGAACTGGACCGACGGGACCGCCTCGATCGAGGAGATGGCCGCGGCCGCCAGAGGCATCGGCCTCGAGTACATCGCGATCACCGATCACACGCGCGATCTGGCCATGGCGCGCGGCTGTGACGAGCAGAAGCTCCTCGAGCAGGCCGACGTCATCCAGCGCCTGAACCGAAAGCTGCGCGGCTTCCGCGTGCTCTCGGGCGCAGAGGTCAACATCCGCAAGGATGGAACCCTCGACGTGGCGGACGACGCGCTCGCCAGGCTCGAGGTCGTGGGCGCCGCGGTACACGGCATGTTCCACCAGCCGCGCGCCGAGATGACGCGGCGGGTGATCCGCGCCATGGAGAACCCCCACGTCGACATCCTCTTTCATCCGACCAGCCGCTCGCTGGGCCACCGCGAGCCCGTGGATCTCGACATCGACGCCGTGATCCGCACGGCCGTCGCGACCGGCACGGTGCTCGAGATCGACGCCCTCCCCGAGCGGCTGGATCTGAAGGACGAGCACGTGCGCAAGGCGGTCGAGGCCGGCGCCCGGCTCGCCATCGACTCGGATGCGCACCAACCGGGTCAGCTCGGCTGCGCCGACGAGTTCGGCATCGCGGTGGCGCGCCGAGGCTGGGCGCGCAAGGCGGACGTCGTGAACGCGCTTCCGGTCGCGCAGTGTCTCGCCCAGCTCAAGGACGGTCGCGCCGCAGGGCGGCCCGGCTCGCGCCGGCGCCGGCCTCGGCCCGTCTAGGAACCGGGCCGGATCGCACCGGCGGACCAAGGAGCCCATGAACTCCGAGATCGCTCCCGTCCCGGGCGAGAAGCCGCCGCCCGGTCGGCTCCTGGTCACCGCCCGCGGCCTGCGGCGAACGCGCAAGGCGGCTCGCGCGCTGCTCCGGGCGGTACCCGATGCGCGCGTCCTCGACACCGGCTTCCGCGGCATCTTCGTGCTCGAGGTCGAGCGGGGCGATCCGCTGGAGCTCGCGAAGCACGTGATCCGCGTGGCTGGCGGAAGGATCGGCCGTGTCCTGGCCGTGCAGGTCGAGGTCGCGAGCGATCCGCAGCGGGTCGAGGCCGCTGCGGTCGTCGTCGCTCGCCGGCAGGTCGGACCCAGCGACAGCTTCTGCTTCCGCCTCCACAAGCGTGGCGTTCACGGGATGGCGGAGGAGTCGCGCGTTCTCGAGCGGCGGATCGGCGGGGCCATCTGGGAGGCGCTCCGTGAACGGGACGGCACGGCGCCGAGGGTCGATCTCACGGACGCCGACGTGACGGTCTCGGCGGAGCTGCTCGGTCCGCGCACGGTCGTATGCGTTCGCCGGCGCGCCTGGCGAGGGGCGCAGGAGAGCGCTCCATCCCCTTGACCACAGAGATCCGCGCGCGGCTCACGCGACGCCGCTCGTTGTCGAGACCTCGCTGGTGGCCCGGCCCCAGCGCAGGTCGAGTGTGCCGTCCGGCAGGCGCTCGACCCCGGTGCCGAAGCGCCGCCCCTCGCGATCGAGCACCTCGCCCAGCCAGCTCACGTCCGCGGGCTCGGCGCGGCCCAGCCGGAAGCGGCGCATCCGGGTCGGCGTCATTCCGAGACGCACGAGCCGGCCACTCCCTGCCTCCACCACCGGAAAGTACAGAAGCCCCAGCTCGCCTCGGAACTCCGCGCGGGCCCCGATCCCCTCGTAGTCCGTGATCAGGTCGCCACAGCCATGGAGGATCAGCTTGCCGCGATGGACCTGGATCGCCTTCACGTGGTGCGAAGAGTGGCCGTGCACCACGTCCACTCCGGCGATCTCGATCAGCCGCTCGGCGAAGACACGTTGTTGCGTCGGGATCTCGAAGCCCCAGTTCTCGCCCCAGTGGATCGACGCCACCACCAGATCGCCGGGTTGCTTGACGGATCCGACCTGGAGAGCGATCTCCTCCACGCGTTCCGCGGACAGGTCGGCGAGGAATCGCACCCCGGGCCGACCCGACGCCGCCTCCCACGCGCGCGGAACCCCGCTGCTCCTCGCGCCGAATCCGAAGACCAGCACGCGCCCCGCCGGCACGTCGAGGATCGCCGGGGCTGCGGCCTCTGCGGCATCGCGGCCTGCGCCCGTGGTCCGGATGCCGGCGGCGTGCAACGTGTCCAGCGTCTCCGTGAGCCCCCGCCGACCCCAGTCGGCGACGTGGTTGTTCGCGAGCACGCAGCAGTCGATCTCGGCAGCCGTCAGGCAAGGCGCGTTGGCCGGATGCATGCGGTAGTGGATGCCCTTCCCCGGCCAGGGATCCTCGGCGACGGTGACCGCGGTCTCGAGGTTGACGATGCGTGCGTCGGGACGCCTCCTGTCGAACTCCGCCAGCGCGCCGCCCCAGACGTAGGCAAAGTCCGCGGGCCGTGGAATCGGCCCGCTCGCCCGTTCCGCCAGGAGCACGTAGTCGAGCGCCGATTGCACGACGGGCTCGAACAGATGCGGCGCGCTCGCGTGCGGGAGGACCTGGTCGATGCCGCGGCCGGTCATCACGTCGCCGCATAGGAAGAGCACGACCGTCTTCGGTCCTTCGGGCCCCAGCGGCGCCTCCCTCGCCTCGCCCACGGTCACCTTCCCGCTCGCCCGAGGCCGCGTGCCGCCGACCCACCCGCTGAGCAACGCACCGCCAGCGAACGCGAGGAAGCGCCGGCGGTCCATCACGCGACCTCCGCGAGGCACGATACGGCACCGACGGCATGATGCACCCGGAGAACGAACGAATTCGCTGCCGGCCAGCGGCTTGAACTGCTGTGACGGCACGTCGCAGCCTGCATCGCTCACGAGGGGTCATGCGCCACATGCGTCCAGGGCCCGCTACCCATCCGCGGGAGCGGCGCAATGGCATCCCGGTTGCACCACCGTGAACCTGCCGCGTGACCGCGGCTCGCCCAGGAGGAAGCGCGATGCCCATCGGGGACTATTGCCACCGAAGCGTCCGCATGGTGACACCCGAAGAGACTTTGCGCGCGGCGGCGCAGCGAATGAAGGCCGAACCCATCGGGTGCCTGGTCGCAGCGGAGGACGATCGGCCCGTCGGGGTGGTCACCGATCGCGACATCGCGCTGCGCGTGCTGCGCGAGAACCTCGACCCAGACAAGCTGAAGGTGCGCGACGTGATGGTGAGTCCCGTGGTCACGGTGGCCGCCAGCGTGCCCGTCGACGAGGCCCTGCGGGTGCTGCGAAAGGCAGCCGTGCGGCGGCTGGTCGTGCTCGACGACGAGGGCAAGGTGACCGGCCTCTTCGCCGCCGACGACCTGCTCCGGCTCGTGGCGACCGAGCTCGGCGATCTCGGGGAAGCGCTGCGCGTGCAGCTCTCCGGCCCGAGACCGCCGCATCGCGCGGGGAAGGAGAGCCGCCATGCGTGAGGTGGGGCACTACCACAAGGACGTGGAGACCGTGGGCGCGCGAGCCAGCGCGCAGGAGCTGGCCGAGCAGATGACTCGCGAGGCCGTGGGCTGTCTGCTGGTGGTCGACGAGCAGGCCCGCCCGATCGGGATCGTCACGGACCGCGATCTCGCGCTGCGGGTCGTCGCCGAGGGCCGCTCCGCAACCGAGACCACCGCCGAGGCCGTGATGAGCCAACCGCTCCTTGTCGCCGACACGGCCGATCCGATCGAGCAAGTGATCGAGCGGATGTGCAGCCAGGGGATCCGCCGGGTCCCGATCCTGCGCGACGGCAAGGCCGTCGGCCTGGTGAGCCTCGACGATCTGGTCGTGCAGCTCGGCAGCGAGCTCGACTCGCTCGGCTCGGCGTTGCGGCATCAGTTCCGCGAGGCTCGGCGCAGCGCCCGTCTCGAGGAGATCCGCGAGGATCTCGCAGAACGACTGAGGCCCCTCGTCGAGCAGATCGAACGCGCTGGCGGGTACACGCGCCAGCGCCTGCTGCGAGAGCTCGATTCCCTGCGAGAACGCCTGCGGCGCCCGTAGCGAACACCGGCCGCTCGACTGGGTGTTGGGGTTGCCATGATCGTCATCGAGCCGGGCTCACGAGGGTCTGCGCGTGCGCCTCACCTGCCAATCCCCAGGCCCCGGCCGCTTGCGCGCCGGCGCGCTGAGGCGCGAGACGAGCCACCCCAGGTCCAGCTGGTCCGGCCCGGCGATGTAGCGATCCGGATCGGCAATGATGCTCCGCAGGTGCCCGACCGCGACGTTCCAGTCGATCGCGGGCCCGCCCCTGCCGTGCTCGACCACTTCGAAGCGGCCCTCGTGGACGCGAACGACATAGGAGTCGACGACGCGCGCCGGCTCTCCCTCGGTCAGCGCCACCGCGAAGCTCCTGGGCCCTCTGCGTCCGCTCGTCCTGGCCACGATCTCCCGCCAGGGCGCTTCTTCCCGGTGCGCTTCGAGGGCGCGGCGGATCACCGCCAACGCTTCGGTGAGCAGCGTGTGTCCACTGTGCTCCGGCATCGCCTCGCTCCGGTGCAAGGCACGTGCCCGCCAGCGGCGTGGCACGGCCTCTGCAGGGATCAGAGCTTCGTCGTCTCGGCGCCCGGGCTGGCGCCGGGCGACCCGCGGGATGGCGATGCTTCGGAGGAGGCCCCCCATGCGAGACGGAGAACCCATGCGGCGCGACCGCCTGATCCGGGAGCGCGTGCACGACCCGTACAAGGCGCGGCGTCACCTGCAGGATCCGACCGTGTGCACCGACTGCGGCGCCGTCTATCGGGACGGACGCTGGCGCTGGGGAGACCCACCGGCCGATGCGCACCGCGATCGCTGCCCCGCATGCCAGCGCCATCGCGATCACTACCCGGCGGGACTCGTGAGCCTCAGCGGCGACTATCTGTGCGCGCACCGCGACGAGATCCTCAGTCTGGTTCGCGACGTGGAGGCACGCGAGAAGGCGGAGCACCCGATCCAGCGCATCCTCGACGTGGAAGAGCAGGAGGGCGGTCTCCTCGTCAGCACTGCCGACCAGCACCTGGCCCGCGCGATCGGAGAGGCGGTCCACCACGCGCATCACGGCGTGCTCGACTACCACTACGTCGAGGAGGATGCTCGCCTGCGCGTGCGCTGGACTCGCTCCGCGTGAGCGCGGCCCAGCTTCGCATCCCGGTCGCTGTGATCGGGGCCGGCCGACTGGGAAACGCCTGCATCGAGGCAGTGCGCGCGAGCGGGGACCTCTCTCTTGCGGGCGTCGTACGGCGGTCTCCCAGCGCCCCACCGGCCCTCCCTGCACAGCTCGCAGGGGTGCCGCTCGCCGCGCACGTGGGCGAGCTCGGAGCGGTCGCGGTCGCGCTCGTGTGCGTGCCCCCGGCCACCTGCACGGCCGTGGCGCGCGGCCTGCTCGAGCACGGCGTCGCGGTGGTGGAATGCGCGCGTCTTCCCGTGGCCGAACGCGACGCGCACGCCGCGGCGCTGGCACGCGCCGCCGTCCATGGTCATGCCCTGGCCGTCGTCGGCGCGGGATGGGACCCGGGCGCGCTCGCTCTCCTCTCGGGACTTGCGCTCCTGCTGGCGCCCCACGGCCACACGGAGGTGCGACATCATGCCACGCCGAGCCTCCATCACACGCTCGCGCTCCGCAACGTGGCCGGCGTTCGCGACGCCCTGTGCACGGAGCTGCCGGTGACAGGAGGACGTGTCCAACGCTACGTCTACGTCGAGCTGGAGCCGGATGCCGAGCTCGAGAAGGTCGCCGCAGCCCTCCGCGCGGACCCGCTCTTTCTCGACGAGGAGACCCTGGTGCTGCCCGTCCCGAGTGCCGCCGCCGTCGAGGCGGAGGGACAGGGACTCACGCTCGAGCGGCGCGGGCGCGCCGGAGGCCTCGGACACCAGCGCTTCCTGTTCGAGGCGCGCTTCGATGCGCACGCCGCGGCCGCGCAGGTCATGGTCGGCGCCGCCCGCGCGACGGCAGGCGCCAGGCCCGGCATCCGGACGCTCCTGGAGCTGCCGCTCTCGGCGCTGGTAGGAGCCGCGGCCGCGCGTGCGCTCGCGACACCTTCCTAGACGGAGGACCCGACATGCTTCCCGACGACAACGAGTTCCCCGATGTCTGCGCGGGCTGCGGCGCGGCCCTGACGGTGGACGCAGAGCGCAGCTATGCCTACGGACCCTCGGGGGTCCTCTGCCACGCGTGCGCCACACGGCGCGGCGGCGTGTACGACGCCACACGAGACCGCTGGGTCGTCGAGCCCGATCTCGCGGATCTGCCCGACGAGCGCCGCCCCCATCGCTAGGGGCTCGGCAGACAGTCGAGGCCCTACTGCGGACGGCCGACGGGCGTTGGCTCGCGGTCGGACCAGGCAGCCGCGAGCCGATCCGGCAGCGCCTCGCGCGCGCAGGACCGGCAAAGGATCGTATCGGGCCCCAGCTTGAGGCGATCGACTTCGATCCGGCCGCCGCAGCGCCGGCAGTCGCCGAAGGCGCCGTGCGCGATGGCGTCGAGCGCGCGCTCGATGGCGTCGAGCCGGGCCGTGCGCAGCTCCCGCAAGGGAACGTCGTCGAAGACCGAGATGCCGGCGATTGCGAGATCGGCCTCCTGCGCGACGGGCAGCGGGCGCGGGTTGCGCTGTACCGCCGCCGCCGCCTCGAGTCGGCGGCGGCGATTCGCTTCGACGATCTCCTCGTACTCCTCCACGAGATCCAGGCGCAGCTCCTGCAACTCGGCCGCGCGGGCGTCGGGAAGGTCGGCGAGGGCCGACGCGCCGCCTTCTTCCTCCCGGAGACGGGTGGCACGAGCCCCGAGCAGGTCGCGCTTCTGGGCGGGCGTGAGCACCTCGCACTCTGCCAGTCCCACGCAGCGTGCCAGATGCCGGGCCTCGCACAGCTCTTCGACGATCTGCGCGCCGCCCTTGCGATCCCCGCTCAGGTCGCTGGCGTCGATCGCCATCACCCGGAGGTATCCACATCGGTGGAAGTGCTGTCGCATGGCAACTCCCCCGCGAGGCATCCTTGCTTTCAGCGCCTCGCCGTCTCTTGCTCGAAATACCCTTGCACATCGCGCACCAGCGCACGCGCGCCGCCGCTCGCGAGCGGAGTGCGCCCCTTGGCCTTCTCGACGCCGTCGCTGAGACGCCACGCCGCACCCATTCGCGTCAACCTGTCCCGTCGCGCCCGGGAACGAGCCCCTGCGGGTCGCCTTCGACGACCGGAGCCAAGTCCGCTGGCACGAGCTTCGCACGAGGAAGAACCACACGATCTCATGCCGGCCGGACGCGGCGGCCGCGCGAGGAGCGACCGGTGACGACCTCGGGATTCGCGCTCTTCGCGATGCGCTCCGGCCGCAGCTTCGGAGAGCGCGTCGCCGCGCACCTCGGTCTCTCCCTCGCCGAGCACGAGGAGCGCGACTTCGAATGGGGACAGCACAAGGCGCGCCCGCTCGTGAGCGTACGCGAGAAGGATGTCTATGTGGTGCAGTCCCTGCATGGGGACTTCGAGCAGAGCGTGAACGACAAGCTCTGCCGGCTCCTCTTCTTCCTCGGCGCCCTGCGTGACGCCTCGGCGGGCCGCGTCACCGCCGTCGTCCCGCTCCTCTGCTACTCGCGCAAGGAGCGCAAGACGAAGCCCCGCGATCCGGTCACCACCCGCTACGTGGCGCGCTTGTTCGAGGCGGTGGACGTCGACCGCGTCGCCACGCTCGAAGTGCACGACCTGGCCGCCTTCCAGAACGCCTTCCGCTGCCAGACCGAGCACCTGGCGGCGCACAGGGCCTTCGCCGACCACCTCGCCGACGAGCTGAGGGAACGGGAGGTCGTGGTCGCCTCGCCCGACGTGGGCGGGATCAAGCGGGCCGATCGCTACCGCTCGGCCCTGGCCCGCCGCCTCGGCCGCGAGCTGCCTGGCGCCTTCGTGGAGAAGCGCCGCAGCGCCGATGTCGTCAGCGGAGACACTGTCGTCGGCGACGTCGCCGGCCGTACCGTACTCCTCGTCGACGACATGATCTGCGGCGGCACGACGTTGGCGCGCGCGGCCGAAGCCTGCCGCAAGGCGGGCGCGCGCGAGGTTCTCGCCGCCGCCGCCCACGGCGCGTTCGTCCCCGAGGCGGCGCGCGTGCTCGGCGGCGCTCCGCTCGATCGGATCTTCGTGCTCGACCACATCGAGCCGATCGCCCTCGGCGATCCCGGGCTCGGGGCCCGGCTCACGCTGGTCGACGCCTCGAAGCTGGTGGCGGAAGCGATCTGGCGCATGCGGGTGGGTGGCTCGCTGGTCGACCTGCTCGAATCCTGAGAGAACGCGCGCTCACGCCGGGGCGGCCAACGCGAGATACTGCTTGGCCCGCCGGCGCCAGTGCTCCGGCTCGCGCACGCCCGGATCGAGGAGATGCCAGATCGCGATCTTGGCGCGCCGCAGGGCTCGATGGCTGCGATGGAAGCGAAGCAGCGCTTCGGGCGGGCCATCGCCCGTCACCTCCGCGTATACGGCGAGGAACCAGCGGCCGACGACCGGCTCGCCGAGGCGCTCGCACTCGAGCGCCAGGAACGCCAGCTCGTCGGCGGGGTCGAGGAGCCGGAGCTCGCGGGAGAACTCCAGGCAATCGATGATTGCGGGCTCGGGGCCGAGACAGATGTGCTCCGGGCGCAGATCGCCGTGGCCTTCGACGACGTGTCCGTCGCGCACGCGGCGGTCGAAGAGCTCGGCGCGCTCGCCCAGGAAGCCGAGCTGCGCCTCGGCGAGGGCCGCGACGCGGTCGGCGGGCAGGCCGAACTCGGGGCGCGCGAGCTCCTGCCGATCGCTGCAGACGCCCTCGGCCAGGCGCTTGCGGTACGCGGCGGGCGAGCACTCCACCGGCTGCGCCTGCGCATAGAACCGGGCGAGTCGCAGCGCAGCCGGGCGCACGTGCGCCTCCTGCAGCTGCCGCGTCTGGATCCGCCGGTCCAGCATCTGCTCCGCCGGCAGCCGCCGCATGTGCACCAGCCAGTCGACGGCCTCCCCCGCGCCGTCGAGCGCGAGCGTCCCCGCTGGCGCGAGCGTGAGCGCCACCGTGCCGAGGTAGACCTCGCGGGCGAGCCGGCGGTTGAGCCGCACCTCCGCTTCGCAGTCGAGCCGGCGCAGCTCCCGGCTGCTGAAGTCGAGGCTGTCGTAACGAACCGGCTTCTTGAGCTTGTAGACGTGACGATCGGTGAGGAAGACCCAGGACATGTGGGTCTCGAGCGCCTCGACCCGCCGCGGGCGATCCGGATAGGCCTCGGGCCGACGCAGGAAGGCGACCTTCGCCTCGATCCCGGGCTCGTTCACCCGCCGACCGCCGCCGCGGACGGAGCGGTCGCACGCCCCAGGATCTCCCGCACCTCCTCGTCCTCGACCTGGCGGAAGTCATCGTAGAAGTAGCCGATCGCTCCGAAGGGAGACGGTGTCGCGAGACACACGACCTCGTCGACCTCGGACGCCAGCGACTCCACCGTCTCCGGCGGCGCAACGGGAACGGCCAGGATCAGGCGCGCCGGCCCGCGGCGGCGGACGGCGCGCAGCGCCGCGCGGGTCGTGGCGCCGGTGGCGACGCCGTCGTCGACCACGATCACCGTCCTGCCCGACACGGGAATCGGTGCGCGGCCGCCCAGGTACAGACGGCGGCGGCGCTCGATCTCCTCCACCTGCCGGGCCGCCTCCCGCTGGAGATAGGTGTCGGGGATCGCCAGCGCCTCGACCACGTCCTCGTTCACCACCAGCTCGCGCTTCTCGCCGTCCACGACCGCCGCCACGGCGAGCTCCGGTTGCTGGGGCGCGCCGATCTTCCGCACGAGAACGAGGTCGAGGGGCGCCTCCAGCTGCCGGGCGACCTCCCAGGCGACCGGCACCCCCCCACGCGGCAGCGCGAGCACGACGGGATGCTGGTCCTTGAAGCGCAGCAGGGCGTGCGCCAGTCGTACGCCGGCCTCCTCACGGTCCCGGAAGATCACGACGGCTCCTCCTCGAGGTGTCGGGCGAACCAGCGGCCCGCCAGCGCGATCACCTGCTCCAACGTGCCCGGCTCCTCGAACAGATGGGTGGCACCCGGCACGACGGCGAGCTCCTTCTCGCAACGCAGCTCGGCGAGCGCGGCGCGGTTGAGGTCCAGGACGACCGGGTCGCGGCCGCCGACGATCAGCAGCGTCGGGGCCCGCACCCGCGCGAGAACCGGTCCCGCGAGGTCGGGCCGGCCGCCGCGCGAGACCACCGCGGCGATCTCGCAATCGGCGCGCGCCGCCGCGACCAGCGCTGCTCCTGCACCCGTGCTCGCTCCGAAGTAGCCGACGCGACACCCGCGCGTTGCGGGCTCCCGGCCGAGCCAGCGCGTGGCCTCGACGAGCCGTTCCGCCAGCAGCGGAATGTCGAAGACTCGCTCCCGGTCCGCTGCCTCCTCCTCCGTGAGGAGATCGAAGAGCAGCGTGCCGAGCCGCAGCTCGTGGAGGGCGCGGGCCACGCGCCGGTTGCGCGGGCTCAAGCGGCTGCTGCCGCTGCCATGGGCGAAAGCAACAACGGCTCGTGTCTCTTCGGGCAGCGCGAGCGTCCCGGGGAGCCCGAGCGGAGGAATCGCGACGGGTCGCTCCGGTGCGGCTGAGGGTCTCGCGGCCAGCTCCATAGCAGGAGTCCGTGCACAGCCCGTGCCCGCTCGCAGCCGCACGGCGGGGACCACTCTC
>Ga0105107_10002343_pt1 | contig 12465 bp, 8 predicted proteins | sample PPLLaktember2015_6_FD_79335 | JGI IMG/M metagenome (GOLD analysis project Ga0105107, IMG submission 79335) | Freshwater sediment microbial communities from Prairie Pothole Lake near Jamestown, North Dakota, USA - PPLs Lake P8 Core (1) Depth... | ecosystem: Environmental > Aquatic > Freshwater >... | reverse complement strand
TGCGTGAAGGTGGTGCGCGGATCGTTGAGCACCTGCACGATGCCGAGACTCATCACACCCGTGATATCGGCGCCCGGCGTGACGGCGGTCGGGTCGGCGCCGAGCTTCACCATCGCGTCGCGGATGATCGCGTAATGGGCCAGCTCCTCGTCACGGATGCGCACGAGGTCGGCCCGCGTCGGCCCGCCGACGTGCGGATCGGAGGCGTCGAACTTCACGACCAGCGCCTCGTACAGCCGAGTGCCGGAGCGCTCGAAGGCCAGGCGCTCGCCGAGCTTGTCGAGGAATACGCTCGGCTTGTGGCCCTGCATCATCTGCATCGCGTTCTTCGCCATGCCCTTGATGCCCGTCGTCTTCGGCATCGTGCCCACGGGGGACGCGTGACGGGACCAGAACAGCTTCTCGGCCGAGTACTCGGACGCGTCGAGGATCACGTCGGTACCGCCTTCCTCGGCACCCGCGATGGTCCGCTTGCTGTCCTTCGGCGAGGTCGCGATGCCGGTGCGGTTCTTCCCAGTGTCGGTCGGCTTCTTCATGGCGTGTGCTCCTCTCACTCGGCGACGTCGGCCATCCGATTCAGCTCGGTGCCCGGTTCGTACTCGTATTGCGCCGCGACGATCTCGGAGGGCGAGCCCTCGGCAGCGAGCTGATCGCGATAGGCGTCGTTGGCGGGGTCCTCCGCCGAGAACGGCACGACCTGCGTGCCGACCGCGGTGAGGTCCATCTCGTTCGCCAGCGTCCGACGGACGAAGTCCCGCTGGCTCGCGAATTTCACCGGCTCGGGCAGCTCGGCGGGCAAGAGCGCCTCCGGATCGGCGATGCGAGCCTGACGCATCACGTCGAGCACGAAGTGCAGCTGACCGAGCTCGTAGTCGAGGAACCGCTCCCACACGGCCTTGAGGCGGAGGTTGCTCTCCTGCTGCATGCAGCTCCAGTACGTCCAGACCTCGGTGGCCTCGTGGAGCAGCCACTTCTCCAGCCAGGTCTCCGTCGTGTCGATCATCGACTCGTAGTGGGTGACGTGCTGCTCCTCGATCGAGGCGATCTCGGCGTACAGCATGCGGGCGACCGGATCCGCGAAGATCGGCCCGATGGTCATGTAGTAGTCGTGGACCTGGTGCTCCGCGCACACGATCGTGAGCGCGTTCAGCTTGGTGATCGGCGCCGCCGTCCGGCGGTCATAGGGGTTGCGGATCTCGTTCTGCGGCGCGCGGTGCTCGTCGGCGGTCGGTCGCCCCGGCCGCACGTCGGTGTACGACTGCAGCAGGTTGTTCACGTCCTGGCCGGACATGCGGTCCATCAGCGCGGCGAACCGGTAGAGATGATCGAAGTCCTCGAGCATCCCGAAGCGGTACATCTGCGCGAGATACGGATCCGGCTCGTGCTGGGCGACCCACGCGGTGATCTCGATCGCCGCCTGCTCGAAGCCGATCGTCGTCTCGAGCGGCGACTGGTCGGCCGGATTGAGCCAGTTCACGAGCGTCTGCTGGTGCTGCTCGATGCGCCGCACTCGCGCGAGCGGGATCTGCAGCTCCCGGTTCATGCGCGCGCACGCGTGGCTGAATCGCACCGCTTCCGCCTCGACCCCGTTCATGAGGATCACGCCCACGCGGGCAAACGCGTCGTCGTCGAGCTTGCTGTACGGCGGCCCGGCCATCTCGCGCCAGGTGAAGATCTGGCGTGCGAGCGGCACGCCCTTCTCGTTGCGGATGTCCAGCGTCATTCGATGCGCTCCTCGTCGTGGGTCGCGGGCGTCGTGCAAGCCAGGCGCCACCGTGGACGCATTCGCGCACCCGAATCGAACCGTCGATCGAGTGGATCACCACCGGCCATGACCGCACGGCGAGGCGCTCGCGCACGGTCATCCGCGCACGACCGCGAGTCGTGGTGCGAATGAACGGCGTCGCAGCGGCGACCCTACGTCAGCCACTCGACGAGCGCGTCGGCGAGCTCGACGGCGCGGGTCTTCTGCAGGTTGTGCCCGCCGGTCGGGAAGCGCAGCCGCGGCCCGGCCGGTGCCACCGCGAGCATCTCCTCGATCACCGGCGCGTCGACGAACGGATCGTCCTGCGTCCACGCGCCGAAGCACGAGCCCCGCACGCGAGCGAGTGCGGCGCGGTGATCGGCGAAGCGGAACTGTGCGATCATGGCGATGCTGCGCGCGACCTCGTGGTGCTGGATCGATCGCGGGAAGCCGCCCGCGATCATCGCCCGCCGGTACAGCCGCAACACCGGCCGGCCGACGAGCGGCGTCTGCACGGCGCGATCGATCCAGCGCAACGGCGGCAGCCGGCGCAGCACCGCATGCGGGCGCAGGCCGACCGGCGCGAGCAGGGCGAGCCGCGCGGCGGCGGGATCACGCGCCGCGACGTGGGTCGCCAGCGGAGCACCGAACGAGTGGCCGAGCACGGTGTACGGACCGGCGATCACGCGCGCGGCGAAGTCCGCGACGATGCCGGCGAGCTCCGGCCATTGCGTCGGCGGGCGATGAATCGCGCTCTTGCCGAAGCCGGGCTGATCGATCCGCACGAGCCGGATCCGTCCGGCGAGCGCGGCGGCGAGCCAGCGATAGTCGCGGTGGGATCCGGGCAGCCCGTGGATCGCGAGCAGCGGCGTGCCCTCGCCCTCGTCGGTGTAGGCGATCTCGCCGGCCGCGACGCGACAGCGCGAGATCGAAGGATCGGAGGGGTGCTCGGGCCGCATCGCTCGCGAGGATACCGGGCGCTCAGGGCACCGTCGCGGCCACGCTGGGCCGATCGCGCCAGTACGCCGCGCACTGCAGCAGTCGGTCGTACCGGTCGAGCTCGATGGCGCTGCGCAGGCGGATCCAGTCGATCGCGCCGACGAGCGCGATCTCGGTGAGGCCGAAGCCCTCGGCGAAGCCGTGCTTGCCGACGCGCGCGTCGAGCCACGCGAGCGCACTCGCGGCGCGATCGACCTGCTTGCGCAGGTAGGCCGACTGGAACGAGTCGATGCCGTCCTTCGTGAGGTACAGGGCGTTGATGAGCGAGTCGAGCGCTCCGTCGAGCACGGCGAGCACGTTGCGCGTGCCCATGTCGGTCGGGTCGTACGGGCGCAGCGGGCCAGGGCCCCAGCGCCGCATCATCAGCTCGACGATCGCGTGCGAGTCGAGCACGACCTCCGGCTCGCCGACGACCTGCAGCACCGGGAACTTCCAGATCGGCGAGACCTCGGCGAGCGCTTGCTGACCCTTCGCCGTCGAGACGTCGACGAGCTCGGTGACGAGGTCCAGCTCCATGGCGACGATCCGCACCCGGCGGACGTACGGCGAGGTGGTGGTCCCGAACAGGCGCAGCAGCATGACGGCAGAAGGCTACCTCGCGCGTGCCGGATTGGCGCGCAGCGGCCCTTCGCGGCGCGCCCGCGACGACTGGCGACTCTCGTGGCCGGGCTGGCCCGCATGGCCCACCGGGCCGGCCGGGCCGGCGTGGAACCCCGCGGAATCGTGTTCGCGGGGCGGAGCACGGGCATTGCACATCGGCGCGCCGGCCTCGGAGGCCGTTCATGCGCACCTCACTCGTCGTCCTCGCCGCGATCTCCCTCACCGCCTGCGCCTCGGACGACGACGACGGCGCAGTGATTCCCCAGCTCGGCGGAGGCAAGGGCGACGCCATCGATCAGGCCGAGGATCGCGGCGTGCTCGCGTTCGACGAGGCGCGCACCGGCAGCTTCGTCGAGGACCTGCAGTTCGACGGCTATCGGCTCTCCGTCCGCGATGGTGCGCGCGTGCGTGTCGAGATCACCCGACTCGGCACCGCGAAGAAGCTCGACACGACGTTGTTCGTCTACGGGCCGGTCCACGACGGTGCGTTCGGCACGAGCGCGATCGCGTTCGACGACGACAGCGGATGGGGTCGGCAGTCGCGGCTCACCGGGCTCGAGCTCGACGGCGGCGAGTACCTCGTCGTCGTCGGCACGCACGATGCCCAGGGGCGCGGCGCGTACCGGCTGCTCACGACGTGCGAGAGCGGCGACTGCGAACCGCTGCCGGAGCCGACCGGCTGCGACGAGACCGTCGCGAACCAGATCCTCTCGTGCGTCGACGTCCAGGTCGCCGACACGGCCGCGGATCCCGAGACGCCCGACCTCACGGCCGCCGAGGCGCTGGAGATCTGCACCGACGGCGAGGCGCTCGGACCTGTGTTCGACAACCTGTGCGTCCTGCCGCCGGAGCCGCTGGCGTTCTGCGCCATGGGCTTCGAGGCCTTCGCGACCCAGATGGGCCCCGCGTGCCGCGAGGAGCTCGCACCGTTCGCGGTCGACTGCGTCTTCGGCGACACGTTCCGCGACCTCCGGACGTCACGCGACGTCGTCAGCGGCACCCGCCGCGTCCTGACCTCGCCCGCGGGCATCACCGAGATCGAGCGCCAGCAGGTGATCCTCGCGGTGCAGAGCTCGGCGCACACCGACGTCACCACGATCGAGGAGGCGTTCGAGCGCGCCGACCAGGGCGAGATCAATCAGATCGAGCTGTGGGATCGCACGAGCGCCCGGCCGTACCTCGTCTATGAATTCGGCGCGGGCGACACGTCGGTCGGGGCGTACTTCGTGCACGGCACGACCGAGCGCGTCGCCGTGATCGGCGACGGCGATCTCGAGCGCTGCACGGCGGCCCGCGGACCGCAGGGCGGCGACTGCACGACTGACGCGGACTGCTCTGTCGGCCGCTGCATGGGGAGCTCCGAGGCGTCGAACGTCGGCCGCTGCACGGTGCTCGAGGGCTTCGGCGAGCAGACCGACTGCAGCGTCGACGCGCCGTGCGACATCGAGCAAGGGCTGATCTGCGCCGGCCTCACCCGCGGCGACGAGGGCCAGTGCTTCCCCGCGTGGATGCGCGGCACGTTCGCGGAGGAGTTCCCGGTGGACGAGGGCGGGCCGGCGGTGCCCGACGCCGATCCGGCCGGGCTCTCGCGCACGCTCGTCGCGAACGGCCTCGCGACGGTCGACACCGACGTCGAGCTCGACCTGTTCGTGAGCCACCCGGATGCGACGCAGCTGCGGATCACCCTGACGAACCCCGCGGGCGCCGAGGTCACCGTGTTCGACGGCGAGAGCTCCGAGGTCTTCTGGCAGCGGCATCCGGTCCTCGGCTTCTCGGGGGACGAGGTGGCAAACGGCACGAGAACGCTGCGCGTCGTCGACACGGTGTCGGGCGAGACCGGCACGCTCGACCACTGGACGCTGCGACTCGGCAGCCGGTTCGACTGACGCCCGCCGGCCGCCGCCGGCGGCGTCCCGGCCCAAGGGGATTGCAAAGCGCGCCAGGACGCGTACGACGAGGGGGTGACCCAGGACGGCGACGAAGGGCCTGCCCGCACGCATCCCGCGCGGCAGGCGACGCTCAAGCTGCTCTCGTCGACGGACGGCGCCGCGCTGCGCAGCCTCGCGGACGCGAAGCGCCTGGCGGCCGACGCCGCGGCGCTCGCCGAGGTGTTCGGTGCGACCGACATCGGACGCGTGCGCGACAACAACCAGGATCAGTTCCTCGTCGCGTCGCTCGAGCGCTCGCTGTTGATCGAGGGCTCGAGCCTGCCGGCGCAGGCGGGCACGCGGCTCGTCGACACGCCGCAGGGTCGGATCTTCGTCGTCGCCGACGGCATCGGCGGCCACGGCGGAGGCGAGGTCGCGAGCGCCGTCACCATCGACGCCATGGCGCACTACTGCTTCGAGACGATGCCGTGGGTGCAGCGCCGCTCCGAGTGCACCGCCGAAGAGCTGGCCGACGGACTGCGCGAGGCGGTGCAGAACGCCCAGGCGCGCGTGCGCCGGGTCGCCCGCCGCAAGGGCATCGACGAGACCGCGGGCACGACGCTGACGATGGCGTACGTCGCGTGGCCCGAGCTGCTGCTCGTCCACGTCGGCGACAGCCGGGCCTATCTGCTGCGGGCCGGCACGCTGCACCGCCTCACGGTCGATCACACGCTCGCGCAGCAGCTCGTGGCGGGCAACGTGATGACCGAGGAGGAAGCCGCCGGCTCGCGATTCAGCCACGTGCTCGTGAACGCGGTCGGCGGGGGCACCGAGGCGCTCGACGTCGAGCTGCGCCACCTCGTGCTCGAGCCCGGGGATCAGCTGCTGCTCTGCACGGACGGCCTCTACGACATGGTCGCGGACGCGGCGATCGCCATGGCGCTGCGCGACACGCAGCGACCCGTCTCCGAGGTGGTGCACGGGCTGCTCGCCGCGGCGAACGGAGCGGGCGGCCGTGACAACATCACGGCCGTGCTCGCGCGATTCTGACTCGCGCCGGCGCGCCGGCGCACCCGATCAGACCGCGAAGGGATCGAGCTCGTCGTCGAGCACGATCGGGAACAGGCGGTCCGCGTCGCTGCCCTCGAGCCCCAGCACGCGCCGCAGTCCGCGGTGCACGTGCGCGGGCGTGATGCGCACGCCCTGGGCCGGATCGGCCGCCGGCTGCTTCGTGGCCGGATCGAGCGGGATCGCATCGTGGCCGTCGTTCGTCATGCCGACCACGGTGTTGCCGGGGATGCCAGCACCCATCGCGATCATGCTCGTGATGGACCAGTGATCCTTGCCGGCGTTGCCGTTGTACTGCGGCGTGCGGCCGAAGTCCGAGCACATCAGCACCGTGAGCTTGTCGGCGACGCCCTGGCGCTCGGCTTCCTCCCACAGGAACGAGACGAGCCCGACGATCTCGTTCATGCGCGCGCTCTGCTGGTTGTCGTGATCGCCGTGCGTGTCGAAGTTCGAGTGGAACAGGTTGCCCGACACGCCGATGCCGGCCTTGTACGCGGCGACCACCAGCTGGGCCTGGCGGAACAGGGCATTGGTGTGCGGCTCGGGCAGCACATCCTGCAGGCGCTGCAGCTCCTTGCTGCCAGAGCGCGCCGTGAGCATCGACGAGATCGCGTGGCGGAAGCGCGGCAGCCGGTTGCTCTCCAGCATCGCCTGGGCCCGCTTCTCGCGCGCGAGTCGGATCATCGCGTGGGCCGTCTCGGTGTGGTACGTGCCCGCCGCCGGATCCTCGGCGTTGCGGCGGTCGGGGAACGACAGATCGGCCAGCCGCGCGTTGTTGCCGTTGCGCACGGGCGCGACGAGGCCGCCGGTGCGGTCGTACGGTCCGAAGCTGATGAACGACATCGGTCGCTGCGGCGCGCCGGCGCCTGCGACCAGGGCGGCGATGTTCGGATAGCCCTCGCCGAGCCGCCCGCTCGCGCAGTTACGCTGACCGGCATCGTGGGCATTCGTCGCCGTGTCGACGCCGTTGATCACCATCATACGGGTGTAGTGCGCGCCGAAGAACGCGGCGGCCGAGGCGATCGGTGCGTAGCGGATGTTGCCGGCGGTGCCGATGTCGCCCACGTTGTACGATCGGTTGAGATCGTTGCCCTTGGGATCGCACAGGAGCGTGGGATCCCAGCCGCCGTGCGCCTGCACGGTGACGAACAGCGGGCCGGTGTAGTCGTCGTCGCCGGCGGCCTGGTGCCGACCGTGGTCGACGAGCTCGCCGTGCTCGGCACGGCCGAGCAGGGGAGCACCGGCGATGGACATTCCGGCGAGCGACGCGAGCTTCATGAAATCTCGGCGGTCCATGGTCGTTCCTCCCTTCACTCGTACAGGTAGCGGTAGTCCCCGAGCAGATACGTGACGACGGCCATCCACGCGCGGACGGTGTAGTCCGCGTCCTCGACGACCTCCATGCCGGGCGGCCACGGCATCCCGGTGGCCGGATCCATCGTCGACTGGCACGCGCCGGCGAGGGCCGTGGGCAAGGGCGCGATCGGATCGACGAGCCGCGTGCGTCCGTCGTCGAGCACTGCCTCGAACAGCGCGATGGTGCGGTCGATCTCCGGATCGTCGTCGTCGAGGACCTCGCCGAGCAGGTGCTCGTGCAGGTGCTGCACGTTGGCCCGGATGGCGTCGTCGCCCTCGGGCGTGCCCGGCAGCGCCCCGCGCTCGACGAGCGGGAACAAGAGGCGCTGATCGACCGGCTTCGCGAAGTCGTTGGCCGTGGCGAGGCACGCCACCTCGTTGCTCATGCGATCGGCGATGTTCGCCATCACGCCGTTCATCTCCGTGAGCCGCGTGGTCACCGAGGCGGAGTCGATGCCGCCGTAGAAGAACTTGAAGAAGTCGGCGGAGAGCAGCACGCTGGTGTCGCCGCGCCTCCACGGCACGCCAGTCGTCGCGATGATGCGGCGGTGCAGCATCTCGGGCGACAGCAGGTGGGCCGTGCCCATGTCCTGCAGCTCGGCGGTGCGCTCGTCCGACAGCGGCACCTCGCTGTCGACCGCGCGGTACCACTCGGTCTTCACGAGCTCCTTGAAGACCACCCGGATCTCCTGGTTCTGCTCGCTGAACGCCTGCGCGATCTGCTTGAACGTGTAGTCCTGGGCCTCGAACGCCTTGATCCGCTGCAGGTAGTCCGGGGCGTCGGCATCGATCGGCTCGAGCAGCGGCTCCTGGCCGGTGAGCCCGGTGTAGACGGTGTGCACGACCGACAGCGCGAACTTCTCGTCGGCGACGAGGTGCGGCACGAGCCACTGCAGCGCGGTCTGGTTGGCCTCGTAGGGGATCTGGATGTCCTCGAAGCCCGGCGGACGCATGTCCGTGAACCACTGGTTCTCCGGCCGGTAGCGCCCGGTGTCGTCGAAGTTCTGGAACGCGCCCGCGAGCGGGTCGACGTAGTCGTGGCACACGCTGCAGTTCGGGTTGTACAGCGTGGGGTTGAAGTCGGCGATCGAGGACACGTCGATCGGCCGGGCCGCGAGCCGCAGCACGTCGGTCGCCAGGAAGAACTTGTAGAACACGCGCGAGCGCGCACGGTTGCGGTTCGTCGGCGTCGTCGGATAGCGGTTGAGGAACACCGACGTCGTGAGCAGGCCCGAGTGCGGGAAGCCGTCGAATGTCGCGGGCTTCCACTCGTTGGGGTCGTTCGGATCGGTGAAGTGATCGAGCGAGATGCCGTAGCTGCGCGCCGACCACGGGTTCACGAGCGTGAAGTTCGCGGTGAGCACCTCGGAGAAGGGGCGGTCGCGGCTCACGACCGAGGCGATGATCTCCAGCGGCTCGCGGGCGATCGCGTCGTTCGTCTTGTTGCGCGCGTCGGCGATCTGTTCCTCGGGCAGCATGTCGAACCAGCGCGCATTCGGGAACCGGGTCATGTCGACCGTCCCGACCGCGTCGTCACCGACGAGGTACGCGTCGGTGTGCATCACGTCGTTGTAGATCTCCTTGATGCGGACGTAGAACGCGTCCTCGTGCATCACGACGTCGAGCACGGGATCGATCGCGGCGAGGCCCTTGCCCTCGACCATCGCGATCTCCTCGGGTGTCGGCATGCGACCGGCGATGTCGAACACCGCCTTGCGCAGCGTGCCGACCTCGTCGAGCACCTCGATGTCCGCGTAGAACGCCTTGATGTCGGAGTCGTCCACGCAGTGGACTGGCGCATCGAAGCGCTCCACCATCTCGGACAGCAGCTCGTACTCCGGGCTGTCGGGCTCGATCTGCACCCCGCCGCCGTGCTCGATGGCGGCGGACGGCTTGAGCAGCAAGAGCGAGACACCCTCGATCTCGAGCCGCGCGATGTTCTGCACGGTCTGGTAGTTGGCCTCGACGTACCCCGGATAGTCGGTGCCCTGCAGGACCAGGTTGCTCTTCGCCGCCTGGCCGCCGGGGTTGTGGCACGCGAAGCACTTCGTCGACAGAAGCGGCGCCCAGACGTCTTCACGGAAGTAGTTCTTCGTGTCGACGCACTCGTCGGGGCCCTCGATCTCGTCGGGATCGTCGTTGCCCTGGTCGGCACCGCCTTCCTGACCTTTCGGATCGTCGTCGTTGCCCGCGTAACAGGACGCGAGGATCAGTGCGGTGAGCACGGAGCCGGCGTCGAGCATGCGACGCCTGGCGCGACTCGAGGACGCGGTGCGGTTCGGCATGTTGTGTCCCCCCGGATCGCACCCTCACCATCCCCCTGGTGGGCGCGACCTTCCCTCTCATCGGTCGGGACGAGGTCGATTCGAATCGCGTGCACGACTTCCGGCGAGGATGTCGTGATCGTTGCGCCAGGGGCGGTTGGCGTGCGGATTCCAGCGGGCGGTGTTGCCGCAGCTCCACGCCGCGCAGATCGCTGCACGCGGAGCGATCGACGGAGCACGCGCGAGTTGCCAGCTTGCCGCGCCCGCCACTATCGTGCGGCGCCATGATGCTGCGTACGAAGAGATCCTCCGCGCTCCTGCTCGTGCTCTCGCTCTACGCATGTGGCGGGAAGTCGGCCGACACCGCAACGCCCGAGCCGGCGCCGACCAGCCCCGACCCCACGGCCCGGGTCGCGGTGAAGCCCGAGGACTTCGCGAGCGTGCTCGCCATGCCGCACCGCGCCGCCGACAACACGTCGCGCGATCCGTGGCGCCACCCGGCCGAAACGCTCGCGTTCTTCGGCGTGCGCCCGGACTCGACCGTCGTCGAGCTGTGGCCCGGCGGCGGCTGGTACACCGAGATCCTCGCGCCGTACCTGCGCGACAAGGGCAAGCTCGTGGTGACCGTGTTCGACCCGAACGGGCCGAAGGAGTACTACGGCACCGCACAGAGCCAGAAGCTGCTCGATCGCTTCGCGGCCGAGAAGGCCGTGTTCGGCGACGTGGGCACCGCGACGGTCAAGCAGGACGTCGTGCTCGGCAAGGACGGCAAGGTCGAGAAGATCACGATCCATCCGTTCGACCTCGCGCCCGAGGGCACGGTCGACGTCGTGCTGACCTTCCGCAACAGCCACGGCTGGTACCGCAACGATTCGCTCGCCATCGTCTACGGCGCCGCGTTCCGGGCCCTGAAGCCCGGCGGCATCTTCGGGGTCGAGCAGCACCGCGCAGCCGAGGGCGCCGATCCGAACAAGACCGCCGAGGGCGGCTACCTGCCCGAGGCGACCGTGATCGAGGCGGCGAAGTCCGTCGGCTTCGAGCTCGTCGAGTCGTCGGAGATCAACGCGAACCCGAAGGACACGAAGGATCACCCCGACGGCGTGTGGTCGTTGCCGCCCAGCCTGCGCGGCGGCGAGAAGGACAAGGCGAAGTTCGAGGCGATCGGCGAGAGCGACCGGATGACCCTGAAGTTCAGGAAACCGGGCTGATCGCGCTCGTCAGTGGGCCTGCTGCCACGCCGTCACCTCGGCGAGCAGCTTCGTGCCGTCGCCGGCCGCCGACTTGCACAGCTCGCGGGCACGTTCGGCACCCGCACGCGCCGCGGAGCGGTCCTCGGTCCAGCGGGCGCGCGCACGGGCGAGCTCGGCCTTGCAGGCGCCGCGGTAGGCATCGTGCAGGTCGGGATGATCCGGCCGCAGGACGCGTTGCGAGATCTCGAGCGCGGCGCGGCTCTCGGCGACGGCCTCGTCCCACTGCGACCGGCGGCCGAGCACCGACGCGAGATTGCCGTGCGTGCGGGCGACGTCGGGGTGGTCCTCTCCGAATGCGCGCTGCGAGATCGCGAGCGCGCGGCGGAACTCGGCCTCGGCCTCGACGAGCCGCCCCTCGTCCTCGTACGAGGTGCCGAGGTTGTTGTAGCCCTGGGCCACGAACGGATGATCGGATCCGTAGGCGCGCTCGAAGATGGCGATCGCGCGCCGGTACTCGGTCTGCGCCGCAGGGTGACGGCCGAGCTCGTCGAGCACCACGCCCAGGTTGAGGTAGCCCATCGCCGTGTCGGGATGCTCGGGCCCGAACGCGCGCAGCGCGAGCTCGATCGCGTGGCGCAGCTCCGCCTCGGCCTCCTCGTGGCGCCCGAGCTCCTGCAGCGAGGTGCCGACGTTGGCGTGGCCGATCGCGATCATCGGGTGCTCCGGGCCGAGCTGGGCCTCGCGGATCGCGAGCGCACGGCGGTGCTGGGCGAGGCCCTCCTCGTTGCGGCCCTGACCGAGCAATGTTGTGCCGAGGTTCTCGTGCAGCACGGCGACATCGAGGTTGTCCTCGCCGAGCTCGCCCTGCAGGATCTCGAGCGCGGTGCGAAAGTCCGCCTCCGCCTCGTCGAAGCGCGCCTGGCGATCGAGCACGCCGCCGATGCTGTTGTAGACGTCGGCGAGCAGCACCGGATGGCCGCGGCGCTGCGCGAGCGCGAGCCCGACCTCGCCGACCCATGATGCCTCCTCGAAGCGGGTCGCCCGGGCGCCGAGCAGGATCACGAGACTCGCCGCCGCCCGGGCCGCGATCGTGTCGTCGCCGTCGGCGAGCGCGTCACGCATCGCCGCGCGGAGCAGCCGCTCGGCCTCGCCGTGCTCGGCCTTGGCGAGCAGGACCTCGGCCAGCGTCGTATCGATCTCGCTGCGCACCGGCCGGTAGTCCATCGCCTCGGCCCGCGCGTGCAGCTCGCGCAGCGCGATCTCGGCGGCATCGAGGCGGCCGGCGAGCAGCAGCGCGAAGCCGACCGCGAGCTCGCTGCGCAGCTGCTCGACCTCGGCGGCGAGCTCGGGATCCTCGGGCAGTGGCACGCGAGCGC
>Ga0105107_10002342_pt1 | contig 12465 bp, 11 predicted proteins | sample PPLLaktember2015_6_FD_79335 | JGI IMG/M metagenome (GOLD analysis project Ga0105107, IMG submission 79335) | Freshwater sediment microbial communities from Prairie Pothole Lake near Jamestown, North Dakota, USA - PPLs Lake P8 Core (1) Depth... | ecosystem: Environmental > Aquatic > Freshwater >... | reverse complement strand
TTCGTCTGCGACCCTCCCGAGAGCTTCAGCCCCCGGGCCGACACGACCCTGGTGATGATCGCCGAGGCGATCCGCCGCGGCCATCGCCCGTACTGCACGATGGTCGGCGAGCTCGGCCTGCGCGGGAAGGATGCCTGGACCGATGCCGCGAGCCCGATCGAGCTCGAGGGCGACGACGAGCGGGGCTGGCAGGCGCGACGGGGCGAGCACGTGCAGGCGCGATCGCTGGCGAGCTTCGGCACCGTGCTGATGCGCAAGGATCCGCCGTTCGATGCGGCGTACCTGACCGCCACCTGGATCCTCGACCACGCCGGAACGCCCGTCTTCAACGCGCCCCACGGCCTGCGCGCGCTCAACGAGAAGCTCGCGATCACGGCCTTCCCCGCGATCGTCCCGCGCACGATGGTCACCCGCGACATCGCGGAGCTGCGGCGATGGCTGGCCGAGCTGGGCGGCAAGATGATCCTCAAGCCCGTGCTCGGCTACGGTGGCCGAGAGATCCTGCTGGCGCGTGACGGCGATCCGAATCTCGCGAGCCTGCTGGAGCTCGCGACCGGCGAGGGCACCAAATGGACGATCGCCCAGGAGTACCTGCCGGCGGCCACGGCGGGCGACAAACGCATCCTGCTGGTCGACGGCGCGCCCATCGGCGCCGTGCTGCGCGTCCCGAAGAGCGGCGAGATCCGCAACAACTTCCACGCCGGCGGGTCGCCCGCGGCGTCGGACGTCGACGACCAGGACCGCGCGATCTGCTCGGCCGTCGCTCCGATGCTGCGTGCGATGGGCCAGCTGTTCGTGGGCCTGGACGTGATCGGCGGACGACTCACGGAAATCAACGTCACGAGCCCGACTGGGATGCAGGAGATCAACCGACTCGGTCGGCTCACCGGCGACATGACGATGCAGGCGAGATTCTGGGACGGTGTCGAATCGAAGCTTGGCCTGCGCGCCCAGACATGACACTGTAGCGTGAGATCCCCCATGTCCGAGCGACCGACGACGTTCCGCGACCTGCTCCGCAGCGAGCTGCCCCGCCTGTACGCATTCGCGTTCCACATGTGCGGGAATCGAGAAGAGGCGCTCGGTGCCGTGCGCCAGCTCGTCACCGATGCGAAGGCCTACGGCGAGGACAAGATCCTCGCGACCGACAAGCCGAGCGACACGTTGCTCGGCATGATGGCGCGCTCGCTCGAGGAGTCGCTGGGGCGCAAGTCCGAGCACACCTTCGAGCAGCTCGACGAGACGCTGCGCAGCGACATCACGCGGCCCATCGACCTCACCGGCGGGCCGCTGGGGGGCGATCCGGTGCGTTTGCACGTGATCCTCTGGGAACTCAAGCGCACGTGTCTCACCTCGACACTGTGCTGCCTGCCGCCCGGCGTGCGCGTGTCGTTCGTGCTCACCGACCTGCTCGGTTACGGACCGGTCGAGGCCGCAGATCTGCTCGGGATCAAGGAGAGTGCCTACCGCGTGCGACTCACCCGTGCGCGCAAGCGCGTCGAGGACTACCTGACGCCGCGGTGCGTGCACGTCGATCAGCAGAACCCGTGCACCTGCACCGGTCGTCTGCTCATCGCGATGGACGCGAACTTCGTGCGCGAGCCGCCGCACCGGCTCGACATCCCCCACGAGCCGCACGACGCCGACGGTCCGCGCCGCGACATGGGCAGCCTGTATCGCAGCCTGCCCGTCGTGCAGCTCACCGACATCGAGCTCGGCGCACTGCTCGAGACGGCGTAGTCCCGCTTCGGGCCGCACTCCGTCTTTCGGGAGGGCACTGCCGCGCCCTCCCCCCGCCGGGCGAAGCCCGTCGGGGCCCCCCTCCCTCCGAGATTCGCTGTCGCTCTCTCACATCGGCGGCACGACGATCACCGGGCAGGCCGCATGGGCGGCGAGCTCGCTGCCGGTGCTCGCGAGCAGCCACCGCTCGAACATGCTGAGGCGGCGCGATCCGCTGACGATCGCGAGGGCCTTCTGCTCGCCGGCGCAGTGGACGAGCCGGTCGGCGATGCCGCCCTGCAGCACGACGCGACGCTCCTGGGCGAACCCGTTGCGGACCGCCCACTCGGCCAGCTCGCGCTCGCCGTTCTGCTGGTGCTCGGCCCGGATCTTCGCGAGCGTCTCGGCGGGCAGGTACTGCGCCGAGTGGTGCTCCGGCAGGGCCGTGACGTGCACGAGCACGAGCTCGCGCCCGAATCGCTCCGCGAAATCGCGGGCGAAGTTGGCGGCGTCGAGCGCATCGTCGTCGAGACTGCAGGCCAGGAGCACCGGCCCGCTCGCGGGGTCGGTGAGATCGGGCGGCACGACCATCGTCGGCAGCGAGAGTGTGCGCAGCAGCCGACGCGCGACCCGGCCGAGGCGCAGCGGATGGACGCCGTCGCGCGGGGCGTTGCGACCGATCACGATCGCGTGGCCGTGATGGAAGGCGGCCGCGGCCTCGAGGCTGACCTCGGCGGTGTGCCCCTCGACCACGTGCACGACCTGGAGCACGTCGGACGCGCCCACGCTGTCGATCGCGTGGCGAGCGGTGTTCGATGCGTTCGTCTCGAGCTCGACGAGGTGGTGGTAGCGCAGGGCGGCCTGCAGGTGGGCTTCCTCGAGCACGTGGACGCCGACGAGCCGCTCGCCCCCCTCGGCCGCGGTGTGCCGTGCCATCCAGGCGGCGAACCGCAGCGCGCCCATGCTGCGAGCGCCCAGGTCGAGACCGATGATCCACTTCTTGCCGCTGGCCATGGCTGCACGCTGCCTCGGAGCGCGAGAGGGGCGCGCTCCCGCGCCATGGTCGATCCGGGGGGCCCGACGTGTCAACGCGAGCGGCCCCCCAGGGCGGCCGAGAACGACGCGCACCGCTGGTATGCTGCGCTCGCTCTGCACGGTCTGCTCCCACCCGTCGTGTCCGTGTTCGCCACCGGTGGCGACGCGCACGAGCGCGGCACCGACGATGCCGCGCGACGGCTCGCCGAGTCGGTCCTCGCCGACCTGCCCCGGGCCCGAGGAATGTTGCCCGCGGTCATCGACCGCGGCGCGTCGCCGGGCTTCCACCCGCAGCTCGCGACGGTGCGAGCCTTCGCGAGTGTCGCACGAGCACGCGAGATCCCGACGCGGGGGTGCGCCCTCGGTCGCGCGCCCACGCCCGATCTGGTCGATGCGCTCGGGAGCGAGGGCGTGCCGTGGAGCGACCCGCACGATCCGCGGACGCTGGCGATCCGCTGGCCCGACTCGAATCGCACCGTGACGATGCCGCACGCCTGGATCGGTCGCCACCTGTGCGTCGTGCTGCCCTGCATCAGCGCCGATGCGCCCCGACGGGGCCCCATGACGGCGGCGCTCGCGTCCATCGCCGACGCGTGCGGCGTGGGCGATGACGGGCAGCCGTGCGAGCTCGCGGCGCGCATCGTCGCCGGCTGTTTCGCCGGGATCACCCTCGTCGTCGATGCCGACCTCGCGCTCGTGCGGGCGCGACCGGGCCGGGGGTCGCCGCGGCTCGTGCCGGTGCGGCGGCTGTTCGCCGGTCATCGCGTGCCCGCACCGGCGTCGTGGGTCGTCGCGCTCGCGCGGGGCTTCGATGGCTGGCTGCGCCAGCGCGTGCCGAGCAGCGCGGTGCGGTTCGTCGGACCGGCCGCAGAGTCGCCGTGGACCGCGGCGGTGGGCGACCCGATCGGCGCGATCGGCTGGGCCGACGACGGGCCGCGACGCCGCGCACCGCCGGTCTGGAACCCACGCGCGAGGTGAGTCGGTGAGCCGGCTTCTGCGTCGCACCCTGTACACGCTCGTCGTCGCGGCGCTCGTGTATGCGGCGGCGATGATCTGGTTCGACGCACGATCGATCGCCGACGAGCTGCGCGGGTATCCGTGGTGGCGTTTCGTCGCCGCGCTCGCGCTGTCCTCGGTGAACTACCTCTTGCGGTTCTGGAAGTGGGAGCTCGCGCTCGGCTGGCTCGGCGTGCGCCAGGAGGCGCCGGGGCTCACGCGCGGTCGCTCGCTGCTCGTCTATCTCGCGGGGCTCAGCATGTCGATCTCGCCCGGCAAGCTCGGCGAGGTGTTGCGCAGCGGACTGCTCAAGGCGACCGACGGCGTCGCGTTCAGCCGCACCGCACCGATCGTCGTCGCCGATCGACTCACCGATCTCGTCGCGCTGGTGCTGCTCAGCCTGCTCGGCATCTCGCAGCAGCGTCAGTTCCTGCCGGTCGTGATCGTCACGGTCGCGCTCGTGGTGCTCGGCGTCTTCGTGCTCGGCACGCCGCGTCTGTTGCATCCGCTGTTGCGTCGCATGTCCGGGCTGCCGGGGCTGCGCGGCATCGCGGCGCGGGCCGAGCTGCTCGTGGACAGCGCGGCCGTCGTGCTGCGACTGCGGCCCATCGTCATCCTCGGGGCGATCAGCGTGGTCGGCTGGGGCCTGGAGTGCATCGGCTACTGGTTGATCCTCGGTGGATTCCCGGGCGTGGTCGCCTCGCCGGTGCTGTGCGCGTTCCTGTGGTCCATCGGCACGCTCGTCGGTGCGCTCAGCTTCCTGCCCGGTGGGCTCGTCGCGGCCGAGGGCAGCCTGGCGCTCGCCACCCTCCGTCTCGCGTCGGGCGCGACCCAGTCGATCGCGCTCTCGGCGACGCTGCTCGGCCGCATCGCGACCCTGTGGTATGGCGAGCTCGTCGGGGCCATCGCGCTCGCGATGCTCTTGCGGCGCCCGGACGTGCGCGCGCGCATGCAGGACGGCCCTGCGGTGGACACGGCCGCGGATCCCGGCGCAGACTCGCCGCGATGAAGTACACGATCGAGGACACCTTCGACGTTTCGGCCGAGCGCTACTGGCAGACGTTCTTCGACGAGACCTTCAACCGAGCGCTGTGGCAGCACCTCGACATCGAGTGGGAGCTGCTGAAGCTCGAGAAGACGGGCAGCGGTGCCGACCTCGAGATCGTCCGCGAGCAGCGGCTCACGCCCAAACGCGAGCTGCCGGCGATCATCCAGAAGCTCGTGAAGGGCAAGCTCATGTACACCGAGCGCAACGTGTACAAGGCGCGTGACAGCGCGATGAAGACGGTCACGACGCCGAGCTTCATGGCCGACAAGATCGACACGCACGGCACGTTCCGCATCGAGACGCTGGGACCGAACAAGGTGAATCGCGTCTGGGACGCCGTGTGCGAGGTGGACATCCCGCTGGTCGGCGGCAAGATCGAGAAGCTGCTCGTCGAAGAGGTGCGCGAGAGCTACCGCAAGGCCACGGCGTTCATCCGCAAGTGGCACGCCGAGCACCCGGCCTGAGCGCAGGAAGGCGCGAGAACGCCCGCCCGCGGACGTTGCGGTCGTAATGGGGACCGCGCTCGCGCATCATGGTCTCGTGGCCCCCCCGGCCGCCCTTTCCCGATGGACCGCACCGGCACCGATCCCGCCCTCGTCGTCGCACTGCCCGTGCAGGCGCGGCCGCGACCGGACGCCGAATCGGACCAGGATCGCACCGCACGGCTCATCGCCGCCGCCCGCGGCGGCGACCTCGACGCGTGGGCCCGGCTGTACCAGGACACCTTCGACTCCCTGGTGCGCCATGTGTGCTTCCTGACCGGCGACGCCACGGTGGCCGAGGATCTCGTGCAGGACGTGTACGCCCGCGCGATCACGCACGTCCACCAGTACGACGGCCGGTCGTCGTTCGTCGCGTGGCTGCGCGGCATCGCGCTCAACGTCGTGCGCATGCACTGGCGGCGCAGCCGGACCACCGATCGCGTGCACGACCGCCTGCGCGAGCTCGTGGAGCTGACCTCCGGCGGCACCGAGTCCTCGGTCGATCGCGTGCACCAGCAGGACCTCCGGATGCAGCTCGTCTACGAGATCCTCGCGACGCTGCCCGAGAACCTGCGCGAGGCATTCGTGCTGCGCGAGCTCGAGGGTCTCTCGCCCGACGACGCGGCGGCGCAGCTCGGCATCTCGTCCGGCAACCTCGCGGTGCGTGCGAGCCGGGCGCGCGCGAAGATCCGCCGCGAGCTCGAGCGGCTCGGATGGATGGAGGGGCAGTCGTGAGCACGCGCGACGACGGCCTGCAGGGACTGCTCGACGACACCCACGAGGGCGTGCGTCGGGTCGCCGCCAGCGTGCCTCCGGACTTCTCCGCCGTGCTCGCCCGTGCGCACGAGCTCGCGCCGGAGCGCATCCCGGCGGACGTCGGCGTCGCGGACTCGGCGGTGATCGACATCCGCTCGAACGATCGCGGCAGTGTGCAGCACGAGGCCGCGCTCGACGGTCTGTTCGCCGATGTGCGCGCGGCCGTGCTGCGGCGTGTCGCGGATCGGCGCATGCACTCGATCCCGGCGCTGCCGGTGCCCGTGCGCCGTCGGACGGCGTCGCGCTGGATCGCGGTGGCATCCCTGGCCGCGGCCGCGCTCGCGCTCGCGATCGGCGGCTATCGCTGGGTCGAGCACGCGCGCGAGGACCAGGCGGCGCCCGCCGATCAGGCATTTTTGATCGAGACGCCCGAGCAGGACACCGGCGACGTGGTCGAGGTCCTGCCGGCCCCGCTGCCGGTCGTGCCGCGACCCGGGCCGACCACGGGGCTCGCACCCGCACCGCTCGAGCGCGTCGTCGCCACGCCGACGGCCGAGTCGCCGCGCAACGTCGTGCGCCGGGCCGCGGGGCTCGACGCGGATCATCTGCGGGCGCTCGCCGACGAGGCGCACGCGCTGTGGCGCAAGGGCGATCTGCGCGGCGCCGAGTCGAGGTTCCTGACGATCACGCGCAAGGGCGGCCGCAGCGTGCAGGCGGAGCTCGCGTGGGCCGATCTCTTCGCCCTCGCGAGACAGATGGGCGACGACTCGCGTCGACTCTCGCGCTGGAAGGCGTATCTCGGCGCGTTCCCGCGGGGCCGGTTCGCCGACGATGCGCGGGCGGGCCTGTGCCGCGCGAAGCCGGATGCCGCGTGCTGGCGGGCATACCTGCGCGACGTGCCCAAGGGCTCGTACCGCGCCGAGGCCGAGGCTGCGCTCGTGAAGCTCGGAGCACCGTGATGCTGCGTCGGCTGCTCGCGGCGGCGTGCTTGTGCCTGATGACGGCGACCTGCGGGGTCGAGCCGTACGTCGTCGAGAAGGACACCGACGACACGGATTCCGACACCGGGACCGATGACGACGGAACCGACGACGACGACGAGGGCCAAGAGGCCGACGCGAGCGACGAGGCCGACGAGACCGAGAGCGACTCCGCGAGCGAGGCGGGCAGCGAGACGTGTGCCGACGACGATGCGTGCGCCGGGAGCACCGAGACTGGCGCGCCGGGCACGACGGAGACGGGCACCGATTCGCTCGACGACGATTCTTCCGAGTCCGAGTCGTCGTCCGACGGCGGCGAGACCGAGGACGACGACTCGACGACCGCGTGAGCCGGGGCGCTTCGGCGACGACCCCTCTCGTTCGCTGCCGACTTCGGCGTGGTCCCGAGCACCGAACCATCGTGCGATGTCGATGGACACGGATGGACGGCGGCGCCGATGTAATCCCACCGCAGCTCGTGCATCGAGGCGGGCGAGTCGGCCGTCGTGCCGGTGCAACACCTCCGAGGGACCATGACCATCCGCAAACACTCCCAAGCCTGGACGCTCACCCGACTGCTCGGCATCGCCGCCCTCCTGGGGCTCGGCCTGCCCGCCTGCGAGGCCGTGGGTCCCGACGGCGCCTCGAACCGTGACGGCGACGCCGACGAGGACGAGGACGAGGGTGACGACGACGCCGAGGACGACGACGACGCCGAGGATGACGACGACGCCGAGGATGACGACGACGCCGAGGATGACGATGACGACGAGGCCGAGGACGACGACGAGGCCGAGGACGACGACGACGACGAGGCCGAGGACGACGACGACGAGGCCGAGGACGACGAGGCCGAGGACGACGACGACGCCGAGGACGACGACGCCGAGGACGATCCCTAGTCGTCCGCATCGACGTCGCTGACGGCCTCGCGCATCGACGAGGTCGTGCTTGCGAGAACGGGGGATCCGCGGCAATCTGGCGCGGATCCCCTTTTCGCGTGTCGATCCCGCGGATCACGATCGGAGCGATCCTCGTCTCGGCACTCGCGTCGCCGGCGTTCGCGAGCGCGTCCGCGGAGCCGGCCGCCGCGAAGCCCAAGACCGTCCGGGTCACCCGTGCACGGTGGCGCGTCGAGGGCGTTCCGCCCGACGCGTTCGCCTCGGCCCTCGCCCTGCGTCTGCCGGGCGTCGAGCTCGTGCCGCACGATCGTCCCGTCGGACCCACCCAAGGCCTGCTCGTGTTCGTCGACATCCGCCAGCAGGCACCGCGGCGATTCGCGCTCACCATCGTCGTCGCCGACGGCCGCGCCTTCGATCGCGTCATCGAGGCCGACGCGACCTCGTCCGAAGACGACGTCACGCGCCTGCTCGCGAGCAACGTCGGCAATCTCGTGGCCGGCATCGAAGCCGGGACCGTCGAGCCCGATCGCCGCGACGTCCCGATGCCGGTCGTCGAGCCCGCGCCCGCGCCGGTCTGCCCGAAGTGTCCCGCTGCGCCACCGACCGCTCCGCCCGTCGCGGGGTCGACTCGGGCCACCGTGCCCCCGCGGATCGAGATCGGCCTGCAGGTGCCGCTCGGCGTGATCGTCGGCCTCGGCGCGCCCGCGGACACCGATCGCTTCGCGGCGTGGGGCGGCGGCCTCGGCCTGCGTCTGCGCGCGGTCCAGGGCGTCGTCGCGACCCTCGAGGGGCGGTTCACCGGCCGCAGCTCGGCCTTCGATCTCGCACTGCTGCGCACGCGCGTGGCGCTCGGCCTCGGCTACGCGTGGCGAGGAAAGCACGTCGAGCTCGAGGCGCTCGCGCTCGCGACGATCGAGCCGTGGATGCTCCTGCAGGACGGCGATCGCTCGCGCTTCGCCGCCGACGCCCGTTCACGTCCGCTCCTCGGCGGCGCGCTGCGGTTCAGCCCCGGCTGGCTCGCGCAGCCGAGCCCGCGCGTGCGCATGCGATTCGGTCCGAAGCTCGAGCTCGCACTCTCGTCGGCGATCGGCGACGGCGGTCGCGTCGCGCAGATCCTCTTCGACGACGGCGAGCGTCTCGTGCCCGTCGCACGTCTCGGTGGTGTCGAGCTCGACCTCGGTGTCGAGCTCGTCGTGTGGTTCGATCCGCGGCGGCCGAAGCCGCGGACCGACGCCGTCACGCGCCGGCCTTGACCTCGTCCTCGGCGGGCAGCGGGGCCTCGATCTCGCCGAGCACGCGGCGCAGCAGCCCCTCGACCAGCAGTGCGCGCTCGCCCGCGTCGTAGCGCCCGTCGTGGTAGCGCGCCTGCACGTCCTCGAACTTCTCGCGCGCGTCGTGGATGATCTTCTTGTACGGCTTCACGCGCCGCATGACTTCCTTCTGGTTCGACCAGAAGAATGCGATGAGCGTCGCCGCCGTGAAACCGGTGAGGATCATGCCGAGCGGCCCGCCGAGCAGGTACTTCAGGCCGATGCGCAACGCGACGACGCCGGCGGCGCCGAACGCCAGCTCCTTCACACCGCTCTTCTTCAATCGACCCCATGCCTGCGGCAGCAGCTCGCCGGATGCGATGATCAACGCGACGAATTCGGCGCGCTTGGCTCCATGGTCGTACGTTTCCTTGATGACCTGCTGCATGAAGGCATCGAAGGTCTCGTAGACCTCCGTCGGGTACGCGGTATGGGCTTTCGGCGAGTCGGCCATCGTGCAGGCAGCATAGCACCCCGAATCTGCGGGTTTGACAGGGCACCGACGCACTTCCACAATCGCTCCGCATGGGTGGCAGCCCGAGCTGGCGTGCGAGCGCCTGGGCACTGTCGTTCGCACTGCTGTTGCCGGGGGTCGCGTGCCGCCCGACAGCCACGAAGCGGCCCGCCGAACAGCCGTCCGACGCGGCGGTGATCGACCCGGGCGCGAAGGACCCGCGCGTGGGCAGCGGCGCGCCGCATGCCCTGATGGACGAGGGGCCCGCCGCGGCGGTGCGCCAGCGCCCGAAGCCGGCCGACGTGCACGATCGCGCCGCCGCACTGCAGGCGGTGGCGCGCGGCAATCCGGAGGGCGCGATCGCCTTCTTGCGGACGTTCCTCGAGAGCCACGCCGACGACGTCGAGGCCCGCCTCGCCCTCGCGCGCGCCCAGATGATCGTCGGAGCGCTCGACGATGCCCGCGCGACGCTGTTCGACAAGCGTGCGAAGGGCAACGACGTCGCGCTCGTGCAGATGCGCGTGCAGCTGCATCGCACGCGCGGCGAGTACGGCGAGGCCGAGAAGCTGCTCGAGGCCGGGCTCAAGGCGCATCCCGATGCGTTGCCGCTGCGCGGCGACCTGCTGTGGCTGCGGGTGGAGACCGGACGGCGCAAGGACGCGCGCACGAAGGATCTGCTCGAGGGGCTGTACGACGCGTACGACGGCAGCAAGGCCAAGTCCGCCGCCGACCTGCTCGCCGTCGCCCAGGCCGCCCTCGCCCGCGGTGGCAAGGCCGGATTCCACGACGCGAACATGGTGCTCGAGGAAGCCGAGGCGCTCGCGCCCACGGCCGAGGGCACGTGGGTCGGCGATCGCATCCGGCTGATCCGCGGCGCGGTGTTCCTCGAGAAGTACGCCGCCGACGAGGCCGCGACGACCTTCGGGCTGCTGCTCGAGCGCGACGCGTGGCATCCCGACGCGCTGGCCGGCATGGCGTGGGTGCATCTCGAAGGCCTGCGCTTCGCGGCGGCCGCACGCGCCGCCGACGAGGCACTGCTGGTGAATCCCCACCACCCCGAGGCCCACGCCGCGCTCGCGCGCATCGCATTGATCGAGGGCCGGCGCGAGGAAGCCCGCTCGCGGATCGAGCGCGAGGTGTTGAAGGTGCATCCGGCCAACGATCGCGGGCTGGCCGTGCTCGCGGCGCTCGCGATCACGCAGGCGGACGACAAGGCGTACGCGAAGGCTCGCGATCGCGTGCTGGCCGTGAACCCGCACCACGGCGGGTTCTTCAAGGACCTCTCGGACATCCTCGGCTTCCTGCACCTGTACCCCGAGGCCGATCAGGTGCTGCGCGAGGGTGAGGCGCTCGCGCCCGACGATCCCTACGTGCAGAGCGCGCTCGGGCTCAACCTGCTGCGCCTTGGTGCCGAGGAGCGCGGGCGCCAGGCGCTCGAGAAGTCGTGGAAGGGCGATCCCTTCAACGAGCGCACCCGCAACGTGCTCGATCTCTACACGAACAGCCTCGACAAATCGTACGTGCTGCACGACACCGGCTCGCTGACGATCCGGCTGCCCACCACCGATGCCGAGTTCGTCCAGCCCGTGCTCGTCGACTCGGTCGAACGCTCGCGCAAGGACCTCGACAAGGCGTACGCGACCAAGGCCGGCAAGCTGCGCGTGGAGTTCTTCGCGTCGCCCGACGAGTTCTCCGTGCGCACCGTCGGCGTGCCCAGCCTCGGTGCGGTCGCGGTGTGCTTCGGCCCGGTGATCACGTTCATCGGGCCGTATCTCGGCGTCATCAACCTCGACCTCGTGATCCGGCACGAGCTCGCGCACGTGTATGCGATCGCGCGCAGCAAGGGTCGCGTGCCGCGGTGGTTCACCGAGGGTCTGTCCGAGTGGGAATCGGAGCTGGCCGATCCGGCGTGGGCGCGCGAGAGTGCGGCCCTGCTCGGCGAGGCGCGCCGCCAGAAGAAGCTGCGCAAGCTCTCCGAGCTCGAGCTCGCCTTCATCCGCGCGGAGAGCCCGGTGATGATGGAGGTCGCGTACGCGACCGCGGCCTACGCCATCCGCTACCTCGGGACGACGTACGGGCGGGCCAAGCTCGTCGCGGTGCTCGACGGCTACGGCAAGGGCCTCGACACGCCCGAGCTCTTCAGCAAGCACTTCGGCAAGGACCTCACCACCGTCGAGCGCGAGTTCGAGGCGTGGTTCTTCGCCGAGCTCGAGCGCAAGCAGGGCGGCTGGACGCCGAGCAACTCCGAGACGAGCACCGATCCGCGCGACGGGCTGTACCGCGCGGCCCAGGCGGCGCTCGAGAAGGGCGATCGCCCCGGAGCCGTGCGCACGCTCGAGACCCTGATCGACAAGGGCGGCGACGGCTTCCCCACCCGCATGGCGCTCGCGAACCTCGGCGCCGACGGCAAGCAGGCCCCGGCGACGAAGAAGCACCTCGAAGCCGCCCGCAAGTTCAACACCGAGTCGATCGAGCCGCTCGTGAAGCTGGCCGAGCTCGCTCGCCGTGCCGGCGACGTCGGCGAGGAGAAGAAGGTGCTGCGCGAGGCGCTCGCCATCGACGCGGACTCGCTCGATCCGGCGGCGCGCCTGTTGATGCTCGCCGTGGTCACCGACGATCGCGACGCGGCCGCCTACGCCCGCGGCCGCACGCGCGCCCTGGCCCCGCTGCATCCGCTCACACTCGCCGCCGATGCGCTCGAGCTGCAGAAGGCGGGCAAGGGCGCCGACGCGAAGAAGCGGCTCGATCGCGCCGCGAAGGCGCTCGCGAACACCGAGGGCCGC
>Ga0105107_10002341_pt1 | contig 12466 bp, 10 predicted proteins | sample PPLLaktember2015_6_FD_79335 | JGI IMG/M metagenome (GOLD analysis project Ga0105107, IMG submission 79335) | Freshwater sediment microbial communities from Prairie Pothole Lake near Jamestown, North Dakota, USA - PPLs Lake P8 Core (1) Depth... | ecosystem: Environmental > Aquatic > Freshwater >... | reverse complement strand
GCCGTGTCGCCGACGTCGGCCTCGCGGGCCTCGGCCCGCCCGCCGGCCTCGGCGATCGACCGGGCCACGGCGTCGAGCTTGTCCTTCTGGACGTCGACGAGGACGACGGTCGCTCCCTCGGCGGCGAGATCCCGGGCGATCGTCTCGCCGATCCCCTGGGAGGCGCCGGTGACGATCGAGACGCGTCCTTCGAAGCGCTTCATGCCGAGGCTCCTCTCATGGCCCGCTCATAGCGGAGGATCTCCGCCTGGATCTTGTCCTGGACCCGGCCGGCGACGAACTCCCGGGCCCGGGCGATGGCGTTGCGGACCGCGGCCGGATTGGAGCGGCCGTGGCCGATGATGCACACGCCGGCGACGCCGAGCAGCTGGGCCCCGCCGTACTCGGAGTAATCGATCTTCTTGTAGAGCTTCTTCAGATGCCGCTTCATGAGGAGATAGCCGAGCTTGGCGAAGATGTTCTTGGTGATCTCGTGCCGGGCCATGGACATGACGCTCTGGACGACTCCTTCGGAGACCTTGAGGGCGACGTTTCCGGTGAAGCCGTCGCTGACGACGACGTCGGCGGCGCCGGAGAAGAGGTCCTTGCCTTCGACGTTGCCGATGAAGCGGAGGGGCGCCGTCTGGAGCCGGTTGAAGGCTTCCTTGACCAGGTCGTTGCCCTTGCCTTTCTCCTCGCCGATGCTCATGAGGCCGATGCGGGGATCCTTCACCCCGGCCACGGCCTCCATGAAGATCTTGCCCATGAAGGCGAACTGGACCAGGTTGTGCGGCTGGCAGTTGGCGTTCGCTCCGACGTCGAGGAGCAGGGTCTGCCCTTCGACCCCCGGAACGAGGAGGGCCAGGGCCGGCCGGTCGACGCCGTTGAGCGACCCCAGGACGTCCCGCGAGATGTAGACGACGGCCCCGGTGTTGCCCATGCTGACGAAGGCCTCGGCCCGGCCGTCCCGGACGAGCTGGGCGCCGACCCTGATCGACGAGGCTTTCTTCTTGCGGAAGGAGAGGAGGCCCTCGCCCATACCGATCTCCTCCGGCGCGTTGACGATGGTCACGCGGGGGGAGGGAGAGCCGTGGCGGCCGAGCTCGCGGCGGATGGTACTTTCGAGGCCGACGAGGATAACGTCGAGGCCGAGTTCCGCGGCGGCGCTGAGCGCGCCGGGCACGCTGGACTTGGGCCCGAAATCGCCCCCCATCGCGTCGACGGCGATCCTCATGGGCGCCGTCCCGATCAGTCTTCGGTCCCTTCCGTCACCTGGCGGCCCTTGTAATACCCGCATTCGGGGCAGGCCCGATGTGGCAGCTTGGGGTTGCCGCACTTGGAGCAGACGGAGAACGTGGGAAGGGTGAGTCCGTCGTGGGAACGGCGTTTCCCTTTTCGCGTCGGCGAATGGCGTCTCTTTGGATTAGGCATTTAACTCTTGTCTCTCACGGGGATTTTAAGCTTGTTCCAACGGGTTTCGGGCTCTTTCACCAGGCAGGAGCACTTGGCGTCGCGGATGATCTCGCCGCAGATGGCGCAGATGCCCTCGCAGTCCGGCGCGCACAGGGGTTTGGCCGGGAAGGTCAGGTTCAGCTGCTCGAGGACGACGGCGCGGAGATCGACCTGACGGCCGCTGTAGAACATCTGATCGAGCTTCTCGTCGGACAGCTCCTCGGACAGGGCGTCGATGTCCTCAGGGAGATAGATGAGGTCGAACCGGCTGGCCACGGGGAACTCGAAGGGGACCAGGCAGCGCGAACAGATGAAGCTCAGCCGGGCCGTAACCTCCCCCTGGATGACGATCTCGTCCCCGGCGAGGCGCACGGTGACATCGGCATGGGCCGGCTCGAGGAAGACGGCGTTCTCCTCGACCAGGTCCAGGCTCAGGAACTCGAAGTCCCGGGACAAGCTGAGACCCTCCTTCGGCAGGCGGTCGATATCGATGATCATCGTCGTATCCAAAATGATAAACCTCGCAAAATTTCAATCTATTATACCAAGCGGGTCCGGGTTGTCAAATGGGGCGAAGGCCCCGCCGGGGGGGCCTTCGCCCGGACCCCCTTATCCGGAAAAGGGGTCGAGCCCCGGGAATTTCCGCCGTTTTCCATGGGGGAAACGGGATCCGCGACGGTCGGGCCGGCAATTTTGGATGGCCGGAGCCGCCGGGCTTGAACGGGCATCCCGGACGGGTATAATACCGGCATGGGCGGCTACGACACCCGGGTCGATTTCAAGGGGGAGACCTATATCGTCCAGACACAGGACAAGGGGCCCGGCGCCCCGTACATCGAGTCGCTCATCTACAGGGCGGGGCGGCTGCTCGCCTCGAAGAGGGGCCCCTACAGCGCTCTTCTCGGCCTGCCCGACGCCCCGGAGAGGATCGAAAGGATGATGGAGGAGCAGCACAAGACGATCCTCGGCCAGATCGTCGAAGGCAGGTACGACTGAGCCCGAAACGCCTCTTCCTGGTCGACGGGAATTCCCTCCTCTATCGCTCCTACTATGCCATCCGGGGCCTGAGCAACGCGGCGGGCTTCCCGACCGGCGCGATCTTCGGCTTCATCAGCGCCCTGCGCAAGCTGATCGACGCCGAGAAGCCCGACTACCTGGGCGTCGTCTTCGACGTCAAAGGGCCGACCATCCGTCATGAGGAATACGGCGATTACAAGGCCAATCGCAAGCCCATGCCGGACGATCTCGCCCTCCAGATTCCCGTCCTCAAGGACCTGCTCCGGGCCCTGAGGATCGCCACGGCCGAGTTTCCCCGGTACGAAGCCGACGATGCCATGGCCTCGCTAGCGGCGCTGGCCGCCGCGAAGGGCCTGCACACGGTGGTGGTCACCACCGACAAGGACCTCCTCCAGATCATCGACGAGGCCACTTCGGTCTGGAACCCGGCCAAGGAGAAATCGATCGCCGCGGAGGACGTCGAGGCCGTCTTCGGCGTCAAGGCCGGCGCCGTCGTCGACGTCCTGGCCCTGTGGGGCGACCCTTCGGACAACATCCCCGGCGTCCCGGGCATCGGCGAGAAGACCGCCAAGTCGCTCGTCCGTGAATTCGGCTCGCTCGACGGCCTCTTGGCCGGCCTCGACCGGGTCAAGAACCCCCGGATCCGGGAGAAGATCGCCCAGAACCGGGATCTGCTCGAGCTCAGCCGGCGGCTCGTCACGGTCTGCCGCGACCTGCCGATCGAGCTCGATCTCGACCGCTTCGCCCTCCAGGAGCCCGACGAGAAGGAGGCTGTCCGTCTCTTCGGCGAGCTCGAGTTCTCGACCCTCCTCACGGATTTCCTGAAGCCCGCCCGCCCGGCCGGAAAGGACTTCCGGACGGTCTTCGAAGAGGGCGCGCTCCAGGCCCTGGCCCGGCGCATCGCCGCGGCCGGCCAGGTGGCCGTCGATACCGAGACGACTTCCCCGGCCCCGACGCGGGCCCGGCTCGTCGGCCTGTCTTTCTCCCTCGTCCCCGGAGAGGCTTTTTATGTTCCCGTCGGGCACGACGACCTGGGCGCACCCGCCCAGATCCCCAAGGCCCGCGCCCTGGACATCCTGAGACCGGTCCTCGAGGACCCGACGGTCCTGAAGACCGGACAGAACATCAAGTCCAGCCTGATCGTCCTCGAACGCGAGGGCGTCCGCCTGGCCGGGGTCTCGCGGGACACGATGGTCCTGTCTTACCTTCTCGAACCGAACTGGGGCAAGCATGGGCTCGACAAGCTGGCCCTCAGCTATCTCCGAGAAACCAAGATCCCGTATCAGGACGTCGCCGGGAAGGGCCGGAAAGAGCTGACGATGGACCAGGTGGCCGTCGATCGGGCCGCCCCCTACGCCTGCGAAAATGCGGCGATGGCCCAGGAGCTCGGCCCTCTCCTCTGGGACAAGGTCCGGGCCAGGAAGCTCGACCGACTTTACGAGGAGATCGAGCGGCCTCTCATCGGCCTGCTCGCCCGGATGGAGATCATCGGGGTGCGCGTCGATCCGGCCGTCCTCAAGTCCATGTCCAAGGAGCTCGAGGGCGAGATCGGGCGCCTCGAAAAAGAGATCCACGGTCTCGCCGGATGCGCCTTCAACATCAACTCGCCGCGCCAGCTGGCCGGCATCCTCTTCCACAAGCTCGGCCTGCAGGCCGGCCGCCGGACCAAGGTCACCAAGGGCTTTTCGACCTCGATCGACATCCTCGAGGATCTGGCCGCCGTCCACCCGCTGGCCCGCCACGTCCTCGACTACCGGCAGATGGCCAAGCTCAAATCCACCTACGCCGACGCCCTGCCCCAGCTCATCGATCCGGAGACCGGCCGCATCCACACGTCCTACAACCAGACGGTGGCTTCGACCGGCCGGCTCTCTTCGAGCGAGCCAAACCTCCAAAACATCCCGGCCCGCGGGCCGTGGGGGACGCGCTTCCGGCGGGCCTTCATCCCTGACAAGGAATACGTCCTCCTGGCCGCCGACTATTCCCAGATCGAGCTCCGCGTCCTGGCCCACCTTTCCGGCGACCCGACCCTCATCGAGACGTTCCTGGACGGCCGGGACGTCCACGAGGAGACCGCCCGGCTCGTCTTTGGCGAGGCCGGCGGCGACGAGGCGCGGCGGCGGGCCAAGATCATCAATTTCAGCATCATCTACGGGACCTCGGCCTTTTCCCTGGCCCGCGAGCTGGGCACGTCCTCGGGGGAGGCCCAGAAGTTCATCGACCGCTACTTCATCGAGCGGCCGAAGGTCCGGGAGTATCTCGACCGGGTGGTCGAGGAGGCCCGTGAGCGCGGCACCTCCGAGACGATCTTCGGCCGGCAGCGCCAGGTCCCCGAGCTGCGCGCCCCCGACCGGGTCCTTCAGCAGGCCGGCCGGCGCATCGCCCTCAACAACCCCATCCAGGGGTCCGCGGCCGATATCATCAAGGTGGCCATGCTCCGCGCCGCCCGGGCGATCGAGGAGCGCAAGCTCCGGACGCGCATGATCCTCCAGGTCCACGACGAGCTCGTCTTCGAGGTGCCCGAGGCCGAGAAGGCGGCGGTCGGGCCCCTGGTCCGCGAGGCCATGCAGGGGGTCATCGAGCTCGCGGTGCCGCTCGACGTCCGGCTGGGTTTCGGCCCGAACTGGGCCGACGCGAAATAAGGCGGGGTCGCTGTCTGGTAAAACCGGGACAGAGGAAAAATCGGGGACATGACCCTTTTCTCCGGAAAAGGGATCGTGTCCCAGGGATTTTTCCGGATCGTGTCCCTGCGTTTTCCACGGATCTTAGCGACCCCGCCTTATTTCGTGTCGGCGGGACGGAGTCCGGGCCGACGGGGGCAGGGGACGATATCCGGAGCAAAGCCGGGAGATGGCGAGCCCGAATCGTGATGAGCCGGTTAGAGCGGCTTCTGGAAGGCCCGGAACTTCTTGTAGACGACCCCGCCCATCCGTTCCATCACGGCCCGGACCTTGACGTTGGCCTCCATCTCGTGATGGGTATCGATCTTGTCCATGCCGGCCTCCGAAGCCGACTGGAGGACCTTGACGCCCATGAGGACGTCCAGCCCCTGCCCCCGGCAGGATTCCTTGACCGCCCCGAGAAGGAGATCGAGCTGTTTCGTCCGCTTGGCCGCCCGGAGGACGTGGATGAAGCCGAACGGGAAGAGGCGGCCCCGGGCCCTGTTGATGCCTTCGGTCATGTCGGGCATGGCGATGATGAAGGCGAGGACCTCGCCGTCCTTGGCCACCACCTTGACGAAGCGGGGATCGACGATCGGGAGGAAGCGCTTGGCCAGGTCGTCCATCTCGTGCTCTTCGAGGGGCGCGAACCCGTAGATGTTGCCGGTCATGTAAGTCTCGTTCATGAGCCCGAGGACGCGCCGGATCCAGGGCTTGATCTCTTTGCGAGTCTTGAACTCGATGATCTCGAAGGTGCCGCGCCTCATGGCCCGCTCGTAGATCCTCTTATAGAACTCGGGCATTTCCTTGGGCACGGCGAGCTTGTAAACGAACCAGTCGTTGTCCTTGGCGTAGCCCTCCGCCTCAAGCCAGCGGGGCACCCACTCGAAATTGTGGTAGGTGGCGATCGTCGCCCGGTGTTCGAAGCCCTCGATGAGGTAGCCTTCGGGGTCCTGGTCGGAAAAGCCGTACGGGCCGACGATCTTGGTCATGCCCTTGGCCCGGGCCCAGTCCTCGATGCGGCCCAGGATGGCCCGGAAGACCTCCTTGTCTTCGTAGGTCTCCAGATAGCCGAAGCGAGCCGTCTTCTCGCCCCGGTGCTCGTTATAGCGGTGGTTGATGATGCCCATGGCCCGGCCGACGGGGCGGCCGTCCTTGAAGGCCAGCAGCAGGACCGTGTCACAGTAGGCGAAGGCCTTGTTCTTCTTCGGGTCGAAATACTTCCAATCGTCCGTGTAGAGCGGATAAACCCAGTTCTCGTGACCGGCATGGATCTTCTCGGGCAAGTCGATGAAGGTCTTCAGGTCCTTGCGGGACGCGATCTCGCGGATCTCGACGGCCATGGCCTCTCCTCGTCTCCCAGCGGCGATTTGATACGCTTTTTTATCCTACTTTCCGACCCAAAAAGCAACTGATATCTGGCTCTGGAAAAGTCTGTTCAAAACTCGTGGACGAGCTGTGGATAATCTTGACATCCCCTCCGGCCATCAATATACTGAGCCTTCTTTATTAAGGAAGGCAATCCGCTCCATGAACGTCGAAACAACCGTCCTCCTCACGATCCTGGTCCCCATCCTCGGCTCCTTCGCGACGCCGCTCTTCGGCCTCGCCGCGAAGCGCGTCCGCTCGGTCTGGGCCGTCCTGGTGAGCGGCGCGACGGCGGTCCTGCCGCTGACGCTCCTCCCTTTCGCTCTCCGGGGAGGGGAGCTCGTCATCCGCAAGGACCTGATCGCGGGCTTCGACTTCATCCTCATCGTCGACCCCCTGTCGGTCTTCATGGCCGCCGTGTCGTCCTTCGTCGGCTTCTTCATCGTGATCTACTCCCTGGGCTACATCCGCAAAGAGGAGAACCAGAGCGAGTACTACCTCATGGTCCTGCTCTTCATCGGCGCGATGATGGGCCTGGTCTTCTCCGGGAACCTCGTCTTCATCTACCTCTTCTGGGAGATCATCGCCATCGCCTGCTGGCGGCTCATCGGCTTCTACCGCGCCCCCGACCATGTCCGCAAGGCCGACAAGGCCTTCCTGCTGACCTTCTTCGGCGCGGTGGTCATGCTCCTCGGCTTCATCCAGATCTACGGCATCACCAACACCTTCGACATCACGGCCATGCGCGGGACGCTCGTGCCCGGGACGGCCGTCCTGCTCATCCTCTTCGGCCTGTTCTCCAAGTCGGCCACCGTCCCGCTCCACACCTGGCTGCCCGACGCGGGCGTCGCGCCGACGACCGTCACGGCCCTGCTCCACGCCGCCGTCCTGGTCAAGATCGGCGTCTACGCCTTCGCCCGGCTCTTCATCTACACCTTCCGCCTGCCGGAGGGCTGGCAGGAGGCGCTGCCGATCATCGTCATGGTCTCGAGCCTGGTCGCGGCCGGCGCCGCGGCGGTCGAGAACGATCTCAAGAGGATCCTGGCCTACTCCACGGTCAGCCAGATCGGCTATATCTTCCTCGGGTTCTGCATGATGAACGCCGCCGGCGTGTCCGGGTCCCTGCTCTTCATCCTCATGCACGGGCTGGCCAAGGCCGGCCTCTTCCTCTGCGCCGGCATCGTCATCCACGCCGTCCACACCAAGGACATCCGGGAGATGGGCGGGCTCATCAAGACCATGCCGGTCACGGCCGTGGCCTTCCTCGCCTGCGCCTTCTCGGTCATCGGCATCCCGCCCTTCGGCGGATTCTTCTCGAAATTCCTGGTCATCCTCGGCACCGTCCAGGGCGGCCGCCCTTGGGTCGCGGCCATGGCCCTGTTCACCGCCGTCCTGACGATGTACTACCTGTTCAGGGTCTTCAGTATGGTGTTCCTCGGTGAGGCCAAGCATCCGGCCCCCGAAGGCACGAAATCCATGGTCTCTGTCGTCGCCATCCTCGCCGTCCTCAGCCTGGCGGCCGGGCTTTTCGTCGCCTACCCGATCAAGCTCACGAACATCGCGACGACGCAGATGAGTTGGTGGCTCCGATGACGCCCAAAATGCTCCTTCTCCCGATCCTCCTGCCGGCCGTCCTGGCGGTGGCCCTCCTGCTCCTGCCGCGGGCCCTCCGGCTCCTCCGCGACGCCCTGGCCGTCCTCGGCGCGGGCGTCCTCCTCTATTACGCGTTCGCGTTCTTTGCCCTGAAGGACCTCCGCTACACCGTTCCGTGGCTGGGGATGGGCATCGATTTCGACCTGCGCCTCTATCATTTCTCCAGCTTCATCCTCCTCGCCCTGGCCGGATTCCTCATCCTGATCACGATCTACACCACGGTCAAGATGAAGGACGCCCCGCGGGGCCGGGAATTCATGGCCTATGTCTTCCTGACCGCGGCCTTCGCCAACGGGGCGGTCCTGGCCAACAACCTCGTGCCGCTCGTCTTCTTCTGGGAGGGCCTGCTGATCACGCTCTACGGCATGATCACGATCGGCGGCCGGCCGACCTCCGGCCGCACGGCCGTCAAGGCCCTGCTCATCAGCGGCTTCTGCGATTTCTCGATGATCCTCGGCATCGGCCTCCTCTGGACCGTGGCCGGCACGGCCACGATGTCGGAGATCGCCGTCGAGCCGACCGGCCTGGCCGCCGCGGCCTTCGTCTTGATGATGATCGGGGCGGCCGGAAAGGCCGGCGCCATGCCGTTCCACACCTGGATCCCCGACGCCGCGCTCGACGCCCCGGTGACGTTCATGGCCTTCCTGCCCGCCGCCTTCGAGAAGCTCCTGGGGATCTATCTCCTGGCCCGGGTCGCCCTCGACTTCTTCAAGATCCGCCCCGGCAGCGGCCTCTCGATCCTGCTCATGATCGTCGGCGCCGTGACCATCGTCCTGGCCGTCCTCATGGCCCTCGTCCAGAAGGACCTCAAACGGCTCCTCTCCTACCACGCCGTCAGCCAGGTCGGCTACATGATCCTCGGCATCGGGACGGCCATCCCCGTCGGCATCGCCGGCGGCCTCTTCCACATGATCAACCACGCCATGTACAAGAGCGGCCTCTTCCTGAGCGCCGGCTCGGTCGAGCACCGCGCCGGCACGACCGAGCTCAAGAAGCTCGGCGGCCTGCGCCGGGACATGCCGCTCACGGCTTTCGGCTTCGTCGTCTGCGCCCTGGCCATCTCGGGCGTCTGGCCGCTCAACGGATTCGTCTCCAAGGAGATGATCTTCCACGGCGCCCTCGAGACCGGATACACCGTATTCGCCATCGCCGCCTGGGTCGGGGCCATCTTCACGTTCGCCTCGTTCCTCAAGGCCGGCCACGCCGTCTTCTTCGGCGAGCGGACCCGCGAGGTCCCGGCCGTCCGGGAGAGCCCGCCGGCCATCGTCTTCCCCATCCTGGTCCTGGCCGGCCTGTGCATCCTGTTCGGCGTCTACAACAAGCTCCCGCTGACCCTGTTCATCACGCCGATCGTCGCCGGGCACGCCGAGGCGGGAGCCCACCTCGATTTCGTGAGCCACGCGCTGGACATCTTCACCCCGGTCGCCCTCATCTCCATCGGCTGCCTCGTCCTGGCCTTCCTGCTCCACCGCTACGGCTTCCTGAAGGGGGGGCGCAAGGCTTACCTGGCCTCCGAGCCCGTCCACAACCTGCCCGTCATCCACCAGGCCTACGACCTGGCCGAGCGCCGCGTCTTCGATCCGTACGAGCAGGGCATCAAGGTCATCCGGGGGCTGTCGATGGTGCTGTTCAAGGCCGTCGACCGGCCCATCGACTTCGTCTTCGAGAAGATCGTCACCGTCACCGGCGAGAAATTCACCGGGATCCTGAAGAAGGCCCACAACGGGCACTACGCGAACTACCTGGCCTGGTGCCTGGCCGGCCTGATCATCCTGGCGGGCGTCATCAGCCTGCTCGCGAAATAAAGAGGAGGAGCGTTGATCATACTCTTCGTCGTCCTTCCGCTCATCGTGGCGGGCGTGCTGCCGCTCATCGGGAAGATCTCGCGGCGCGTCCTGCCGGATCTGCTCGCCAACGCGACCCTTCTTTTCCTGCTCGTCTACGCCGCGGTCGCCGGGCGGGCCCTCATCGCCGGAGGCGCCGTCCTCCAGGACCTGCCCTGGCTCGGCGAGGACGTCAATATCTCCCTGGCCCTGGACGGGTTCAGCCTGTTCATGCTGGTGGCCATCTCCCTCGTCGGGCTGGCGGCCTCCCTGTTCTCCATCGACTACATGGAGCACTACGGCGCCAAAGCGAATTTCTACGCCCTCTACCTAGTCATGATCGCAGGCATGAACGGCCTCGTCCTGGCCTCGGACCTCTTCGGCGTCTACATCTTCCTGGAAGTGGCCGCGGTCGCTTCGTACGCGCTGGTCGCCTTCGGGCTCGGGCACGACGAGCTCGAGGCCGCCTTCAAGTACCTGATGCTCTCGGTCGCGGCGTCGGCTTTCATCGTGGCCGCGATCGCCGTCATCTTCGGCATGACCGGCCGCCTCGATTTCGCCGGCGTCGCCGCCGCCCTCAAGGAGCTCAACGCCGGGCCCGTCCTCGGCGTCGCCTCGGCGTTCTTCCTGCTGGGCTTCGGCCTCAAGGCGGCCCTCGTCCCCTTCCACGCCTGGCTGCCGGACGCCCACCCTTCGGCCCCGGCGCCCATCTCCGCCGTCCTGTCCGGTCTCCTCATCAAGGTCTCCGGCGTCTACGCCCTGACCCGGATCTTCCTCAACGTCTTCGGCCTGACGCCGGCCCTGTCGGCGGTGCTGATGTGGCTGGGCGTGATCTCGATGGTCGTGGCCGCCTTCCTCGCCCTCGGCCAGAAGGACATGAAGCGGATGCTGGCCTACTCGTCGATCAGCCAGGTCGGCTACATCGTCCTGGGGATCGGCATCGGAACGCCGCTCGGCATCGCCGGCGGCCTCTTCCATCTCTTCAACCACGCCCTGGCCAAGGGCCTCCTGTTCCTGACCAGCGGCTCCGTCCAGCAGGCCACCGGCACCCGCGACCTCGACGAGATGGGCGGCCTGGCCAAGCGCATGCCGGTCACGGCCGCGACGAACCTCATCGGGGCCCTGTCGATCGCCGGTGTCCCGCCGCTCAACGGCTTCTGGTCGAAGCTCATCATCATCGTGGCCCTCGTCCAGGCCGGCCATCCCGTCTTCGCCGTCATCGCCGTCCTGGCCTCGGTCCTGACCCTCTGGTACTACCTCCTCATGCAGCGGAAGGCCTTCTTCGGCCAGCTCAACGAGAAGTGGGCCGCCGTCAAGGAAGCGCCCTTCTGGATGACGGCCGCCACCGTCCTCCTGGCCCTTCTCTGCGTGGGGATCGGCATCCTCTTCGCATCGACCGTCTCGACCTGGATCCAGCCCGCCGCGGACGTCCTCGCGGACGGGGTCCATGCCGTGACCGGATCGTGGGGATTTTAAGCGATGATCCTTCAAACAGCCCTTCTCATCGGTATGGTGCTCTTCTCCGTCCTGGCCATCGCGCTCAAGGACCTGCTCCAGTCGGCCGTCGCCCTGGCCGTGTCCAGCCTCCTCCTGGGGATCATTTTCTTCCGGATGGACGCCCCGTACGCCGGCGCCTTCGAGATCTCCGTAGTCGCCGGGCTGATCACGGTCCTCTTCATCCTGACCATCGCCCTGGTCCACAAGGGCGATGAGGTCCGCGAATCCCGGCTGGCCAACTGGGTCTTCCCGCTCGTCTTCGTCGCCTTCATCGTCATCGACGCCCTGGTCATGAAGGGCCTGCTCGGGAAGGTCCCGGCCCTGGCCTCCGGGGCGGAGACCGGCACGTTCGGCGAGGTCCTCTGGAAGGGGCGGACCCTCGACCTCGTCGGCCAGATCGCGGTCATCCTGGCCGGCGTCTTCTCCGTCCTGGCCCTGTTCCGCAAAGGGGACAAACATGAGTAACACCTGGTTCTTCTACGTGTTCTTCGCCGCGGCCCTGGTCGTTGCGGGCCTGGCCGGCCTCCTGGTCAAACGCAACCTCATCAAGCTCTTCATCTGCATCGAGGTCATCGGCAAGGGCATCAGCCTGCTCCTCCTCTCCACCGGCTTCGCCAAGGGCAACATCCTGACGGCCCAGGCGCTGGTCATCACCTACATCGTCATCGAGGTCAGCCTCGTGGCCACGGCCCTGGCCCTGATCATCAACGTCTACCGCACCTCCAGGAGCCTGGACATCCGCCGGCTGGCCAAGCTGAAAGGGTAAGCCATGACAGGAATCGGCGTCCTTCTCTCCCCACCCGTCGCCTTTCTCTTCTTCCTCGTCGCGGCCTTCGGCCTCTACGCCCTGGGCAAGGGCATGGCGCCCAAGCCCGACCGGACCGCCGGCAAGATCTCGACCTACGCCTGCGGCGAGAACATCCCCGGCGTCAAGGTCCAGTTCGGCTACCGTCTCTTCTTTTTCATCGCCCTCTTCTTCACCATCATGCACGTCGCCGTCCTCGTCATCGCCACCGT
>Ga0105107_10002340_pt1 | contig 12467 bp, 10 predicted proteins | sample PPLLaktember2015_6_FD_79335 | JGI IMG/M metagenome (GOLD analysis project Ga0105107, IMG submission 79335) | Freshwater sediment microbial communities from Prairie Pothole Lake near Jamestown, North Dakota, USA - PPLs Lake P8 Core (1) Depth... | ecosystem: Environmental > Aquatic > Freshwater >... | reverse complement strand
TGCGGAAAGGTTCTGAATGATGAGGGTGAAGGCACGGATGGCGGAATACTGGCCGGAATTGAATGGGCACTTTCTGAGAAATGTCATGTAATCAGCATGTCGCTTGGAGCTGCCGCAGGCATTGATGAGCCCTATTCCGAAACATATGAAACTGTTGCAAAAAGGGCAATGCAACAGGGCGCACTGATAGTAGCCGCAGCAGGAAATGAAAGTAGCCGACCTGTGCACATAGCACCGGTAGGGCATCCTGCCAATTGTCCATCCATTATGGCAGTAGGCGCAGTTGATAGTGCACTGAAGATTGCCTATTTTTCATGCGGAGGAATAAATAAAAACGGCGGACAGGTCGACATAGTAGCTCCAGGGGTTTCCGTTTACAGCATGGTAAATACTCCCGGAGGCCATGAAAAATGGGACGGTACAAGCATGGCCGCACCTTTTGTAGCCGGAGTGGCGAGTCTTTATTTTGAACAAAACAGCGGATCTTCGCCTTTAGATGTATGGACATTACTGACTCAGCATGCAAAGAGACTTGATATCAGCTCTGTTGATGTAGGTTCAGGTTTGGTTCAGGCACCCCGCTTGATTAATTTAATATGAAACAAACATTAAAAAACGATTTTATTGCTGCGGTAAAGGATGACTACCTTGATCAAATGGATGAAGTAGCCGACAGGCTCAGGATTAAGGGCTGTGAAATCAGAAGGATAATGAAATTAACGGGCGTCATTACAGGAAGATTAAAAGCAGGTACCGAATTCAGCGATCTTTATGTCGAAGGCATAGCTTCAGTTGAGAAACAACGGCTGGTTCGCAAGAGACCGCATTAATTTTGATAACTTTGTTCTTTAAGTACACTCATGCTGAAGGTCCTAAACAAACCATACCCTTTCAACGATGATCTGAAATATAATGCCAGGGTTATATTCTTTATCAGCATTGGTGTATTTGCTTTTCTTTGGATTTTCAGGCCTTTCGAAATAAACAGCCTGCCCGTCAGGCAAATGTATAACCTGATAGTCGGATTCAGTATAATCACTTTCTTTACTCTTTCTATTTATCTGCTGGTCATTCCCAGCATGCTGCAAAAAAGATTTTCATCCACCATATGGAAAGTCAAGAAGGAGATCATTTGGAATTCCTTGATATTATTCACGATTCTGGTTTGTTTCTTCTTTTATACCCGCTGGATGGGCATAATGCAATTTAGTTTCGATATGGTGATCAAACTGATGCTCACTGCTACCTTGCCCATTTCGGGATTGATCATAATTAATTATAACCGGATGCTCCGTTCCAATTTGAAAATTGCAGATGATCTGAACAGAAAGCTTAAAGACCACAAGTTGATCCAGGAAAAGATCGTACATTTCACATCCGATTATCAAAAAGACAGTCTGGCTTTAAAAGTCAATTCCATACGGGTTATCCGTTCGGCTAACAATTATATAGAAGTCTTCTGGAGAGATGATAATACAATTAATAAACGAATGGTACGATGCAGCATGTCCAATGCTGAAGATGCAGTGAATGAATACAGGTTTATCTTTAAATGTCACAGATCTTATATGGTGAATATCAATTTTATAGATCGTTTCGAAGGTACTTCTCAGGGATATAAACTCTTTATTGAAAATATCAGCTTCCCAATTCCTGTTTCAAGAAATTCTTCGGCCCGGCTAAAGGAATTGATCTGATGCAGAAGTTTTGTCTTCATTTCACCCCTGAAATAACTCATTTCGGCCCTAAAAGCACATTATGACCCTATATTTTGTGATCTGTCCCCTTTATTTTTAATCCTTTTCATACCGCAATAATTTTGGGCATGCTTTGACTCGTTCTGACAGAAGCTATAATAATTGTATTTATCCAAAATCTACTTTAATGAATGCAGCTGAAAATAACATAAAGGACAGGTCATGGGAAAAAATCATCATGAAATATAACCAGCCGGATAACCGTAAAAGCATCTGGCAGATCTGTAACTCTTTTATACCATATGTGGGAATTTGGGTGCTGATGTACTTCAGCCTCAGTCTTCCTTACTGGACTACCCTATTGCTCGCAATTCTTGCGGCAGGCTTTATGATACGACTATTTATAATCTTCCACGACTGCGGTCACGGATCATTTTTCAGATCAAAGAAGATTAATGATATCGTTGGCAAAATAATAGGAGTATTAGTCTTCACTCCTTATTCACCGTGGCATTACAGTCATAAGCTACATCATTCTACGGCAGGAAACCTGGCAAAACGCGGGCAGGGCGATGTCTGGACCATGACGGTGGAAGAATACAAGAATGCGCCTAAAGGTGAGCGGACGTATTATAATCTCTATCGCAATCCCTGGATCATGTTTACCATTGGGGCACTGTTAATGATGTTCGTAAAAAACAGGTTTACCAGCAAGAAAATGAGCAAAAGCGATAAACAAAACGTTTATTTCACCAATATTATGTTAGTGGCAATAGTTTTAGTAATGAGCCTGCTCATTGGTTTCACAAATTATCTGATCATCCAGCTTCCCATTGTTCTCATATCACACTCGGCAGGTATATGGCTATTCTATGTGCAGCATCAGTTCGATGATGTATATTGGGATGACGGCCTGAAATGGGATTACAAAAGCGCAGCCATGGAAGGGAGCTCTTTCCTGAAATTGCCCATAGTTTTGCAGTGGTTTACCGGCAACATCGGTTTTCATCATATACATCATCTGAGCCCGCGAATACCCAATTACAACCTGGCCCGATGCCATTATGAGAATGAACTATTCCGGGAAATCAGACCATTGACCATTAAGTCAAGTATTAAAACCCTGAAATTAAGATTATGGGATGAAATATCCGGGAGGATGATCAGCTTCAGGCAATTGTCATCAGCTATTAAACAGGTAGCTGCAAGATAGCCCAAAGTGCAGGGATGCCTGCTAGTATTTTAATAATCTGAAATTGGCATTTTTCAATAGTTTCTCAAATAACTGCCCATGCTCAATGGTCTCTTCATCGCCTTCCTCGTGGTACCAGTTTATCTGCAGATTTTCCAGATGCACATTGGTATTGAGTGTCTTTAATAACTGGAGCAGTTTCTTCGATGAACTGCTGTTCATATACTCAAGCTTGATGTCAACTGATAAGCGTTTCAGATTAAGAGTCTTGGCCCATTCAATGAACGGATCATAGAATTTTGCATCACTCATCGGAATTGACCGGCCCTGAATGCTTAGTGTATTGTCTTTTAGAGCAATTTCAGGTGTAGTGTTGGTGGACTTAAGGTCAGGAGGATTCATGTGGTTTGTGTATTGGTTATTGATGGATCTAATGCTCAATACGCTCAATAATGGTGCGATCGGTTTGTTTAATTTTATCTTCAAGTACATTAATCACGGTTTCTCGTGAAACTGAAACCTTAATTGGAATTCCGGGATAGTAATAATAATCGTACAGGTTTTCATCGCTAACCTGCACCGTAGAACTTTCAACAGTTCTTCCAATAGCTTCGGGTTTCATTCCAATGGCGTGAAAGTGACTTCTAAGCATTTTTTTAGCCGAATCGGGCAGGATTTTCATTCGCTGCACAAGCTCACACCGTTGTTTGGCGAGATTTGCAAGCCTTATGAAAATGATACCGTCTCCTGTGGCAGGTATACTGTTTACCATCACAGGAATCTGCTCGGTATAATTGTATATCTCACCTCGCTTGTATTGTTTGCCAAATGGGAAATGCAGCATTAGCAATTCCTTGAATACCAGCTGCTCAATGCCGCGCTGCGAACTATAAACAGAAAGTAAAGGCTTAAGTGAGTTTCTTAAACCATCTATATTCACATTGGCATCTTTACTTTTTATTTCAAGGAGCTCATTGACCAGATCATTGATCATTCGACTGATTTCCTGCCAGTTCTGAATTCCTACGAACGAACCGAATTCGTCGGTTTTATAAATTACAACCGTATTCCTGTAAGATGTAAATTTAGTCCTGGACTCTTCGGGTAATTCCAAAGCATCAAAAAGGTTATTTCTGAACGACCATTCAATGGTATAGGACAAACTGTCGGCACCTATTACAAAAAAACGTGCGGTATATTGTGCAGAATCGTTCTGGGTTAGTTTGCGATCCTGCCAGGTACGCTTTATTTTGGTTACTTTGAAGTCAAATACATCACCTTTCTCCCAATAAGCGGCGATAGGTATAAAGGAAGTATCAGATTGACACGAAGCATTAAAAACAATAAGAAATAGAAGGAAAAAAGTGTAATTAAATTTCATACACATTGGAATATATAAAATCCAAAAGAGCATTTTAAACCTGCCCTTTCAAAATTAAATATATTTAACATTAAGTGATCTTTTCCGGACAGTAATTTTATTCATTGATTCCCGGTTTTTTTAATGATTTGTTAAAAGCAAATGATTCAATTCATCTATAATGGGTATCTGGCCTTTAAGGATCTTTTTGCAGGCATCATTATATGTAAACCATTCAGCGCGGTCAATTTCAGGAAAACACTGACTTTTTCCCGATTTGGGCGGCCATTCCATTTCAAAAGTATTACTCTCAATACATGAGACATCTATATCTGTTTCAACAGCCCAGGTAATTACGGTTTTGCCACTATTTTGCTTTACCGGATTCAGTTCAATAAAAGTACCGTCAATGTCAATGCCGGTTTCTTCAAAGAATTCCCGACGTGCTGCTTTAAAGGGATCTTCGTTATTTTCGAGTTCGCCTTTTGGAATTGACCAGATATTCAGATCTTTATTCCTGAAAAATGGTCCGCCCGGATGAACGAGAAGGTATTCGATTTCCTTCCCTTTTTTCCTGTAAACAAGTATTCCTGCACTTTTTTTCATACTCAAACCTCAAACCTCAAACCTCAGACCTCAAACCACTATAAGAAGGTATAGCTTAATTTAATGATAAAGGCATGTTCGGGAAAAATATCAAACATGTCTGATACATGTCTGCCAAAAGGCCTGTGATAATGCGATTCATCCCTGGGTGGCAACGGACTGATAAAATCGTTGCGGTTCCTCCCATGACTCCATACTACATATATAGTTGATCCGGGAAGGTACTCCCATCGCATCACCAGGTTGGTTACCAGGCTCTTCAAAGAGAAATCCAGTTGTTTGGGATAGTCCTCTATATCTACAAGCTCATCCCTGGTGGCCAGCATTTGAAAATCCCTGTAAATACCGTTGGCCAGGAAAAACTGACCATAAAACTGAAGCGACAGATCAGGCGAGAATGAAAATGAACTCCTGAGTGTCATATCGAGAGCACGTGTATCACGGTTTCCAAAGACCGGCAAATAATACAGGTTGCCTGAATAAGGTTGTATTACATCGAAGCTGGAAATAAGTTCTGTATTGCCTGTTAATGGAATGTATTCATCAACCGTAAGCAAACCGGGATGCACCGATCTGTTACCTATGTACAACGAACCGTTCAGTAACATGAAACTTTCATTGGATGCCCATGCCGGGACTTTTGTTTCCGATTCCCCCGAGATGCCTCCCGTGAGAGTGAGCCTGTTGCCGATATTCCAGCTGCCCTGCAACCTTAATGCAATTTCAAGGCCTTGCTTTCCTATTAGTTCGTAGTCAAATGAAGGTATGAGCTTCCAGTTTCTTCTCTGGTCGGTGGTATATTCAATAAAGAAGCGAAAATCGTAAGGCCTTTTCCAGGGTCCGAGACCGCGGGTCTCATATATATCATAACCGCTGAAAACATTACTAAGATCAGCTCCTAAACGGATCATGCTGAAATTATTTGTAGTCCATTCCGATTCCAGTTCAATCATATCGCCAAGATCGAGCCAGTTGTCAAACGAAAATCGCTGCAGGGCGAACAACCCTGTTGTTGCGCGCTGAAAAAATGAGAAAGGCTTGCCCTTATTTATCTCATAATTCCAGCGAGTCATTACTTCATAAAAATTACTTTCCTGCAATTGCCCAAGGTCGTTTGGATTGAATTTGTCTGAATAAAATAACAGAGCGAATAATCCATTTATAGTTCCCTGTCGTTTGCTTAATTCGAGCCTTCCACTGTATCCGGTTTCGGATTCCAAACCAGCAATCCGGTGATCGCGGTATGTAAGTGCTGTCATACCCGAGATACCGAATTTGTTGTTCTTGTTGCGAAGATCCCAGTCCAAACCACCTGCAAAGCTTTGCAGATTTCCCTCCTCTTCATCGGATGTGTTTATTAATGCAGATGCCATTCCACCTATCGATGAATAACTTCCAAGTTGCTGGCTTACCCTTACAAGTCCATAATTATTTTCAGGATTGAAATCTTCTCCGGTCGATGCCCCCAGCAGGCCGAAAGATAATCTTCCGGCTGTCCTTCCCGACAATTTTGCTGCACCAATAATGGGATTATGATCCCCAATGCGCCGGGAGTAGAACATGGTACCAGGCCCGATCGAAAACTCAAAAATATCAACGCCTTCAATGAAAAACTGTCGCTTTTCAGGGTAGATGGTTTCAAAAGCTGTAAGATTCAGCACTGCGGGGTCTGATTCGATCTGACCGAAATCGGGATTTATGGTCATATCAAGTGTAACATTAGGACCCAATCCAAACTTGAGATCACCACCGGCATCGTACCGGCTTTTGTAGTCCGTTTTACCAGGTGCAGAGCTGCTTTCGGAAGTATTTAAACTTGCCATTATGTATGGACGGATTTGAATATTCTTCCTGGGCTTAAGATTGTTTATTTCTATTATTCTGTTATAGTTTGCCACCAGGTTGGTACGCTCGGTGCGGGGAATTAAAGGCCATTCCGATATCTCACCCAGACGGGCTATGCGCCTGGTAAAATGTATACCCCATGTTTGTGTCTCTGCTTCAGGGAATCTAAGCATGCTGTAAGGAATTCTCAACTCTGCCACCCAACCTTCCGATGTAACGCTTACATCTGAAAACCAGATGGCATCCCATGAGACATCAAGACCCGGAGGCAATTCAGGCGCTGAACCGGTTTCTTCCGACCCGGCTCCCATTATGTCCGAACCTGATCGTTGTCCATCGAGTTGCACGCCTGCGGCACTGATACCAAAAGTATAGGCGTTCCTGCGGTTAAAATAGGAATCAATGGAAATCAGCAGCCAGTCGGCACGGTTGTATTCATCCCTGCGGCCCAGGGCCCGTTCTATTTCGTCGGGGGCCTCATGCATCAGGGCCCCAATGAATAAAGCATTATCGCCAAAAATAATCCTGACTTCAGTACTTCGGGATGAAGGTGCACCTTCGGAAGGCTCAAACTGTATAAACCCGGAAACCGGATCTGCCTGATTCCATATTTCTTCATTTAACAACCCATCCACTGTTATGGTGGCATCTGATACTGTAGCATTAATTACTTGGGCATCCTGCGCCGATGCATCCTGGATTAATGAAAATATGGCTGAAATACAAATTATTACAGCATTTTTAAGCAATCCGGGCAACTTTGATATCATTTATTTTGTTTGTGCAGCAATATATGAATTAACATATAACAATAAAATTTGTGAAAAAGATCATAACGGGATTACATCATATCACTGCATTGGCATCGGATGCGCAGAAAAATCTTGAGTTTTATGCCGGAGTGCTTGGACTTCGGATGGTAAAAAAAACAATAAATTTTGATGCACCCGATGTATACCATTTGTATTACGGCGACGAAACCGGTGTACCGGGAACTATATTGACATTCTTCCCGATAAAAGGATTGGCTCAGGGTAGGAAAGGGCGGGGGCAACTGACCGTAACATCGTTTTCTGTACCGGCCAATTCAATTAATTACTGGGTAAAACGGCTGGACAAGTTTAATGTGAAGCGCAAGGAACCTCAGGAACGATTTGGAGATGAAGTATTCATTTATTTTGAAGACCCCGAAGGTTTGGGTTTGGAACTTGTGGTCAATGCGCATGACGACAGGAAGGGCTTTTCTTACGCAAGTGTTCCCGAAGAATTCGCTGTAAAAGGATTTTACGGGATCCTGGTACATGAGGAACATTTCGAAAGGACGGCTGCTTTGTTGACGGAACAAATGGATTTTAACTTATTGAAAGAACAGGGTAACCGGCTCAGGTTTGCAGCGAGCGGGAATACAGCGAACTATGTGGATATATTGTATAATTCCGAAAGCACCAGGGGATTTTCAGGCAGCGGTACAATTCACCATGTAGCATTTGCTGTAGCCGACGATAAGGAGCAATTAGCTGTCAGGGAAAAACTGGTTAACAGCGGTTTAAGTGTTACACCGGTAGTTGATCGAAATTATTTCCATTCAATTTATTTTCGCGAACCGGGAGGCGTACTGTTTGAAGTGGCAACCAGTGACATCGGCTTTACAATTGACGAAAAAAGGGAACGTCTGGGTGAATCATTAAAGCTCCCGGTTTGGGTGGAAAAGGACCGGAGCAGCATTGAATCGCAGTTACAGGTCATACACTTTGATAAGGAAAAATTTCTTGACTGATGCATAGTTATATCATTCTGGAACAAGGTACACCGCTCTCACAGGCTGAAAAAGCAATAATTCTGCTTCATGGTCGGGGCGGTTCGTCAGAAGACATAATGCAACTGAGACACGAATTTCCGTATGGAAATTTCTATTACGCTGCACCGCAGGCAGCCAGGAGTACCTGGTACCCTTTAAGTTTCCTTTCTCCTGTTAAAAATAATGAACCCTGGTTGAGTTCGGCAGTGGGAGTAATAAAGCGCCTTATTGACGATATTGTCTCAGTGATTCCTTCTGAAAATCTTTATATCATGGGATTCTCGCAGGGAGCATGCCTTTCATTGGAAGTTGCTTCACGCTATGCCATGAAGTACGCGGGAATTGCTGCTTTTACCGGCGGACTGATAGGCGATCGACTGGATCCTGCAATTTACAAGGGTAATTTTGATGGAACACGGGTTTTTCTCGGAAACAGCGATAACGATCCTCATGTGCCTGTTGAACGCTCCGAGGAATCGAAGAAAATTATCGAATCACTGGGTGCAAACGTAACCCTTGCAATCTATCCCGGTATGCCACATATTATTAGCCGCGAAGAGATAGACGAGGTAAGGAGATTAATGTTTTAGTCTTACAGTCAGAACCCAAGACTCACCACACGCACATCCAGTATCCAGTATCTAGCATCCAGTATCTTATCTGATGATTTTATCTTTGCTCTTTGCTCTTTGCTCTTTGCTCTTTGCTCTTTGTATTAAACTTATCTTTCTTTTTTATAAAACCATACGGTTAGCGGAAAAAGGATGGCTGTTATAACCAGGGAAGCTCCCAGTGCAATCACTATTTCCTTCAGTGGGAAGCCACCGGCGAGTAAACCGCGGACAGCATCCACCTGCCAGGCCAGGGGATTGTACGATATGAATGTTTGAAGCCATCCCGGCATTGTGGATGGATCGGCAAAGATGTTTGACATAAATACAAGCGGCATCAGGATAAGCCAACCAAATGACATCACGGCGGATGCACTGCGCATTGTGAGTCCCATTATGATAAATATCCAGGAAATGCTCATTGCAAAGAAGATCATAATCAAAAATGAGATTAAAAGGGCAGTGATTCCTGCATCAGTCCTGAATCCCAATATCAAACCAAATAATAACACCAGGATGGCGGAAATCAGATGCCTGAAAAAATCACCAATAAAAATACCGGATAGGGGAGCGGGCAGCCAAATAGGCATTGATCGGAACCGTTCAAAGATACCCTTGGAAACATCGTTGTTAATGTTGATGCCGGCGTACATTGCATTGAAAGTAAGTGTCTGCACCAGTATGCCGGGAATAAAAAACTGCAGGTAGGCTTTTGTGGAACCGGCAAGGGCGCCACCGAAAATGTATGTAAACATGAAAGTAAACATAATAGGTGTAATAAGGACGTCCATGAATTGCTCGGGAATATGTTTGATTTTGATCAGGTTTCTCCAGCCGAACATCAGCTTGTTACTGAGCAGGCCCGATCGTTTTAAGGGCCTGGAATGTTCCAGTATCTGTGATACGACATTGGACGATTGTTGCTCTTCAGCCTCCACCTTATTCAAATGTTCCTCACCATCGTTGTTTTCCCTGACTTTTCCTGTTAATGAAAGAAATACTTCATTAAGATCCGGTCTCGAAAGGTTGAAAGCAGTTATTTCAATTTTGTTTTTCTTTAGTTCTCCCAGTATATTTATAGCCTGCTCATGACCGGATACCGGAAATGTTATTTTTTTTGTATCCTGATCTGCTTGTGCATGTGGGGTTTCAATAGTTTCAAGCACCGAATCGAGATGTGATTTATCCACGCCGTTTAAATGTACATGAAGAATATTATTTCCGATTAAATCTTTCAGTTCATTGCTTGTTCCTTCCGAAATTACCCTGCCATCATCGATTACTGTAATCTTGTCGGCCAGCTGTTCAGCCTCATCAAGGTACTGGGTCGTGAGGAGTATCGTGGTTCCTTTCCGGGCAAGGTTCCGAATCACCGTCCACAGGCTGTTCCTGCTGCGGGGATCCAATCCTGTTGTAGGTTCATCAAGGAAAAGGATCTCTGAAATTTTCACAATACTCGCTGCTATGTCGAGCTTTCTTCTCATTCCACCGGAATAGGTTTTTACCAGCCTGTTTCCCGAGTCACTAAGTTCGAAAGCCGCTAACAACTCATAAGCCCTTTGTTTGGCTTCGGACCGCGGATATCCCAGGAGCCGGGCAAACAGAAAAAGGTTCTCATATCCGGTAAGTTCTTCATCAATTGATGCAGTTTGACCGGTAAGACTGATTGATTCCCTTACCTTTTCGGGCTGTAAATCAGCATCAAAAGCTCCTACCCTGATCTTACCTGAATCAGCCTTTAATACCGTAGACAGTATTCTTATGAGTGTGGTTTTTCCGGATCCGTTCGGCCCCAGAACGGCATGTATGCTCCCTTTCTTAATAGCAAGGTCAATGCCCATCAGGACTTCCTTCTTCCCGAATGATTTTTTGATTCCGGTGGTCTCAATCGCAAACATGAGAAATTGATTTAGGTTGTTGGGCTTTAACAACGGTAATCGGAAAGAGTTTGCGCCGGTCGTGTCTTTTACATAATTATAAAATTGGTCAGCTATTAATCAGCGTGTTAATGCGCCTCCCTGACATCAAATGTTACGGGTATCCAGACTTTGTATCTTGAGTCTTCTCCCCAAGTATTACCTGCGGATGCGAAATCACAGAATCTGATCAACCCGGGCTTGCTGAATTCACCTTCGAGATCGGTGCCGGTCAAAAGCAGGGCCGTAAACGACATCCAGATATTCTCAGGGTTGCTTTCAGATTTTGGTAAGCTAACGAAATCATCAGTGATTGATATTACTGCCGCTTCATTGATAAAGCCATCATTGAATCTGGTGTCCCGGGCAAGCAGTACGGGTCCCCGTACTATCGCCTGGTAACCATTGAGAGTGACAATTTTGCCTTTGAGATCCATTTCAATCCAGATCCTGTCATTCTTATGCCACGTCCTTTCAATCTTCAGATAACTACCCGTAACAATTTCCGGTAACGGCTCATTATTTACCCTTACCTTAACTCCGGCACACCATGCCGGAATTCTCAGCGCAATTGTGAATGCTTCCGGTTTTACAGGATCAATATCCAGCTCAATTTTTCCCGAAAGCGGGTAATCAGAAACCTGTAAAATGCTGACTGTGTTCTTTGAATTTAGCGGGATCACGGTCTTTGAACTTCCGTACAGGTTTATGAATACTGCATCTTCTTTTTTAGTCACGGCAAACTCCGGGAGCAGCATGAAAGCTCTTGGGCCATTTGCATTGCAGCAGTTTATATGCATTCCGCACTGTTCTTCACCTTCGTGTCTTACTCCGTCAATCGGACTGTATTTGGCTATCTGCGATCCGTCGTATTTAAGCGCGGCCAGCAGGGCGTTAAAGGCAGATTTTTCAAACATGTCGGCATATGCCGGATTTCCGGTCACCCTCAGTAGGTTAAAGCACAATTTCATCCATGTCATGGTAACACAGGTCTCCATGGTATGGTATGCCGGCCGGGTTTGATTCTGTGCGCCTTTATAAAAGCATTCAAATGAACTACCTGACCCAGCCAGGTTGATTTCATTATAGTTAATATCTCGAACTGCCATTTCAACGGCCTTCAGATATACCGGCTCTCCGGTAATCCTGTATAGTTCAAGCAATCCTTCATAGCATGACATCATTTCATATGCCTTCTGACCGTTTTCCCATGACCACCAAGATTGAGGGTGCTGAAAGCGCTCTGATACCGGTATACCTTCAAGTGCCTTACTGACAAGCTTTGGCCCGTCTGCTGTTTCCCATTGTGCAACTATGTATTTTGCAAATTCCAGGTATTTGGTATCTCCTGTTCTGCGATATAACAATACAACCGATTCAAGAATCGATGAACTTGGCATTCCACGGTAATTTCCGGTCTTCACAATATCGGCCTTTCCGGT
>Ga0105107_10002339_pt1 | contig 12467 bp, 14 predicted proteins | sample PPLLaktember2015_6_FD_79335 | JGI IMG/M metagenome (GOLD analysis project Ga0105107, IMG submission 79335) | Freshwater sediment microbial communities from Prairie Pothole Lake near Jamestown, North Dakota, USA - PPLs Lake P8 Core (1) Depth... | ecosystem: Environmental > Aquatic > Freshwater >... | reverse complement strand
CGCGCATGTGGTCGTCGGCAAGCGCGACTGCACCGCGCACGGCGGCCACTTGATCGATGCGCGCGTGCGGCCGACCCTGGAGCTGATTCTCGAGCAGTCGCCCGTGCGGCTCGCGCGACATTAACGATCCGCGCTACGGGCTCGCGCTGATCGACCTGGACGCGGGGGCGTCGTGAAATGATGCCTCAGATCGCGCCGACGCTGCCGATGATCGGCAGCACGATGCCGGTGATGTAGCCGGAGCAGACCGGTGCGGCTAGAAAAACATACGCCGGCGAGATCTCCTCCGGCTGCGCGGCGCGCTGCATGTCGCTGTCGCGGCCGAACTTGGCGACCTGCTTCGCTGCGCGATCGGCCGGGTGGAGCGGCGTCCACACCGGGCCGGGCGCCACCGCGTTGACGCGGATGCCCTTCTCGACCAGGTTATGCGCCAGCGACTTGGTGAACGCGTGGATCGCGCCCTTGGTGGTCGAGTAGTCGAGCAGATGGCCGCTGCTGCCCTCGAGCCCGACCACCGAGCCGGTATTAATGATCGAGCCGCCGCGCTTGAGGTGCGCCATATTTCGCAAAGGAGACCCAATGGCTCGACAACCGGCTCCTCACTCGCGCGCTAGGGGCGGCGCGGCGCGCCGCGTCATCGCGGTGCTGCTCGACGGTTCTACGGCAGCACGCCGCGCGGTCCATCACGCGCTATAGCGAGCGAAGCGTGATCGCCGACTCGAGGTCGTCCTGATCGGCCTGGAGCCCGGGCTGCTGCATCGGCTTCCGCCCGTGATGGCGCGGCTGGTAATTCCCGGCCGCCTGACCGCGGCCGGGCGCACCCGCGAGGCGCGCGCCCTGTTCGAGATGCACCGGTGCCGTGCCGGATTGCGGGCGCGAGCGGGCCCCCGGCGGTAGCCGTCGCGCACCTCATGGATGCGCACCAGTGCAACGAGATCGTGATCGCCGGGCACGACCGGGCGCCGGTGCATCCCTCGGCGCTCGCCGCGCGGTGCGGGCGCCGGGTCACCGTGGTCTAGGGCGGGCGATCAACGCCCGAGCGGATTCTGGGGCGGCGGATCGGTCAACGGATCGCGCCCCCCCGAGGCGGGCGGCGCGGCGCCCGGCGGGCGAGGATTTCCCGCGCTCGTGGCGAGGTCACGCAGGCATTGCTCGCGCAGCGCGCCCTTGAGCTCCTTGCAGCGACTGAGGTCTGCAGCGCCGGCCGCGCCTTCGGGCGGGATCGCGCCGCCCTGGATCGCGCCGTCGCTTGGCCGGCTGCCGTCCTGGCTCATGCCCGGCGGCGTGGAGCCGCGGCGGCCATCGCCCGGCGCCTGGGCGAGCGCGGCGCCCGCTACCGCCGCCATAACGAGGAATACGATTGGACGAAACGCCATGACCACCTCCGGTTGGACATGAACGTCCCGCAACTTTGGTGCCCGGGGGGCGCGCGCGTAAGGTTTACCGCGGTGCGTAGTTCTTACCCCGCGGCCGGCGCAACCGCAAGCGGTCGGCGCGGCGCGGCGCTTGCTTCAAGGGCGCATGGCGCTCCTCTGGGTCGTGGTCGCGGACGGCGCTCGAGCGCGGATCTTTGCCGCCGAGTCCGCCACCGGCGCGCTCGCCGAGCGGGAGGTCTTCGTCGACACCGCGGTGCGCGTCAAGCAGTCCGAGCTAAAAACCGATCGCCCCGGGGCGAGCTTTGCGCGCGCGGGTCACGGTCGGCGCGCAATGGCGAGCGAGGTGGCGCCGCGCGAGCAGGCGCGCATTCGCTTCGCGAAGCGCCTCCCCGACCGGCAGGGGAGGCCGTGCGCGTGGCGAACGAGTTCGAGCGCCTGGCGCTGGTCGCGTCGCCCGGGTTCCTTGGGCGGGTGCGCGAGCACCTCGGCGCGCCGCTGCAATCCCGGCTCGCGTTCACGCTCGACAAGGACTATGTCACGCAGACGGCGGAGGAGATCCGCGCGCGGCTGCCGGAGCGGCTCTGAGTCGGCTGCGGCCCTGCGCTGGGCGCCGGCGAAGATCGAATTGCAGCGCCTCGATTTCGCAGCGGCGCGGCGACGGGGACGCAACTGAGGACCTCATCGGCTGCAGGCACGGCGCTTGCACGCGCTCGCGACGTCAGCGACGTCGGTCACCGTGAGAGGAGCGTCCCATGAAGATCAGCGAAGTCATGACGCGCGACGTGCGCGTCGCGAGCCCTAGCCAGAGCATTCGCGAGGCCGCCCAGATGATGGCCGCGCTCGACGCCGGCGCCTTGCCCGTGGGCGCCGACGACCGTCTGGTCGGAATGATCACCGACCGCGATATCGCGATCCGCGGGGTCGCGCAGGGCAGGGCGCCCGACACGCCGATCCGGGACGTGATGACCGGCGACGTGAAGTACTGCTACGACGACGAGGACGTCGAGCACGTGGCGCGCAACATGGCCGACATCCAGGTGCGGCGGCTGCCGGTCGTCAATCGCGACAAGCGGCTGGTGGGCATCGTCGCGATCGCCGATCTCGCGGCCAACGAAGATGCGGAGGTGGTCGGCGAGGCCGTGGCGGGCATCTCGGCGCCCGAGGAGCGCTGATCCATCGGATCTGCGCGGCTCTTCACGCGGCGCGGGTCGCGGCCCCGCTTGCGTCCTGCGGGGGCAAGGCCGCCAGCAACCGTGCCAGTTCGTGGAAATCCACGGGCTTGACCAGATGCCCGTCGAAACCCGCCTCCTGGGACCGGCGCTGCTCCGCGTCCTGACCCAGCCCGGTCACGGCCACGACCAGCACGTCCTTTTCCCAGGGCTCGGCGCGGATGCGCCGGCACACCTCGTAGCCGTTCACTTTCGGGAGGCCGATGTCGAGCAGCATCACATCGGGTCGAAAACGCTCCGCGGCCGCTATCGCCTCCGGCCCGTCGTGGGCGGTCTGCGTCGCGTGACCGCTGAGCTCGAGCAGTACCGCAAGCGACTCCGCGCCGTCCGGATTTTCGTCGACGATCAGGATCCGGCGGCTCGTCCCGACCGGCGGCGCGCCCGCGGCCACCGCCTCGGGCAGCGACGGCGCCGCGAGGGCCGGGCCCGCGCCTTGCAGGTGCCGGCGAGGCCATGCTCGCCAGTCTCCTGGAAGGACAGCAATCGGTCCTCGCGCCGCGCGGCCCGGTCGCCGCGGAGATCGCGCAGACCGCGTGGGTGCTGTTCGCCGGTGCGGCCGCGATCTTCGCGATCGTCCTGGCACTCGCTCTTTTCGCGGGCTTTGCGCGGCGCGAGTGGGCCGGCCAGCTCAGCGAGCACGTGCTCATCGTGGGCGGTGGGATCGTCCTCCCGGTGGTCGTGCTGTGCGTGCTGCTCGCGTGGGCGCTGCTGCGATTTGCCGACCTGCCGCTCGCGAGCGCTTCCGAACGCCTGCTCGCAATTCGGGTGACCGGCGAGCAATGGTGGTGGCGCGTCGAATACCTCGACGCGAACGGCCAACGCGATTTCGCTGCCGCAAACGAGATCCGCATCCCCGCAGGTAGACCGGTTGAGCTGCGGCTGGAATCGGCCGACGTGCTGCACAGCTTCTGGGTACCGGCGCTCGCAGGCAAGCTCGACATGATTCCGGGGCGCACGAACCGCCTGCGCGTCCGGGCGGACGCGCCCGGAGAATTCCGCGGCCAATGCGCCGAGTATTGCGGCGGCCCACATGCGCTCATGGCGCTGCACGTCATTGCGAGCGACCCGGAGGCATTCGAGCGCTGGGTGGCCGCGCAACGCGCACCGGGACGCGAACCGGCCGTCGCGCTCCACGAGCGGGGGCGCGCGCTGATGCTCGCGCACTGCGCGGTCTGTCACACGGTGCGTGGCACGGCGGCGGCGGGCGAACGCGGGCCGGATCTCACCCACTTCGGGAGCCGTCGCTCGATCGGCGCTGGGCTCGCTCCCGTCAATGCCGGCACGATCGCGAGCTGGATCGCCTCAGGGCAGCACCTCAAGCCCGGCAACCTCATGCCGGAGTTCGCTGCCTTCAGCGGCGCGGAGCTACACGCGCTCGCCGCCTATCTCGAAAACCTGCAATAGATGCACGCGCGCGCCGACCTTCCGAACCCGCTGCCGCGCCCAGCCGGCGAGCTCGAGGAGCTCAAGCGCCTGTGGAATCCGCCGCGCGGCCTGCGTTTCGTGACCGTCATCAACAACAATTACATCGGCGTGATGTACGTGGGCACGGCGTTCCTGTTCTTCGTGCTCGCCGGAATTCTCGCACTCGTGATGCGCGTCCAGCTTGCGGCGCCGGCAAACGACTTGGTCGGGCCGCAGCTCTACAACCAGCTCTTTACCATGCACGGCACGGTGATGATGTTTCTCTTCGCGGTGCCGGCCGTGGAGGCGATGGGCGTTCTACTGTTGCCGAACATGGTGGGCGCGCGCGACCTGCCGTTTCCGCGACTTTCGGCGTACGCGTTCTGGGCGTACCTCATCGGCGGGCTGGTGTTCTTCGCGAGCCTGTTCGCCGGGCTCGCCCCGACGGGCGGGTGGTTCATGAACCCGCCGCTCACGACCGGCACGTACTCCCCCGGTATCAACGAGGACTTCTGGCTGCTCGGCATCGGGTTCATCGAGATCTCCGCAATCGCCGGCGCGATCGAAATGATCGTCGGAGTGCTCCGCACCCGCGCGCCGGGCATGACGCTCGCGCGCATGCCGGTGTTCGCCTGGTCGATGCTCATTTTCGCGGTGATGATCGTGTTCGCCTTTCCCGCCGTGATCCTCGCGACCGCGCTGCTCGAGCTCGAGCGCGCGTTCGGCTGGCCGTTCTTCGACCCGGCCAAGGGCGGGGACCCGCTGCTCTGGCAGCACCTCTTCTGGTTCTTCGGCCACCCCGAGGTGTACATCATCTTCCTGCCGGCGGCGGGCATGGTCTCGATGATCGTGCCGGCAATGACGCGGACCCCGCTTGCCGGGCATCGCTTCGTCGTGCTCGCGCTGGTCGCGACCGGCTTCCTGAGCTTCGGCCTCTGGGTACACCACATGTTTGCGACCGGCCTACCGCACGTCTCGCTCTCCTTCTTCCAGGCGGCGAGCATGGCGGTCGCGATACCGAGCGGGATCCAGGTGTTCGCGTGGATCGCGACCTTCGCGAAAGGAAAGGTGGCCGTAAAGACGCCGACGCTGTTCGTGTTCGGGTTTCTGGGGATCTTCGTGCTCGGCGGGCTCACCGGCGTCATGGTCGCGGTGGTGCCGTTCGACTGGCAGGTACACGACACGTACTTCGTGGTGGCGCACCTGCACTACGTGCTCATCGGTGGCATGGTGTTCCCGCTGTTTGCCGCGATTTACTACTGGACCCCGTACTCCAGCCGACACGCGCTGTCCGAGCGGGTCGGGCGGTGGGTGTTCGGGCTCATGTTCGTCGGCGTGAACGTCGCGTTCTTCCCGATGCACGTGACCGGCCTCGCCGGCATGCCGCGCCGCGTCTATACCTATGCGCCGGAGCTGGGCTGGGACGGCCTGAATCTGGCATCGACCATTGGGGCGTTCATGATTGCTGCCGGCGTCGCGCTCTTTCTGGTCGATTTCGCGCGGCGCTTCCGCATGTCTGCGGAAGCGAACGCCGGTAACGTCTGGGACGCTGGAACTCTCGAATGGCTGCCGAGCGGAAACTACTCGAGCCGCAGCATACCGCTCGTCGCGAGCCGAGAGCCGCTTTGGGACCAGCCGAACCTGGCACACGACGTGGCAGCGGGGGGTTACTTCCTGCCCGGGTCGGCCACCGGCGGTCGCGACACGCTCATCACCAGTCCGGTTCATGCACGGCCGCAGTGGGTATTGCGCATGCCGATGCCCGGCTGGCCGCCGCTCGTCGGGGCGTGGTTCACCGCAGCGTTCTTTCTGCTGCTGACGTTCAAACTCGTGATCCCCGCGGCCGCTTGCGGCGCCGTTGCGATCATTGCAATCCTGCGCTGGGCGTGGAGCTTGGATCCGCCCGCCGACGTGGCCCCCGTGAGCATCGGCGGGGGCCTGCGGCTCCCGGTCTACGCGACCGGTCCGCGCTCGCAGGCGTGGTGGGCGATGGTCATCCTGATGCTCGTTGCCGCATCGCTGTACGGATGCCTGCTCTTCTCCTATCTCTACCTGTGGCTCGTGTCACCAGCTGCCTGGCCGAGCGCCGCAGCGTTGCCCGGGATCGGCTACCCGCTCGCGACGGCAGCGTGCCTGCTCGCGAGCAGCGCCGCGGTCGGTTACGCGGATCGCACCCTGCGGAGGCATGGTCACTGCTACCCCCTCGCGGTCGCGCTGCCGCTCGCGGTCGCGGCTTTTGCCGGAAGTGTAGCCGCGCAGCGTCGGCTCGACCCGGGCGAGTCGAGCTACGGGGCCATCGTTCACGCGTTCCTCGTCGTGGACGGATGGTTCGTGGCCGTTGCGCTCGTGCTGGCGCTGTTTGCACTTGCGCGCCAGCGCGCTGGGCTGCTCGATCGGACGCGGCGGGTGACCTTCGACAACGCGCGGCTCTTCTGGCACTACACGGTCGCCCAGACTCTGGCGGGGCTCGGAATGGTCCACGGCTTCCCGCGGCTGGTGAGCTAGATGCAGACCGTCCTGCGCATGTCGGCCGGCGCGATCGTATGGGCCATCCACTTCGGCGTGATCTACGGCTTGACCGCCGCGGCGTGTGCGCGCAATTTCGCGCCGCTCGTGCCGTGGATCGTGGGGATCAGCGGCGCGGTCGCGGCGGCGGCGCTGCTTATCCTCATGACATTGCCCGGCGACCCCGCGTTCGAGCGATGGTTGACCGTCGGCGTTGCAGCCGCGGCACTGATCGCGGTGTTCTGGGAATCGATCGGCGCGTTCGTGGTCCCACTGTGCGACTGATCGCCGTGCTCGCCGTCGTCGCGCTCGCCGCGTGCGCGGAGCCCCCCGCGGCGCTCGGCGGCGACCCGGAGCGCGGGCGGCTGCTGCTGCGCCAGTTCGGCTGCGGGGACTGCCATGTGATTCCAGGCGTGGCTGTGGCGCGGGGTAGCGTCGGACCGCCGCTGCACGGGATTGCGCGGCGTGTCTACCTGGGCGGCGTGATCGCCAATACACCCGAGAGCATGGCGCGCTTCATCCGGGCGCCGCAGGACGCCGATCCGCGCACCGGCATGCCCGATCTCCAGGTGACCGAAGCGCACGCTCGCGACATGGTCGCCTATCTCTACACGCTCCGCTGAGCATGAAGATCGCTGCAACCCTGTTCGCCATCGCGGTTGTCGGCGCGGCCGCGTTCGTCCAGTCGGGCGTGTACGACGTCTCAGCGACCAACCAGCACCTCGCCCCGACCTATTGGCTGATGGAGGCAACCATGCGTCGCGCCGTGGCGCAGCGCGCCGCGCAGATCACAGTGCCGCCGCTGGACCGGCCCGAAACGATCGCGGTCGGACTCGTGCTTTACCGCGCGCAGTGCGTGAAGTGCCACGGCGCACCCGGCGTCGCGCCGGATCCGTTCGCGCTCGGCATGACGCCGCTCCCGGCGCCGCTCTCGCAGACGGCACGCGAGTGGCAGCCCGCGGAGATCTTCTGGGTGGTGAAATACGGGCTCAAGATGACCGGGATGCCCGCGTGGGAGTTCCGGCTGAGCGACGACGCGATCTGGGCGGTGGTCGCGTTCATCAACCAGCTGCCGCGTCTGTCGCCGCGGGAGTACGCACGCCTTACCGCGCCCCCCGCCGCGCCCCCCGCCGCGCCCGCCGCCGGCGTGCCGCTCAATGCGCATGCTGACCCCGTGCGCGGGAAGACCGCCCTCCAGCAGTACGCGTGCGTCGCGTGCCACGAGATTCCCGGCATCACGGGGGCGACCGCCCGGGTCGGTCCTCCGCTCGGCGGCATCGCGACGCGCGGGCTGCTCGGTGGAATCCTGCCGAACACTCCGGAGAACATGCTGCGGTGGTTGCGGGAACCACAGGCGGTGGCCCCGCCGACCGCGATGCCCGATCTCGGCGTCACCGAGCGCGATGCGCGCGACATGGCCGCGTACCTCGCCACCTTGAAGTAGGCCCTCCGAGCGTGCTCCTGATCGGTGTGGATCCGCAGCTCGTAATTCTGCTGAGCACGCGCCGAGTGCGGCAAAGCAAGTGATTTTCTTGACGGCGTAGTGGTCTGGTGTCGTCCGGGTATGCGCATTGCACGCAGCCAACGGCAGGCGCCGCTGGGAAGACCCAACCGGGCCGCCACGTTCATTTCCCACTCGAGGAGTTACCCCATGCACGTACGCAAGACGAGCGGTCCGGTTAGCGGCTTTGCAATCTGCGCAGTGAGCGCGTTCCTCTCTGTATCACCCGCGTTGGGTGCAGATGCCTCGGGCCCCTCCGACGCGCGCATGCGCTATCTCGGGGAACGCGCAGCATGCGAAAACGGCCAGTTGCATCAGGACCGGGCCACTTGCCTGAGGGAAGCGGGCGCAGCACTAGAAGAGGCGCGGCGTGGCCGCCTTAATGATGGCCAGCAGGCTCAGTATCAGCAAAATGCGCTGGTCCGTTGCAACGTGCTGCCACCGGCGGACCGAGACGCCTGCCTGGCACGAATGCAAGGGCAGGGTGTCATGCGAGGAAGCGTCGCCGAAGGCGGGATCTACCGGGAGCTCATCATCCGGGAATAAACCTCCGTGTGTGGCGGCGTACCGGCGTTGCCGCCATTCGGGAGCGTGAGCGTTCGGGGCTTCGTGATTGACGCGAACCCCGATGCAACGCTTAGGGTCGCGGGCGAGAACCTTCGGAACACCAAGGGCGCCAGCTCGTTAGCGTCCCCGCGGTGTGATTCGCGGTAAGCGCAGCCATGCAGATCCGCTTGCTCCTTGCGGGCTTTACGTTCACTCGACGGCGATACCGCCTTGTCTAATCGCAGCTCGCAACTCATTGACAGAAAAGCCCTCGAAGCGCGCACGTAGGTTAGACAATCTGGAAGTAACTCTCTGACAACCAATGAAAATTCCCACTGCATGGGGTGCAGGGGGTCGAGTGTTCGAATCACTTCGCCCCGACCAAAAATCCATCGATACGCTCGCTGCGCGCCTTGCGCGTTCCCAACACCGAGCTGACGCGGTCAGCTCGAGCCCCAGACCTCCTCCGCCGTTTCGACGACGAGCGCGAGCTTCCGCTTCTGATCTTCCGCGGTGAGGCGGTTCCCCTCCAGCGTGCTCGCGAACCCGCATTGCGGGCTCAGCGCCAAGCGCTCGAGGGGGACGAATCTCGCCGCCTCATGAATGCGCCGCTTAAGCTCGTCCTTCGATTCGAGCTGCGGCTTCTTGGTCGTGACGAGGCCGAGCACGGCGATCTTGCCGGGGCCGAGATGCCGCAGCGGGTCGAACGTGCCCGCGCGCGGCGAGTCGTACTCGACGAAAAACCCGTCCACGTCGATCTGCCCGAAGGTCATCTCGGCCACCGGATCGTAGCCGCCTTCCGCCGCCCAGGCGCTCATGTGGTTGCCGCGGCACAGGTGGAGGCACACCACCAGGTCCGCGGGTTTCCCGCGGAGGGTGTCGTTCAGCAGGCGCGTGTACGTGGCCGGCAACGCATCGGGATCCTCGCCGATCGCGGCGACCTGGGCGCGGATCTTGAGATCGCACAGGAACGCGAGATTCACCTCGTCGATCTGCAGGTAGCGGCAGCCCGCGGCGTAAAGGGCCGCGATCTCCGCGCGATACACCGCGGCCAGATCGGCGAAGAACTCGTCGATGTCCGGATACGCCGCGGTCGAGACCGCCGCGCGCCCGCCACGAAAATGCGCAACCGACGGCGACGGGATGGTCTGCTTGGGGGTCAGCCGGTATTTCTCGGCAACGGGACGCAGCGCCTTGAAGTCGTCGACCGCCAGCCCGCGCGTGCGCTGGAGCTTGCCGCGGACCTCGATGCGGGGCGGGGTCCATTCGACGTCGCCGGTCTCGTTGTGGAACTTGGTCGGCAGGCTTCCGCGAATCTCGATGCCGTCGATCCGCTCGATGAAGTCCAGGAACCAGTGCCGGCGGTGGTAGTCGCCATCGGTGCAGACGCGCAGGCCGACATCGCGCTGTAGCTCGACCGCGTTCCGGACACACGCGGTCTCCAACTCCCATAGCGACTCGGCCGACATTTCCCCGGCCTTGCGCCTGGCCCGCGCGTCATGGATCGCCGGTGGGCGCAGCAGGCTGCCGACGATGTCGGCCTTGAATGGCGGCTTCGCTCCGGTCATAGGGGTCGTTCTCCAGGTTGTGGACTTCTCGCGTCGATCTGCTGGATGCGTACTGTGGCGCGCACAATAATGGCACGCCGATCACGGCGAAGGACAGGCCCGGCAGGCGTTGCTCAGCCCGACGTCCCACTGCGCCCACCGGATCCGTCCCACTCGTCCCCACTGTCCGCACCGGCGAATGCAGCGTGTGGCGTCCCGAAGCTTGCTAGCATCACCACCTTCCGCGCGCCAGGAGGCGGGGCGGCGGCGCGATGATCCAGGCGCACGCCAGGATTCTGCCGGGCGAGCCGGAGCCACCGGAGGAGACGTCGAGCCATGTTCACGGCAACTGCTGGGACCATGCTTCCCACCACCATCATCGGGTCGCTGCCGCGGCCGAGCTGGTACACGGAGAACCTCGGCCGGCGCAACTTTCGCGAGGCGATGGTCGATCGCTTCTACCGCGAGCAGTACCTCGACGCGGCGTCCGCCTTCTTGCGCGACCAGGAGACCGCCGGGCTCGACATCGTCACCGACGGTGACTGCCGTTTCGATGCCGACGTCGGCGGCCACAACTGGTTTTCCTATCCGCCCATCCGGATGGCGGGCTTTGCCGGCGCCGAACCCTATCGGACCGAGGGCGGACGCGCCGGACTGCCCCAGAAGCGCGGCCACATCCTTCACGACATCCTCGAGGCGCGCGTGATGCCGGATTTGATCGGTCCGGTCGGACGGGGCACGCTGCAGTACACGGCGATCTGGAAAGCGGCGCAGCGCCTGACCACCCGCCCGGTGAAGTTCGGGACGATCACGCCGGAGCTGATCGCGATGGCGGTGCGCGACTTCCACTACAAGGATCTGCGCAAAGCGATCATGGCCGTCAGCGACGCGTTGCACGAGGAGCTCGTCGAGCTCGTGGACGCCGGCTGCCGCGTCATCCAGATGGAGGAGACTCAGATCCACCTCCTGGCGGCGAAGGGCCTGGTCGACAAAGTGCTGAACCCCGATTTCATGGTCGAGGTGTTCAACAACACCGTCAGGGGTTTGCGCGGCAGGTGCGAGATTTGGTGCCACACCTGCTGGGGCAACCCGGCGGGCCAGCGCATCTTCGGTACGCAGCCGAGCTACGCGCCCGCGCTGGCCGCGCTCGACCGGCTGGACGCAGACGTCCTCACGTTCGAGAACTGCAGCACCGGCGGCATGGACCTCGAGGCGATCGGCAGCCACATCAAGGAGAAGAAGGTCTGCATCGGGGTCGTCGATCACCATACGCTCCAGGTCGAGACGCCCGACCAGGTCGCGGAGATGATCCGCCGGGCGCTCAAGCACGTGCCCGCGGAACGGCTCGTGCTCGCCTCCGACTGCGGCATGGGGCGCGAGGGCATGAGCCGGCGTCACGCCTTTCACAAGATGGTCTCGATCGTCCTGGGAACGAACATCGTGCGGCGCGAGCTCGGCCTGCCGGAGGCCCGGTGCCTCGCCGCCGAAGAGCAGTTCTCGATGGTCGAAGACCGCTGATGCAGAAGAACCGACCGAACCACCACCGAAGGAGGAGGAAGACATGAACGGAACGATCCGTTTTCCCGGCGGCGTCGCGCTCGTGGCCGCTGCGCTGGTCGCGACGGCCTTCCCGGCGAGCGCCGCGGATTACAAGATGACCATCGGCTCGAGCCATCCGCCCGTGCTGCCGTGGACGCTGCCGCTCAAGACCCTCATCGTCCCGGAGTCGAACAAGCGGCTCAAGGCGCTCGGCGGGCAGGACTCGATCACTTGGACCGAGGCCTACGCCGGCGCGCTGTACGACTTCAACAACACCCTGGAAGGCGTGGGCGACGGCCTCGCCGACATCGGCTGGGTCGGTTCGCTCTGGGAGCCGGCAAAGCAGCCGTTGCAGAACGTTGCTTACTACTCGCCGTTCGTCACCGGCGACTTCCGCGCCCTGGTGGAAGTGCAGAACCAGCTGATGCAAAAGGTGCCCGCGTTCGCCGCCGAGTGGACCAAGCACAACACGGTCTACCTCGGCGCGCAGGTTGCCGACACCTATCACCTCGTGACCAAGTTCCCGGTGACGAAATTCGAGGACATCAAGGGCAAGAAGCTCCTCGCGCCCGGCGCGATCGCGAGCCGGCTGGAGGGAACCGGTGCGACGCCGGTCGATGCGGGGCTGCCGGTCTTCTACAACATGCTGCAGACCGGGGTCGCCGACGGCGCGGTGATCCTGATCACCGGCGTGCTGCCGTTCAAGCTGCACGAGGTCGCGCCCTACATCACGAAGGTCGATCTCGGCGCGGTGTTCTCGGGCGCACTGGCGATGAACAAGAGGACGTGGGACGGGCTCCCACCGAACATGAAGAATCTG
>Ga0105107_10002338_pt1 | contig 12468 bp, 9 predicted proteins | sample PPLLaktember2015_6_FD_79335 | JGI IMG/M metagenome (GOLD analysis project Ga0105107, IMG submission 79335) | Freshwater sediment microbial communities from Prairie Pothole Lake near Jamestown, North Dakota, USA - PPLs Lake P8 Core (1) Depth... | ecosystem: Environmental > Aquatic > Freshwater >... | reverse complement strand
TGGGGATGATCAATCTTGGACTCATCAGCCTTCTGGCCGGGAGGCTCACGGACCAAATCGGTCCTCGGGTTCTCCTTATTGCTTGCAGTCTGTTTCTGGGAATCGGTTATGCCTTGTCATCGCAGGTTGAAACCCTCTACCAACTTTATTTATTTTACGGAATGTTAACAGGAATCGGCATGAGCGGCACCTGGGCCCCCATCATGTCTGTTGTGAACCGGTGGTTTATAAAAAACCGGTCACTCATGTCCGGAATTATTGCTTCCGGAGGCGCGATCGGAATTGCCTTCTTTCCCCTTTTATTCAGTAATCTCATCCAAATTTTCGGATGGCGCCTTTCATTTCTTTTGCTGGGGGCCCTAACCTTTGCAAGTATTTTTTTGGGGGCCCTTTTTCTTAAGCGGGACCCAAGGGAAATCGGCGCCACGCCTTACGGGTCCGGGGAAATTCAGGCTGAGAGGGTGAATATTCAGGGTCAAGGCCACTCCCTTGGCGAGGCATTTTTGACCCGATCTTTCTGGCTGCTGAATCTCATATCTTTCTGCGACTTTCTTTTGATCAACGTGATCGCCGTTCACATCGTCCCCCACGCCATCCAACTGAACATATCTCCGCTCCAGGCGGCGACCGTTCTGTCCCTGGCTGCAGGGGTAAGCATCCCGGGCCGGATCTTTATGGGCGGGCTCGCCGACCGCATCGGGAATCGCCCAGGGTTCTATGTCTGCCTGACCCTGTCCGTAGCCGCTTTCCTCCTTCTCCAATTTTCCCAGACTCTTGGCATGCTGTATTTCTTTTCCATCTTGTATGGTTTAGGATTGTGGGCCACGGGGGCGATTCTGTCCCCTTACCTCGCCGATCTTTTCGGACTGAAATCTCACGGTTCGATTTTTGCCGGAATGGTTTTTTCGGGGACCTTGGGGGGAGGGCTGGGGCCGGTTCTGGTTGGTTATACCTTCGACGCCACGGGAAACTATCGGCTGGGGTTCCTGATTTGTCTTTTCGCCAGCATCGCCGCCTGGATTGCTCTCACCCAGGTCAAACCGGTTCGAGCCAAATAAAAAAGCCCAGGCAACGGATTGCCTGGGCTCGGGGCAATAATCTCAAGGCGGGGCCGCGTTCATCTTGCCTCAAACCACCCCTGTTCTGGAGAGAAAGGAGGGGTAATCCCATTCACGAAGGTTGGTTTTATTTTCCTTTCCCCTCCGGCCCACGCCTTCCCCCTTCCATCTGCCGAGGATCGACCGTTTTTTCCACTTCCTTCTCCACGGCCCGGGATCGTTCGCTTTCCTTCCCCGCCGCCCTTGCCGGTTTCTCAATCCCTTTCTTTGGAGACTGCGGGGAAACCGCTTTTTGCATTCCTTTCTCAACCGGCTGAACAGCTCGGGATTTTTCAGCGCCTCCTTCGACCTTAGGCCGGGCTTTTGGCTTCTCCACACTCCTTTCGGCCGGCTGTCCCACCCGCGGTTTTTCAACGCCTTTTTCGGCCGGTCTCACCTCTCCGGCCTTTACCGGGGGCTTCTCCGATTTTGCCTGCCCGATTTCCCGCTCGGCGGATTTCGCCCTTCCGGGCTTTTCTTGTTCCTTTCTGGCCGGAACCGGTTGCCCCGGCTTTTCCACCGCCCGCGCTTCCGGCGTCCCCTCTCTAACCTTCACCTTCATTTCCCGCGGAGGAGTACCCGGCCGCATGACCGAGTCTTCCTTTTGCCGCACTAAGGGCCTGGCTTCCTTTATCTCCTTGACTTTCACTTCCCGTATGAGTGCAGGAGGTCTTTTTTCCACGGAAATTTCCCTTACCACGGGCATCTTCGTAGCTCGCTCCGGCTGAATGTTGGGGCGCCCGACATGAACCTTCTCTCGGAGAAATGGGTTTTCCTGAACTTTCACATCCACGTGTCTCCCGGTAACGAAGGTGTCCCGGTGGACCACGGTCACGGCGTTTGTGGCCCTGACATTTTTATAAACGACCTTTTCCACATGGATGTTGGTCACATTGACCTTCGTGATATTCACGCTGTGGGGCCCGTAATTTCCATGGCCATAGTAAATCTCCCGCGGCGCCAAAGGAACCCAGGATACGTGGGTGGGGGTAATCACCCAGCCGACATACCCGGGGCCCCAGTGAACCGCTCCCCGCAGCGGGGGCACCCAGCACCAACCGATGGAAGCGGCAAAAGACCAGCGCCCGTAATGATAAGGGACCCAGCCCCAGGGTTCATAAGAGACCCAGGTGTAATCCCCGCCGATCCATACCCATCTTCCAAGGCGATACGGGGCCCATCCGACGGAAACAACCACGTTGGGGGTCCAGACATGTCCGTATTCTTCCGAATAAACCCAGCGGCCGTTGTCGTCGAAGTCTCTCGAATAAGCGCGGAGATCTTCCGGCAGATATTCGGAAGGAGGCCTCCATTCGGCCAGTTTTGTATCCCTCTGGCGGTTCCATTTTTCCCATTCATCGGCCGGCGGCAACGGGCCAAATTCCGCATCGCCCCGCTCGGTTATGTAAAGGGTGCGTCCTCTCTCGATCTGGGTTTTCCCTTCTCGGCTTTCCGCATAAATCGTCCCGCGGAAGTTCGTGATTTCCGTCTTCCCGGAGTCGAAGACGTCCACCCGGAATTTTGATTTTTCATAAGCTCGAACCGAGGACTCCGGCGTGTCAATTTGCAGGAAGGAATGATCCCTTCCCCTGTAGTTGGCAAAAAGCTGCCCCGTGGAAAGATGGAGTTGATAGGAATCCTTCTCCAAGGTGAGGACTTCCAGGGCCGATTTTTGATCCAGACGGAGGTAGGTGCCGTCCTTGAAGTGCATTTCCACTCGCCCCCGGTCTGCAGCCCAGACTCGATCCCCTTCTTTGATCGGCATATTGATGGCAGCCGGAACCCATTCCCCGGTTTCCTCCGTATAAACCTGGACTTCCCCTTCGAGAAGGCTGATATTCATAATGTCCAGAGCGGCGTACGAAGAGATGGGGAGCAACAAGATAATGAAGAAAAAGGCCATCCATTTTAATGCTTTCATCTGATGGCGCCTCCTTTTTTCAAATTTTTTGACTACATTGAAGTTCCTGAAAAGGTTACTTAACCCGCCATTTCTCTTACTTTAACATAACGCCCGATTTCTCAAAAAGTTGACACCATTTTCTTTATTAAACCAATCTTGCCCTGTTGAAAACCTTCTTTCCAGGGCTTTAATTTTACTTGGTTTATCAAAACCGCCCCAAAAACCCTTCTCCCCCCTGATTTTCCTCTTAAACCTCATGCCTCGCCTTCAGAAATCCCGCGGAGCGTCGGTTTCAAAAAAGGGATCAGAAAAAGGGGGATCACCCCGATGACAATGGTGGCGAAAAAAAACGTCGGATAGCCCAGGGCGGCGGCCGCATATCCGCCAAGAACCCCGGAAAGGGACCGGCCCAGACCGAACACCGTGCTCAAAAAGGCATAGTGGGTGGCGCTGAATCGTTTGTCGCAAAGTTTCATGAGAAAACTGAGGAAAGCGGCCGTGGCCAGTCCGATGGCCAGGCTTTCCACAAGGGCGGCAAAATAGATTGAAAAGGAAGGGGCAAAAGGGAGGGAGGAAAGAAAATACCCCAGGCCGGCCGTCGCCTGGACGGCCCCGAGGACCCAGAGCGACTTGACGATGCCCCACTTGGCGGTAAGTGATCCCCCCCCGAGCGCCCCGGCAATGCTGGCCAGGGTCCCAAGGGTCCCGACGACAAAGCCGATCTGCCCCGGGCTGAAACCCCTGTCGATCCAGAAAGGGTTTGCCATCGCCACCAGCATCGCTTCCCCGCATTTAAAGGTCAGAATGAAGCCGACGGCGAACCCAAAGTTCGGGATCCGGAAAAGAAGGCGGATCGGCCCCGCCCACTGCTTCCCCAAGGACGAGGGCCGGACGGCAGCCGGGCGGCTCAGACGGAAGGCGGGAAAGGACAGAACGAACATCCCGAGGATGACCATCCATACCGCCGCTCCGATGAACCCCGCGCTCCAGCCGACCCAATCGCTTGCCATCACCAAAAGCCCGCCCGCGGCGACCAGCGCCACCCGATAGGCGGCCGAGCGGATTCCATTTGCCGGTCCCAGCTCTTTCTCTTCCAGAATATCAATAGTGTAGGCATCCGCCGCAATATCCTGCGTCGCCGAAGATAGACAGATGCCTGCCAGAAGCATCCAGAACCAGGCTTTTTCGCCGACCGGATCGAAGACCGCCAGCAAGGCGGTGAAGCCGGCCACCGCCAACTGGGCGGGGACAATCCAGAAATACCTTCTTCCGAAGCGGTCGACCAGGGGCGCCCACAAAAGCTTCAGGGACCAGGCCAGGCCCAGGAGGCTAAGAAGGCCGATCTCCTCCAGGGAGATCATTTTTACTCGAAAGTAAACGGACAGGGCGTTGTTGACCAGGCCGAAGGGAAACCCTTCCGAAAAGTAGAGAAGGGCCACGACCGCCATTTTTGTTCGGGTGGAGAGCAAGTTTGGGCCCAAAGATAATCCCATTTAGGGATTTTACCGGAAAAACTGGATGATTTCGCTGACCGGTTTTCGCCCGGCGGTCTTCGGGCTCTCGGCCGGGTAGCCCACGGGGATCAAATCCACCAAATCCCATTCGCCGGTCACACTTAGGAATTGCTCGATTTCCTTCTTGGCCTGCTGCGGTCCTGCCATCCAGGTGGCCCCCAGGCCGAAGTAATGAAAGATGAGCAGAAGATAGGTAATGGCGGCAGCCACGCTCTGGAGGCTTGAATTGCCCATTTTTCGGTAGGATCGGATCTCCCGCGCCGCCGGGTCGATTTCTCCCCGCGCCCTCAGAACCTGGTCGGCGATGCTCGAGTATCGCCCCATGAGAACGGCAATGCAGGCCGGCGCGCCCCGGAAGAAGTCCGAAGTCCTTTTCCATCGCTCCAAGGCATCTCCGCAAATGACCGCCTCCGGCCAGGAGGCCATAAGTTCGGTCTTGGCTTTCACGGCGTCGCCCATTTTGTGGATCAGGTCCTTATTCGTGACGATCAAAAATTTCCAGGGCTGGAAATTGCCGCCGTTCGGCGCCCAAGCGGCCAGTTCGATGGCCTTCACCAACAGATCCTCCGGCACCGGCTTGTCCTGAAATTTGCGAATGGATCGCCTGGTCTTCATTAAATCTCCAAGGTCCTCAATGGTGATCATCCTCTGTCCTCCCTTTCTCAAATTCTCCGATAAAATAAAACTGGTTTAGGGCCTGGTAGAAAAAATACCCGGGTCTCAACTGAAAATCAATTGCCAAATGTTTTTCCTTCTATAGGATCCATTTGCTCCTATTTTCCCCCCATGTATTCCATTATATGCATACCATGGCCGTCTCGGTCTGTTATGTACATAAGACCCCGATAGTCCAGGTCCACATCGTTGGTTTGGACATATTTGGAGCCGCGGGATTTCGCGGAATTTCCGGGATCCGGGATATAAAAGCCCGCTTCTTTGGGATGGTACGGGTCCGAGATATCCACCACTCTCAATCCGGCATTAAAATAGGCGATATAAAGAAGGCTCCCGCCGATGAGCTCTCCGTCTCGGGTCTCGGCAAATTGGTGGGGGCCGAAGCGGCCGCCCCGCTCGCAGAAATCGCCGTCCGGCACCTTGAAGGTGGCCACCGGAACGGGGTTGGATTCTTCGGTGGCATCCACAATGTGGAGCTGCCGTCTCAGTTCCCGGCAGCCATAGGCAAACGCCTCTTCGCTGAGAACCAGGAAATTCCGAATCTCACCCTGCCCGCGACTGAAGTTCGGGACCCTCATTCCGCTGAACGGCGCCGTGGTATGAATTCCCGAATAAGGCGGCGAAAAATCCAGATGGGAAACCATTTTGGGCTTTGCTTTATCGGCAATATCCAGGATGACCATATCGCCGCCGAAAAGATAGGAAAGGTAAGCCCGGTTTCCCGAAACAACGGGGTGGTGGAGGCTAACTCCGCCGACTTCCTTGTCTCCCGGTCTTTGTCCAGGCAGGCCCCAACTGGAAACGAATCGGGGTTGTAAAGGATTTCTCAGATCGTAAATGATCAAATGCCGGCCGCGCCAGCCCGGCTGGGTTCCCGGAAGATAGGCATATCCTGTTTGGGAATCCCACCAGCTTTTATGGGCGGCGCGGAGGGGGCCGATGGTTGAGATCCTTTGGGGATTTCTCTTGTCCGTAATATCCCAGATCTCAAAACCGGTGAAATCCCCCGCCTCCTGGTTTCTCAGGAGATAGTCCTTGCCGTCCGAGAAATTCTCCACGACCTGAACGGCCCGGCTCTCCCCACCCTTTCTTCCGGGGATATGCTTCAGAATAACCGGCTGCTCGGGATTGGATACGTCCACGATCGTCGTTCCGTTCGGCTCGGACTTTCCGGTCAGGGGGTTGTTCTTTTCTCCGCGGTGATGGCCGATGTAGGCATACTTGCCTTTCAACACGACCTGCAGGCTCTCCCGCGCCTGAAGATCGCTGTACCCTACGAGCCTCACATTTTGCGCCTCAGCGGAGAAAGCCTGCGCTTCCATGAGAAGAACTCCGGAAAGAATTGCGATCGCTGCCAAGACCGGGAATTTTAACTTAAACCCCTTAGGCATAATACTCATTTTGAACTACGCGCTGTTTTAAGGCAAGGAAATCCTGATGGTTTCGTAAAAAGTCCATCTGCGGCGTTGCGCTTCAACTTCGTCGTTGCGAAAGGTAGGGGCGGCTCGCCGAGCCGCCCGACATCGGGCAACCCGGCGGGTTGCCCCTACCGTCGGATGTGCGCGCATAGTCCCGCCTGTAGCGGGAGAGCTTTTTACGAAACCCTCACATTTGATTTTCTTGCGCGCTGAGCCGTTCTCCTGCTAAAATATTTTATATCACTTTACTTCTTTGAAAAATCGGATCGACTTCATTCAAATTGGATCATTCACCGCAAAAAAGGAGGAGGAAAAACATGAAGAAAACTCCGATTCATTCGGACAAGGCCCCGGCTGCCATCGGCCCCTATTCTCAGGCCATTTCATGCGAAGGGTTCATTTTTGTCTCGGGACAAATCGCCTTGAATCAGAAAACCGGACAAGCGGAAGGAACCGTCCAGGAGCAAACCCGGACAGCCCTCACAAACATGGGAAGCATCCTCGATGCCGCCGGCAGCGGTCTGGATCTCGTCGTCAAGACCACCGTATTTATGGCGGACATGAACGATTTTGCCGCGATGAATGAGGTCTATAAGGATTTTTTCGGCAAGATTCCGCCGGCGCGATCCGCTTTTCAGGTCGGCCGGTTGCCGCGAGATGCGAAGATCGAAATCGAAGCGATCGCCGCCGTAAGGAAATGAATCCTAAATTCCCCCTTATCCCCTCTTCCCTTAAGAGGGAAACGGTAAGATCTTGGTCGTCAGATATGGGAAAGCGAGTTTTCGTATGCCTGAGATTTTCCTCTTCCATGGATTTTGTAGACACCGGAAAATCTTTTGGATATACTCATCTCGCTGACATCTTGAATTGACAGCGGAGCGATTTTTGAACAAAGGCCTAAATTTTCGGATTGAATGCGGGGAGTGCGGGCGGACTTTTCTGTCTCCCGATCGAAAGAAAAACATTTGCCCGCGCTGTGTGGAAAAAGTCGCGGAAAGAGAAGAGTGGCGGAAAAAGGAAAAGGCAAGGGAGGCCCTGGAAAAGAAAAGGGAGGAGCCCAAAAAGCAGGCTGTAAGCAAAGCCTCCCCGCCAGCGCCTAAGCCGCCCGTTTTTCTCACCGACGAAATCAAGGAGCGGATTTTCAACGAATTCGAGCCCTACCGACATCAGGAGGCCTTGCCCTGGAGGGAAATTCATCGCGCGATTGCCAAAAATATGAAAATTGCCAAGAGTCTGGTTGGGGAAGCGCTAAAGGATGAAAGAAAGAAACTCGATATCCCCAAGGAGACCCGGCAGGAGATCATTCGGCGGTATCATGAATACGTTGTCCGGATAGAGCGTCCGTCGAAAGGAAGAAGAAAGACCATAGCGGGCGATTTGGGGATCACTTACCGGGCGGTTGTGGTTACCCTTCGGAACTGGAAAAAGGAGCAACTTCCGGTTAAGGACTTGAATCGGGAACAGCGTTTTCGGATCGAAAAATCCTATTTTCAGGCCCTGGAAGCAAGACGCCCCCTGGCGGATCTTGCGCAGGAGATGGCCAGGGCAACCGGGGGATCTCCCCTCCAAATTTTTCGATTTTTGGACCTGATTCATGACGGAATCGAAAGATTAAAAAAGGTCCCGGACGCGACCTTCGAAGAACGGAAAGTTGTTCTATCAGCCTATGCAGAGTATCTTGCCGCGGATTCTCCGCCCGAGCCCTTTCTTCATAATCTGATCGCCGCCCAAACCGGCGTCACGCCTCAGACGGTCCACAAAACGCTCCTCCAATACCGTCTGGACCGGCTGCGGGAAGCGGTTTTCTAAGAGCCGTGACGATGGGACCTCACAGGTGACCCTGCTTATTTCCACGATAAACTGACTTCGGCGGATGTGATCCCAAATTACCCCGCATCGTCCTGCAAAAACAAATCCTGCGGAAGCGCGCAAGCCGATTTGGAACCTGCCTCCCTTTCCTTATAAGGGCGCAGGAAGAAGGGAACAATTTCCGTGTCCCCCTCAAATAGATGCAGAGTGGGAGGAGCGCAGAGGCGCCGGTCGCTGACCTCCCCGGCGCACGATGAGCTACTGACTCTTGCGGGCTTCTTCCACAAGGGGTTTGCATTGTTCTAAGAGGTCTTGGAGGTATTTGCCGAAATTCTCCCCCACCATCATTTTGATGGACAGCCCTGCAGTCTCCATCTTTTCGATATGGCCGGGGTCTTTCATCGCCTCCGTGAAGCTGATTTCAAGCTTCTTCAGGATGGGTTTGGGAATTCCCCGGGGGCCCATGACTCCTCGGGTCGAAGAGGAGATCACCGAGGGAAATCCCAACTCTCCGGTGGTTGGGACTTCGGGGAGAAATTTCGAACGTTCTTTATCCATCACCGCCAGCCCGCGCACCTGACCCCCTCTGATCCGCTGAACGACGCTGCCGACATTATCGAAGGAAACATCCACCTGCCCTCCTAAAGTTGCCGCAAGCTGCTGGGCTCCTCCTTCGAAGTGGACAATCCGAAACTTGCCGTCGGAGGCATTTTGAACCATGAGGATCGCCAGGTGGTCATCGCTCATGATACCGGTCGTGCTGGCCCGGAGGGCCCCCGGCTTTTTCTTGCCGTCTTCGATCAGGTCTTTGAGGGTCTTGTATGGGCTATCCGCTTTGACCCAGATGAGTCCCGGATCCATCACCTGCGAGATGACGGGGACAAAGGAATCGAGGGTGAAGGCCGCCTTCCGATCCGGATCGAGGATGATGGTGCAGATATGAGGCGTACTGATGAAACCGAGATAATAGCCATCCGGCTTTTGCCGGGCAAGCTCCGTCAAACCCATCTGGGATCCGGCCCCGGGTTTGTTGACAACGACAATGCTCTGGCCGATCTTCTTTTCGGTGATGGAGGCAAGGATCCGGGCCCCCACATCCGTGCCCCCGCCTGCCACCCAGGGGACCTGAAGCACAATGGGCCGGGCGGGATAGTCGGTTGATTGGGCAAAGGCGCAAACCCCGATAGCAAAAATTAGGACGGCGATGACGACGCAAAATATTCTTTTCATTCTGACCCCTTCCTGTAAAATGTTGATCATTCTTTTATATGAAATTGGGGGGACTTCGTCAATAAAAAACTTCCAAACCCTTTTATCCTTGAAATATTGCGGCTGTTTTGCTATTGGTTTGGACACGGGCAAGCCATGAAAAAGCCAAGTCAGCGAGGAACGTGAAATGAAAATTACCGACGTGAAAGTTCAGGCGATCCGAATTCCGGTCCCCCAGATGTGGGTGGTACACTTTGGCAAGACGATGGATGTGACTCTCGTAACCGTGAACACGGACCAGGGGATCGAAGGATATTCCATGGGCAGGGCCGTGGGGGGCGCCCCGGGCATCATCCTGGGACAGGAAGTGGTCTCGGTAGCGAAAAATCTGGTGCTTGGAGAAAGCCCGTTTGACCGCGAGAAAATCTGGCAGAAAATGTGGAGCATGACCACTCGGGTGCGCCTTTCCATCTTCGCTCTCAGTTGCATCGATGTGGCGCTCTGGGACATTGCCGGAAAGGCCCTAAGTATCCCCGTCTATGAACTGATCGGCGCGTGCCGGGATAAAGTTCCCGCCTACGCCAGTTCGGGGGTTCATTCTGTGGTTGAAGAATATGTCGACGAGGTCCTCCTATGCAGAGAAAAAGGGTACAGAGCCTATAAGCTTCATCCGTTCGGGGTTCCCGAAAAGGATGTAGAAGCCTGCAGAGCCGTTCGCAAGGCCGTGGGGGCCGGCATGGCGTTGATGCTCGACCCCACCGGAGCCTACGACCACCGTCAGGCCTTGGGGGTGGGCCGCCGCCTGGAGGAGCTGGGATTTTTCTGGTATGAGGAGCCCATCGGGGATTTTGATATCGGCGGCTATGCCGAATTATGCCGCGCCCTTGACATCCCTGTGCTGGCTGCCGAAGTTCTTCCCGGCAGCCTTTACAGCTTGGCGGAGTTCATTGTCCGCGGGGCGACGGACATCGCCCGCGGGGATGTATACTGGAAGGGCGGAATTACCGGGGTCCTGAAGATGGCCCGGTTGGCCGAAGCCTTCGGGATGAAACTGGAACTGCATCACGGGGCCAGCCCCATCATGGACTGGGCCAATCTCCATGCCATGGCGGCTTTCAAAAACGGCGATTATCTCGAAATCCTCATCCCCAAAGAGCCGCTGGATTATGGTCTGAAGGAGTATGTGCAAATTGATGAGGAGGGATTCGTCCACCTGCCCCGCAAGCCGGGCCTCGGGGCGGAGATTGATTGGGATTTCATAAACGCCCACACGGTTTTCAAAGCGTAGAATGAATTTGCCGGAAGGAAAGAACCCCATCGGCCGGTGGGTCTTTCTTCCCAAACTTTTCGAATTCGTCCAGGAAGAAGACCCGACGGAAGACCGGGGCATTGTTTCCGAGTTGACGATCACGGATAACCGCTTGGGAGGCTCCTAATTCCATTCAGAACCCACGTCCCCCATTTTGGCTTCTGGAGGAGAATTATGAAAGACCCCATTCCCAAAGATCTGAAAAAGCTATCCGGGGAGCGCCACCAAGCTATTTGGGAGTCCGCCAAAAAGGGCGAATTGCGCGTCCTGTCCCCGGAAGACAGGAAGATGGCCGAAATCATGCTGGCCCATGAGGAATTTCACAATCAGTTTGAGATCGCGGATCTCCTAAGCGAGCACGAGTATGACCCGGAGCGGGAGGTCAACCCCTTTCTGCATGTCACCCTGCATGCCCTCACGGAGACCCAGCTTGAAAATCGTGACCCGATTGAAGTTTTTCAGTTTTATAATGCCATGCGAAAGAAAAACGCTTCCCATCATGAGGCCATGCATCTCATCGGGATCGTATTTACCCCTTTGATGTTTGACACCATCCGGGGGAAAAAGCCGTTCGATTTGGAAGAATACCGGTCCCGGCTGAAGAAAATGAAAGCGCTGAAACCGGAAAAGATATTCGCTTCAATTGCAGAAGAGGGAGAGCCCTTGTAAGCCCAACGGAAGACACTTGTCGCCCGGAAAGCACGAACCGGGCGCCGTTTGCACACTATTTCCGACCCAACCTCCTATAGGTTGCTCGCGTATTTCCTTGACTCCGGGATTACATATCTTTATTATGAGTCACATAAGATGACCCTGTAGGAGGTTACATGAAGGATATGGGGACGCCCCTAAATAACTCAGTATCTCATCGGATAGGCCGATCCCCATTTCGTGAGAAATGGCCTCTCCCCTTTTTACGGCATACCCCACTCCCGCCGGGCTCATTTCCAACCACACGACCAGGAAAGTGAGGTAATTTCCCAATTCGAAGTGGCGAGAGTCAAGGCTTGTTTGTTGGCATTGCGCAAGCAGGCCGGGATGGCGCCCCCCACAATGCACTGCCCTGTGCTTTTTTATTTATGGCCGCCCTCGCATTGATTATCCGCGCAACCATCAGGCATTCCATGAGAAAAAGGATTCAAGATGCGCACGCCCTTAAATTGGAGCTGCTTATCTCCATTGAAAAATACGTAACCCGGCGAAAATCGGCTGCCGACCGTTTTCCGAAAATGTTCAATTCCTCTGACAAAATCCTCGGTAAAGGTACTTGCGGATTTGATTTCAATCGGGACGAGCTTTCTTCCCTCCCGGATGATCAGATCCACCTCGTTACCCTGGGTATCGCGGTAAAAATAGAGTTCCGGCCGTAGGCCCCGGTTCAACCGCGATTTGACCATTTCCATGATCAAAAGATTTTCATATAAATTGCCCCGAAGGGGATCCCGCGCCATTTGCTCCGTCGAGGTAATACTGAGAAGATGGGCCGCCAAACCCGTGTCCGTGAAGTAGATTTTGGGCGATTTGATCACCCTTT
>Ga0105107_10002335_pt1 | contig 12472 bp, 13 predicted proteins | sample PPLLaktember2015_6_FD_79335 | JGI IMG/M metagenome (GOLD analysis project Ga0105107, IMG submission 79335) | Freshwater sediment microbial communities from Prairie Pothole Lake near Jamestown, North Dakota, USA - PPLs Lake P8 Core (1) Depth... | ecosystem: Environmental > Aquatic > Freshwater >... | reverse complement strand
TCATTGCCACCAGACCCACAGCGGCGTCTGCATCCACGCGCCGAGCACGACGATCCAGATGAGCGTCACCGGTATGAATATTTTCCAGCCGAGCCGCATGATCTGATCGTAGCGATAGCGCGGGAAAGTCGCGCGAAACCACAGAAAGCTCGACACGACGAGGAAGAGCTTGAGGAACAGCCAGGCGGTGTGCGGCGCGCCGAGCACCGGCCACGACGCGGGAAAAGGCGACAGCCAGCCGCCCAGGAACATGATCGCGCACAGCGTCGAGATCAGGATCATGTTCGCGTATTCGGCGAGGAAGAACACGGCGAACGCCATGCCGGAGTACTCCACGTGGAAACCGGCCACGATCTCGGACTCGCCTTCCGCGACGTCGAACGGGGCGCGGTTGGTCTCGGCGACGCCGGAGATCACGTAGGTCAGGAAAAGCGGAAAAAGCGGTATCCAGAACCAGTTCAGGAGCCCGTGGCTGCCGGACTGGCCGCGCACGATGTCGCCGAGGTTGAGGCTTTGCGCGGCCATCAGCACGCCCACCAGCGCGAACCCCATCGCGATCTCGTAGGAGACGATCTGCGCGGCCGAGCGCATGGCGCCGAGAAAAGCGTACTTCGAGTTCGACGCCCAGCCCGCGATGATGACGCCGTAGACCCCCATCGACGTGATGGCGAGGATGTAGAGGAGCGAGGCGTCGATGTTGGAGAGCACGAGCTCGGGCGAGAACGGAACCACCGCCCACGCGGCGAGCGCCGGCATGATCGCCATCACCGGGGCGAGCACGAACAGGAACTTGTTGGCGCCCGTCGGGACGATGATTTCCTTCAGCAGGAGCTTCAGCCCGTCGGCGATCGGCTGTGCAATGCCGCCGAGCCAGCGGATGCCGAAAAAGGTGACGCGGTTGGGGCCCAGGCGCACCTGCATCCAGCCGATCACCTTGCGCTCCCACAGCGTCAGATAAGCGACGGCCAGCATCAGCGGCACGACGATCGCGAGGATTTTCGCGACGGTCCACACGGCGGGCCAGGACCAGCCGAAGAACTGCTCGAGCGTGCCGAGGATCTCCATCTCTAGACCGCGACCTGTTTCTGGCCCGCGACGCGCTCGGCGTCGACTGCGCCGAACATCGCGCCGAGACCGGCGGTTTCAGGGCGCGCCGAGGCGAGCCGTATGCAGTCGTCGGGCAGGCGCTCGTCGACCGCCACCGGAACCACCGCCTCGCCGCCTGCCTGGCGCACGCGCAGGAAATCCCCCGGGAAAAGACCCAGGCGCTCATAGAGCGCCGGGCTCACCCACGCGAGCGGCGGCTCCCCGTGGCGCGTCTTCTGCAGCGGCGGGGAGCGGCGGACGAGCGGGTCCGCGGAATACATCGGCACTTCCCCGATGCGCTGCAGACCTTCGGCTGCCGGCGCGAGCGCGCCCGCCTGCACGCCCGTCACGCGGTTCTCGAGCCTGCCTTCGATTTCGCCCGAGGCACCGAGCGCCGCGCGTTTCACTTCATCGGCGCTGTCATAGTCGAAACCGTCCAGCTTCAGCAGGTTGCCGAGCACGCGCAGCACTTTCCACGCCGGACGCGCCTCGCCCAGCGGCTGCACGCAGCCGGTGAAGCTCTGAGCGCGGCCTTCGGTATTGATGAAAGTGCCCGCGGTCTCGGTGAACGGTCCGATCGGCAGCATCACGTGGGCGTACTCGAGCGCGGGGCCGTGCTCGAATGCGCTCATCGCGACCACGAAATCGGCCTGCCTCAACGCCGCGATCGTCCGCGCGGGATCGTGCGTGTCCAGATCGGCTTCGACGCCGAGCAGCAGGTAGGCTTTCAGCGGTTCGCTCACCATGCGCGCGGCGTTCTTGCCCGAAGGCATTGCGAAAGGCACCGCGCCCGCGATGTGGCCGCCGACGCTGTTCGCGGCCTCACCGAGGAAACCCACGCGCGCGCCGGTGACTTCGCCGAGCGCCTGCGCGAGCGCATGCAGCGTCGCGGCCTGCGGATGATGCTGGGCGAGGTTGCCGAGGAACACCGCGCATTTCTGACCGGCCGCGAAACCCTGCGCGACGCGCTCGGCGCCTTCGGTGACTTCGACGCCCTCGAGTGCGCCGCGCACCGATTCCGGGACGCTCGCGTTGCGGGCGGCTGCAGCCGCTTTGACGACCTGCGCGAGCGTGTGCAGCATCGCCCCCGGCGACACGATCGCCTTGTGCGCAACCGGCATCAGCAGATCGTCGTCGACCGGATTGAGCACCGAAAGCTGGAGACCCCGCTTCGTCGCCTGCCGCAGGCGATGCGCGATCAGCGGGTGCTCGCTGCGCAAGACGCTGCCGATCACGAGCGCGCGGTCGAGATCGTTGATGTCGCCGATTTTCATGCCGAGCCACGGCACACCGCTCATCTTGCCGTCGGCGCTGAAGTCCGACTGGCGCAGCCTGAAATCGACGTTGCCCGAACCGAGGCCGCGGACCACTTTCTGCAGGAGATAAAGCTCCTCCAGCGTCTGGTGCGGTGAGGCGAGTGCGCCGATGGCATCGGGCCCGTGATCGTCGCGTATCTTCCCGAGCTTGGCCGCGACGATGTCGAGCGCGGTCTGCCACTCCACCGTCTGCCAGACACCGCCGCGCTTCACCATCGGGCGCACGAGGCGCTGCTCGGAATTGAGCCCTTCGTACGAGAAGCGGTCCCTGTCGGACAGCCAACACTCGTTGATCGCCTCGTTCTCGCGAGGAAGCACGCGCATGACGCGGTTCTGCTTCACCTGCACGATGAGATTGGAGCCGAGACCGTCGTGAGGGCTCACCGAAGGGCGCCGCGTGAGCTCCCACGTGCGGGCGCTGTAACGGAAGGGTTTGGACGTGAGCGCGCCGACCGGGCACAGATCGATGACGTTGCCCGAGAGCTCGGAATCCACCGTCTTGCCGACGAAAGTGATGATCTCCGCGTGCTCCCCGCGGCCTATCATCCCGAGCTCCATCACCCCGGCGATCTCCTGGCCGAAGCGCACGCAGCGCGTGCAGTGGATGCAGCGCGTCATGTCGGTCGAGATTAGCGGACCGAGGTTCTTGTTGACGACGACGCGTTTGTCTTCCTCGTAGCGCGAGCCGCTGGCGCCGTAACCGACCGCGAGGTCCTGAAGCTGGCACTCACCGCCCTGGTCGCAGATCGGACAGTCGAGCGGATGGTTGATGAGGAGAAACTCCATCACCCCTTTCTGCGCGTCGACTGCCAGCTCCGAGTGCGTCCAGACTTTCATGCCCTTGGTGACCGGCGTCGCGCACGCCGGCAGTGGCTTGGGCGCTTTCTCGACGTGCACCAGGCACATGCGGCAGTTCGCCGCGATCGAGAGCTTGCGGTGATAGCAGAAGTGCGGCACGTAGATGCCCAGCCTGTTGGCGGCATCCATCACGGTGCTGCCTTCGGGCACTTCGAGCGTTTTGCCGTCGATTTCTATTTCAATCATCTGTTTCGTCCCATCAGGGACGCACGGAACCTCCCCTCTCCTTCGGGAGAGGGGTCGGGGTGAGGGAGAGAGCCACCATCCTCATACGTAATCCGCAACGAGACAATGCTTGTGCTCGATGTGGTGCTCGAACTCCTGCCGGTAATGCTTGATGAAAGCGCGCACCGGCATCGCCGCCGCGTCGCCGAGCGCGCAGATCGTGCGCCCCTGGATGTTGTCGGCGACGGTGTTCAGGAGGTCGAGGTCCTCGGGCTTGCCTTTCCCGTGCTCGATGCGGTCGATCATGCGGTAGAGCCAGCCGGTGCCTTCGCGGCACGGCGTGCACTGGCCGCACGACTCTTCGTAATAGAAATAGGACAGCCGCAGCAGGCAGCGCACCATGCAGCGCGTCTCGTCCATCACGATGACCGCACCGGAACCGAGCATCGATCCCGCCTTGGCGATCGAGTCGTAATCCATGTCGGTCACCATCATGATGTCCGCGGGCAGCACCGGCATCGACGAGCCCCCGGGAATCACCGCTTTCAGCTTCTTGCCTTCGCGCATGCCGCCCGCCATCTCGAGCAGCGTCGCGAACGGTGTGCCGAGCTTGATCTCGTAATTGCCGGGGCGCGCAACGTCCCCCGACACCGAAAAGATCTTGGTGCCGCCGTTGTTCGGCCTGCCGAGCTCGAGAAAAGCCTGGGCCCCGTTCATGATGATCCACGGCACCGCGGCGAAGGTCTCGGTGTTGTTGATCGTGGTCGGCTTGCCGTACAGGCCGTAGCTCGCAGGGAAAGGCGGTTTGAACCTCGGCATGCCTTTCTTGCCTTCGAGCGATTCCAGCAGCGCCGTCTCCTCACCGCAGATGTAGGCGCCGTAGCCGTGGTGGTCGTAGAGCTCGAAGTTAAAGCCGCTGCCGAGGATGTTCTGCCCGACGTAGCCGGCGGCGCGCGCTTCGGCGAGGGCCTCTTCGAAGCGCTCGTAGGTTTCCCAGATCTCGCCGTGGATGTAGTTGTAACCGACGGGGATGCCCATCGCGTAGCCGGCGATGATCATCCCCTCTATCACGATGTGCGGGTTGTAGCGAAGGAGGTCGCGGTCCTTGAACGTGCCGGGCTCGCCTTCGTCCGAATTGCACACGAGGTACTTCGCGCCGGCATAGTTCTTCGGCATGAAACTCCACTTGAGCCCTGTCGGGAAACCCGCGCCCCCGCGCCCCCGCAGCGCCGAAGCTTTCACTTCGTTGATGACCTGCTCGGGGGTGATGCCCTGGGACAGTATCTTGCGCAGCGCCTGATAGCCGCCGCGCGCCTCGTAATCCGGAAGCTTCCAGTTGACCCCGTTGATCCCCTTCATCAGGATCGCGTCTGGGCCGTAGATTTCCCCGGTGAAAGGTTCCGCGGGCAGGCCCATCAGTCGAGATCCTTCAGCAACTGGTCGAGCCTCTCGGGTGACATGGCGCACAGCATGCGCTTGTTGTTGTGCAGGAAAACCGGCGCATCGCCGCAGGCGCCGAAGCACTCGCCTTCCCTGAGCGTAACACGCCCGTCCGGCGTGGTCTCGCCGTAGCCGATGCCGAGCTTGCGCTTGAGATACTCGCCCGCCTCGTTCGCCCCCTGCAGCGCGCAAGGCAGGTTGGTGCACAGTGCGAGCTTGTGCCTGCCCACGGGCTTAAGGTCGTACATCGTGTAAAACGACGCGACTTCGTAAACAGCGATCGCTGGCATGCCGAGATACTGCGCGACGAAATCCATGGTCTCGGTCGAAAGCCAGCCTTTCTCGTCCTGCGCGATCGTGAGCGCCGCCATCACCGCGGAACGCTTCTGCTCGGCGGGGTACTTGGCGATCGCCGCGTCGATTTTGGCGAGCGCATCCGGAGTAAGCGGCATGGGCGCGTTCAACGGTCGATCTCCCCGAATACGATGTCCTGCGAGCCGATGATGGCGACCGCATCGGCGATCATGTGGCCGCGCGCCATCTCGTCGAAAGCCGCGAGATGGGCGAAACCCGGTGCGCGTATCTTGAGCCGATAGGGCTTGTTCGCATTGTCCGAGATCAAATAAATGCCGAACTCTCCTTTGGGGTGCTCGACCGCGGCATACGCTTCTCCCGCCGGGACGTTCATGCCTTCGGTGAAAAGCTTGAAGTGGTGGATCAGCTCTTCCATGTTGCTTTTCATCGAGACGCGCGCGGGTGGCGACACCTTGAAATTGTCGATCATCACCGGGCCCGGGTTCGCGCGCAGCCAGGCGCTGCACTGGCGCACCAGGCGTGTCGACTGGCGCATCTCTTCGATGCGCACCAAGTAGCGATCGTAGCAGTCGCCGTTGACGCCGACGGGAACGTCGAAATCCATGCGATCGTAGACTTCGTACGGCTGCTTCTTGCGGAGATCCCACTCGATTCCCGAGCCGCGCAGCATCGGGCCGGTGAAACCCAGCGCGAGCGCGCGCTCCGGGGTAACCACGCCGATGCCGACCGTGCGCTGTTTCCAGATGCGGTTATCGGTGAGCAGCGTTTCGTATTCGTCGACGTAAGTCGGGAAGCGCTTCGTGAAATCCTCGATGAAGTCCAGCAGCGAGCCCTGGCGGTTCTCGTTCAGCTCGCGAGCCGTTTTCTCGGCACGGAACTTGTTGGCCTGATACTGCGGCATGCGCTCCGGCAGATCGCGATAGACGCCGCCCGGCCGGTAATAGGCGGCGTGCATGCGCGCGCCCGATACCGCCTCGTAGACGTCCATCAGGTCTTCGCGCTCGCGAAACGCGTAGAGAAAGACCGTCATCGCGCCGATGTCCAGCGCGTGAGCGCCCAGCCACAGCAGGTGATTGAGTATCCGCGTGATCTCGTCGAACATGACGCGGATGTACTGCGCGCGCTGCGGCACCTCGATGCCGAGGAGCTTCTCGATCGCCATCACGTACGCGTGCTCGTTGCACATCATCGAGACGTAGTCGAGCCTGTCCATGTACGGCACCGACTGCAGGTACGTCTTGTACTCCGCGAGCTTCTCGGTCGCGCGGTGCAAAAGTCCGATGTGCGGATCCGCGCGCTCAATGACTTCGCCGTCGAGCTCGAGCACCAGCCGCAGCACGCCATGGGCCGCCGGGTGCTGGGGGCCAAAATTCATGGTGTAGTTTCGAATTTCAGCCATTGGTGTAATTCGGCCCCTGAACTTCAGTGGACGCTAACTTGCCCCCGCAAGTTAAGCCCGGAAGCCAGCAGGCTGACGGGCGGCCGGAACTAAAATTCATGGTGTAGTTGCGGATCTCGGCCATCAGCCTTTCCTGAACCCTTCGCTGTCGGCGTAATTCTCCTCGCGGATGATGCGCGGAGTGATCTCGCGCGGCTCGATCGTGACCGGCTGGTAGATCACCCGCCGCTGGTCGGGGTCGTAACGCATTTCGACGTTGCCCGAAACCGGGAAATCCTTGCGGAACGGATGGCCTGTGAAACCGTAGTCGGTGAGCAGGCGGCGCAGGTCGGGATGCCCCGCGAAGACGATGCCGTAGAGATCGAAAGCCTCGCGCTCGTACCAGTTCGCCGACGGCCATATGCCGATCACCGAGTCGAGCACCGGAAGATCGTCGTCGGGGGCGAAGGTGCGCAGCCGCAGCCGCCAGTTGTGCGTGAGGCTCAGCAGGTGATAGACGGCGGCGTAGCGCAAACCATCCCAGACACCGCCGTAGGCGCTGTAATCGACGCCGCACAGGTCGATCAGCTGCTCGAAGCGCAGCTGCGGGCTGTCGCGCAACGCCGTCGCAACCGCGATCAAGTCGGCAGACTTCACGATCGCGGTGAGCTCGCCGAGCTCGGTCCTGACGCTGGCGAGCTTGCCGCCCAGCGCGCCCGTGAGCGCCGCGTTGAGGTTTTCGATGCTCGGCATCAGCGGGCGATCGTGTTCGTGCGCTTTATCTTGTTCTGGAGCTGGATGATGCCGTAGAGCAGCGCCTCCGCGGTGGGCGGGCAGCCCGGGACGTAGACGTCCACCGGAACGATGCGATCGCAGCCGCGCACGACCGAGTAGGAATAGTGGTAATACCCGCCGCCGTTGGCACACGATCCCATCGAAATGACCCACCGCGGCTCGGCCATCTGGTCGTAGACCTTGCGCAGCGCCGGGGCCATCTTGTTGCACAGCGTCCCGGCGACGATCATCACGTCGGACTGGCGCGGGCTCGGCCGGAAGACGATGCCGAAGCGGTCGAGGTCGTAGCGCGCGGCACCGGCATGCATCATTTCCACCGCGCAGCACGCGAGCCCGAACGTCATCGGCCACAGCGATCCCGTGCGCGTCCAGTTGACGAGCTTGTCCGCCGTCGTGGTGATGAACCCTTTATCGCTCAGATTCTCAGGAGCGCCCATTGATCACTCCCATTCCAGCGCGCCTTTCATCCATTCGTAGATGAAGCCGACGACGAGAATCGCGAGGAAAAGCAGCATCGCCATGAAACCGAAGAGCCCGATCTCCTGGAGCACGACGGCCCACGGAAAAAGAAAAGCGATCTCGAGATCGAACAGAATGAACAGAATCGCAATGAGGTAATAGCGCACATCGAATTTCATGCGCGCATCTTCGAACGCTTCGAAGCCGCACTCGTACGGCGAAAGCTTTTCGCTGTCGGGGCGATGCACGCCCAGAAGCCTGCTCAGGCCGCCGCCGAGGATGAGCGGCACCGCGCCGAACGCGAGGCCGACGAGGATGAACATCAGGATCGGGAAGTAATTCTCTAGCATGGGAGAGGATCCAGGGTCCGGGAATCAGGATTCTGCAACATCGCCAAATAGTTGGAGAGCCTGCGCAGGGCCTGGGTTCAGCGTATGCCTTTCAGTAAATCCTAAACCCTGGATCCTGCATTTCTGGTGTCGACGGAGAGACTCGAACTCTCACGGCTTTCGCCACCGCCCCCTCAAGACGGCGTGTCTACCAATTCCACCACGTCGACAATCGTTACTTCGGTACGTCTTGCGCCTTTCCGCCGTCCGCCGGCGTCGCAGGCGCGGGCGCCGATGCCGGCGCCGCGCTTTTCCCGGGGGGCGCCTGGCCGGGAATCTGGCCCGGGAGCGACTGTGCCGGTGCCGGTGCGGTCATGACGCCCGTCGCATCGGACTGGCGCGATGAAAGGTAGGTCAGGCCGAGGCTCGTCAAAAAGAATACGACTGCGAGCACCGCCGTCGCCCGCGACAGAAAATTTGCCGAGCCGGAGGAGCCGAACACGCTGCCGGCGGAGCCGCTGCCGAACGCCGCCCCGACGTCGGCCCCCTTGCCGTGCTGGAGCAGCACCAGGCCCACGATGCCGAGCGCGGCCGCGATGTGCAGAACGAATATCACCAATTCCATACGTACCCCGTTAGCCTGCCGGGCTCGCTGCCCGCAGGATTGCTGCGAATTCCTGCGCATCGAGCGACGCGCCGCCGATCAGGCCGCCGTCGATGTCCGGCATACCGAAGAGCTGCGCCGCATTCGCGGCCTTGACGCTCCCGCCGTAGAGCACCTGCACGTTCCCCGCGACCGCGTCGTCGCTCGCCGCGAGGCGACCGCGAATGAACGCATGCACTGCCTGCGCCTCCTCGGGGCTCGCCGTCTTGCCCGTGCCGATCGCCCACACCGGCTCGTACGCGATCACCGCATGCGCGAACGATTTGGCATCGCTACGCTCCAGCACCGCGTCGAGCTGCGCCGCCACGACCGCCTGCGTCTCGCCGCTTTCGCGCTGCTCGAGCGTCTCTCCGACGCACAGTATCGGCGTCAGCCCCGCTTTCAGCGCGGCCGCGTACTTCTGCGCCACGAGCTCGTTGGATTCGCCGAAGAGCGTGCGCCGCTCCGAGTGACCGACGATCACGTAACGGCAACCGAAATCGACCAGCATCGCTCCGGAGACTTCGCCGGTATACGCGCCGCTGTCGAACTGGGACACGTTCTGCGCGCCCCAGCCGATACCCGATGCGCTCAGCAGCTGCTGAACCTGGCCGAGATAGGGGTAGGGTACGCACACGGCGCATTTCACGCCGCTGATCCGGGACACCACCGGAACGAGCGCCTCGACGAGCGCCTGGTTGGTAGCCAGGGTGCCGTTCATTTTCCAGTTCCCTGCTACGAGCTTGATGCGCATACCGGTTTACAGCCCCGAATTACAACCGCGAATTACAACCGCGAATTACAACCGAACCGCGGCCGACTTAAACCGTTGAATTTTACACGTTCACGCCCGGGGGAGCAACGCGCAAAGACCCACAGAACCTGCGTGATGCCGGGGCGCGAAAGCCTCTCTCACGCCTGCGCGGGAACGCAGGCGCGCCGCGGGGTTCAGCTCGCTTTGCGCACTGCATCGGCGATGGCTTCGGCCCAGAGCCTCACTTTCGCCTCCACATCGCCTTCGACCATCACGCGTACCAGAGGCTCGGTGCCCGATGCGCGCAGCAGCACGCGCCCGCTGCCATCGAGATCGCGCTCGGCGTCGGCGAGCGCCTGCTGCACGCCGTCGTGGCGCGCGAAATCGAAGCGCGCCTTCATGGCGACATTGATGAGCACCTGCGGGTAGAGCGTCATGCCGCCGGCGGCCTCGCGCAGCGTCGTTCCCGCCTCTGCGAGCGCATCCAGCACGAGCAGCGCGGATACGATCCCGTCGCCCGTCGTGTGCTTGTCGAGGAAAACGATGTGACCCGAGTTCTCGCCGCCGAGCTGCCATCCGCGCTCGTTCAGCATCTCGAGCACATAGCGGTCCCCGACTTTGGCGCGCGCGAACGCCACATCCATTTTGCCCAGCGCATGCTCGAGTCCGAGGTTGGACATCTGCGTGCCGACGACGCCGCCGCGCAGGATGCCGCGGGTATGGCGGTGCCTCGCGATGACGTAGAGTAGCTGGTCGCCGTCGTAGAGGCGGCCCGCGGCGTCGGCCATGATGATGCGATCGCCGTCACCGTCCAGAGCGATGCCGAGATGGGCGCCGCAGCGCTGTACTTCGGCCTGCAGCGCCTGCGGGTGCGTCGCGCCCACGCCGTCGTTGATATTGAAGCCGTCGGGGTTCGCGCCGATGGAAACGACATCGGCGCCGAGCTCGTGGAATACGCAGGGCGCGATGTTGTAGGCGGCGCCGTTTGCGCTGTCGACGACGATGCGCATGCCCTTCAGATCGAGCCGGCTGGGGAAGGTGCCCTTGCAGAATTCGATATAGCGGCCGGAGGCGTCTTCCATGCGGCGCGCCTTGCCGAGCTTCGCCGACCCCGCGCACACGAGCGGGCGCTCGAGCTCCCGCTCGATCTCGCTTTCGGTGTCGTCGGGCAGCTTCGCGCCGTCGCCCGAGAAGAACTTGATGCCGTTATCGTCGAACGGGTTGTGCGAAGCGCTGATGACGATGCCCGCGGAAAGCCTGAGCGCGCGGGTGAGATACGCGACCCCCGGCGTGGGCATCGGTCCCACCAGCACGACGTCCACCCCGGCGGACGACAAGCCCGCCTGTAGCGCCGACTCGAGCATGTAGCCCGACACCCGCGTGTCCTTGCCGATCAGCACCGTCGGGTGTTCGGAGGCCGATTGCCGCGCCGCGAGCACCTTGCCTGCGGCGTAGCCGAGCTTCATGACGATCTCGGGCGTGATCGGCGACTCGCCTACCTTGCCCCTCACACCGTCGGTACCGAAAAATCTGCGCGTCATCGTCACCGTGCCTCTCGCGAAAAGACGCCGATTGTACCTTTCAGCGCGAGCCACACCGAAAGCGCATCGCGTGTCGCCGCGACATCGTGCACGCGCAGGATGCGCACGCCGCGCTCTACGGCGAAAAGCGCCGCCGCGACGCTCGCATGCACGCGCCCGGCCGGCTCGCGGCCGGTGATCCTCCCGAGCATGGCCTTGCGCGAGAGCCCGGCGAGGACCGGCACGCCCAGTCCGGTCAGCGAAGCGAGATCCCGCGCAAGGGCGAGGTTGTGCTCGTAGCTCTTGCCGAAGCCGAAACCGGGGTCGATCACGATCCGCTCGCGCGCGATGCCCGCGCGCTCGGCCGCGGCCAGGCGCTGGGCGAGATAATCATGCACTTCCCTCACCACGTCGCGGTAGTGCGGGGCCTGCTGCATCGTCTGCGGATCCCCCTGCTTGTGCATGAGGCAAACCGCCGCTTCGCTCTGCGCAACGATCTCGAGCGCGCGGGGGGACTCGAGCGCATCGATGTCGTTGACGAGGCTCGCGCCCGCGGCGATCGCTTCGCCCATCAATTCCGGTTTTCGCGTGTCGATCGAGAGCGGCACCCCGCAGCCGGCGAGCGCCTCGATGACCGGCAGCACGCGCCGGCGCTCCTCCGCGAGCCCGACCGGCTGCGCCCCCGGCCGCGTCGATTCTCCGCCGATGTCGAGTATGTCGGCGCCTTCTTCGATCAGCGCTCGCGCGTGCGCGACCGCGGCTTCACACGTCGCATGCAGACCCCCGTCCGAAAAGGAATCGGGGGTGACGTTGACGATGCCCATGATGAGCGGCGCTTCCAGCGGCAACCGACGGTCGCCGCACTGAAGGTACGGCGGGGGACGGGAGACCGGAGGCTCGGAATGCATAGGACCCGCAGCGCTGAATGAAATGAAAAGGGGTAAGGCTTTCGACCTTACCCCTTTCGGTTGCCGTCGCGTCGCGTCGCGGAAAATCAGGCCTCCGGCGCAGCTGCCGCCGTCGGTGTCGGTGTCGGCGTCGCGTCGCGCGGTGGATGCTGCGCGGGCGGTGGCGCCGGTTTGGGCGGGCGCGGCGGACGTCCTTCCATGATGTCGGCGATCTGGTCGGCGTCCAGGGTTTCCCATTCGAGCAGGGCTTTCGCCATCGTCTCGACCTTGTCGCGGTTCTCTTCGATCAGCTTGCGCGCGAGCGCGTATTGCTGGTCGATGATGCGGCGGATCTCCACGTCCACTTTCTGCAGCGTCGACTCCGACACGTTCTTGTGCGTCGTGACCGACCGGCCGAGGAAGACTTCGCCTTCGTTTTCGCCGTACACCATCGGTCCCAGCGAGTCGCTCATGCCCCAGCGCACGACCATGTTGCGCGCCATCTCGGTCGCGCGCTCGAAGTCGTT
>Ga0105107_10002334_pt1 | contig 12473 bp, 17 predicted proteins | sample PPLLaktember2015_6_FD_79335 | JGI IMG/M metagenome (GOLD analysis project Ga0105107, IMG submission 79335) | Freshwater sediment microbial communities from Prairie Pothole Lake near Jamestown, North Dakota, USA - PPLs Lake P8 Core (1) Depth... | ecosystem: Environmental > Aquatic > Freshwater >... | reverse complement strand
CTCCTCGCCATCGCGCGCTACAGCGCGAGCCGCGAGCCGAGCAACGTCGTCGGCACCCACATCTTCAGCTTCGGCGGCGCCGTGCGCACCGCCGCCTGGATGCGCGAGCGCATCGCCCCCTAGACCGGAAAACAGGGACAGACCACGGTTTCCGGAGAATGGGTCCGATCGGACCCATTTTCCCTTCCACGCCTCTGCCACCATGGCCGGCATCGGGCTCTCCCTAGATGCATAGAAGGGGTACAGTTCGCATAGGCTCACCCCGGAGGGAGGGCACCATGGGCTTGTTCGGACGGAGGCAATTCCTGACTGTCTGGAGCGCGCTCCTCGCCGCGCCGCTCGTCCGCGCAGAGCAAGCTGCCAGGACTCATCGGGTTGGCTTCCTCTCGACCTCGGGCGGTGGAACCGACTTGCGGAGGGCTTTGCTCGATGGCTTGCGCGATCTGGGCTACGTCGAGGGCCGCAACCTCGAGGTCCTGCTTCGCCATGGGGCGGGGAAGATCGAGCTGCTGCCCGAGGCGGCAAACGAGCTCGTGCGAGCTGGGCCCGATGTCATCGTCACTTCGATCAACGCCACTACGCGGGCGGCGCTGAAAGCAACGAGGACCATCCCCATCGTCATGGTCATCGGCACCGACGTCGTCGCGGAAGGGTTCGTCGCGAGCCTGGCGAGCCCCGGGGGCAACGTCACCGGGCTGACTTGGGGATTCGACGCTGGACAGATCGGGAAGCGCTTCGAATTGCTCAAGGAAGCGGTGCCTCACGTCTCGCGTATTGCGGCCCTCTGGGACCCCGGACAGGATGCCGCCAGCGCCAGGTCAGCGTTAGAGCGTGGCGCCTCTGCCGTAGGTGCGCAGCTCATCGTCGTCGAGTTCCAGGACGACTTGGACGGGGTTTTCGCCACGGCCGTGGGGGAAGGAGCCCAGGCGCTCATCACTGTCGGGGGCGCGCGCATATTCCGACGGCGCAAGGACGTGGTCGCATTGGCCGCGAAGCATCAGCTTGCCGATGTGCACTACACGAGAGATTTTGTCGAGGCGGGCGGCTTGATGTCTTACGCTCCAACCCTGCTTGGCAACTACGAGCGCGCGGCGGCCTACGTTGATAGGATTCTCAAGGGCGCACGCCCGGCAGACCTGCCGGTCGAGCAACCCACTCGGGTCGAGGTCATGGTCAATCTCAAGGCGGCGCGGATGCGGGGAGTAACGCTGCCGCAATCGATCCTCCTTCGCGCAGACAGGGTGATCGAATGATGCTCAACCAGAGGGTTTTCTCTATGAAACCGATCGCCCTGAAGCTTATCGCCGTTGTGGCGGTTCTGCTTCTCGCCGCGAAACCGCTCGAATCGGAGGCGCAGCAGGTCGCAAAGGTCGCGATGGTCGGCGTGCTGGCCCCCTCGGCGGGCCGCAATCCGATAGATGTTGCCTTCGAGCAGTCGCTTCAAAACCTTGCCCGGGCGAGGAATCAGAATATCAGGATCGAAACGCGATACTCGGCCGGGCGGCCAGACGTATTCGATTCACTCGCTGCGGAACTCATCGGCCTCCCCGTCGATGTGCTAGTCGCGTGGAGCGTGCCCGCGGCGCTCGCAGCGAAACGCGCGACGAGCCGAGTCCCGGTGGTCTTCCTTGCCGCTGATCCCGTCAGGTACGGTCTCGTGAAAAGCTTGGCACGCCCCGGAGCCAACGTAACCGGAATGTCGTTCGACGTGTCGCCAGATATTTACGTCAAGGCTCTTGGACTTCTCAAGGAGGCTGTCCCCAACCTCGCCCGCGTCGCCCTGCTGGTGCCGTCCGGGAGTCCCAGATTGGCGGATGCGCTAACGACTGTTGGGGCAGCCAAACGGGCACTGAACTTAGAGGTCGTCATCATTGAGGTTCCGGCGCCCGCGAACTTGGACGCCGACGTCCGCAGGGCGAAGGCGGGAGGCGCGCAGGCGCTGTACGTCTGGACGCATGATCCTTTCGCTTGGGGAAGACAAATCTCAGAGCTCGCGATTGCGAATCGGCTGCCTTCGATCCACTGGTACAGAGAGAGCGCAATGGCGGGCGGGTTGTTCTCCTACGCGCCCAGCCTCACGGACATTGCAGTGCGCATGGCCGCGTATGTCGACAAGATCCTGGGAGGTGCCAAGCCCGCCGAACTTCCGGTCGAGCAGCCGACGAAGTTCGAGCTGGTCATTAACCTGAAAACCGCCAAAGCGCTCGACCTTAGGATCCCGCCGCCGCTGCTCCTGCAGGCGAACACGGTCATCGAGTAATCATCTGACAAGCAGTTCCGGGGCGACGGTAAGCGTCCTTCGATCTAGTTGGCGCCGCGGGCCGGTATCGGCCATGGAAACAGGGGCTGGCAAGGCGAGAATGGGAACGATCGTTCCCATTGTCGCTTCACGGGATTCCTGGTTCCAGGGCCCACTTAGCGCGCAAAGATAAACGTGGTCTGTCCCTGATTTCGTCTTAGACGACGACCAGCTTCGCGCTGGCAGTGCCCTCGATGTTGTCGTCGTCGATCCACCAGAAGTCGAGATCCCCGGTGCGGTCGGCACGCAGGTAGAAGCGCAGCGTGGGGTTGGCGGCGATGCCGGGGCTGGTGATGGCGCGGAAGACCTCGGTGCCGCGGTAGCGGCAGACCAGGGCGACGATGGCGTTGCGCCGCTGGCGCACGCCGCCCTCGTCGCGCCGGAAGCCGGTCTCCATCGGGTGGCGGATGGAGATGCGCACCTCCACCGCCTCGCCGCGCGCGGCCTGGTCCGGGAGCTGGATGCGGGCGAGGGACACGCTAGTCCTCCGTGCACGCGGCTTCGCGCACCTCGATCTGGACCACGTCGGACCAGAACGAGCCGTCGGAGAGGCCGGCGATGGCGACCACGCGCTGGGAGCCGTTCAGGCGCAGGCGCGTGGTGAACTCGGCGCGGGCGAGGTGCGGCCCGAAGTAGAACGACGCCATGTCGCGCACCGGGTTCTTCTCCGAGATGAGGTGCACCGAGCGCACGTGGTCGGCGGCGGTCATGGGGCTGTCGACCTTCACCGTCATCGGCACCGAGTTGCCGTTGTCGGCGATCTTCGGCAGCACCAGCGTCACCTTGCCCGGCAGCACGTCCCGGCCGTTGGTGAACGAGCGCACCAGCGGGTCGATGGTGCTGACGTGCGCATTCGCCTGGCCCCTTGCCGAAAGAGGCAGGGCCAGGAGCGACATCTCGATGAACCGGCGCCGCTTCATCCCCTGCCGACGAAAGGCATCTTGGTGGCCATGATGGTCATGAACTGGACATTGGTCTCGAGCGGGAAGTTCGCCATCTGCAGCACCGCCTGGCCGACGTGGGCGACGTCCATGCGCGCCTCGACCATGACCGTGCCGTTCGCCTGCTGCACGCCCTTGGTCATGCGCTCGGTCATCTCGGTGGCGGCGTTGCCGATGTCGATCTGGCCGCAGGCGATGTCGTGCGGGCGGCCGTCGAGCGAGATCGACCTGGTGAGGCCGGTGACGGCGTGCTTGGTGGCGGTGTAGGCGATGGTGTTCGGCCGCGGCGCGTGCGCCGAGATCGAGCCGTTGTTGATGATGCGCCCGCCCCTGGGCTGCTGCGCCTTCATGATGCGCACCGCCTCCATCGAGCACAGGAACATGGCGTTGAGGTTGATGTCGACCACTTCCTTCCACTTCTCGTAGGGCAGCTCCTCCATCGGCACCGCCGGCGCGCCCATGCCGGCGTTGTTGAACAGCACGTCCAGCCGTCCCCACTTGTCCTTGACTTGCCGGAACATCGCCTGCACGACCTCGGGCTTGGTAATGTCCCCTGGGAGAACCATGGCCTGATCAAAGCCAGAAGCTGTTTTGTCCAGCAGCTCCTTGCGCCGACCGACGAGCGCGACGCGGTAGCCGTCCTTCAGCATCGCGAGGGCGGCAGCCTTGCCGATGCCCGTTCCTGCGCCGGTCACCAGCGCGACTTTGCTATGGTTCATGCCTGGTCTCCTGAGTGATGCGGAATTCTAGAGTACTCGTCGGCCTGATCGGCGCCGGCATCCAGCGCTCCCTCGCGCCGCTGCTGCACGAGGAGGAGGCGGCGCGCCACGGGCTGCGCCTGCACTACCAGCTGATCGACGTGGAGCGCGCGGAAGCGCTGCCGACGCTGCTCGCCGCGGCGCGCATGATGGGCTTCGCCGGCCTCAACATCACCTTTCCCTTCAAGCAGGCCGTGCTCCCGCTGCTCGACGACCTCTCGGAGGAGGCGCGCGCCATCGGCGCCGTGAACACGGTGGTGCGCGAGGGCGGGCGGCTCGTCGGGCACAACACCGACGGCGCCGGCTGGGCCTGGGGGCTGCGCCGCGCGCTGCCGGACGCAGACCTGTCGAGCGTCGCGCTGGTCGGTGCCGGCGGCGCCGGCTCGGCGTGTGCGGACGCGGTGCTGCGCCTCGGCGCGGGCGCGCTGGCGGTGGTCGATCGCGACGCGGGGCGGGCGGCCGCGCTGGCGCAGCGGATGAACGCGATCCATGGCGAGCGCTGCGTCGCGCCCGCCGACGCCGCGGGCGCGTTGCGCGAAGCGACGGGGCTCATCCACGCCACCCCGACGGGAATGGAGAAGTTTCCCGGGCTGCCCTTTCCCGCCTCGCTGCTGCGCAGGGAGCTCTGGGTCTCCGAGGTCGTATACGTCCCGCTGGAGACGGAGCTGCTGGCGGCGGCGCGCCGCGCCGGCTGCCGCCTCATGGACGGCGGCCACATGAACGTCGGCCAGGCCCTTCTCGCCTTCAGGCTCTTCACCGGCCGCGAGGCGGATCCCCCGCGCGTGGAAGCGCATTTCCGTCGAGAAATTCAAGCAGCGCCGCGTTGAAGCGCGCAGGCTGCTCGAGGTTGGAAAGATGGCCGCAGCCCTCGAGGGACACCAGCTTCGCGCCCGGAATGCGCCGGGCCATGTCCTGCGCGATGGGCGCGGGATAGACGCGGTCCTCGGTGCCGGTGATGACCAGCGTCGGCACGCGGATCTGCTCGACCGGCGCCGCGCGGTCCTGCGCCACGGAGGCTTCGAGCGTCTTCAGGTATGAAGGCTTCCTGAGGGCGTGGAAGGACTTCAGCAAGGCTTCATAGGCGCCCGGATCGGCGCGCGAGCCGAGCAGCGCCTTCATCGACTCGGGCGTGCGGTTGCGCCGCTCCTCGACGAAGCGGCGCACCTGCTCGGGCGAGAGGGCATCGAAGCCCGGGCTGGTATTGGCGAGCGTGAGCGAGAGGAGCCGTTCCGGATGGCGCAGCGCCACCTCGCGCGCGATCCGCCCGCCCATCGACAGGCCGACGAGGTGCGCTTTCTCTTCCCCGAAGAAATCGAGCACGCGGATCACGTCGGACACGAAGTCGGAGAATCGACGCGGCGCTTCGTCATCTTCCGAATCGCCGTAGCCGCGCGCGTCCCAAGCAGCAGCTCTATAGCTCTTCGAGAATGCTTCCAACTGGGCATTCCAGTGATAGCGATGCCCGCCGATGCCGTGCAGGAAGAGAAGCAGCGGTCCCTTGCCGGCGACCGACAGCGCGAGGCGCGGCGCGGGCCCGACGAGGATCGTTTCCAGTGCTACTCCGCCCTGGCGCCGGAGATCTTTACGGCCTGGCCACGCTTTTCCCGATCAACTTTCATGAAACTGGAGAACTCTTCGGGCGAGCTGCCGACGACCTCGTAGCCGCGCTCGATGAGCTGCTTCTGGCGGAACTCCGGTTCATCGAGAACTTTTCTGACATCTTCAAAAATTCTCACCGTTGCGTCCTTGGGCGATCCCGCCGGCAGGAACAGGCCGAACCAGGCGTGCGTTTCCACCTCCGGGAAGCCGAGCTCGGTGAAGGTCGGAACCTGCGGAAGGAGAGGCGAGCGGCTCTTGCCGCCGATCGCGATCGCCTTGATGCGCCCCGCCTTGACCGGGCCCATGCCCGTGGCGATGCCGGAGAAGGTGAGCTGCACCTCGCCGGCGATCACCGCCGGGACGGCGAGCGAAATGCCCTTGTAGGGCACGTGCACGAGGTCGATGCCCGCCTTGTGCTTGAGCATCTCGCCGGCGAGGTGCGGCTGGCTGCCGCTGCCGTAGGAGGCGTAGTTGATCTTGCCGGGGTTTTGCTTTGCAAGCTTGATCAGCTCATCCAGGGTATTTGCCTGCAAGGACGGGTGGGCGACCAGCATCTGCTGCAGCAGCACGAGCATCGTCACCGGGATGAAGTCGCGCTGCGCGTCGTAAGGCAGCTTGGCGTAGAGGTGCGGGTTGATGGAGAAGGTGGCGTCCGTGGTGAAAAGGATCGTGTGGCCATCGGGCGCCGCCTTTGCCACCGCGTCGGCGGCAAGGATGGTGTTCGCGCCCGGCTTGTTCTCCACCACCACCGGCTGGCCCCAGGGCGCGGAGAGCTTGGCGGCGATCTGCCGCGCCATGACGTCGATGCCGCCACCGGCGGGGTAGGCAACCACGATGCGCACGGGTTTGGTCGGCCACGCATTTACCGAAAGAGAAATCAGACATAGAAAAACAGCGGCGGCTAATCTCACAGCATCTCCTTGGAAAGCTTGCCTCGCTCGACGACCCTGGCGCCGTCGAGCTCGACGGTGCACTCGCGCATCGGGAAGTCGAAGTGGCAGGCGGTGAAGCGCCCGGCGGTCTCGTTGGCGCCGGTCGAGTACAGGAAATTGCCGCCGAAGGCGCGCAGCTCCGTGCCGTTGATCTGCGCGCGGTCGTACATCATCATCGCCTCGGGACGGGCATCGGTGTTCATGCCCCAGCCGACGTGCGAGGTGGCATAGGCCTCGCGGTCGTTCCAGGCTTCGTAGTAGGAGCGCAGCAGGGCCGCGTCGAGGCCCTCGCCCTCGATGCGCGTCACGTAGTCGTTCTCGATCACCAGCGTCACCGGCGCCTCGATGTAGCGCTTGAAGGTGAGGTTGACGTCGCCGGGCGCGAGCACGAGGCGTCCGTTCACGGTGCCGGGCCTGGGGAAGCACAGGCAAAGGCCCGCCGGCCAGTAGCCGACGCCCTTGGGCTTGTCGACGATGCCGGTCGCCCCGCGGGCAGGTGCTCCTTCCACATTGATCTTCAGTTCAGTTCCGCTCGGCGAAGAAACCTTCATGACCTTCGATTTCGCCAGCAGCTTGATGCCGCGGATCACGCGCTCGCGCAGCTCGGGCGTGGGCTTGGTGCGCTCGAGCACCTCTGGGTGCTCGTTGCTGATCATCATGAGGCGCGTGCCGCCGGCGAGGATGCGCGGCAGCTCCGGGGCGTGCAGCATGCCTTCCACGGTGCAGTCGACAACCATGCCGGTGCCGGCGAGGGCGGCGACCACGGGCTCGAGGCCGCCCACGGCGAGGGTCGTGCCGGTGGAGCGGATCGGCACGCCGCTCACCGGCGGGGAGACCAGCCGGATCTGGAAGACGCGCGCGCCGAGCTGCTGCAGCGCGAGCTCCGAGAGCTCGGCGAGCACCGGGCGGGACTGGGTCTCGGAGAGGACCGCGACCACTTCGCCGGGCTTCACCGCGCACTGGCGAAACACGTCCTTGAAACTCTCGATCCACTTGGCTTCGATGCGCTCGACCAGCATTTCGCTATGGTAGCCTCAGTGGCTCGATGAATCTCAACATGAAGCTCCTTGCCCACCACACCCTCAACGGGCACGGCGGGATGGGCGAGGGCATGTCGATGCAGCTCCTCGCCGGCGGCCGCCGCGTGCTGTGGCTCGCGCACGAGAGCGCGCCGAAGAACTTCACCGCGGTCGACGTCACCGACCCGCGCGCGCCCAAGGTGGTGGTGCAGACGAACCTGCCGCACCAGGAGATGCGCTCGAACTCGCTGGAGGTCTCGGGCAACCTGATGGCGGTCGCCTACCAGGTGACCAGGGCAGGCCTGCAGCCCGCGGGCTTCGAGCTCTTCGACATCTCCGAGCCCGAGCACCCGCGCTCGATCTCCCTCTTCGACGCCTCGGGGCCGTACTCGCGCGGCTGCCACCAGCTGTGGTTCGTCGACGGCGAAACGGTGCACATGGCGTGCTCGGATCCCGAGCTCAAGCCGCGCAACCTCAAGGACGACCAGATCTACCGCATCGTCGACGTGAAGAACCCCTCGAAGCCCACGGCGGTGGGGCGCTGGCACCTCGAGGGAACGATGGAAACCGACAGCGCGCCCCCTCCCAGGCGCTTGCCGCCGAAATTCGACGCCGGCTTCCGCGCGCACAACACCAACGTCTATCCGCAGCGGCCGGACCGCTGCTACCTCGGCTACCTCGACGGCGGCATCATGGTGCTCGACATCGCCGACCGGGCGCGGCCGAAGGTCGTCTCGAGCTGGCGCAACTCGCCGCCGTACAACGGCTTCGCGCACACCGTGCTGCCGCTCTTCGGCCGGAGCCTCCTGGTGGTGACCGACGAGTCGGTGCAGGACGACGGCGCCGACTGGCCCAAGCTCGTCTGGCTGCTCGATGCGCGCGACGAGAAGAACCTGGTCAGCATCGGCACGCTGCCGGTGGCCGGCGTGAAGCCGCTGTTGCACAAGGGCGGGCGCTGCGGCGCCCACAACGTGCACGAGAACCCGCCGGCGAAAGGCGCCTGGAAGTCGGAGCACATCGTCCTCGGCACCTTCTTCAACGCCGGCGTGCGCGCCTACGACATCAGCGACCCCTACGGCCCCCGCGAGGTCGCGTCGTACATCCCCGAGGCCCCGGCGGGCTCGCGCACCGGCACCGCGCAGATCAACGACGTCTTCGTCGACGACCGCGGCGTGGTGTTCTGCGTCGACCGCCACGCCGGCGGACTGTACGCCCTGGAAATGAACATCTAATCGGGGTCAGAGCCCGATTTATTTTTCAGCGCCGCGATCTCGCCAGGGATGGAGGGGTTCCCGGGGAAGGCGCGCTTCGCCAGCCCATACCAGTAACGGGCGTTCGGCACGTCGCCTTCCATGAGGTGCACGATGCCGTGCGCCCAGCAGGCGAGCGCCGATTCCTCGTCCTTCTGCACGATCTCGTGCGCCGCGCGCCAGTCCCCGTTCTCGAGGAACTGTACGGCGCGGGCGAGCTCCTGGCGGTTCAAGTGAGGAGGAGATGCACGGCGAGCGCCGCGCCCAGAAGCGCGAGCGCGAGGCTCATGAATACCGACAGATTGACCCAGTAGCCGGCGGGGACCTGGGCGGGCCGCAGGCTGGCGATCGAGCGCCGGTACTGCACCACCGAGAGCAGCGACAGCACCACGCCGAGCAGGATGAACCCGAGGCCGATCCAGAAGCCCAGATTGCGCGACGCCGCAGCGCCCTGGACGATCATGCCGGCGCGGTCCACGAGGAAGCCGAAGGCCATCAGGCCGGCGGTGGTGCGGCTCCAGGCGAGCAGCGTGCGCTCCGCCGCGAACAGCACCCTCGGATCGTCGAGCTCCGCCACGGCGTTACTCGCGCAGGGCGCGCGCTTCCTTTGCCTTGGGGCGCTCGATGCTCGCCATCAGCCACTTCTGGAAGTGGGGGAACTTCGACAGGTCGTACTTCATGACCGTGAACGAGTAGCACACGCTCGCCACCATGAAATCGGCCAGGCCCCATCGATCGATGTCAAAAAAGGCATTCTTCCGGAGGAAATCGTCCAGGACCTTCAATCGCGCCTGCAGCTTCTCGTCGGCGGCGTCGGCGAGGGCGGGGTTGCGCTTCTCGGGGGCGAACATCAGGCGGTGCTGCATCACCGTGATCATGTGCGGCTCGACGTCGTTGGCGATGAAGAACGCCCACTGGTAGGCGCGCCCCTTGCCCTGCATGTCCTTCGGCCAGAGCGGGCTCCTGTACTTCTCGGCGAGGTAGAAGTTGATCGCCGCGGACTCCCACATGACGAAGCCGTCGTCGTCGATGGTGGGCACGCGCGCGTTCGGGTTGAGCGCGACGTACGACGGCTCCTTGCAGGTGGCGCCCTCGACGTTGATCGTCACGTTGACGTGCTCGTAGGGGATGTTCGACTCCTTCAGCAGCCAGGCGACGCGGAAAGCGCGCGACCGGTATTGCCCGTACAGCTTCAGCATGGATCTCCCCGGGAGGTAATTGGATCGGTTACATTCCAGAACGATGACGGTATCGTACTTTGTCCGCTACGAAGTGGAAGCGCCCGACGAGTTCATCCGGCACTACCGGGACAGGCACGTGCCGATCCTGGCGCGCTGGCCGGGGATGCGGCGCATCCTGCTTCACACGAACTTGAAGGTTCAGGATCCCTTTCAAGTCGACCACGGCAGGGCGTTCCTGGTCGCGCAGCTCGAGTTCGAGTCGCAGGCAGACCTGGACCACGCGCTCGCCTCGCCCGAGCGCGCCGAGGCGCGGCGCGATTTCCAGGCGTTTCCGCCCTACGAGGGCAAGGTGTTCCACCAGGCGATGGCGCAGGAGGAGGTGTTCCGCTCGCCCTGGCTGGATGGCAACGAGGAGGAGGCCTGATGAAGCCGAAGGCACATCTTGAATTCGTGAAGGTCGACCTGTCGAGCGGCTGGCAGCGCCCGGAGGGCTACCCGCCCGGCTTCACCCAGAAGATCCTGGCGTCGGACCTCGACGAGAAAGCAAAGACCGGCAGCCGCACGCGGCTCCTCAAGATCGAGCCGGGCGCCTTCTCCACCGAGCCCTTCGTCCACGACCACTGGGAGGAGGTGTACGTGGTGCAGGGCGACCTCGTGGTCGGCAACGACAAGAACGGCAAGGGCGGCGAGCAATGCTTCGCGCCGACTTACGCCTGCCGCCCGCCGGGCGTGCACCACGGCCCGTTCACTTCCCGCGGCGGCTGCGTCCTGCACGAGATCCACTACTACCATGCTAAAGACCGGAAGTGAGCATCTCGAGCAGCTGAGGGACGGCCGCGTCGTCTACATCGGCTCCGAGCGGGTCGACGACGTCACGACGCACCCGGCCTTCCGCAACGGCGCGCGCTCGATGGCCGCTATCTATGACATGAAGCGGTCGGACCCGAAGCATTCTTTTGAAGAGAACGGCCAGCGCTACAGCGCCTACTTCCTGCGTGCGAAGACGAAGGACGATCTGGTCAAGAGATTGAATCTTCATCGCGCGATCGCGGACATGAGCTACGGGCTGCTCGGGCGCTCGCCCGACCATGTCTCGAGCTTCGTCACCGGCATGGCGGTGAATCCGGGTGTCTTCGGGAAATTCGAGGACAATCTCAAGAAGTACTACGAGCACATGCGCCGCGAGGACGTCTACGGCGTCTACGCGGTGATCCCGCCGCAAGCGGCGCGCAATCCTGAGTTCTACGTCAAGCAGAACATCCCGGTGCCGACGCTGCGCGTGGTGCGCGAGGACGACGACGGGGTGGTGATCTCGGGCATGAAGATGCTCGCCACCGGCGCGGTGTTCGCCAACGAGATCTGGATCGGCAACCTGATCCCGCTGGCGCCGAACCAGCTCCCCGAGTCGATCACCTGCGCCATCCCGGTGAACGCGAAGGGGGTGACGCTGTGGTCGCGCAAGGCCTACGAGCGCCACGCCCCCTCGGAGTTCGAGAACCCGCTCACCTGGCGCTTCGACGAGACCGACTCGATGGTGATGTGCGAGGAGGTGAAGGTGCCCTGGGAGCGCGTGTTCGTGCACATGGACGCCATCCTCGCGCGTGACATCTACATCAAGACGCCGGGCCACTGCTACGGCAACCACCAGTCGAACGTGCGCTTCCATTCCAAGATGCAGCTCATCGTCGGCCTGGCGAGCAAGATCGCGCAGGCCTCCGGCGCCAACGAGGTGCCGGCGGTGCGCGAGGTGCTGGGGCGCTTCTCGGCGCTCGAGGCGGCGCTCGGGGGCATGATCGCGGGGCAGATCCAGGATGCCGAGGACTGGCCTGAAGGCTGGAAGACCTTCAACCGCCGCTACATGTACGCGGCACTCAACTGGTGCACCGAGAGCCATTCCGCGATCATCGACTCGCTGCGCGAGCTCTGCGGCGGGGGCATCTTCCAGATGCCCGCCGACGTCACGGTGATGCACGATCCCAAGCTGCGGGCGATGTTCGAGACCTACTGGCAGACGCCGCAGCTCCCCGCGCTGGAGCGCATGAAGCTCTACAAGCTCGCCTGGGACCTGATCGGCTCGGAGTTCGCCGGCCGGCACCTGCAGTACGAGAAGTTCTACGCCGGCGCCTCGTTCATCGTGCGCAACCACAATTTCCGCGAGGCGCCCTGGGCGCACTATCACAAGGTGGTGGACGACCTGATGGCTTCCTATGACATACCGGGTAAGTGAGCTGGTCATCGCCGGCTGGACCGGCCGCGACCAGGCGGCGCTGCAAAAGCACATCCGCGAGCTCGAGGAGATCGGCGTCAAGCCGCCGAAGACGACGCCGATCTTCTACCGCGTCGCCGCGTCGCTCTTCACCACGGCGGGCGAGATCGAGGTCTCCGGAGCGGACACCAGCGGAGAGGTCGAATTCGTTCTTCTGAAATCAGACACCGAATTGAGAGTCACGGTCGGCTCCGACCACACCGACCGCAAGGCGGAGACGATCGGCGT
>Ga0105107_10002331_pt1 | contig 12492 bp, 9 predicted proteins | sample PPLLaktember2015_6_FD_79335 | JGI IMG/M metagenome (GOLD analysis project Ga0105107, IMG submission 79335) | Freshwater sediment microbial communities from Prairie Pothole Lake near Jamestown, North Dakota, USA - PPLs Lake P8 Core (1) Depth... | ecosystem: Environmental > Aquatic > Freshwater >... | reverse complement strand
CTCGACAGCGTGCTCGCGCAGGACTATCCGCACTGGGAGCTCTGCATCGCCGACGACGCCTCGCCGGCGCCGCACGTGCGCCGCGTCCTCGCCGAGTACGCGGCTCGCGATGCCCGCGTCCGCGTGGCCCTGAGGGAGCGCAACGGCCACATCTCGGCAGCGTCGAACACCGCGCTCGCGCTCGCCACGGGTGACTTCGTGGTGCTCCTCGACCACGACGACCTGTTGCCCGTGCACGCGCTCGGCGAGGTCGCTACCGAGATCCTGACGCATCCGGGTGCCGCGATCGTCTACAGCGACGAAGACAAGATCGACGAGTCCGGACGGCGCTTCGAGCCGTACTTCAAGCCCCACTGGAATCCCGCACTCCTCGCCGCGCAGAACTACGTCAGCCACCTCGGCGTTTACAAGACGACGCTCGTGCGCGAGGTTGGCGGCTTCCGGGAGGGCGTCGAGGGCGCGCAGGACTGGGACCTGCTGCTGCGCTGCGCGGAGCGCGTCGGTGCCGCCGACATCCGCCACATCGCGAGAATCCTCTACCACTGGCGCGCGGTGCAGGGATCGACGGCACGATCGATGGACAGCAAGGGCTACGCGGCGCGCGCGCAGGAGCGTGTCGTCGCCGATGCGTTCGCGCGGCGCGGCGTGCGCGTGAACCTGCGTCGCACGCTCGGCGACACTTTCCTCGAGGCGGATCCGTTGGTGTCGCCACGACCGGGCGTGTCGCTGATCCTGCTGGCACGTGCGGGCACGAACGTCGAGACTTGGCGTGGCGCCATCGGCGACGTGCTGCTGGACGTCGCGGTGGTCGATGTGGCTGCGGCGCCGCTCGACGGGCGGCCGCGGCGCCTGGGGCGCGAGGCGGCACGCGCGGTCAATGCGGCGGCCCGTGACGCCCGCGGCGACGTGCTCGTGCTGGTCGACGCCGATTGCGCGCCGCCGTCCTGCGAGCGGCTGGCCGCGTGGGTGTCTCACGCGGCGACGGCCGGGAACGGTCCCGTGGGCGCGCTGGTGCAGGACGCGAACGGAGACATCGCGGGCGGTGCCTTCGTGCTCGATCCGGCACGGATCGGCGCCGCGCCCTGGTACGGCGAGCCCACCGGTTACTGGGGCATGGGGGGGCGCGCGGCACTGCTGCAGAACGTCGCCGCGGTGACGATCGAGGCGATGGCGGTACACCGGGACCTGTGGACGTCACTGCATGGCCTCGACGCGGAAGCGTTCACCGCACTGGGGTACGACGTCGACTTCTGCCTCCGCGCAACGGATGCCGGCCGCCGTGCGGTCTGGTACCCGGGGGTCGTGCTGCGCCATGCCGACGCGATCCGCGACGGCGCACAGGCAGCGTCGCTCGAAGTCGACGCAGCCGATGCGGCTGCGATGCGTGCCCGCTGGGGCGTGCGGCTCGCCGAGGATCCGGCCTACAATCCGAACCTCGCTCGGGCGCCGCACCTGTTCGAGCTCGCGCTTCCCGACACGCCCACCTGAACCGCTCTGGGATGAAACGACCCCCACGCTCGCTTTGCTCGCTGCCCCCCAAGTCCCTCGGGGCGGCCCATCGGGACTGACGTGGCCGCCGTCACGCCCGACGACATCGAGTTCCGTGGCCCCGACACGCCGTTGTGCGCGGGACGCGTCTGCCCGGTCTGCGGGTCGCGGGATCCCGCTCGACCGGTACTCGGCGTCCGCAGCCTGGCGGACTCGACCCTGCCGTTGAGCTTGCTGCGCTGCGCGTCGTGCGAGAGCCTGTTCTACGATCCGCCCGACATCCGCGATTTCTCCGACCTCGACCAGAAGCGCGAGGACTTCTGGCGGTTCTACGTCGAGGCAGGCGGCGGCGTCTGGGAGACGATCTGGCCGATTCTCGCCGCGCGCGACCGCGGCCGGCTGCTCGACGTCGGTTGCGGATTCGGTTTCGCGCTCGACTTCTGGCAGCGGACCGGCCGGGGCGAGGCGATCGGCGTCGAGCTCGCGGACTACGGTCGCATCGGCGCGGAACAGCTGGGCGTGACGATTCACGGCGATTTCCTGGAGCAGTGCGCGGCGCTCGCGGGTCAGCGCTTCGACATCGTCTACGCGTCCGAGGTGATCGAGCACGTGCCCGATCCGCGCGCGTTCGCGGCACTGGTCGCGCGCTGGGTGGCCGACGACGGGGTGCTGATCCTGACGACGCCCGCGGCGTCGTTCGTCGTGCCGTCCAACCGCTCGACCACGCAGCTGGCCGCGCTGGCGCCGGGCTTTCACGGCTTCCTGATGTCCGGCCGTGCGCTCGAAGCGGCGGTTCGCGCGGCCGGGTTCGCCCACGTCGAATCGCGCGTGATGAACGAGCGCCAGTTCGTATGGGCTTCGCGCCGTCCATTCGCGTTGCCGCCCGATCCCGAGTCGCTGCGGGCGCGGTACTTCGAATACATGGCGGCCCGGTTCGCGCTGCCCGACGCGACTTCGCCGGTGTGGATGGGGTACGCGTATCGCTATCTCCGCGACCTCGTCAACTCGAGCCAGTTCGCACTCGCGAAACGCGTTGCCGAACGGCTCGCGACGGCCATTGCCGCGGTCTACGGACCCGGCGCGCTCGATCCCGCGTTCACGGCGCCGCGCATCGCGGCGTGCGCGACGCTGACGGATGCCGGACGCGTCGCGCCCCATTTCATCGCCTGCTTCTATCAGCTCGCCGGCGCCGTGGCGCAGCACGTCGATGGTGACGCCGTCGCGGCGCGCCGGCTCTACCGTGGCGCCGCCGAGACGGCGATCGCGTGCACCCGCATCGGCATCGCTTTCTACCTGGAGGCGGCGGGGATGGTCTGGCCGGCGCGGCTCGGCGACGCGCTGCTGGCGCTCGCGCAGGGCGAGTCGGCCGGCGCGGACACGCTGGTCCGTCTTGCCGACGAAGGGCTCGAATGCTCGGCTGCAAACGGGTACGCGACCGTCTCGCCCGCGCAGATCGAGTCGCTGCTGCCTCCCGTGGCCGAGGAGCTTGCGGCGCGCGGTCAGTGGGTGCCCGCGGCGTCGATCGCCGCGGCGTACCAGCGCTACGTCGAGCGTCGGTACGGGCCGGCGATGGCGACCCTCCCCGGGATCGAGCGCGCTCTTCGCGATCCCGCGGCGGCTCGACCCGCGGACGCGCTGTTTCCGCCGTTCTTCGCGGGCCTCGACGCCCTGCGTGCGCCGGACCGCGCCACGGACGCTCGAGAGTCGCTCGCCGAGGTCGCGCGGGTGGCCGAGACCGTGGGCGACGCGTACGCCGCCCGCGCGCGTGTCGTCGCGGCGCGGGCGCGGCGCGCGGCCGGGCTGCCCTCCGCCCCTTCGTTCTCGTTCGCGATGGACTTCGGCGTCACCCAGCGCGCGCGCTGACGCCGTGATCAAGCGACGGCGCCGGCAGCGGGGCGCCCGCGCGCGCCGGGGTCAGCGATGCACGAGCACCGGGATCTTCGCGAGCGTCAGCACCTTCTGCGTCTCGCTGCCGAGCAGCATGGCGGCCAGACCATGGCGCCCGTGCGAGGCCATGACCACGAGGTCGCACTTCCGTGATCGCGCGGCCTCGAGGATCGCGTCGGCGGGAAAGTCGCTGGTCACGAGCATCGTCTCGCAGGCCACGCCGGCCTTGGCGGCGGCGCGCTCGATGACGCCGAGGTAGCGGGCAGCCGCCTGCTCGATCGCCTTCTCGCGCTCGTCCCGGGACATGTAGGCCTTGGCGAGTTGCTTGCCGAGCACCAGGGGCACGGCCGGAGGTGCCGCGTGGAAGCCCGTCACGCGCGCGCCGAGCGCCCCGGCGAGCGCGATGCCGGTGGCGATTGCCCGTTCGGAGGCGGCCGAGCCGTCGGTGGGGATCAGGATGTGCTTGTACACATAGCCCTCCGTCGCTTCGTCACTTCGAGTAGGGCAGCACCCAGACCAGCATGCCGATCACGTAGCAGACGCTTGCCGCGACGAGGGTGAACGGCACGCTCCAGGCCAGGAATTCGCGCAACGACACCTTGCGTTTCTCCTCGCGCTGGGCAATGTTGAGCGCCGCGTAGAGCGCGGGGGCGCCGGCGACCGTGAGGTTGCTGCCGAGCGTTCCCGACCAGAGCAGCATCCACCACAGCGGCCACGCCGGCACGCCGTCGGGCTGCATGTCGCGGATGGCATAGAGAAACGTCAGGATGTACGCGTCGTGCTCGACGATGCCTACGATTGGCACCGTGATCCAGTAGAGCAGCGTCGCGCCGAGGGCCAGATTCTCGATGAAGATCGGCCGCAGGAAGTCGTCGAGGTGGTCGATGATCTTCATCTTCTCGAGCCCGCCGACCAGTACGAACAGCGCGATGTAGAAGAGGATCGCGCGCCAGTCGAGTTCGCTCAGGATCTCCTCGAAAGCCGGCGGCCGGAACGTCTTCTTGAAGAACTCGAGAATGAGGACGAGCGAGATCGCGCCGGTGAGCGCGATGAAGCCCAGCTTGACGGCGAGGGTTTCCCGGAAGGCCATCGCCAGCACGGTCAGCAGGAACCAGGTGACGACGAGCGTCGCGAAGCGGCGGTTCGGGATGCGGGTCTCGATGCCCAGCGTCTCGACGTCCACCACCTGCCGCCCGCGGGCGCGGAAGCCATAGGCGTACATCGCGGCGAGCGTGACCGCGAACGTGACCATCAGGATCGGGAACGACGACGGCCGGCCGTGCTGCCAGATGAAGTCACCGAACTCGGCGCCGGAGACGCTGTGCAGCATCTGCGGCGGCAGGTCGCCGAGGAGCAGCGCGCTGCCCATGAAGTTGGCCGAGAAGCCGATCATCAGCACCACGGGCGTGACCGGCAGCTTGAGCGCGCGCGCGAGTGGCAGCGCGACCGGCGCCATCATCAGGATCACGACGACGTTGTCAACGAACATCGAGATCACGCCGGAAAGCATCGACAGGATCATCACGAGCAGACCGGGGCGCCCGCCGGAGGCCTTGAGCGCCTGCACCGAGAGCCAGCTCGGCACCCCCGATTTGCCAAAGTAGCTGGCGATGATCCAGATGCTGAGCAGGATCGCAATCACGTCCCAGTCGACCATTGTGAACGCGTCGACCTCGGTCATCACGCCGAACCACACCATCGCGACGACGCCGACGAGGGCGGCGACGGTGCTGTCGATGACGTTCGTGATGACCACGACGATCGTGACGGCGAAGATCGCAAGGGCGATCCATGCGAGGGGTTCCATCCGATCTCTCCCTGCGCGCGTGCGACGCTGTCGCCCGTCTGCCTCCGGCTACTTGACGAGCAACACTGGCACGCGCGCAAGTTGGAGGACGCGCGTCACGGTGGAGCCCATCAGGAAGTCCGCGAGCGCGGAGCGGCCTCTCGCGCCCATGACGATCTCGTCGCAGCCCAGCCTGTCTGCGAGCTTGACGATCGTCTCGGCGAGCGGCCCCACTTCGGCGTGCGCCTCGTAGCGCGCGCCGGCGGCGTCGAGGAGCTGCTTCGCCTCGGCGAGCTCCTTCTCGCTCTCGTCACGGTGGTAGCCCGCGACCTGCTCGCGGCTCACGAAGCGGGTGATGTCGCCCGGCAGCCCGGGCTGCACGTTGACTAGGTGGATCTCGGCGGCTCCGGGAAGCGCGGCGCCGCTGCCCTTGCCGACCAGGTGGCGGACGGCCCGCAGCGAACACTCGGAACCGTCGACGGGTACGAGCAGCTTTTTCATGTCGGCGTGACGGCCGTGGTTGTGCGCGGGTCGCGCGCGGCCGGAGGCGCCATTATGCCCGGCGCTCGCCCCCCGGCTTTGACCGCGCGCAATGCCGCGGGGGGACGGTGCCGGGACGCGTCAGAGCACCTCGGCGGCATGATCGGCGAGACGCGAGCGCTCGCCGCGGGTCAACGTGACGTGCCCGGAATGCGACCAGCCCTTGAAGCGGTCGACGACGTAGGTGAGGCCCGAGCTCCCCTCGGTGAGGTAGGGCGTGTCGATCTGGGCGATGTTGCCGAGGCACACCACCTTCGTCCCCGGACCGGCGCGCGTGATCAGCGTCTTCATCTGCTTCGGCGTCAGGTTCTGCGCCTCGTCGATGATCAGGAACTTGTTGATGAACGTGCGTCCGCGCATGAAGTTGAGGCTCTTCACCTTGATGCGCGAGCGGATCAGGTCGCGCGTCGCGGCGCGGCCCCACTCGCCGGCCTCGTCGTCGGTCTTGTTGAGCACGTCGAGGTTGTCCTCGAGCGCGCCCATCCACGGGTTCATCTTCTCCTCCTCGGTGCCGGGAAGGAAGCCGATGTCCTCGCCGAGCGGCACCGTGACCCGGGTCATGATGATCTCGGAGTAGACCTTGAACTCGAGCGTCAGCATGAGTCCCGCGGCGAGCGTCAGCAGCGTCTTGCCGGTCCCGGCCTGCCCGAGCAGCGTGACGAAGTCGACCTCGGGATTCATGAGCAGGTTCAGCGCGAAGTTCTGCTCGCGATTGCGCGCCGTGATGCCCCAGACGTTGTTCTTCTGGTGTGTGTAGTCCTTGAGCGTCTGCAGCACCGCGGTGCGGCCGTTCGCTTCCCTGACGATCGCGTGGAACGGCGTTTCGCCGGGCAGCTCCTGGTAGAGGAACTCGTTGGCCAGCAGCGTCGGCACGAGCGGGCCGGACAGCCGGTAGAGCGTGTGGCCGCCCTGCTGCCACGATTCCATCTCCTTGCCGTGGAGCTCCCAGAAGTCGGCGGAGAGCTCCTGCATGCCGCCGTAGAGGAGGTCGGTGTCCTCGAGCGCCTTGTCGTTGAAGTAGTCTTCGGCGGCGAGCCCGAGCGCCCGCGCCTTGATCCGCATGTTGATGTCCTTCGACACCAGCACGACGTTGCGCTTCGGGTGCAGCCGCGACAGGTGCATCACGACGGCGAGGATCTGGTTGTCGGCCTTGCCGTTGGCGAGTGACGGCGGCAGGGCGACCGCGATCGTCTCGGTCTGCAGGTACAGGCGTCCGGTGGCGGCGCCGTTGGACTTCTCGCCGAGCGGGATGCCCTGGGCGATGCCCTCGTGTTCCGTGCCGGCGGCGTGCATGGTCACGAGCTCGTCCAGGAAGCGCGACGCCTGCCGCGCGTTGCGGGCCACCTCGGTGACACCCTTCTTGTGGGCGTCGAGTTCCTCGAGCACGAACATCGGCAGGTAGATGTCGTGCTCCTCGAATCGGAACAGGCTCGTCGGGTCGTGCATCAACACATTGGTGTCGAGCACGAAGAGCTTCTCGACGTCGGGACTGGCAGCGGGACCGCGCGCACCCGATTTCTCGGTGCGGGGGGCGCTGCGGGTGGCGAGGGAGATGAGCTGGGACTGAGCGGGGCGCAGCTTGCGTTCGGCCATGAGACTCCAGAAGACGATTCGAGCGACGTAACCGAATCCTAGCGGGGGAGGTGGCGGGGCACAAGCGCTCGCGGTCGGGTGTCCACGATCCCGCAAGTGCTTGTGGTGTCGACGCCAAGCTGCTCTCGGCGCCTGCCGGGCCACGCCCGCGCCGCCTGCGATCACGCGGATTGCCGTACGTCCGTCCCGACGGCCCGCACGGCGGGCACGGCATGGGGCTTGCGTGTGGACTTGATCCCGCGCAATGGCCGTCGGTGACGGCGTTTCGACAATCGCAGGATCGAGTGGATGGAGACGCAAGTGACCGGATGGAAGCACGTTGCGGCCTTGGCCGCGCTGGCGATCGCGGAGGCAGTCGCTGCCGCCGACGATGGACGCGTCCTCGTCGGACAGACCGTCGCGCTGTCGGGTTCGATCGCCGAGCATGGCAACGCGGCCGCGACCGGTGCCCGCGTGCTGTTCGAGTCGGTGAACGCTGCGGGCGGCGTCCACGGCAGGCGCATCGTCGTCGTTGTCGAGGACGACGCCGGCGACGCGAAGCGCGCCGCCGAGAATACCCGGCGCCTGATCGAGCGCGAGGGCGTGATCGCGATGTTCGGCGGCGTCGAGGGCGGGCCCTGCGTCGCGAGCCTCAGGGAGGCCGCGGCGCTTGGCGCACCGCTCGTTGCATGCATGGCTGGCGCGCCCGAGATGCGCGAGCCGTTCAACGCGTGGAGCTTCCCGGTGCGGGCCCCGCACCTCGAGGAGTTCGCGAAGCTCCTCGACGTCGCGAAGACCTATGGCTACGGGCGCGTGGCGTTCTTCCACGCCGATTCCGACACAGGCCGACGCCATCTCGCCAACGTGCAGAAGCTTGCCGCGGCACGATCGATCGAGGTGGTGCCCGTGGTCGCGCGCTCCGGCGCGACCCCCGAGTCGCTGGCCCAGGCGATCGGCGCCGCGAAGGTCGATGCGGTCTTCAACCACGGTTCCTACGCCGTCTATGCGCCCGCGATCAAGGCGGCGAAGGCCGCGGGCATCCGGCCGACGTTCATGGCCGTCAACTCCGGCGCGGCGCAAATGGCGGCCTTGCTCGGCGCCGACGGCAAGGGTCTGATCTTCACCCAAGTGGTGCCGTTCCCGTGGTCGGTGGCCGTACCGGTGGTGAAGGAGTACCAGCAGGCGCTGGCGCGGCACGCCGCGGGAGTCGCACCCTCGTTCTCGGGACTCGAGGGCTACCTGAGCGCAAAGGTGCTGGTCGCGGGTCTGCGCGCCGCGGGACGCGATCCCACGCGGGAGCGACTGCAGAAGGCGCTGGAGAGCCTGGGTTCGATGGACCTCGGCGGCATGACGGTCCGCTATTCGCCCACCACCCACGCCGGGTCGACGTTCGTCGACACGGTGATCGTGGCGAGCGACGGCCGCTTCTCGCGCTGACGAAAGCCGAAGCCTAGCGCCGCTCCTGCGCCGCCGTGGGAGCGTAGATCCCGGGGGTCGATCCCGCGATCGGGACGGCCCCCGCGACACGCGCGTAGAAGTCCGCCGGTCCGACGCCGCCGATGATCGCGTACGCGTAGCCGGCCTCGCGCATCGCGGCGAGCGCCGCGAGCGTCAGCGCCGCGCCGGTGCCCTGACCGCGGTCGTCCGCGGCGACGCCCGCCGGTCCGAAGAAGTTGCGGCGGGTCACGTCGTGGCACGCGAAGCCGCGAACGGCGTCGCCCCGCATCGCGACGAAGCAGGCGATCGGCTGGCGGTCGAACGCGGCCAGGCACTCGGCAACCCAGCCTTCGCCGAATGTCGCGCGCACGAACGCGACGAGCCGCTCGCGCTCCCGGTGCAGGGCGCGCCGGATGCGCACGCCCGATCGCTCCGCTCGCGCGATCGCCGCTGCCGGGTCGGGCAGCGCGTAGAGGCGCACCAGCATGTCCGCCATCGGAGTGGAGCGCGCGTGGCCGGCAGCCGATCCCGGTCAGAGCGAGCGCACGAAGGCCAGCACTTCGTCGACGTGGCCGGGCACCTTCACGCCGCGCCACTCCTTTGCGATCTTGCCGTCGCGGTCGATCACGAACGTGGAGCGCTCGATGCCGCGCACCTCGCGGCCGTACATGTTCTTCATCTTGATCACGCCGAACTTCTCGCAGAGCTTCTCGTCCGGGTCCGCGACGAGCTCGAAGGGGAACGCCAGCTTGGCCTTGAAGTTCTCGTGCGACTTGAGCGAGTCGCGCGAAGCACCCACCACGACGGCGCCGGCCTTGCGAAACGCGTCGTGCAGGTCACGGAAGTCGGCGCCCTCGGTCGTGCATCCCGGCGTGTTGTCCTTCGGATAGAAGTAGAGCACGACGATGCTGCCCGCGTGGGCGGAAAGGCGGAACGGGCCGCCGGTCGAGGCGGCTTCGAAGTCGGCGATGTTGCGACCGGGCATGGCAGGGTGTCCTCGGTGGTGGGGCGGGGGCGGCGAAAGGCCGGTCCACGTTCGCTAGGCGGCGCGCGCGAGATCGACGTCGGCGAGGAATTCCCGCCCCTGCAGCAGCACGGTGCCATCGCGTCCGGGCAGCGTACCGAACTCGACCTCGCAGCGCGGCAGGGCAAGGGGCTCGACGGCGTCGCGCAGGGTGCGCACCGGCACCAGCCGATAGCCCTGGGCCTTCCACCCGACGAGGAGCTGCTCGAGCACGGGTGCAAGCCGCCGTCCCTCGAGCCCGGCACGCAGCGTGAACACGTGACCTGCAGCAGGCGGCTCCGCCGTGCGCTCGAGCAGGTGCGCCGCGACGTTGTCGATCGACACGCCATGCTGCGCGAGGAGCTCGGGGAGCGTCGGCAACGTCGTCGGGAACTGGGGGCAGCGGATCAGCTCGCCCCGCCACACCGGCAGATGCGGATGCGTGCCGCGACCGTCGCTCGCGTAGTCGAACGCGAGCCGCTGCGTCATGCGCAGCGCGTGCGCGCTCATCTGCCACCCGGCGGCCGCGTGCACGCCGGGCGGCTCGCCGAGGACCTCGGCATAGCGATCCACCCCGCGCTGCATCTCGGCCTCGGTCCACGCCGCGGCGGCAGCCGCGGCGCGGGCTTGCCACCGCACCGGCGCCCAGGCGTGCAGTCCGGTCTCGAATCCGGCGTCGCGCACGCGACGCATCACCTCGCCTGCGCGCCGGCCGATATCCGGTGGCGGCAGCAGCGTGCCGTAGAAGAGCGCGCCGAAGCCATAGTCCGCGGCGCCGCCCTGGGCGAGCAAGCGCAGGGCGGCGCGGCCGGTCAGGTCGGGTCCCACGCTGAAGACGAACGTGGCGCCGGCATCGTGCCGGCGCAGGATCTCGACGAGGTTCGGCGCGCCCTCGCGCGTTGCGCGCAGCGTGTCGACGTCGATCTTGAGCGCGAGCTTCATCGCGTTGGGGGATCCCGCGGTCTCCGACCTGCGGCCCGGGCACGGGACGCGCGGAGAGCGGGGCGGATTCTACACGCGCTCCGCGCCGGGTCCGCATCGATCGCAAGGGGCGGGCCGGGGACGGCACCCGCTTCGACCATGGCGATGAAGCCGCGTTCCAGCGCCCGCGTGAAGCCTGCGACGTCGCAGAGCGGCGAGGCGGCGACGCGACGGGCACGCTCGAGTCGCGCGCGGGCGTCCGACGCGCCGGCGGCGAGCTCGATCGCAATCGCCACGTAGGTGTCCGGATCCGCGGCGACCTGCGCGTCCTCGCCGGCGGCACGACAGAGCGCAGCGCCCTGGCGGCCGATCATCGTGCGGCCGTGCAGCGTGACCACGGGGACGCCGTGCGCGAGGGCGTCGCAGGTGGTGACCCCGCCGGTGAACGGGAACGGGTCGAGCGCGACGTCGATGCCCGCATAGGCCTCGTGCAGCGCTTCGAGCGGCACGAACGGCTCGAAGCTGACGCGCTCGACCGGCACGCCCAGCACGCGCCAGCGATCGCGGACGAAATCGATCGTCGAGGCGGCCCGGTAGGCCGCCGAACGCAGTGACAGCCGCGAGCCCGGGATCGCCGTGAGGATTCGTGCCCAGGTCCGCGCCACGTCGTCCGTGTGCTTCGCATGCCGATTGAACGAGCCGAACGTCACGTAACCGCGGCGCGATGCGGGGGGCGGCGTCGCGCGGATCGGCAGCGGGGGGCGGTAGGCGAAGCGCGCGTGCGGCAGCAGCACGAGCCGCTCGCCGAAGGCTGGCGCTTCGTCGCGTGGCGTGTGGACGGCGTCGCTCAACAGGAAGTCGATCGCCGGGACGCCGGAGGCATCGAACGCGTCGAGCCAGGCGGCCTGCACCCGGACCGGGCGGTGGGCGAGGAGTGGCAGCCGGTTGCCGGGCGCGTGCCCGGTGAGGTCGACCAGCAGGTCGAGATCCTCGCCCGCGATCGTTTCGAGCGCCTGCGCATCGTCGCGCGGGAGATCGTGCCAGCGGTCGACGGCGCGACGCACGCGTTCCGCGATCGGTCCCTGCGCGGCATGCGACGCGAACGCGACGACTTCGAAGCGCTCGCGGTCGTGGGCCTCCAGCACCGGCAGCAGCAGCGCACCCGGCGGCGCGTCGCCGAACCGCGGCGACAGGTAGCCCACGCGCAGTCGTGCCCGGGCCGGCGCTGTGGCAAGCGTGCGTTGCGGGCCCCGCGCGTGACGGCGTGCCCACGCGCTGCGCGCATCGTCCAGTCGGGTGCGCACAGCGGGCGAGTCGTCGTACTGGAGCTCGAGGAGGAGCGCCGAACCGCCCGCTGCGTTGCCCGGCTGCAGGTCCACCGCACGGACGAGGTCCTCGCGCGCTTCGCGATGCAGCGCGAGGCTCGACCGGTGCGCGGCGCGCGCGAAGTGCAGCGTCGCATCGTCGGGGGCGAGCTCGATCGCACGGTCGAGCCGTGCCACCGCCTCGGGGAGCCTCGCGGCGACGCCGTGCAACGCTGCCGCGCGTGCCAGCGGCCGCGGGTCGCTCGGCGCGACGTCTGCGGCGCGCTCGTAGGCCGCAAGTGCAGCGGCCACGGCGCCGCGCGCCTCCTGCACCAGCCCGAGATTCCACCACGCCGCGAACATTCCGGGTACTGCGGCGGCCTGCGCCTCGTACCAATGCGCCGCGTCGTCGAGCCGGCCCTCGTCGTGCCAGGTGACCGCGATCTGGAACCGCGCGGCCGTGTCGTCCGGGAACGACGCGAGCAGCGACTGCCAGCGCGCGCGCGCCGCTGCCTTGTCGCCACTGGCCGCGAGCGCGAGCGCGGTCGCGTGGT